>Ga0070698_100004241_pt1 | contig 15758 bp, 10 predicted proteins | sample KBSK1502metaG_FD_65477 | JGI IMG/M metagenome (GOLD analysis project Ga0070698, IMG submission 65477) | Corn, switchgrass and miscanthus rhizosphere microbial communities from Kellogg Biological Station, Michigan, USA - KBS K1-50-2 metaG | ecosystem: Host-associated > Plants > Roots >...
TCCACGATGGCAATGAGTGACTGCTCATCGGCTTCCAGACGAACTAACTGTAAACAAGAGGTATCGGGTAATAAGGTTGGGCTTTTCTTGGGGGCCATCGCAGACTCTTTCTCTTAGGGGACCACTTTCTCTGAGACTCTCAAGTATACCCGCTCCACCTCTCTGAGAGCAACAAAATAATCTCATCCATTTAATTCATCAAAAGTTGGGAAGAGCCAGCATGTTACGGCGAGGTGTCTCATCAGAAACCCTCGTCAACCATAAGTAGGACACGCTTTGCTTTTTTAGACCTACATCCTACGGGAGAGGCAACGAGATGCGCATGGAGAATCCCTTGTGCATGCTGCTTGATAGGCTCTTTTTCGGCACATTCTCCATCTCGTTGCGCATCGCGTGGGCATGACGAATCGAGGAAGCGACGCGCTGCATTTCATCCCATTGTTCCATGATGAGCTTCTTGTTGACTTGCTCAAAGAGCAACGTCTTGAGCGGTTCAGATGGTTCCACAGCATCGAGCACATACAGTTTCTTCGCAAGGGCGTCGCTGATGCGCGGGGCAAAGCGGAAACCAAGCAATGTTGCTAGGGCAAACACCTGCTCAGTACTGCCTCCAGTATCGGTGTAATGCTCACGAATATGCAAGTCACTCTCATGGTGGCACAGGGCGTCGATCACATACAGCGCCTCCTCGTTTGTCCCAATTACCTGCGGCTTGCCAAAAGGCATCCAGATGTCTGCGGCGTGGACATAGATGTTTGTACCCCGCCCGACGCCAAATTACTTGGCATTGTACTCTGCGTTCGCTGCTTTCACTCCGACATGCATACGCATGCCATCAGAAGATGAGGTGGTTCCGTCACCCCAGGCATGTGAGAGCGAGGCCGCGAGGACAAAGTTATCCAAACAGGCCTGCGATGCGAGCAGCGTCTCTTCACGAATATGCCAATCTACCGACCAGGACAGTTGACGATAGGTATAGGGGCAAGATTGTTCCATCTTACTGGGAAAATCTCATGTTTCTGATCTGAAAGTTTCCCCTGTTTTCCCCCGTTTTTGTGTGTGAATAGCAGGTTTCTGCATAGCATTGACAAGAGAAACTTGAATATGGTAAGATATCTGGTAGTTGTTGTCTCATCGGCTAGGGAGAGCGATCATGAGTCGTCCGCAACTTACCGTCATCCACGCAGGTTCCTCACCTCCAGCAACTGTACCGTTTACTGAGAAACTTGCTGACCATCAAGCTATTCTCCAAGGGTTTCTTGATACCCATGTGACACGAAACCACAGTGAGAACACCCTTGAGTTTGATCAACGTTTTCTGACTGGTTGGTTTCAGGGCTTTATGCTTCCAGATGCAACCTGTCCAGGAGGAGAACGGCAGCTGCTTCTCTGGGAAGCAATGCAGCCTGTGGTGGGGCGCCAGCACATCATTGGGTTTAGTAAAGGACTTGTTGAAACCGGACTCAAGCCCTCTACCGTCCAGAGATATCTTGGGTCTTTGCGCCGCTTCTTTGAATATGTTCTGGAATATCCCTACATTCCTGGTAGCGAGATTCAATCCATTGTTGCTAAATATGGACGCATTGAGCAGCCTGTTCTCGAATACGATTACCCCGTCCATGTGCTCGATCAAGACGAGGAAGGCTTCGTGCTTACAGGAGAGCATCTCTTCGATTTCTACGATTTTGTTCGCACCCACTACCGTAGCCAGAATCAAAAGAAGTATCCTGCGTCTCGGACCTATACAATGATTGTGGTAGCAGGGGAAAGCGGTCTCCGCGCTGACGAAATCTGTCACCTCGATGCTCTTTTTCCGCACCGTGACCTTTTCTATGAGCAAAATTGCCTTCAAACGCGCTATGGAAAAGCCGCGAAGGGATCAGGAAAACGGGTGAGAAAAACCATTTTCACTCCCTTTGCTCAAGATACGCTTCGCTATTACGAAACCTATATCCGGCCAGCTTTCCCCAATGCTCATACGAATGCTGCGCTGTTCCTCACTGAAAGTGGAGAACGAATCACCTACAAAGATGCGTGGTATCACCTCTCGGTGGTAGTCAAAGCAGCACGAAAAGCAGGCTTGGAGCTGCCAGCGAGGATGGGATGGCATAGCTTACGAAAATCGTTTGCCACCAATTTCCTGGAACAGTATCCCGAACAAGTGTGGCTCCTGATGGAAATGCTTGGGCATCTCAATCCTTCTACCCTGCATCATTACGTCAAACATACACGGGCGTATTACGATCAATCACTCAATCGTATTGCCCAACAGTTGATGAAGCACGCCAGCCTACAAGGAGAATCATGATGTCATTCGAGTGGAATCTAAGAAAGTGGCTAGCTGTCGAGCGAGATATCTACAAGCCTTCTCAACTCCAAGCTCTGATCCTAGAGCGGACTGGAGTTCAACTTTCTATTCAGGCTGTTTCTACCCTGATGAACAGCAAGCCAAGCGCTCTTCGCATCCAAACGATTCAGGTCCTTTGTGATGCGTTGGAATGCAATCTATGCGACTTCTGCAACATCACGCACAGTACACAATCCCAACAGAAAAAACGCTCTGTTGCAGGTTCGTCACCCAGACGTCTCTATGGAAACAAACCAGTGGCCCCTCCTTCACCCGATAACGATTTTCCTGATCCTCGTCGATATCTGCACAAGGAGAGTCCAGAATCTTGAGGAGAGGACCATGGTAGCAAAACGCGACTTCACTCCAGAGGTGTATTTTGTTTACCTTGCCCGCTGTGCCAATGGCACCTTCTATGTTGGGCATGCAAGGAATGTAGAAGCCCGCCTGGCCGAGCACAATGCCGGAAGGGGTGGACGTTTTACCAAAACCCATCGTCCGCTCACGCTTGAGGCATCATGGCGTTTCTCCAGCAGAGGAGAAGCCATTCGAGCAGAACACGAACTCAAACGCCTCTCGCATGAACAAAAGCAGACCTTTGCGGATACTTCTTCCTCTTTAGCACAACAACTTCTGTCTCCACCGAGCAAGAGTCGGTTACGCTATGTCACTTGCCAACTGTGCGGGCGTTATGGCCCTTGCGGCATGAAAGGTCGGGACATTTGCGTGACCTGTTACCGCAAAGAGCCAAGTGCCAGCTGCGCTCATTGTCATCGGATGAGCCATCACCTGGAAAAAGAGACGGGCCTTTGTCCACACTGCTCACGTTTGCTTGCTCGTCCGCTCGCACCATGTGCTCGCTGTTCTCAAGTCAAGGTTATTTTCGACCAGGAACTGGGAGTCTGCGAGGCATGCCATGTCTATCTCCGTCAAAAGCACCGGAGTCAGCTCAAGCCACGAGGCGTTCCCTGCTCGGTGTGTGGTCGGCTGTGTTCCTCCGTCCTGTTCGGCAGATGGATCTGTGAGCGCTGTTGGCGGGCAGAACGCAATGGGCGACATCTCTGTGCAGGATGCCAAAAATACAAGGTCATCTACAGGAAAGCCGCCAATCTCTGCATGCACTGCGATCAAAAACGACGTGCCCCGCAAGTGCTTAAGTCGTATGTCACCTCTTTTACCTCTCCGTATCCCTACAATGTGATACTCTTCCATACTTTGGCCCAGAAGATTGACTGGGAGACAGTTGATGCAGAAACAAACCAACACTTTCGCACGTTTGGCCGCTTCCTCCAAACACATGAGTTTCAAGAGCCATTGACCTGGGAGGTCATTGAAGAAGCTCTTCCTCTTCCCCGTGGGCAAAAGCAGGATATCTGGGCCGATGCACGCCACCGTTTCCTTGAGCTAGGCAATCTTCTGGCTGCACAAGGCAAGCTTGAAAAAAGAGAGGACTATTTGGAAAAACGAAATGCACGCTTACGCATCCAAACAGCTCCAGACTTCATCCAACCTCTTTTGGAACGCTATGTCATCTGGCTCCAAGAGCGACTGCTGACCAATGAAAGCATACGTAGACATGTGGAGATTCTCAGCCTCTTTTGGTTCTGGTGTGAGCAGCGAGGCGTGACAGCTCCTGACCAGGTGCAGCCAACACTCATCAACGATTATTTACTCGTACTTTACTGGCAATGGCGATGTACTCGATGCCAGGATTCAATGCCATTCGATACCTTTCACCGTCAGGCCCCACGCATCTGTGAGCATTGTCACGCTCTCCATACACTTGTCCAGGTGAAACGGCTAGCACAAAATACGGTGCGCCGCCATCGTGCTATCTTGCGAGTGTTTTTTGACTGGACCAAATTGACTCGTGTGTCATTCATGAATCCCGTTCAACGAAAGCTTCCCGCCGAATCCCCAACCATTCGCCATTACACACCTGAGCTAATTGAACAGTTGTGTGCCTCTTTGGTTGATCCTGAAGCCGATCCGGTTGAAGCTCTGGTCCTTTACCTCATTATCTTTCATGCATTTTCTGTCTGGGAATTGCGCCATGCGGAAATCCCAGGAATGTATGTGCTTGAAAGTGGAATGTGGGTAACGACATTATCAGAGACCTATGGAGTGGATCTTCCCCGTCCATCAGCCTCCCGTGGCTCTCATTCACGAGGGCGCCCTGATACACACATTCCTTTTGCGGAGGCGGCACTCTCCTGGCTCAGACCTCTTCTGTCCCGATTTGAAAACGATCGGCAAGGACGTCTGGAAAATACCAGCAACAGGTATCTTCTTCTCTCCCCTTTTTCGTCGCGTCACAATACTCCCGTCTCTGGCACGTTCATTAAAAGCATTGTCCGTAGAGCATCGCTCCGCGTCTTAGGCATGGTATGTACCCCCAACACACTCAGAAAAACGTCTGGTGTGATTTTTACTGACCAGGCCGGGAGTGGTGTGTTGCGATGGCATGGGTGGGAAGAGCAGCAAGCGTTCGCCTATACCTGGGCTCAGCGAGTACTTGTTCATCCACAAGTCCCAGGCCAACCCCAGCAAGAAGAAACCCTCTCACCAGGGCAGGATTTTCCACCGTGTTTTCGCTAATGAACAGACGGCTCTCCGTCAATTTGATGTTGGTGGCGAATTCACAAATTGTGCCTGGAACGAACAGATGAAAGCTGAAATCCGTGCTCGGTTTTGCAATTCGCCACCAACATCAATTTAAGTGTGTCTGCTTGCTTCGACTAGGTGGGCTGCATGCCAGCTAATGTTCTTCCCCATCTTTAGGGGCAGGAGGAGTGCTGCTCCAAGTCGCCTGCTTGTTGCTGGCTGGTTCAGGTGGACGCAGCCAGAGTGAGACATGCGCCGGCTGCATGGTCTCCTGCACCACGGCCAGCAAGTGCTCGCGCAGTTGGTCCAGGTCCACTTCCTGGCGCAAGGTGGCGCTAAAAGCTGCCACGACCTTTGCTGCATCGTATTTGCGCCGGTAGAAGCGGCGATCAATGAGCGCCTGGATACGCGTGTGCACAGGGTGGAAGAGGGCATATATGACAAGGGTGGAGACGACAATCGCCACATCAGAGGCCTGCTGGAAGAGCCCGCGAAAGAGGGCTTGGAAGGCAATGATGCTGCCCAGGTACACGAGCGCTAAGATCCCCGTCATGGTGACCGTGAGGGTGCCATACACCAGTGTGCGATTGATGAGCACATCGATGTCCCACAGCCGAGCGCGCAGCATGGCAAACCCAAAGGAGAGTGGAATCAAGAGCCCCAGGAAGCCAATGACCATATCCAAAGCCAACGGATAGAGTGAGCTGGGCGAATCTAGCGCTGGAAAGAACAGTAGCCCATACCCAACAACGACAGCGATACACAGCGCAGCGATACCATAAGCCACCCATTTGGTCTGCTGACGTTGCATTGAGCTAGAGACACGCCGATAGCGGTACAGTTGGACGATTGCAAGGATCGTGAGTTCGCCGAGAGATGTGAGATAGTAAAGCCAAAGAGCGGGGAGATTCAGCAGAAAGGGGACATTTGGGAAGAAGGTGAAAGGGACGAGCACTGCGAGATAGATGACGAGTGTCCAGCGCGTGAAGCTGGGCACGAACCGCCCGCTGGGAAACAGGAGGAAGACGAGCACAAGCAAGGCTTGACCAAGGAAGAACAGAAACGCGTTGGGCACCTGCCAGGGGGAGGAACTCGCCTGGATGACGCTTGTCGCCCTGCTCGAGCCAAGAGTCACGAGCAGGAGCGCGACAATGAGCGCCATGCGGTCCTCAGACCTGCGCCAGACGATCACTGTGCTGACCATGAAATACACGACCATCGTAGCAATGGTGAAGGCAACGGTGTACGCTGCGTAGACACCTGGAAACAGACCCGTCTCTTTGAGCACACTTGCTTGCTCAGGAGTCAGTAACGCCTCGTTTCTGCATGCAATCCCGGCACAGGGAGTTTGCAGCAGTGCCACATACACCGGGAGGCTGGCGAAGAAGATCGCCAGGGTGAGAACGACCAGGGCAACCCAGCCGACTCGTGCGAGCAGGAGCCAGCGTCCCTGCAAGCGTGTGTAACTGTGCTGTTCACGGCTCTCAGTCATTTCCGGAGGAAGCTCCTTCATTGCACCACAATCGTCAGATTCATGCCCTGGTGAAGCGTACAATAGATGTGGTAGACGCCCGCGATGGCAAATGGCCCGACCTCCCGCGACCCTCCTGTGATATCGACGTTGCCAAGGGTCGGTGCTCCCGGCTCGGCTCCCGCATGGGGGGTGCCATTGGTGTCCCATCTCCCATTTTGCAGCACGTGCTCAATCGAACCGTCATCAACAATCAGCAGTTTCGAACCCTTGGGAACCAGGACGACGTTCTGCACAAAATGATCCGCCGCCATATGGACCACTGGCTCTCCGTTCGGGTTGGTGCTTGCCGCACTGGTTTGTGGATTCGCCGCGACGATCAGCGAGACGATGAGCATGCCGGCCACGAGACCAGCAAGTCCACTCAGTGACACGCCCAGCCAGCGCGGAGCACGCAGCTCTCCCTCGCCTTTGCGGTAGTTCTGGATGGTCGCCCCAATGCCAGCTCCTATCCCAACGACAGCCAGCGCGAGCAAGACCACGTTGAGGGCAAACAAGTAGGTCTCGTTGGGATGGCTGAGTGCATACGGCATGATGGGGATGAACAAGGCGAACATGATGCCATACAACAGGGTACCGAGCAGGGGTGCCCACCGCCAGCGGGTCGCCACGATGATCGCGATGACGATAGCGGCGAGGATGAGGGCGATCCCAGCGAACAGCACATTCATCAGGTTCAGCCCGTTTACGACAACGTTGGTGAAAAGGAGAAGCGGCAGCCCAATCACCGCAGCCACCGTCAGCTTGCCGAGGGCGTAGGGGCCCGATTTATCGCGCCCGCGGGCAGGTGGGCGTGTCACATCCATTGAGGTCTTCATGATTTTCGTCCTCCTCGTTGAGCAAATGTAATCTCGTCTTCACTCCTTGTTCGAGCTACAGAAACAGCTCTACCTGCCAGTGTACTGGGGAAACGTCTGCTAATCGTTACGAAAACCGTTACGAACGGCCAGACTTCAGCGGCTTTCGGAATTGATACCAAATCCGGTTACTCATGGGTAAGACGACGAGGGGATGCATTTTTCGGTGAGAGGATTCCTAAAGTGGTCTCCCCAGGCTTTCATGACGAACGACTTGATCAGCCTTGATCTGATGTGCTCTTCTTGGCACCTGCTTTTCAGAGGTGTTGGACAGACCATCCCTCTTCAAAGAAGACCGTTGGCACAGGGAAGCAGATTGTAAGCAAGCAGGCACACTTAATGTGGGGGAGAGCCGGGTCATTATTAGCAAAAACACCACCGCCACCAAGTCGATGAGGAGGAATCTATCGCAGGTTTGAGGGTGAGTTTATCCCAAGTCAAGAAAACATGGAACTTTGGAGGAAATGGTCAATCCAAGATTCATGCCCATACCCATGAGCGCGGCGACGATGACCAGTTTCTCATCGCCTACTGGAGCATCACCGCTGGTCAGGTGAGTCAGGGGCCGCAGAAACCCCGTCCAATTATCCAATTCGAGGAGGAGATCAGGAAGCGTGATCTGAGGAAGCATATCGTAGACACGGAGCCTCAACCGCTCCACCTCAGCAGGAATCTCTTTCTCCAGCGCTGGCAGATGCAACTTGCCTTTGTCATCCAAGCACAGACCCCCTTCGACCTTGCCAATACTCTCCTGCAGCGCCTCCAGTTTCTTGGTGATCTCTTGCTGCTTGGCTATCAGATAGGCTTCTGCCGTCTCGGTCACTGCCAGCCTGGTTTGGTTCGCGCTTGCGAGTTGTTCAAAGTGTGGTGCCGGTAAAAGATAGCCCTCAAAGGCCCGATAGCGTCGGCTTCCATCCACTGCGACATCTCCTGATCGTACACGTCCTTTGAGCGCTTCAAAAGCTGCCGCCTCATAATAGTTTGGAGCGATCTCGTTGTCTGTGAGCGCATGCTTGCGCCACCGCTCGGTCAGGTGTCCCAGCGGCGCGGTCATCTTGACCTTGCCTACGTTCTGTTCGCGGGCGGTCACACGCTTGCGGCGCTTCGCTAACTGCGAGACATATTCCAGAGCCTGAAGTGCTGGCTCACTCTTGCGTACTGGCTGAAAGTCGAGTGCCTGATAGAGGGAGAGCAGACTCAGCCGCATCGGGATATAGCGGGACTCGATGAGATCCAGCGAATCCAGATTTTCTGGTCGGAGCAGGCGCTTTGCGGAATCAACGGTGGTTTGAAGCTGTGTTTCCGAAACCTTCGCGAGCACCGCTGTGACTGGATCGTCCCCTTCCGTCCTAGCGACTAAAAAAGCCTCCGTCGCCTTCGTCAACACGGCAAGATGGCTATTGAGTGCGCGAGCATTGAGACGAAAATGTTTCTCCTGTCGTCGTTCTCCCTTCCTCATCAGCTCTCCGAGCAACCGATCAAATTGATCCAGTGCTTGATCGGTCAAATCCTGCGATAACTCAAACAGGTGAGCCATGAGCAGGGCATGCCGTCGTTCTGCTTTGAATTTCAGCAGCGGCTGTGGCTGGTATTTGGTACATTTGCGGGCCAATTGTAAGACTCTATTCTGATGCAGCGTCTGCGGAAGTGTCGGGAGATCGAGTCCACGCAGAAACAGCAAACGTTCCACAATCTGTTTCACGCTTTTCGTGGAAGTCACGCCAGGAGGCTCCCGCAGCCAGATTAAACGCGCAGTTCCTCGTCGTCCGGCATCTGCATGTAACAATCCATCGAGTCTGCTGCGATGTTCCAGTGTAAGAGGAGCAGTGAGCACGCGAAATAAGCGCTTCTCCGCAGCTTTGAGTACGATCCAAACGAGCCTCTCCAGATGAGTCAATACAGGGGCAATAATGTCCTTGGTGCGCAGCAGTTCTAGCGCCTGCTCAATTAACGGAACGGGGCGGTCGCTTTCCATCGCCAGAGGAAGCAGTTCGCCGGCGAGCCACAGGTACTCTCGCCATCCGCACTCACGGAACTTGTATGTGTGCCGGATCTCGTCCAGGTGCTCATACAAGGTGTTGTCTCGCTTTCCATAGAGAGCAAAAGCGGAAGCAGGTACCTGTACTTGATCCGCAATTGCCAGAAGGATGCGAGAAGGGATGCCTGCGAGATCCTTCCAGGGCCGTCCAGGAAAGCGCAAAACGGCAAGCTGAACAGCAAAGCCAAGTCGGTTATGATGACGTCTCCGCTGGTTAATCAGGTCGAGATCATCTCGAGAGAAAGTGTAGTGACGTGCGATTTCACGATCAGACAGATCAGCCGGGATCTGTATCAGTGCGTGACGCTGTTCCGGGGTCAAATAGGTCGGTGTTCTTGAAGTAAAAGGCACAACATTCTCCACAAAGACAGAATACCTCTGCCTTTCTTATCACGGGCCAGTGGAGAATGTCAATCAAACCGCCTCTCATGAGACGAGAAGGCTACTATTTGGCTTAGCGGGAATGATTCGGGCTTCTTTTCGTCCTGGTACGCCTTAGCGGGGAAACGTGTACGAAAAAATGTTATGACCCCTTGGTGAGATGCGTGTTTCTTGTCAGAAAAGAAGGATTTCCTGAGAGAAAGCTCTTGGAGAGTTGAAGTGATGCACTTTCTGCTCTTTTCTCCCGTTCTTCTGTTTCCACTTTGCGCTTCATGACAGCTTACGTGATACCGGGCCTATTCGGGTGAATGCTCTTGCCCCCTGGTGCGATCACCGCCAATAACGGGAGTACCCAGCTTTCTGATAAGCTGGTGTTGCTGGGCTATCGGCTCACCGCGGCGGATTTCGGTACCGGGGTGGTCTTCCTGGCATCAAGCAGAGTGTGACTAGAAGCATAAAATGGCGCTGAAAGAAAGCATATCCTGGCGCAATGAAGAATAATTTGGCGCTTTCAGATGCCGAGGGATTTTTGGAAAAGGACTGATGAGAACCCATAAAGTGGTCGAAAGTTGTCAAAGAAGCATAATTTGCCTGAAAGTTCTTGGCGAGTAATGTTTTGGACAATGCAATTGGGTCCCACTGGACAGTGCAAACGGGCCCCAACTGTATTCTCAAGCAGAGCGCACATATTGCAATCAAAAAGAACTGGGCAGTGGTTCACTACAGGTTCCTCATTCTCCTGTGTGAAGAAGGCGATAGAGGTGACGAACTACCTGGCTTGCCCTGGCGTGGGGAGAGCACCGAGCTGTTGCAGCCTGCCCAGAGCGTCTTCGTTGACCCAGTTCTCCACGATCTTGCCATCAACGATCCGATCAATCGCTGTCTCCGTCCATGTCACCTGCTTCCCCGTTGGGGAGATGCTCTGAAACGTCATGCCCCAATACGGGCCTTGGTGCGTCCCACGCGCCGTCCCACGAGTTACCACCAGGTCCCCTTCGGCTACCTGGAACTCAACGGTAAAATGGTAGTCGGGGAAAGTTGTGTGCAAGTGGGAGACGTAGTGTTTGATCTGTTCAAGACCAAGCTGATTTTCCGCAGGCGGGGGAGTGTCTGCGGGATAGTCATAGTGGAAAACAATGGTGGGAGCAATCAGCTCGTCGACTGCGGCGACGTTTCCCTTATTCCACACTTCTTCATACAGCCGGCGGGCAATGGCCTTGTTGTCTTCGCTTGACATAGGAGAGATTCCTTTCTTCATGGGCCTACATGAGAACAGAAGGAGCGAGAGCGAAGCGACATCGCCTGCGGGAAAAAGTCACCCCTCGTGTTGGGTGTAGACAGAATATTAGCCTACGTCTGTTTGCAACACTCGTTGACGAGAACAGAAAAAACACGCGGGTGGGTCCCTTTTGCATCGTCCAAAACAAGTAAGACCTCTCCCACTTCTCCGTGTGTATCAGCGCACGGAGAAAATATGCAAGAGAAAGGAAGAACTCCCTATGTTAAGCGAGGAAGCATTTGAAGTGTGGTGCCTCCAGCAGCATCTTTCAGAGCAGGCAAAAACCGTCGTCCAGCGTATTCGATCTTCCCCTCCATCGCGCCTAGTGCGGGGAGCGGCCGGCAATGTGAGTGGTCGCTATCCCAGCAAGAAAATGGGATGCACTATTCAATTCGAGAGCCACCGCGGGGAACTGGCCTTCATTTACCACATGGAGCATGACGCTGCCGTTTTAGAATTTTACGACCAGCCTGAGTCCATCAAGCTGATCTACACCGGGAAAACAGGGAAGCCGGTGAGCATTTTCCATACCCCGGATTTCTTTGTCTTGCGTTCCGATGGCGCAGGATGGGTCGAGTGTAAAATGGAAGAGCAGCTTCCGCAGCTCGCCGAGCGCATGCCTAATCGCTACGTGCACAACGTCGAGCGCACCTGGTCATGTCCTCCAGGGGAGGCATACGCACACCCCTTGGGGCTGTTTTACCGCATTCAGTCGTCAGCCGAGATCGACTGGGTCTACCAACGCAACCTCCGTTTTCTCGAAGACTACCTCCGCTTCTCCCGCCCTGCCATCGAAACAGAGGTGGCGACAGCCATTCGTGCTCGGGTCATGAGCAAACCGGCGCTGACCCTGCTGGAACTGCTCGAAGGATTGCTAGCAGGCACCGCAGATGATGTGTATGCGCTCATCGCGACTGAGCACTTGTACGTGGATCTCTCACACACGCCCCTGGCCGACCCTCAACATGTCCAGGTCTTCGTGGACCGCGAACAGGCTACCGCCTACACCACCCTCAGCCAATCCACCTGGCACCTGTTTCCTGGGTCGGCTACCCATTCTCTGCTTCCTGGAACGTTACTCTGGTGGGACGGGAAACCTTGGAGGCTACTCAATCTTGGTGAAACGGCTGTCACCTTGCTTTCTCCCGAAAAACACCTACTTGATCTTACTGTTGAAGTGTTTGATGACTTGCTGCGGCAAAGAAAAGTCACTGCGGCCACCCCGTTGCCCGGTGACTCCCTGCCGACAGAAGAGCAAGAGATCCTCCAGCATGCCAGTCCGGAGGAACTGGAAATCGCGACCTACCGCTACAAGTTGTTGGGACGTGCCTTGCCTGAAGAAACGGTCGTTCCGGCAAGAACCCTGCAGCGCTGGCGCACCAAGTTTCGGACGGCTGAAGCCATTTACGGCCATGGGTTCGTTGGTCTCATCCCGCAACGCAGCCATCAAGGAAATCGTCTGCCACGTCTGGGTCAAAGCGTCGAGCACTTGCTTGAACACTACATTGCCGACCACTACGAGACCCTGAACCAGCAGTCGAAAAGTGCCGTCTATCTGCTGTTTGAACGTGAGGCCAGGGAGCAAGGGCTGCCTGTCCCCAGTTACAAGACCTTCCTCTCCCGCATCGAGAAGCGTGATCGGCGTGAACAAACACGCAAACGTCAGGGACCCAAAGCCGCGGCTCAGCACGATCCTTGGGTGTGGGAGTTAGAGCAAACCACTCCCCGGCATGGCGATCGTCCCTGGGAAATTGTCCACCTGGACCATACGGAGTTAGACCTGGAGTTGGTCAGCGCGCGCACGGGGCAACCGCTTGGCAAGCCGTGGGCTACCTTCTTGACCGATGCCTTCTCCCGCCGTTTGCTCGTCGTGTATCTGACCTTCGATCCTCCTTCGTACCGCTCTGGTATGATGGCCTTGCGTGAGTGCGTTTGGCGCTATGGTCGCCTCCCTCAAACACTCGTCGTTGATGGTGGCCCGGACTTCCGCAGCGTGTACTTCGAGGCCTTGCTTGCCTACTACTCCTGCACGAAGGTCAGCAGACCCTGGGCAAAGCCACGCTATGGCTCGGTCATCGAACGGCTTTTTGGCACAGCCAACACGCAATTTGTCTTCAATCTGACTGGCAATACGCAGATTACCAAACAGGTACGCCAGGTCACCAAAGCGGTCGATCCCAAGCGGCAAGCGGTGTGGACGCTGGGAGATCTCTACAGCTACTTCATGGCCTGGGCCTACGACGTCTATGACACGACTCCTCATCCCGCCTTAGAGATGAGCCCGCGCGAGGCCTTTAGAAGGGGCATGGAAAGAAGTGGAGAACGCATCCATTGTACCATCGACTACGATGAGACGTTTCGTTTCTTCTCGCTGCCGACCACACGCAAAGGGACGGCGCAGGTGGAGCCGGGGCGCGGAGTCAAAATCCACTCGGTGTATTACTGGTGCGATGAGTTTCGCCCGGCGACCATTGAACATACCCAAGTCCCGGTGCGCTACGATCCCTTCGATATTGGGAGAGCCTATGCGTTTGTCCAGGGACGCTGGGTCGCCTGCATTTCTGAGTATTACCTCCAGTTCAAAGGACACTCTGAGCGCGAATTGCTCAGGGCCTCGGTCGAATTACGCAAGCGTCAGCAGAATCACAGCAAGGAAGTTTCCATTACGGGAAAACGCCTGGCGGAATTGCTGGCGGAAGCCTCCGCTCACGAAGTGCTGCTCACGCAAAGACTTCAGGATGTTGAGGCACAGGATGTCTTCGCCCAGATGGGCGCCATTCAGGGTAACGAGTCCAGCGAGAGGCGCCTGGAGGAGCAAGCTGCTTCCACGCTCTTGTCACCAGAACAGGGGCAAGGGGAACAGAAGGAAGATGTGTACGCTGGCCTAGAGGTCTACGGGGAGTACCGATGATGCCAGAACCGCTACCTTTCCCCCATCATTTGCTCCAACAGCCACCCGAGCGTCGATTGGACTACTTCAAGGCCTACACCGTCGCTCATCCAGCCTTGAAACAGGCAGACCAAGCTGTCTGGAACGCACTGCGTGAGCCGGCGGGAGCTGCGCTCATTTTTGTCGTTGGCCCAACAGGGGTTGGGAAAACCACATTGCTCACCCAAATTGAAAAACGCCTGATTGAGCTGGCGACAACAGCTGTTGATCGGAGCAACAGTCACCTCCCAACCTTGAAACTGGATGCGGTCTCGCCCGCCTTGACGCAGTTCAAGTGGGGCGACTACTACCAGCGTGCGCTGCTCCTCTTGCAAGAACCACACGTAGAGTATGCCGTCGATTACCGCAGACAGGTGCCTGTGCTGGCAAGGCAAACGCTTGAGCAGAACCCGCTTCCCTGGAAAGGCAGGACAGATACAGCAACTCTGCGCCTGATCTTTGAGCAGGCGCTCAAGCATCGCAAGCCCTATGCCATTCTGATCGACGAAGCGGAACACATTGCCAAAGCGGCACGAGGGTCAACACTGTTGGATCAGCTCGACCATCTCAAATCCCTTGCCATCATGGCGCAAGTCGTACATGTCCTGGTGGGCACCTACGACTTGATGGTGTTTCGTAACCTCAGCGCTCAGCTCTCGCGGCGCAGCATTGATGTCCATTTCTCACGGTATCAAGCCACGAACGAAGCAGATGTGCGAGCCTTCAAAAGCGTGCTATGGTCTTTTCAGCGCAATCTGCCCTTGGAGGAAGAACCGGACCTGCTGCAACACTGGAAGTATTGCTATGAGCGGACCATCGGCTGTGTGGGCGTACTCAAAGATTGGTTCACGCGAGCCCTTGCACAAGCCCTTGAGCAGGGCGAGAAGACCCTTTCTCGTCCATTACTCGAACAACATGCCCTCTCGGTGGATCGGTGTGGTCAGATGGTCAGCGAAGCGGTGGCCGGGGAAGCGGCGCTCACCGAAGATGACCAGGCGGCCTACCGATTGCGTGTCCGCCTGGGATTGGAACAGGGGCCTGCAGAACGGCATGGGCAAGCGCTGCAAGAAAACGATCGACAGGAAAGGAGCGTTCCCTCACCACGCCGTCACGCACGCATTGGACAACGCAAACCGGTACGCGACCCGGTCAACAAGTGAAAGCAAAATGTGGCGGGCTGCGTCGCATTTTGCTTCACAAAGGTTTCTAGGTGAAGAATTTTGGCGTGCCTTTTTCGAGACGCTGTTCCTTTGTCGCTCACCACAAGCCTCTTTATTGTCAAATGCATGGCACGACTCGTTGGCAAAATATGCTTCTTTGACAACTTTCGGCCACATTATGGTGCATTCAATGACCTTTGCCCGAAAACATGTGAGCATCGCAGTGCGCCAAATTATGCTTCCTTGCGCCAGAATATGCTTTCTTGCAGCGCCATTTTATGCTTCTAGTCACACAGAGTGTGATTTGCCAAAAGTTTTAGCCGCCTCGGACACAATATGGGTCAAAAGAACTTAGACATGATATGGGTCAATTTCATAAGTGGTTGTAAATCCCAACATTATTCTGGCGAAAATACAACAATCATCCTGGTGGACAAGGTCTCACAAGGCGCTTGCCTACCAGGATAATTGTTGTGAAAGCCACCAGTTTAATCCTGGTATTTACAAAGTGGTCCAGACTGAGTACTACAGCCGCACTTAGGCAGCTAAACGAGCTGCTCGCCGTTTGATATGTGCTTGTTTGGCCCTGGCTTGATGTCGCCTGCGCCAGCGAGACCAATACAGAACTCCTT
>Ga0070698_100004242_pt1 | contig 15758 bp, 12 predicted proteins | sample KBSK1502metaG_FD_65477 | JGI IMG/M metagenome (GOLD analysis project Ga0070698, IMG submission 65477) | Corn, switchgrass and miscanthus rhizosphere microbial communities from Kellogg Biological Station, Michigan, USA - KBS K1-50-2 metaG | ecosystem: Host-associated > Plants > Roots >...
GCGCCGCATCCGAACCAACAACCCGCTCGAGCGCATCATGCGCGAGATCCGCCGGCGAACGCGCGTGGTCGGTGCCTTTCCCGACGGCAACTCGGCCATCAATCTGGCCGCGGCCAGGCTCAGGCACATCGCCGGCACGCGCTGGTCGACCAAACGATATCTGAACATGGAGCTGCTCAGGCAGCGCAACGCCATGATCGCTTAACCGGAGCAGGCCACCGACCAAAAGTGCGAAAGATTCTGGACACTACCAATTCATTTTCAACGACTTCGATCTTCATCACGATCCAACACTTTATGAATCGTCCGGAAGCGTCGCCAATTACATCGCGAGGTTGCGCTTTAGGCCGTCTGCAAAAATTCTGGTTGAATTGTTCGATAAGATAAGAATTGCCCGAAAAGAAAAGAAAAAGTAACATAACTGTAAACGCTTTTGAGGGGGGTGTCATGAAAGTACTTGTCACGGGGGGCGCCGGTTATATCGGCAGCCATGCGTGCAAGGCATTGGCGCAGTGGGGCCATCAGCCAATCGTCTACGATAACCTCTTAACCGGGCACAGGGATGCCGTCCGTTGGGGACCGCTCGCTGTGGGAGACATCCTCGATCGCGATCGTCTTGACGCGGTGTTCGCAGCACACAGACCGGATGTGGTGATTCACTTTGCTGCTCTTGCTTATGTCGGCGAGTCGGTGGCGGATCCCGGCGCCTACTATCGCGTGAACGTCGGCGGCACGCTGTCGCTGCTGCAGGCAATGGTTCGCCATCAGGTCCTTACCCTAGTCTTTTCGTCATCTTGCGCCACCTATGGCGCGCCCGACAGCCTGCCGATCATAGAAACCACTCCTCAAGTTCCGATCAATCCTTACGGGTACACCAAGCTCGCTGTTGAAAGGATGCTTGCCGATTTCGGCACTGCACACAAAATACGATCTGTGGCGCTGCGTTATTTCAACGCCGCTGGAGCCGACGCCGACGGCGAGCTCGGCGAGCGCCATGATCCCGAGACCCACGCGATCCCCCTGGCCATAAAAGCGGCACTGGGACTTGGTCCGACGTTCACTGTGCTGGGCACGGACTATCCGACCCAGGATGGCTCGGCGATCCGCGACTATATCCATGTCAGCGATCTCGCCGACGCTCACCTTAAGGCGCTCCATTACTTGGAGGCCGGCGGAGAAAGAGCAGCGTTCAACCTTGCAACGGGCGTCGGAACCTCGGTTCTTAAGCTGGTCAGCGCCGTCGCCGAGGTGACGAAGAAGCCGGTACCTGTGTCATATCTGCCGCGGCGATCCGGAGATCCTGCGATTCTCTACGCCACCTCACAGCGGGCGCAAGAGAAGCTTGGATGGAAGCCGCAGTTCGTAACGACCGAAGAGACAGTCGAGACTGCAGTCCGCTTCTTCCAGCAGTCCGCTTCTTCCACGAGTCGCGTTGGCCGTAGAGCCAGGCGTTGATGGCTGCAATGCGTTCGTCGCCGACAGAAGACACTAGAGCCCTACCGACCGGTCCCCTCGGCAGGAGCAATAGCCTGCTTATCCCGCTCACGTCTCGGCGGGACAGGGTGGCGTCGCAAGTCAATGAAGCCGATCGACCTTCTCAGCTCTCTGTCAGAGCCGAACCGATTGCTCATCAAGTTCGGTTGGTAGCTAAGGGCAAATTCCTATTCGCAGGTGACGACAAATTCTACGTTAAAGGCGTGACCTATGGAGCATTTCGTCCCGATGATCAGCGGCGGGAGTACTGGGATCTCCAGAAGATAGAGGCCGACTTTGCTCAGATGGCGGCCAACGGCATCAACGCGGTCCGGATCCCTCACACCATGCCACCGCGTTCTCTCCTGGACGTAGCGTTGCGCTACGGTTTGCGTGTCATGGTGGGGCTGTCGGCGGAACAATTTGTCGGCTATCTGATCGACCGCAAGCAGGCACCCGACATTGATGAAGTCGTACGAACGAAGGTCCGGACAGTCTCCGACCATCCAGCCTTGCTCTGTTACTCCATCGGCAACGAGATCCCCGCGCCAGTAGCTCGCTGGCTTGGGCGCCAGCGGGTGGAACGATACCTGCACAGGATCTATCGCGCCATCAAGGAGGCAGATCCATGTGGGCTCGTAACCTATGTGAACTATCCATCCACCGAGTACCTGGACCTGCCGTTTCTCGACCTTGTGTCCTTCAACGTCTACCTGGAATCCGAGAAACGGTTGAAAGCTTATGTCGCGCGCCTCCACAATATTGCCGGCGATCGCCCTCTCGTCATGAGCGAGCTCGGCTTGGACGGCCTGCGCAATGGCGAGTCCAAACAAGCTGAAGTGCTGGACTGGCAAATTCGTGCTGCGTTTGCGTCTGGATGTGCCGGCGCTTTCGTCTTTGCCTGGACTGACGAATGGCACCGTGCCGGCGAGGAAGTGGAAGATTGGGAATTCGGAGTCACGCGTCGCGATCGGACTCCCAAGCCTGCCCTTTCGATGCTGTGCAGCGCCTTTTCCGAAGTGCCGTTTTCCTTTGATTTGTATCGGCCCCGAATTTCAGGAGTGGTTTGCAGTTTCAACGGAAGTCGAACCATCGGCGAATGTTTGCAAGCTATCTCCAAGATTCGCTACCCGAACTTTGAGGTAATCGTTGTCGACGACGGATCCACCGACAACACAGCGGCAATTGCAGCCCAATACGACGTCAGGCTTATCCGTACGCCGAACCACGGTTTGAGCCATGCCCGAAATATCGGATGGCAATCGGCGAATGGTGAGATTGTCGCCTATATAGATGACGACGCATATCCGGACCCGGATTGGCTCGGCTACCTGGCTGAGACGTTCCGGACCCACGATTATGCCGGAGTGGGGGGGCCGAACATCCCGCCACGGGACGACGGATTTATTGCTGCATGCGTGGCAAACGCTCCCGGTGGCCCTGCCCATGTTCTGCTTACTGATACCGAAGCAGAGCACATCCCCGGCTGCAACATGGCCTTTTTGCGATCCGCACTTGAAGCAGTTGGTGGTTTTGACGCCCAGTTCCGAACGGCTGGTGACGACGTCGACATGTGTTGGCGCTTGCAGGAACATGGTTGGAAACTGGGCTTCAGCCCTTCCGCACAGGTGTGGCACCATCGCCGGAATTCGTTGCGAAAATTTTGGCGGCAACAGAAGGGATACGGTAAGGCAGAGGCTCTTTTGGAAAAGAAATGGCCGCAAAAGTATAATTCCGCCGGACACTTGACATGGCGGGGGCGAGTCTATGATACCGGCTTAACGCGGTTCTTCGGAAGCGTAGCTCGGATATACCACGGCACATGGGGCACAGCTCCTTTTCAGGTCCGATGTGAAACGGGGCCGAGCTTCGTTCTGTCCATCGTCGCAATTCCGGAGTGGTATCTGGCCGTCACAGCGCTGGCGTTGATCAGCATGCTAGGCGGTCTTTGGAGACCGCTCCTTCTTGCCCTCCCTCTGCTGGTGGTTTCGGTAGGGCTGCCCTTAGCAAATGCATGCGCCAGCGCTGCCCGGAGCCGCTTTTATCTGCGAGGCAACCAATTTCCGCCCAGGGTTCTGACTGCCTTCTTGCACCTGTTTCAACCGGCGGCGCGACTCTGTGGTCGTCTTGCGCATGGTCTTGAGCCTTGGCGGAGTCGTGTGCCCTGGTACTTCGTCATGCCTCGGAAACGCGAGGCAGCAGTCTGGACACAACGGTGGGAAGCTTCCGAAGAAAGGTTAGCGAGAATTGAAGCCGACTTGCGGAAGAAAGGTATCCCTGTGCGACCGGGCGGGGAGTACGACAATTGGGACCTTGAGATCCTGAGCAGTTTGTTTGGTGGCGCGCGGCTGCTCATGGCCGTCGAAGACCACGGCGCTGGAGCGCAGTATGTGCGCTTGCGAGTCTGGCCGAAATGGTCCACTGGATTGTTGGTTGTCGCGCTCGTAGTAGCGTGTCTGTCAGGTGCGGCAGGACTGAATGGAGTTTGGCTGGTATGCGCGCTACTCGGCGCCCCAGCGCTCCTTCTTATAGTGACGTCAGTTCGACACTGCGGCGGCGCAACCGCCGCCTTCCTTCAGGCGATTGCGCACCAGGCTGGTGATGTTCCAGTAGCGGCTGCGTCCACGATCTCCCCAACCGCGGCACATGTGCGAGCCAAAGATTGACACCAGTAATGTCGAGACAGATCCAGCCAACCACCCGTCGACCCGGGCGTGGCAGAAATTTGCTTCAGAACGTGGTGTGTCCGCTGGCACCGAAGCGCTTTGGCATGATGAACTCCATTGCGAGGTACAGCTGGCTTGGGGAGGACGCGGAAGCGAAAGTGTGATTGCAGGGTGTTGGCTCGACGCGAAAACGTCGCCCATCCGGCATCTTTCAGCCGAGCTCATTGTCTTAGCGGGGCTGGTATGAAAAGCAGTTTCGGCAGTTCGATCAACGCGGATGCTGCGAGGCACGACGTTGGTACGCAGTCCAACCTCTACACACGCATCATCCGTCAAATCCGGCCATACTGGCTGCACTTGCTGGGCGTATTCTTGTTGAGCATGCTGGCGAGTCCCCTGGCACTGCTGATCCCACTTCCCCTGAAGCTGATAGTGGATAGCGCCATCGGAACGAATCCACTGCCGTGGGGTCTGGAGGCGGTGCTGCCGAGCGTCACCGAAGATACTTCGACAGGAGTGCTCGTTCTTGCAGCGACTCTAATGGTCGGAATCGGATTGCTGTCGCACCTTCATGGAATGATGACCATCATGCTAGGGACGTACACCGCTGAAAAGTTGGTCTTCGATCTTCGCGCGCGGCTCTTTCAACATTCCCAACGTTTGTCCATCTCCTATCACGATCGGAAAGGTACCGCTGATGCACTGCACCGCATTCAGTGGGATGCAAATGCCCTACGATATGTCACCATTGATGGTTTGATCCCTCTTGTAACCGCCAGCCTCACGCTGATTGGGATGATATACGTTACGGCACGAATCGACTGGCAGTTGGCGCTGGTTGCAGTAGCTGTCTCACCGATTCTCCTTGTCCTGTCCATGAATTATCGCCCTCTGCTGCGAGACAAATGGGAACACGTACGGGAACTGGAAAGCTCGGCAACGTCCATAGTCCACGAAGTCTTGGGCGCACTCCGCGTCGTCCAGGCTTTTGGAAGAGAAGATCATGAGCAGAGGCGCTACTTAAAGCGCACTGGGGAAGGTATGAACGCGCGGCTTCGCTTGGCTTGGGTGGAAGGCCGCTACGGATTGCTTGTCGGCCTGACCATTGCCTTGGGAACGACCGCTGTCCTTGTGATTGGCACCCGTGACGTCCGTGCTGGTTCCCTGACCTTGGGCAATCTGCTTCTGGTGATGGCTTACATCGGACAACTTTACGAGCCCTTGAAGACCATCGGAAGGAAGTCTGCCTCCCTGCAAGGTCACCTCGTCAGCGTCCGCCGAGCGTTTCATCTGCTGGACGAGGCACCGGATGTCGTTGATCGGCCGAACGCGCGGCGGCTGCTGCGGGCTTGCGGCTCCATCGAGTACCGGCACGTGTGCTTCCACTACCAAGCCGGCCACCCGGTCCTTCAAGATATTTCCTTTGACGTTCCCGTCGGTACGCGGATCGGAATCGCCGGCCGGACGGGTGCTGGTAAGACTACCCTGGTCAGTCTTCTCGCTCGATTCCATGACGTCACCAGTGGCCAAATCCTGTTGGACAACGTCGACCTCCGCGACTACGCGCTCGACGACCTGAGGAACCAGTTCTCGATCGTGCTGCAGGAGCCTGTACTTTTCTCTACCGCAGTTGCAGAGAACATCAGATATGCGCGCCCCGAGGCCAGCAGCGAGGAGATCATTCGGGCCGCCAAGCTGGCCAATGCGCATGACTTTGTCATCGGCCTCCCCGATGGCTATCAGACCCTGGTAGGGGAGCGGGGCATGCGTCTATCAGGCGGCGAACGCCAGCGCATATCGCTCGCTCGTGCATTTCTGAAAGATGCGCCCATTTTGATCCTGGATGAACCGACCAGTGCAGTAGATACCCGAACGGAGGCTTCCATCATGGATGCTATGGAGCGCCTGATGCGGGGGCGTACCACATTCATGATCGCCCACCGCCTCAGCACGCTGGACAAATGCGATTTCCGACTCCTGATGGAGAACGGCCGTCTTGAGAATGTGAGCTCGAATGCCACGACAATTCGCGCCGAAGCCTTGCCAGCGGCTGTTTCGACAGAGGTACACGATCGATGAGTGTAACCGTATGGTTGTCTGCCAACACGTTGCACTACCCCCAAGGGGGCGGCCACATGTGGGTTTTTCTCAACTGGGCTCTCGGACTCCGGGAACTCGGCTGCGAGGTCGTGTGGCTCGAGGGGATCGTCAAGGGCGGCTGGACCCCGGGATCCGGAGAGATCTCGCAGCGCTTCGACGAACTGAAGGTCCGTTTGGCCCCTTATGGGTTTGATGATCATATCGCCGTTTGGACGAGCGACAACGGGATGCTCCCCAGCAATGTGACCGAGCATTGCATTGATTTGGAGGCCGCCAGAGATGCCGATCTGCTCGTGAACGTGAACTACCAGACGCCCGCGGACGTCATCAAACGATTTCGACGCTCAGCACTCCTCGATATCGATCCAGGGCTCCTGCAAACATGGCTGAGCGACCCATCCTACAAATTCGCAATCCCATCGCACGACATGCTGTTTACCATCGGCGAGACGGTCGGCCAACCCGGCTCGAAAATCCCCGATGTGGGACTCGAGTGGCACTATACGCCACCATGCGTGTCTCTTTCGTGGTGGCGGCCGGTCCAAACCACCGAGGCGGCACCTCTCACCACGGTATCGCATTGGGTTTCCGACAATTGGCTGAGAGATGAAAACGGCGAACTCTGGTCCAACGAAAAACGCACCGCATTCATGCCTTACCTCGATCTGCCGCGGCACACGTCACAGCCCCTCGAACTGGCGTTGCAACTTCGACCGGAAGACGAGGCTGACCGGACCCTGCTTCGCGAGCATGGCTGGCAAGTACGGGACGCCTGGACCATTGCGGGGACTCCGTGGGGGTACCAAGAATATGTACAGCAGTCGCTCGGTGAGTTTAGCTGCGTCAAGCCGTCGTGCGTGCGATTGCAGAACGCATGGATCAGTGATCGGACGCTCTGCTACTTGGCGAGCGGCAAGCCCGCCATCATTGAGCACACCGGCCCCAGCAGGTTCCTGCCAGATGATGCTGGACTGCTTCGCTTTGCGAGTTTTGATGAGGCGGTACAATGCCTCGAGGCTGTATCGACCAATTATGCGAAACATTGCCAACTCGGTCGCGCGTTGGTTGAGGAGTATTTCGACGCGAGAAGTGTTATCAAGCGACTGCTGGAGCAGGCACTCGCTTGAACAGTCTTGCACGTGAGAGGCGTGCCTATGAGATTGATCGATTGCGAGTCCCATGCGACTGAAACCAGCCACGAATTGTTGGTTCTGGCCTTCCACAAAATCGGCCTTCCTCCCGCCGGGAGCGAGAGCACATGGTTCTACATTCCCGACCCTGTTTTTGACGGCTATCTTAAGGAGCTTCGCGACAGCACCTGGCAGGTAATAGATGCTGGTACTTTCGTCGAGGGCCTTTCTCGTCCGGAGACTTTGCCCCCGCGTTCCGCCTTGCTCACTTTTGACGACGGCTACTGTTCGATGCGCCACACCGCCGTCCCGCTGATGAGCGCGTATGGATTTTCCTCAGTGGTTTTTGTACCGACGAGCTTTGTTGGTGACACGAACCGATTTGATCGCGACGTTGAGCCGGAAGAGCCGATTTGTGGCTGGGATGACCTCTTGGAGATGCAACGGACTGGAGTGTCTGTCCAGTCTCACGGCGTTACTCACCGCCGTTTATCCGAGCTTGGCCTCGATGAGCTGAGGTATGAACTACGGGAGTCCAAGTCTGTTCTCGAAGCTCGACTGGGACAGGCGGTCACCATCTTTTCGTTCCCCTATGGCGACGACGGTTCAGACGTAGAAGCAACGGCTGCTGAGCTGTGCCAGGCAGGATACCGCGCCGCGCTTTTGTATGGAGGCGGATCTGAGCGAGTACCTCCTGCGAGCTGTTATCGGCTGTCTCGCCTGGCCATGGGAGCGGATACCAACCTATTAGCAATACTGGAGAAGGGTGAGACGTAGAGGTTGTCTGTGAAGTCGATATCGATTCTTCAGCATGAACAACTTGAGGACGCCGCGTGCCACCCAGCAACGCGGGCTTGGTGCAAACTGACAAAACATGAGGTGGTTCCTGAGCGTGTCGAGGTTATCCAAGAAGCCGCGCGCGGTACGAACGACCAGCCTTCCGTGTACAGGCTGACCGGTATCGGACCCGACGGGACCAACGTTATCGCCAAAAGGTGTAACTCTGCGGCGGCATGCATTGAATGGTCGACCTACCAGAACGTTCTCTCGCAGCTACCTGTGAGCGTAGTCGGCTATTACGGTCTCATTGCCGATGTCGATCAGCAATTCTGCTGGCTGCTGCTGGAGGACGCGGGAGAGGACCCATATTTGTTGGAAGATGAAGAACATCGGATCCTCGCTGGAGGTTGGCTTGGGGCAATGAATGTGTCGGCCCAGCAACTGCCCGCCGCTGCTCGCCTACCCGACAGAGGGCCCAACTTTTATCTTGAACGGCTACTCGCGTCGCGTGAAACGATTCGTATAATCCTCCAAGGCTCAAGTTTCAGCCCACGTGACGCGGCCGTGCTGAATGGCGTCATTTCCCAGTGCGACGCTCTGGAAAAGCGATGGGATGGAATCGAGCGGTTCTGCAATCGCATGCCGCAAACGTTAGTGCACGGAGACTTGCTCGCCCAGAATGCCAGGGTTCGACGCCGACCGGCCGGCAACAGTCTCATGATCCTGGATTGGGAGGCAGCGGGTTGGGGCGTCCCCGCCGCTGACCTTGTCCAATTCGTAGGCAAGTCATTGACCCCGGATCTTCGCACCTATTATTCGGTCGTGTGCTCGAGCTGGCCGAGCTTCGGGCTGACGCACCTCCAAACCCTGACCGAGGTCGGGCGACTGTTTCGGCTGATCAACTCTTTGGATTGGGCTAACTGGGGCTACCGCGCGGTCGGTGTGGATTGGTTCAACGAGAAGTTGAACTGGTGCGAGCGGGAGTTGGCGAATTGGCTGCGAACCACGGAAGTGCCGGACAAATGACGTCACAATCGATACCGATTGTTTATCGTGGGGAAGCCGAGGACTCGTTGTCGACGGCCCAACACCCCGCGACGCGGGCTTGGTGCAAACTCACAAATTCCCACGTAGTTCCAGAAAGCATCGCGATCCTGCAGGAACGCGTGCGCAGGCCCGGGGAACTCTACCGCGTGATCGGTAAGCCATCTGTATACAGGCTGGCCAGCGTGGGACCAGGCGGGGTCAACGTGATCGCCAAACGGTGTGAGTCTGCGGCGGCGGCGACCGAATGCTCGATCTACGAAAACGTGCTCTCGCAACTCCCGGTAAGCATGCTTCGCTATTACGGTCTCGTTGCCGACGACGATCAGCAATTCTGCTGGCTTTTCCTGGAGGATGCCGGTGAAGAGCCGTATTTGTTGGAGATTGAAGAACATCGGGTCCTCGCCGGGCATTGGCTCGGTCTGATGAATGTCTCGGCCCAGGAACTTCGTGCCGTAGCTCGCCTTCCGGATCGGGGTCCCGGCTTTTATCTTGAACGGCTGCTCGCTTCGCGCGAGACGATTCGCGAAATCCTCGAAAACTCGAGTCTTAGCGACACCGGCTCGGCCCTGCTTCGGGCCATCATTTCTCACTGCGACGCGTTGGAAGGGCAATGGGGAAGGATCGCGCGGTTTTGCAACCGGATGCCGCAAACCTTAGTCCACGGTGACTTCGCGGTCCAGAATGCCAGGCTTCGAAGCGGGCCGGCCGGAACGAGTCTGATGATCATGGATTGGGAGGGAGCCGGTTGGGGCAGCCCCGCCGCTGACCTTGCCCAGTTCGTGGGCGAGTCATTGAGCCCGGATCTTCGTACCTACTATTCGGTTGTCGGCTCCAACTGGCCGCGCCTGGGGCCGGCAGACCTGGAAAGCCATGCTGAGCTTGGACGAATGTTTCGCCTGATCAGCTCTTTGGATTGGACCAACTCGGGTTACCGCGCGGGCGTCGAGGACTGGTATATCGGGGAGTTGAATTGGTGCGAGCGGGAGCTGGCGGACTGGCTGCGAACCACGGATGTGCAGGACAAGTGACATCACAAGCTGAAATGGCCTCGACTGCGCTAGAAACGCTGACCCACGTGTTCACGGAAGAGCCAGTGGTCGGGCTGACATTCGACGACGGGCCGGATCCGGTCAACACGCCCCGCCTCCTCGATATCCTGGCGGCTCATCACGCGCGCGCGACTTTCTTCATGATCGGTGTGCGTGCGCAGCGGCACGCTAAGCTTGTCTCTCGCGTTGCGGCCGAAGGACACGCTGTTGGGAACCATTCCTGGGATCACCCGTCCTTTCCCATGATCTCTCAAGAAGAAAGGCGCGAACAGGTCCGGGATTGCGCGCGGGCGATCGCCCCTTATGCCGGTCAACTGTTTCGCCCGCCCTATGGCCATCAAGACCTCGCTTCGTGGCTCGACGTCGCCCAGATGGGCTATCGTGTCGTCGCGTGGAAAATCGCGGCCGGCGACTGGGAGGAAAAGGATGGCCCTGCAATGGCGGACGCAGTGATGGCAAAACTCCAGCCGGGAGCGATAGTGCTGCTCCACGATGGGCTCTTCGACGCTCCGGATAGCCGTTTTTTTTGCCGCGATTCTATGGTTTCCGCTGTGGAGCTTCTGCTGGCTCGTCTGGCTGGCCGCTGGCGGTTCGTTACCATTCCTGAATTGCTTCGTTGTGGCGTACCACAGTGCAAGCAATGGGACTTCATGGAAGAAAAGGATGAGTTGAATCGATTGGTACGGCAGGATGGATTGGCAGCGAGGCGCTATTGACGGGCACTTGGATTTGTTGGTTCCGATTCTATGCATCGTTGGCTTACAATATTGGCACTGGAGGAATAGCTCATGCCGGCTCGACCAGAGGTGAGCGTGATTATTCCAACCCGCAATCGTGCCCCGCTTCTGGCAAGGGCGCTCGATTCGGTGTTTTCGCAGGAAGGTCTCGGGGAACAGTTCGATCTGGAAGTCATCGTCGTTGATGACGGTTCCACGGATTCGACAGCGAAAGTTGTGGGTGAATATGCGCAGGTACGCGGGCTGCGCTTCTCAACCAGTCGGGGAGTTGCGGCAGCGCGGAACACCGGAATTGAGTCCAGTCGGGGTGCTTTCACTTGCTTCCTGGATGATGATGATGTCTGGCTCCCTGGCCGTCTGAAACTTCAGATTCCCGCGTTCAAGCGCCACCCGGAGGCGGGAGCGGTGTACAGCCAGGCCTTTGACGCGCACGACGGGAAGCCGTACCCCGCATCTGCGCGTGCCGTCTCCGGGCGGATATTCGACGCCTTGTTGTCCGGGAACCTCATCGGGGGTGTGGACGCGGTGCTGATACGCCACGAAGCGCTCGAGAAGACAGGGTATTTTGATGAAAGTCTCCCACCTTGTGAAGACTGGGATTTATGGTTGCGACTCAGCTTTCATTTTCCTTTCGTGTTTGTGCCTGGCTTAGTCGCAGTCTACCTCCCGTCCCCTCGCGGGTTGTGGCTGAGTGGAGAAAAAGGGAACAACGCTCGCGTCATTGAAAAAGCACTCCAGATGATACCTGATTCAGGGCGTTATGCCGAGCTGAAGCGCACAGCTCGCGCGCGAACCGCACTGAAGCATGGCCAGACATGGCCGGAGATCCTTGCGGCGTTGCGCACGGATCCGTCAATCTTGCGCCATAGTTGGGCGCGTCACTATGTAGGTCGCTGGACACTCAAAGTGGCTCTCCGGAGCGAAGCCCCGCTGTTGACCCTCCAGGAGCTCTGCACACAGATTAAGGAGGCGACGTCCGATGCACGCGCCAGTCGCCGGCGGGTCCGGCAGACTGTCGCGAAGGCGTGGGCGGAAACCGCTTCCTCTCTTGCGGTCCGCCCCGCGCGGCAGCGAGAAGCGGCTTACGCCGCCACCCGCGCAGTCGCTCTCGCACCATCGTTACTCGCTGGAGGAGCCCCCCATGCGCCCGGTCATCAACGACGCCGAGCATTAGCGCCCATCATCGTCCGAGGCGCCCTCGTGGCCGCAAAAGGCCACTGGGCACGCGCGCGTCAATGACCATGCCGCAGGGGCCAACCAGCGCTGGAGCCTTGACTTCTTCTCTGACGCATGCTGGCCGACGGGGGCGAAGAAGGATCCTAAGCTGATGGGGTTCGCTGGCGACTTCGACGAGCACTTTGGCTGACTGACGCCGCTGCCACACTCTCTATCAGATCGGCAAGGCGTCGTGCCGATGTTTCCCAGGTGAACCGCTCGACCACCCGTTGTCGACCAGCCTTGCCCATGGAGGCCGCGCGTGCCGGATTGTCGATCAGCTGGCCGATTGCCAGGGCAAGTTCTTCGGCGTCGCCGCGCGCCACCAAAATTCCGGTCCGTCCATCTTCCACGTACTCCGGAATGCCGCCGCTGTATGTTGACACAACCGGCAATCCACATGCCTGTGATTCGAACGTCGGCAACCCAGAAGGTTCATTCCAGACCGACGGATACACCAGCACCATAGCACGGCGGTAAAAATCGATCGTTTTGGTCTGCCGAACCGGGCCATGGAACACGATCCGTTCATCTCCCGCCGCCTCGCGCCGGAGGTCGTAAAGATAAGCTTTGCCCCTTAGCACGAATTGTCGCCGCACCATCTCGGAAAGCCGATTGCCGTAAAATCGCTCTAGACTCGTCATCACTCGGTCGTCGGAGTCGGGCGCGAGATAGAGATAGGGCTGCGTGTACGCACCGCCGACGAGATCCAAATGCAGCGTGGGACGGCTCGTCGCTAGAATTTTGAACGCTCGAATTAGGACGTGAACCCCCTTTTCCGGCGACAGTCGCCCGACGTATAGGAGGCGCGCGGGTCCACCGTTCGCCGCCTGAACCTCCGGCGACGGACAGAAGCGGTCGATGTCAACCCCATTGTGCACGGTGTTGCATCGCGGCGCGATCATTGGAAAGCGGCTTTTGATCCCATCGGTGATGTAGTTGCTGCAGCCTATAATTAAATCTACGCCGCGCAATCGGCGCTCGCTGGCCGCTGTCGCAAACTGGGTGAGCCACTCACACTGCATATTCAGGCAGATCGTGGCCGGCGGATTAAATAGCTTTATAATCGACGCAAACTGCAAAAAATTGTACACAACGACCACATCGCATTTCGACGCCCTGATGCTAAGTGCTACCCTCACTGCATAGAACAGGTGATACCAGATGGATAGCAGATAATTGATGCGACGCTTTCTATAGCATGCGAGAATACTGAGCAATGCTTCAATTTTTGCTTGACGGCTATGGCGGATGTTGATGTGCCTAAACTCAATAGTTTCGCTAACGATTTCCTGGTCCTTTTGTCCCGACTTGCCCCGTCCATAAATTGTGACATGCCAATCGGGAGCAAGGCATCGGGAAAGTTGGTAGGCGATGACTACAATCGAGTTGCCGCTGTCCGTTTCTACGTAATCCCAGGGCTGACAAACGATGGCGATCCGCCGAGTGCGCGGACTCACGTGACGTACTGCGCCCGGCTAGACCGCGGAAGACTTTCCCAAGCACAATGTAGGCTGGTTTTCATCTGTGCCATTTGCAGAGTTCACGCTGCGGTCAAGAACGATTCAGAACCCAACAATCATTGCGCTCGCCTTTGACTGGGGCATCGTAGCCTGGATGGCTGAAGAGGGTTACGATGCCTCACCTCCAGAGGGAAATCGAGCGGTGGTCGTTCTCGCAGATTGAATGTTGTAAATCACTTGATCGGCCGCAATGATCAGATCTCTCCATAACCTCTTGCGCCGTGTCTTGATCCAAGGCAACAACATGGAATAGCAACGAATCTTCTGTCCAACGCCCAGGGACGCGCGATAGATGGACAGAAAATATTCGAGCAACTCGCGAAACTCCGGAAATGAGACGGTTCGAGCTTTCGCCGGATCCCACCACTCAAGAGGTGGGTTGCCAAGCTGGCCCTGCCGATTGGTGAGGCGGAAACGCGGCTGGTTGAGACGGACCGGACGAGTTTTCGAAGATTGCTGGCTGTGGCGCCTGCTGATAAAAAGATACTGGGGCACTTCGTAAAAACGGCCGAGCAACGACATTCGCGCCAGCAACACTCGGTCGGCGCTCATATAGATGCCATGCGGCGGAAGCTGGTGCAGAGCAGAGATCCGCATCACGCCGAAAATCTGGTAGCAATTATGATTGACCAGAAGCATTTCACGAAAACGTGCGACCGGATCGTTCGAATCGGCTTTCACCGGCGTGACGTAGTTCTTGATGAAGGTTTCGTTTTCATCCACCTGTTTTGTACTTGCATAGGCCACCACGCAGCCGAGATCACTCTCGAGCATCTCGACACATCGCCGCAAGAAGTCCGGCTCTAAGAGATCATCTGCGGCGGCCCACTTGAAATACTTGCCTGTGGCAAGTTCGTATACGCGGCGCATATTCCAGCCGCCGCCCATGTTCTTCTCGCTTCGGTAATAGCGGATACGATCGTCGCGCTTGCCATAGGCTTCCGCGATCTCGCCCGTTCGATCGGTGGACGCGTTGTCGGAAATGATCAGTTCGAAATCGGTAAAAGTCTGGTTCAGGATCGAGTCAAGCGCTTCCTCCAGAAAACGTTCTCCATTATACACATATAGTCCAACACTTACTAGCGGTGTTGAGTACATCAGGCTTAGCCTCCCGAAAGTGTAAGGTGGTTACGTCTTGCAGAGAATGCTGTCGCGATGCATGTTCTGAGGTCTTTCATATTCAAACCAGAAGGGTCACATCCCAGTCTTTGCCGAGCCTCTGTCATCGGCCGGATGAAATCATCCGCAGATCGTTATCGCGGAAAGCCGAGATGCTCAAGGGCAACCGCCAGATCAACCTGATACCCATGCAACTCTTTTATTGGCCACCATCCACGCCTAATGCTTTCGCTTTCCCAGCTGATCGCCGCAAGCGAGCGGAAGACCGCTCCAAGTTCCGCAAGTTCTTTTATTGCAGATAAATCCAGACATGACCATACCTCGCGCACAATCGACCAATAAGCAACCAGCTCGGAATCGCCAAAGTCGCCAGTTACACGCCGGCGAGGAACGCCCCTACCGGATAACTCTGCAATATCCGGTGCCGGGGCGCCGCGACCGGCCATTTCCCAATCGAAGGCCATGAGATTGATTCCGCTCTCGCTTCGCCGCGCCCGCAAATTGTATTTCGCAAAATCACAGTGCACGAGTGTTCGAGGAAACCGATGATCTAGTTCTTCAACCCTATCCCATCGCGACTCGAGAAAATCAGCTTGCGACAGAAACGCCCCTAATACCTGCAAATCGTAATAGGTAAGCGCAGAATTCTCGAGACCCCGTTGTATCATCTCGCGAGCGAAGCGCAGGTGGTCAAGGAAATGCTGCGGGCCGCGGTCCGGTAAACGAGATATCGCCGGAATTCGGGCGGCGGAGACGTGCATTTCGGCTAGCCACCGGGCTGCGAGCTTGCGATGCTCCTCAATACAGTAGGCGAAATGATCGCCGCCCGCGTCTTCCATAAATAACCAACTGGAATCCGTTTCTGGTTCGTCTACACATCCGTAGAAAACGAGATGCGAAACGGGCAAATGTGACAGAA
>Ga0070698_100004243_pt1 | contig 15758 bp, 23 predicted proteins | sample KBSK1502metaG_FD_65477 | JGI IMG/M metagenome (GOLD analysis project Ga0070698, IMG submission 65477) | Corn, switchgrass and miscanthus rhizosphere microbial communities from Kellogg Biological Station, Michigan, USA - KBS K1-50-2 metaG | ecosystem: Host-associated > Plants > Roots >...
TGGACCAGCAGGGCCCGGTCGAAGACGAACTTCAGCGGCCACGGCGCCAGCAAGGCGGTTACCGTCTCCCCCACCATAGCCGCGAGGGCCAAGAGCAGCGTGAGCCGATACGGCCGCAGATACGGCCACATCGCACGCAAGATCTGGATCATGTCGCCCGCCAGGGCCGCGTCCGAGCGTCCCGCAAGGTCATGTCACCAGCTCCGCGGAAGCGGCGCGCTCACGCTCCGAACCCAGTCGCGAGCCGACGCGGGGGCAACGGCCACGATCGGCGGCAGGTCATCTTCTGTCATGTCGTTCACGGGTGACTCTGTTTGCCACGCCATCAGGGGTTCAGCCCGACGTTCGTACGGTTCGCAGAGGTCGAGCCGTTACGCACACTAACCCGGCGACGGGCAAATGCTCGTGGGACTGTCTGGACCGTCGCCCTAACATCGGCCCAGACGATGATCGTAACGCTCGGCTCGCCCGGCTGTGTGTGTAATGGTGCGGCTGATCGGTGCTGATGTCAACGGCACCCCCGGGGCGCGCTACCCGCCGGCCGGCCACGCCTTTACGCCAGGGCCGGACCGGCTGATGGAGAGCGTCGCCATTTCGGCTAGCGGCCGCCTCGCGGGCATCCACCCATCGACGACGGATCAGCTGCTGATCGGCTGTGCCAGCACACTGTCGGGTACGGACGCGAGCTCGAGGACCCGTTCCGCGACGCGGTGCCAGTCGAACTCGGCGCCGCGTCGCATCGCTACTCTTGCCAAGTCGCGCCGCAGCACGTGGTCGTTCATCAAGCGAGTGAGCCGACCTGCGAGGTGGTCAAGCGCGCCGGGTGCATAGGCGAGACCCGCGGCGCCGACCGTCTCGCGCAGGTCTCCCTGATCGGGATAGACGACCGGGACTCCGGCGGCGAGGTATTCGGCGATCTTGAGGGGGTGAAAGTAGAAGTTCGGCATCGGCCGGTACGGAGCAACGGCAACGTCGAAGCGACGTACGAGGGCCGGGATAACGTCGTGCGACTGCGCACCTGTGAACACGACCCGCCCCGCGAGGTCCGATGCTGTGGCACGTCGGCGCAGTGTTTCCTGCTCCGGTCCGGCGCCTACGAGCAGCAGCACTGGTGCTGGTTCGCGCCGCGGCGCGGACGTGCGGGCGAACGCGTCGAGCAGGTCGGCCACGCCGTGCCATGGCTTCATGCTTCCCGCGAAACCGACGACGAGCCGGCCGTCGAGGCCCGGTGCGGTCAGAGGTTTGCTGCTGCGGAAGGCCGCGACGTGCGAGCCATTCGGTATCCATTCCGAGGGCACTCCAGGCGCGACCGACTGCACGTAGCGCAGCAGCGCTGATGAGACGACGTGAATGCGGTCCGCGGCCCGGAGGGTCTCGTGCTCCCATGCCTCCGCATTCGGGTCGGCGAGCCTGCGGTAGCGCGTGGCCTCCTCGACCAGCGGTGCGTTGACCTCGAGGGTCAGCGCTAGCCCGTGGCGGCGGGTCGCGCGTCGAGCCGCGCCGGACTGCAGGCTGTATCGCTCGATGACGACGTCGATCCGGTCTTCGACGATGAGGTCAGCGAGTTGTTGGGCTGCACGTTCGATGTCGTTTTTGAGCTGTTCGATCCGATGCACCGCAGGGGCCATGTTCCCTGGGTCGAGTCGGCGCACGGCGAGCGTGACCCGGTGCCCGAGGGCTTGCATCGCCGAAGTCACCGCGCGCACATGCACGGACGCGCCCTTGGCGCCGAGCAGTGGGATGCCTCGGTCGGCGCATACGTAGAGGACGTTCATTCTTGGTGGCTCATCGTCAGCTCGTTCGGTCGGCGCGTGGGTCGCGCGAGTTCGCCCTCGAGCAAGGCGAGTAGTGGCGCGATCGCAGTCGTCCACGACGCATGCTCGTGGACGAGACGTCGCCCGGCCTCGCCGAGGCGGGTCCGCACTGCCGGGTCGGTGAGTAGCTGTGCCAGCGCGTCGGCTAGCAGGTCGGGCCGCTGCGGCGGCACGAGGCGACCGGTCTCACCGTCGGTGATTACTTCCGGAATGCCGGACACCGTCGTGGCCACGACCGCCACGCCGACCGCCATTGCCTCGAGCAGCACGTTCGGAACGCCGTCGCGATCGCCGTCCGGCAGGACTACCGGGGACAGCGCGAAAATCTCCGCTGCGACGAGCTGCTCGACGACGTCACTCTGCGGTCGGCTGCCGAGCAAACAGACCCGGTCGCCGATTCCCTGCTCGCGCGCGAGCGCCAGGAGCTCATCGTGTAGCTCGCCCCCGCCCAGCAGGACGAGCTCGAACGCGATGCCGCGCCGCCCGAGGTCGCCGCAGGCCTGAATGAGGATGTCGAAGCCCTTCTTTGGTACCAGCCGGCCAACGCTCACGATGAGCCCCGGGCGTGGCTGGCGGGCTGGAATCGTGAATTTAGTCAGGTCGACACCATGCCGGCACACATGGACCTGTCCAGGTGGCAGACCCACCTCGGTGATGAGGTGCGTGCGATTCGCCTCGGTGCAGGTGGTTACGAAGCGCGCGCGATCGCAGCGCATCCGCAGATTCTCGGGCAGTGTGGTGTAGATGTCCTTGGCGTGGCCGGTCAGGCTGTACGGCTGGCCGCTGATCTTTGCCGCGATGAATGCGACCGCCGCGGGTGAGTGCAGGAAGTGGGCGTGCAGGTGTGCTGGCGGCCCGGACGCCAATCGGTCCAGCAGTACGAGGGCGTGAAGGAGGTTACGGCCTGCTGCGCGGGTGTGCCGGGTGAGTGCCCACCCAGCCGCGCGCATCGTTCCCCACGGGTGGCGCCGTGCGGCGCGCCGCGCGGCGGGAAGTTCGCCCCACAGCCGACCGGTTTGGAGGTAGGTCACCTCGGGGATGAGAGCCAGGGCCTCCGGCTGGGATCTGCGCTCATTCGGGTCCATGATCGCGAAGAGTTCAACGGGGAGGCCGTGCCTGCGGAGCTCGAGGAACTCGTTCAGGATGAACGTCTCGGACAGGCGTGGGAAGCGCTTGACCAAGACAACGATTCGCTGCGCCTCTGCGTGGCGTGCTGGCGTCATCGAGCTTCTCCTTCTCCACGGGCTCGACCGATTCTCACCCGATCGCACGTGCCACCTGCTCGGCGTGCTGGAAGGTTGTTGCGCGGGATAGCAGGTCGGACAACAAGAGGGCGGTCGTGTGCAAACCGGTGTGGGCGAGCCAGGTCATCCGCCCCAGCAGGTCGTCTTGGGGCGTGTCGGCGACGTAGGCGAGGGCCCCCGCTACGACGCGCGGGGTCAGACCGTCCGGGTGCAGCCAGTGCACCAGGCCGCGATCGGCGAGGCGTTGTGCCCGCATCAACTGCTCGAGCCGCGGACTCGTTCGCGGGACGATCACCGCTGGGACGGTCAACCCGAGAACCTCGCAGGTCGTGTTGTAGCCCCCCATGCAGAACACAGTGTCCGCAGCGGCAAGGTAGCTCGGGACATCCGTCGCCATGCGGATGATCGCCACGTCGGCCGCGGCGGGGTGGTTGCGCAGCGTCTCGACGTCGTTCGGGGCCATGTATGGGCCGGTGATCAGGACTCCGCGCCAGTTCCGCTCGCGCAGGTGCAGCATCGCGGCGAGGAAGGCACCGGCGATTCCGGCTGCGTCCTGACCGCCGCCGAGCGTGCAGATGGCCAACCGGGCGCCGCCCGAATGGAGCCGACGGATCGATGCCGCATCGGTGGGCACCAGGTTGTCGGTTAGATAGCCGGTGTACTGCAGCCGGTCTGCGACGACCCCCGGAAGTCCGTATTCGGCCACCAGGTCGTACACGCCGCGGTCGCCATAGCAGAACACGGCGTCGTAATGGTCCTCGATCGCAGAGGTAAGCTCCTGCTGGTCCCACTCGCGCTCGATCGTCTCGGGCTCGTCGAGGATGTCGCGCAGCCCGAGCACGGCGCGAGTATGTGGCCGACGACTTCGGTGGATGTCCAGTGCGGCGTCGAGCTCACGGTGCAACCCGCGCGGGTGGCGGTCGACGAGCAGGATGTTCGGCGCGAAGTCGGTGACGGTCTCGGCCAGGATGGCTGATCGCCGCGCCACGACGGCGTCGACCGACGTCTCCCCGGGCTCGGTGGACTCATAGCGTCCGGGCCCGGCCTTGATGACCGACGGTAGGTGGACGCACGCGATGCCCTGGGCCGAGGCCAGCCGTTCGGCAGCCTTCGCGCCGGTCGCCAGCAGTACCTCGACGTCGGGACGGTGGCGGCGCAGACCGACCGCGATACGCAGGTTGCGCCGGAGGTGACCGAGTCCGTAACCGTCGTGGGAGTACGCAAGCAGCCTCGTCCGGGCGCCAGGCATCTCAGCTCTCCACTTCGACGAGGTCGCGCTGCCGCCGGTACTCCGCTATTTGGGCTGTGAGCCCGTCGGCGAGAGTCGTCCCTGGTTGCCAGCCCACTTCGTCGCGCAGTCGTGAGGTGTCTGCCCACGTCTGGTAGACGTCGCCGCGCACGCTTTCCACGTGTACGACCCGCCCCTGCTTTCCGGTGAGCTGCTGCAACAGCGCGACGGCCTCGTTGACCGACGCCGGTGTGCCGCCACCGACGTTATAGACCGGCGATGGCGAACCGAGAGCCGCGATCGTCGCGGCGACGATGTCGTCGACGAAGGTGAAGTCGCGTGACTGGTGACCGCTGCCGAAGATGTGCAGCGGCCGGTCACACTCGAGGGCATCGACGAATCGCTGGAAGGCCATGTCCGGCCGCTGTCGCGGGCCGAACACGGTGAAGTACCGCAGGCATACGACCGGAACACCGCGGTCGCGCCGGTAGACGTCGATCAGTTGCTCCGCCGCCGCCTTCGTCATGCCGTATGGCGAGACCGGACGCAGCGGCGCGTCCTCGGTCAGCGGGCTGCCATCGTTCTCGCCGTACACCGAGGAGCTCGATGCCACGACCGTGGGAATCGGCCTGCAGGCCAGGGCCTCGAGGAGGCGTTGGGTGGCGACGAGGTTCTGCCGTACGTAGGTCGCGAAGCTCGCTCCCCAGCTGGTTCGAACGCCCGGCTGGCCAGCGAGATGGAACACCATTTGGACGCTGTCGAGAAGGCTGTCGAGGGCAACCGTCGCGAGGTCGTCGGTGACCATGCTGAACCGAGGGTCCCTCAGTGACGCAGCGATGTTCGCTCGCTTGACTTCGGGCTCGTAGTAGTGCGAGAAGCTGTCGAGGCCGACCACTTCGTGCCCCTTGCTCAGTAGGGCCTCCACAAGGCGGGAGCCGATGAACCCGGCAGCGCCCGTGACGAGTGCACGTCGTCGATCCAGTGCTCGGACTCGCGCGTCTTCAAGCTGGCTCCGTCGCAGGTCGATCACGCTCGCATCCGTGGTCATGACGTGCTTCACGCAGCAACTCCGGGTGGGTGGCGGGGGCGTCACGGGGAGTTTCTCGCCGTCGCTATCGATGCAACGTGCCCGGCGGGGGCGGGTCGTCGCCGCGATCGGACGCCTGGCCCGGATGGGCCCCGCTTAGAAACTGGCCGCCAGCGCCAGCAGGACCCCTGGTGACCCCCCACCCAGCTTCCCCGTCCTGCACCGTAGGCAACTGGATCAGGACTGCGTAGTCCCAGGAGACGTAGTCGCGGTACCGGGTGCCGCACGCGGCGTTCGCGGCATCGCCGAACACGTAAGGCGTATCCACGAACAACCGCTCCACCGATACTATCCTTTCCCATCGCCGCGAGACGTTACCAGGGGCTAGAAGCGATCCGTGCCAGAAACGCGCAATTGCTAGCGGGCACCGCCTGCGCCGCTGGTAGGTGACCAGCCGATCGAGCCGGGGTTCGAAGCTGTCCATCCTCGCGCCCTCGGTCAGTCCGACACCTAGGTAGGCTCAGCTGCCGTAACAGACCGCGAGGACCCGCTGCGCATGATCAAGGAGCGCGGTTGTTCACGGCCCGGTGATCCTGCTAATCCGGGCATCTCGCCAACTGGTATATCGATCTGCGGCGAATACTTCTCTCGGGCGTGGCGCACCCCCAGCGGGGGCGCGTGGTCAGCGCAGCAGATGCTGGGCCACCACCATGCGCTAGATGTCGGTGGCTCCCTCACCCAGTCGCTTGACGCGAAGAGATGATCCGGCTGCGGACGAGAAAGTCGGAGGCTAGCGCGAAACCGCCGCCTTCTTCTCCGATCAGGTTCGACCGCGGGACCTTCACGTTGTCGAAGTGCAGCACGTACGGAGAGAACGAGGTGAGCATGGCGATCGGCCGCTTGGTGAGGCCAGGGGCATCGGCGTCGACGACCAGGGCACTGATGCCGTCCTTGTCGCCATGCTCGCCGGTGCGCACGTAGACGACCCCCCAGTCGGCATGCGCGACGTGACTGGTCCACATCTTCTCGCCGTTGATGACGTACCGGTCGCCCTTGAGTTCGGCGCGGCAGCAAATCGCCCGGGCCGGATCGGAGCCACCCGAGCTCTCACTGATCGCCGTGAACGCCTTGCCCGGCTTGCCCTCGATCATCGGCCGGGCATAGCGGTCGAACAGCTCGCAGCTCGCGCTGAACATGACGCTCGGCGGGTTGCCGCCGAACGCGCCCAGCGCCGGGAAGTAGGCACCCATCCGGCATTTGGCCGCCTCTTCGGCCACGACCACCTGGCCGAGCACGCCAAGACCGGCGCCGCCGAACTCCTGGGGGGTGTTCAGCGACCACAGCCCCAGTTGCCGCGCTTGCTCCTGCAGCGAGGCCAGCACCTCGTCGGGCACGTCCGTCGCGTCGTGCGGCAGCGTGTCCTCAATGGGCCGGACCTTGGACTCCATGAAGCGCCGGACGGTATCGGCGAGAGCGACGTACTCGTCCGGAAGCTGCCAGGCACCCAGGGCCCGGGGGCCGCCCGGACCGGTGGATGGGCCAGATGTGTCCATTCGCTCTCCAGTCATCCGCAGTCATCCGCAGAACTCATCGGACTAGCTGTCCCATCTCGGCGCGCATCGGGTCGGTCTCGCCTGGCCCATGTCAGGGCATGACGACGCCCCGGCACCCTAGCGACACCGGGGCGTCTCTCTACCCGTTGTGCACCAAACCCGCCAAGATCTAGGGCAGCAACGGGGAGCCTGGTAAACCGTGAGGCTGGCCGGCGGTCCGCTCGGCAAGCTCCGTGTCGATGGCGCCGATGTGCGCCAGGATTGGCACGCGCGCCGGCGAGTCCGGCCGGACCAGGGCCAGGCCTGCCCGTAGCTCTCGCCTGGCCCGCTCAAGCTCGCCAGCCGTCAGCCCTGCGACGTCATGAGAGCGGATCAGGTCAGGCATCGGCAATCCTCTTGCGGGCTTCCTCCTCGGCTATCACTTCATCAAGCCTGGTTTGCAGGTCACCCCGTACCGAGGGCACGGGGTTCTTCCTGTCGAAGTACGCAATGGCCCTTTCAAGCTGGCGGCGGAAGTCGCGCAACTCGAACGTGGTCAGTGCGTGCAGCGGATGCTTCGGCTGCTCGACGGTTACTGGGTCGGTGGCCATGGTTAGCTGTTCCTCGGCGTCAGTGGCCCTAGTGATCACGGGGCTGCGTCCCTCTCTCCTAGGCTGAGGTGGTCTTGTTCGCGGATGCGTTCGGTGAGTTCGTCCGGGTTGTCGGCCTGGATAAATGGAACACATCCTGCGTTGAGCTGGGCGGATGTGAGCGCATTGGTGCGCGCAGCCCACCAGCGGGCGGTGTCGCTGAGCCAGACACCCCAGCGACCGCCGAAATCGGCCTCAATGGCTTCGGCAGTAGCGGTTGTAGTCTGGTATTCCTCGCTCATGATGTCTTCCGGTTGCACGTTGCGGTCGCTGCAGAGCAGCATGGAGCCGAGTACTGCCTGTGAAATTTCAAATCGCTTGAAAGTCCGTGGGTGTGGGTCGGATGGCTGACGAGGATCGAATTGGTGCCCGGATTGCGGTGATCCGCAAGACGCGCGGGTGGACGGCACGTGAACTCGCGCAGCGTGCGCATGTGTCTTATAGCCTTCTGGCCAAGGTTGAATCTGGCGCTGCGCCGGCCAGCCCGGCATTGATCGGTGCTGTGGCCCGCGCTCTACGGGTTGACGTGCCGCGCGTCACAGGGCAGCCGTACGAGGAGCCACGGGGGCAGGCCGGGCGGCTGCATGCGACGATTGCCCCGATCCGTCGAAGTGTGGACACTTTTGACCTACCCGACGAAAGTGTGATTCCGAGGTCGTTCACTGAGCTGGCCGCAGACGTGCGGCGGATTTCCGCGCTGGGGCAGGCTGCGAAGTACGTGCAGATCGGCGTGGAGCTTCCGGGGCTGCTTGATGAGCTTGGCGCCGCTGTGCATGCCGCCCGTGAGGATGACCGGCCTCCCTTGTTCGGGCTGCTGGCAGAGGCGTACTCAGGGGCGTCGGCAATCGCGAATCTGCTTGGTTACCTTGACCTGCGCGGTCAGGTTGTCGACCGGATCAGGTGGGCGTCGGAGCGGTGCGACGATCCGCTCCGACTACACCGGGTGCGCTGGCAGCGCACCGCGTCTCTCATGGCGGTCGGCGCCTATGCTCAGGCGCTGGCATTGATGGAGCAGGTCCGGGCGGATCTTGGCGACGACTTGTCTGTGATGGATGGGCCGGCGTTGTCGGTGTATGGGTCGGCTCATCTGCGCTCAGCGATTCTGGCGGCCCGTGCCGCGAGGACGCGCGGGCCAGGATACGCACAAGAGGCGTGGGCGCACGTTGATGCGGCCCGGCTGGTCGCTGATCATATGGGCGCAGATCGTAATGATTACGGGCTGGCGTTTGGCCCGTCGAATGTTGCTCAGCATGAGGTGGCGGTTGCCGTTGAGCTGGAGGACGGCGAAGAGGCCGTGCGGCGTTCGCGACGGGTACGTCTGAGGCCATCGGTGCCGGCGGTTCGCCGGGGTCATCATTACATTGATCTGGCTCGTGGCTATGTGATGGCCGGGGATCATGCGGGAGGGCTGCGCTGTCTTGAGGAGGCGCGCCGGATCGCGCCGCAGCAGACCCGGCATCATCCGATGGTTCGTGAGACGGTTCTGGCCATCGCGGCGGCGCGGCGGGGCCGCGAGGAATTGAGCTTGTTCGCGTCTTGGCTCGGCCTTGGTTGAACGTTGCACGGGCGACGCGGGTTGAGCCGGGTCTCGCGGTGGGTGAGCAGGTAACGTGCCACAAAAAGACAGCGAGTGGAACGTGATGGCAAGCGACTCACGTGCGCAATCGCCCGCCCTGCCCGGCAAACTCCAATGGGGAACCCTGGGCGGCAGCGCGGCGGCCAGCTCGAGCCGCGGCCGGTCGACGAGCGCGGCGGCGGCAGAGGGCCAGGCGGCACCCGGCCGGTGATGGTCATGCCGTATGCGGCACCCGCCGTCCCGGAAGGCGACCAGCGCGTCCAGAGCCCGCCGCCGGGCCAGCGCCTGCTGCTGCGGGGTCATCCCGCCCTGCGGCGCCAGGACGACCGACGGGCCGGTCACCGGCGGGCGAAGTTCGCTGGCGACCAGCGACATGTCCGCGGTGAGGTAGGCCCGCACGGACATGAGCGACGGAAGTTCGGCGTCCCGCAGCGCGGTTTCGAGCTGCTCGTCGCTGGCCTGCCGCAGGCTGTCGCCGGCCGGTCGCGGGACGTGCCGCCGGGACGGGAGGCGGCGCGGCCCGGGGCAGCCGTATGGCCGGGGAGCCATGCGGCCGGGGGCGGCCTGGCCCAACGCGTCGTTCCATATGCGACCTCCACCCTGCGCGTATCCTGGCAGTTGCGAGGCCACCCAGAGCGAGGCACGCGGTCGCAACGGCGTCGGCTGTGTTACAGCGAAGGAGAGCGCAGCGTGACCGCCCAGCACACAGAGCCGGATGAGCCGTTGGCCCAGGTGCCCGTGCGTGAGCTGAGAAGGCTGCGGGCGCTGGCGCGGATGGCCTCACCGCAAGAGCTGGCCGAGGCCGAGGAAGCGGCCAGGATCGAGGAGCTGGACGCGATCGAGGCAGCCGGGCGGGCCGGTGAGCTGTCAGACCAGCAGGCACGGCGGATCCTCGGCGTCTCCGTCCGGCGGGGCGACGAGGAGTACCTGACCACCGATGAGGTGCGAAGGCGCCTGGGGCTGCCTCGGTGACCCGGCGCCGGGTCGTCGTCGAAGAATCAGTCTCGCTGTCGCTGGGCAAGTACCAGGACTGGGCGAGGTACTGGATGCCATTGATGCTCTCGCCGACCACCCACGCCCAGCCGGCTCGGTGCCGTGGGGGCCCGACGATGAGTCGGCTGCGCGTCGGCTCGTACCGGGTGCTGTATGAGACCGGCGAGACAACGATCTGGGTCCGCCGCATCGACCGCGTCCTTTAGAGGCCTGGCGGGGATCACATCATCTGGGCGACGGCGGCCTGGGCTGAGTCGAAGTTCGCGGCCAGCAGGTCGCCGGCGTTCTCGATGTGGCGGATCATCGCGGCACGGGCCTGCTCGCTATCGCGTTCGGTGATCGCCTTGAGGATCGCCGCGTGGTCTTGCGCCGATGCCATGGGCCAGCCGGGGATGGTCGCGAAGAACCGGCGCGGCGCGAACTTCGTGGAGATCGAGAGCATCCAGGCCAGTCGCGGGGCGCCGGCGGCGCGGTTGATCCGCCGGTGGAACTCGTGGTTCAGGTTTTCGACCGTCTCATCGTCGCCGGCCGCCGGTCAGCAGCGTGCCGCGGCGCGAGGAGAACAGCGCGGTGTCATGACCAACCTGGCGCACGTCCTCGTACTTCGATACGGCCCAGAACTGCCCCTCCTCGCACCAGTACACCGGTGCCTCGGCGCGCAGCCTGGCGTACACCGGATGCGGGTTCCCGGCGTAGAACGACGGGTCGGTCAGCCGCGCGGCCGCGCGAAGCTCCGGATCGACCGTCCGTCCGCGCTGCTCAGAGCCCATCTCGCCACCACCGATCGGCTATGCGATTCCGGATCACACACTTCAGCATTATATATAATACCGGAAGTGGAGTGAGGGGGCCAGGCGGGGCGGGGACCGGAAGCTGGGGCGCGCGGCCAGGCCGGGGACCGGTGGCCGTGGCGCGGGACGTCGGGGCGCGCGCCCGGGCCGGGGCTCGCAGGTGGTCGGTGTGCCCCCGGGTACCCAAGAACGTACCCAGGGGGCCACAGGCTCCGTTCGCGGCCAGGCCGGGGACGGGGACAGCGGTGCCGGGGCGCGCACCCGGGCCGTTCGGGTCAAACATCTTTATTCCGAACGGGGCGGGGTGCGTGCTCGGCCGGAACCGGCGCCAGGCTCGCCTTGATTTCCCGCTTGAGCACCTTGCCGGCCGGGCCGAGCGGCAGCTAGGCGCGGAACTCGTACTCCCGGGGCTGCTTGTACCCGCCGAGCTGGCGGCGGCACAGCTCGCGCAGTTCGGCCTCAAGCCGCGCGGGGTCAGTGCCGCCCCGGGCCACGATGACCGTGACCGTGGTCTCGCCCCACTCCGGGTGCGGGGCGCCGACCACCGCCACCAGCTCGACGGCGTCGTGGGATCCGAGCACCCGCTCCAGTTCGGCCGGGTAGATGTTGAAGCCGCCGGAAAATGATCATGTCGGTCTTGCGGCCGGCGATGTTAAGGTAGCCCTCGGCGTCCATCCAGCCGGTATCCCCGGACCAGACTCCGATGTTCGATCACCTGATCGCGGACGAGGCCAGCCGACTGCCCGACCTCATCGCCCTGCGCCAGGCGATCTACCGCCTACCGCAGACCAGGCAGGCGATCGACCACGTGCTGATCCTGCAGGAACCGGCGGCCCGCGAGCGTTAACCTGCTGTCCGAGGAGCAGTGGTCGAGCATCAAGGCACCCATCCTGGTGGTGGTCTCGGGCCAGGACCACGGCGAGTACCAGAGCACCGCCCGCCGGGTGGCCAGGCTCATCCCGAACGCCGAGGTGCTAGAGATGCCAGCCGTGCGGCACTGGCCGGCGTTCGAGGCCCCGGCGGCGTTCAACGCGGCCGCGCTGCGGTTCCTGCTGAGCTGACCGTGCTCGACGACGACGCGGTCACCGACGCGGCGCGGCGCCTGCTGGCGGCCGAACGCTCCCGCGAGCCGATCCGGCAGCTGTCGTTGCAGTACCCGGACATGACGATCGAGGACGCCTACCGCGTGCAGCGCGCGCTGGTCGCGATCAAGATCGCCGAGGGCCGGACGGTCAAGGCACGCAAGATCGGCCTCACCTCGCGCGCCATGCAGCAGGCGGTGTCGATCACCGAGCCCGACTACGGCGTCATCTTCGACGACATGGTGTTCGACGACGGCGGGGTCGTGCCGTTCGGCCGGTTCATCCGTCCCCGGGTCGAGGTCGAGCTCGCGTTCGTCCTGGACCAGCCGCTGAACGGCCCGGGGGTGACCGCGCTGGACGTGCTGGACGCGACCCGGTGGGTCACCCCGGCGCTGGAGATCCTGGACGCGCGGGTGCAGATGAGCGATCCGGAGACCGGCCACCTGCGCACCATCGTCGACACGATCTCGGACAACGCCGCCGACGCCGGCATCGTGACCGGCGGGCGCGCCGTCCGCCCGGACGCCTGCGACCTGCGCCGGGTCGCGGCCGTGCTCTACGTGAACGAGGCGATCGAGGAGACCGGCGTGGCGGCCGGCGTGCTCGGCCATCCGGCCAACGGCGTGGCCTGGCTGGCGAACAAGCTCGCGCCGTACGGCGAGTTCCTGCCGTCCGGGCAGGTGATCTTGTCCGGGTCCTTCACCCGGCCGGTCAACGCGGGCGAGGGCGACACGATCCGCGCGGACTTCGGTGACCTGGGCGCGGTGACATGCCGGTTCCGCTGAGCGACCGGGCCGCCCGCTGGCGGGCGACGCTGGCCGGGCCCTGCCGGTCACCGGCATGTGGGTGGCGTCGGGGGAGCCCGGTCTGCGCGGAGATCTTCGCCACGATCCCTTCGTGCTCGGCTAACACGGGTGGCAGCGCGGGAGGGCGGTGCCGCTGAAGGCTCCCCTGGCCTCGGCAACGTGGGGGCGGTAAGCGCCGGGAGCGGGGTCACTCTTGCGGCCGGTCGGCCTCCTGACCGCGCCGGAGCCTGTGCCGGCGCGGCGGCTGGTAGACCGTGCCCGGGCAGAGTGGGGGGCGGTTGGAGATCAGCACTTCTTTGCTGTTTACAAGGAACTCGAACCCGGGTAAATCGGTGGAGGATTCAACCTGGGCGGCAGGGACGCCGCCGGGGCCGGATGTGCGCCTCGCACGCCCGGCTGGCAGATACCGCGAAGTCAGCCCGCTGACCGTCCGGCCGGGTCGGCTCGGTCGATGGATGAGGGAGGCGTGGCGCATGGTTGGCAAGGGCGGCGTACTCACCGGACTGGATCTCAGCTTGAAGCTCACCCCGGCGCAGGAAGCGGCCCGCCTTGCCACGGCTCAGGTCCGGTTGCTGCACCTGCGGCTGGTACTGGGCGGCCAGGTCGGGGACAATCCACAGCTCGGGCCGCCGGTCTGCGTGGTCTTCGAGGGGTGGGACGCCTCCGGCAAGGGTGGTGCGATCAAACGGCTCGTCGCGCCGCTGGACCCGCGGCACGTCCGGGTCGCCCAATTCGGCGCGCCCAGCTATGACGAGAAACGCCACCACTTCCTGTGGCGGTTCTGGCCGGTGCTGCCCGGCTGGGGAGGCATGGCGGTGCTGGACCGGTCCTGGTACGGCCGTGTCCTGGTCGAACGAGTCGAAGGATTCGCCACCGAGGAGCAGTGGCGGCGCGCCTACCGGGAGATCGTCGACTTCGAGCGGACGCTGGCCGACGAAGGCATGATCATGGTCAAGTTCTGGCTGCACCTGTCGTCCGGGGAACAGCTCAGACGGTTCAAGGCGCGGGAACGCGAGCCGCTGAAGACCTGGAAGCTGACTGCGGAAGATTGGCGGAATCGCGAGAAGCGGCGGCAGTATGAGGCGGCCGTGGAGGAGATGCTGGACCGAACTGATCACGCAGCCGCACCGTGGGTGCTGGTTGAGGCCGAGGACAAGCGGTGGGCCAGGGTAAAGGTGGCCGAGTCGGTGGTCGGGGCCATCGAGGCCGGCATGGCCGCACGGAACCTCCCGGTTCCGTCGGCACCCCCGGCCGCAGCGGCCCGGACAGGATAGATCGAGTGCCAGGATCGGATGCCGCTAGGCGTCGGCCTGATCGTCGGCTGAGCCGACGACGGCGTCACAGGCATTCAGGTGAAGCCGGGAGACCACAGGCAAGGAACCTTGGAAAAAAGCCGCCCGCCGGTGATCAGCTCCTCGGGGAGGCCCTTAAGACCAGCGCTGCCTGCGTTTCAAGGTGCTCGACGGGTGCTTCGACGTCGTGGCAGACGCAGGCTGCGGCCAGCACGCCGTCCGGGCCGCGTTCACAACCCCGATTCGCCTTGTCGGGGTCACTGGATGGCTGCGCACCCAGCCGCACGCCGCCGGGGCCGCCATCGGCTACTTCGGTGCCAGCACCGGTGCCGCGGCGGCGCTGTGGGCGGCGGCCGAGCCCGGTGCTGACATCGCGGCCGTGGTGTCCCGCGGCGGCCGCCCCGATCTTGCCGGCCCCGGCTTGCGGCCGTGACCGCACCGACGCTGCTGATCGTGGGCGGGCGTGATGAGGTGGTGCTGGACCACAACCGCTTCGCAACATCGACGGGTACCTCGCCCGACGGAGACCTCCAGACCCGGTCACGCCGCGCCGACTGGACGGTCGGCACCGGGCTACGTTGACAGATGGCATCACGCTGAGTGATGGAGAATGTCGGGAGAACGCACACAGTCCCGCCGATATGTATCGTCAGGGCTAGTGGTCAGCTGTTGGCTGAAATCGTGCATATCGGGTTATTCGGTAGCGTCCGGGACTTGCCGGTCTCTGGCGGCATCGCGGAGCGAGGAAATCAGGGCGGCGACCCGCTCGAGTTGATCGCGTTGCGAGTGGAGGTCAAGGGCGCCGAGGCGGACGACGACGTGGCGCGCTCCGGCCGCGATGTAGCGCCTGAGGCTCTCGATGACGCGCTGGGGGGTGCCGGTGATGATCGCCTGGATCTTCTCCAGTTCCTCCAGCGGCATGCCGTAGTTGGCGATGGCGTAGTCGTTGAGCGCCCGGCGGCCGCTCTGGGGGCTGCTGTCGACTCGCACGGACACGAATAGCGCGGGGGTGATGCCGGCTAGGGGGCGTCCGGCCTGGGCCGCCGCGTTCCGTATGTCCAGCAGACCGGATTCGTAGTCGGCGGGGTCGGGCGGGTAAGGCAGCCAGCCGTCGTAGAGCCGTCCGGTGCGGGCGAGCGCGGCCGGGGTCGCGCCGCCGAGCCAGATCGGCGGCCCGCCGGCCCGGAAAGGCAGTGTCGCAGGCGGGATGTTGTCGAAGGTCAGGATCTCGCCGTGGAAGGAGGTAGCGCCGCTCCACAACTCGCGCCACAACGCAACAGTCTCGTCCAGGCGGGTGAAACGGCGCTCCCACGACACCTCGGACAGCGTGTACAACGGCTGTCCGAAGCGGCCGGGGAAGCCCGCGCCGACCGCGACCGTGAGCCGCCCGCCCGACAGCAGATCGACCGAGGCCAGGGACTGGGCGGCCTGGATCGGCCGGCGCAGGAAGGGCAGCAGCGCGCCGGTGGCTAGCGTGGCCCGTTCGGTTACCGGGGCGAGTGCGGCCAGCATCGTGAGTGCCTCGATGCGCGGGCTGATCAGGGTGTCATTGACGAAGAGCGAGGAGAAACCCAGCTGCTCGGCCCGGACGGCGAAGGCGACTAGCTCTCGCGGGTCGCCGTCCGCGCCCCACTGGGCCTTGCCGGTCGGGAGGAGCACACCGATGTCCATGCCGATGATCCTGGTCACCAGCGGTAATATCCGCAATTCCCTCGGGGGAATG
>Ga0070698_100004245_pt1 | contig 15754 bp, 17 predicted proteins | sample KBSK1502metaG_FD_65477 | JGI IMG/M metagenome (GOLD analysis project Ga0070698, IMG submission 65477) | Corn, switchgrass and miscanthus rhizosphere microbial communities from Kellogg Biological Station, Michigan, USA - KBS K1-50-2 metaG | ecosystem: Host-associated > Plants > Roots >...
ACGGTCGACCGCCACCACGACGTCGGCCGGGCCCTTGTAGGCGCGGGCATGCCACGTGCCGTCGCTGTCGCGCATCAGGCTGTTGACGCCGCTGTAGCCCGCGCCGCGGATTTGCTCCTTGATGAAGGCTTCCTCGGCGGTGCCGTTCTGCGGCGCCATGGTGCCCTTGGGATCGCGCGCAACCGCCGGCATGGCCGAGTAGTTCATGGTGCCGGGCGCCACGCCGTTTCCGGCCAACGGAACGGACTGCGCGTGGGCGGCCGACGCCGCAAGAGTGCAAATGCCGAGCAGGACGAGTGGGCTGAGCGTGCGATTCATCGGGGTACTCCGTGGAAAACGATGCGCGCGCAGTAGCAGCTCCGATTGTGATTGAATTGCGCCGAACGCGCAGCCGAGCGCGCATGGCAGATCGCGCGCGCGGCTTCATTGAAGCTGCGGTTTCGTCGGCTGTCGGTTTGATCTTGCGTGCGCTGCCGCTCTTGCCCGAGCAGCAGCGCCAGTGAGGCTACTGCGCGCCGGCGTACCACGCACCGCGATGTGACGTCCGCCGCGCGATCGGCAGGTTGACGATGTCGATGAACACCGAGGCCGCGCCGTCGGCGCCGGCGAGGTCGCCTTCGAGCAGGTCGACGTCGAAGACCAGCCGCTCGCCCTCGAGCTTGGGCGACTTCAGCACGACCACGACATCGGACACGCCGGCCTTGGCCTTGTTGAACACCGAGACGGTGGCGTTGGGCGCGGTCTTGGCGAAACTGTCGGGCGCGCTGTCACTCCATTCCTCGAGCAGATGGGCGGTCAGCGCGTGACCCGCCGAGCGTATCGGCCGGTCGGCGAAGATGATGGCGTTGGGCGAAATTCCGTCCAACGTCAGCTTGCGGCCCTCGAGCCGGGCGCCGCGGGCATTGAGCACGATCATCGACGGCACGATCTGCGGCTGCTGCGGCCGGCCGATGGTCTTGGGCGTCTGGGACGCATCGGCGGTCTGGGCGCCGGCCGGCGCACAAAGGCCGGCAACAAGCGCGGCCGCCGCCAGGGCGGCAAGGGAGCGAAACGCGTACATGGTGCCTCAGTAGCAGGGCAGGAGAGGAGGCTTGCCGCAGGTCGGCTGGTTGTAGCGCTGCTGGTAGCGCGGATCGATGTCCGGTGGCGGCGGTGCGCCGACACTGGCGCCGCCGCTGTAGCCGGGCCGGACATACGGTTCGGTCGGCGAGGGGTTGGACCAGCCAGTGAAGGTGCTGGTGCCATGTGGATCGCCGATGTTGGGCGTGATGCCGCCAGTCGTCTGGCTCTGGCCGTAATAGGTGAAGCCGTTGGAGCCGAGGCCCCACCACAGCGTGTCGATGAAGATCGAGGCCGGCCCGTCGGCGTCGCCGAGCTTGCCCTCGAGCACGGCGACGTCGAAGGTGAGCTTGTTGCCGTCGAGCTTGGGCGCCGTCAACACGGCCACGATGTCGGACACGCTCGAGCCGTCCTTCTGGAACACCGAGACGGTGGCGTTGGGCGGCTCCTTGGCGAACGAGCCGGTGGTCCACAGGGCCACCATCTCCGGCGTCACCATGTGACCGACGCTGCGCGCCGGTCGGGTGGCGAACAGGATGGCGCTGGGCGACACGCCCTCGAGCGTGAGCTTCTGGCCGGCAAGCTTGGCGCCGCGCGCGTTGATCACGATCAGGGCAGCCGAGCCCTTGCGCGCCGACGGGGTGCCAATCGTCTTCTGGGCCGGCGCGGTGATGGCGTTGGGCGCTGCCGGCGCGGTCATCGACTGGGCAAAGGCTGGGCCCGGCGCCAGGAACAGGGCGGCCAGAAGGCCGCACATGTGGTGTGCGTTCATTGTGACTGGTCCTTCCTTCCCCGGGCGTCCGCAGCCGCGCCTTGTATAGGGGAGGCCCGCGCCCGTGAGAAGGGCATTGGTCTTCAACCAATCCCCCGGCCCAGTTGACTAAACCCCTCGTGCAGCCCATTTTCCGGCCGCTTCGTCATATTTCACGCCAACCGGAGGCTGGATGGCCAAGGAAGATCTGATTGAATTCACCGGCGTGGTGGCGGAATTGCTGCCCAATGCCATGTTCCGGGTGAAGCTCGACAACGACCACACGATCCTCGCCCACACCTCGGGCAAGATGCGCAAGAACCGCATCCGCGTGCTGGCGGGCGACCGCGTCACCGTCGAAATGACGCCGTACGACCTGTCCAAGGGCCGCATCACCTTCCGCTTCAAGTAGGCGTTGGCCGCGTCGATCCCGCCGCTGGTGCTCGCTTCCGCCTCGCCGCGCCGGCTCGAGCTGCTGCGGCAGGTCGGACTCGAGCCCGCCGAGATCGATCCTGCCGACATCGACGAAAGCCCCGGCACGGGCGAACTGCCGCGCACTTACGCCGTGCGCATGGCCCGGGCCAAGCTCGCCGCCGTCGCCCGCCGCCATCCGGGCGCCATCGTGCTGGCGGCCGACAGCGTCGTGGTGTGCGGCCGGCGCATCCTGCCCAAGGCCGAGACCGAGGCCGAGGCGCGCGCCTGCCTTGCGCTGCTGTCCGGCCGGCGGCACCGCGTGCTGGGCGGCCTCGCCGTGGGCCGGCCGGACGGCACGGTGCGCACGCGCCTGGTCGAGACGGTGGTGCGCTTCAAGCGGCTCGAGGCGGCCGAGATCGACGACTATCTCCAAAGCGGCGAATGGCGCGGCAAGGCCGGCGGTTATGCCATCCAGGGCCGCGCCGCGCGCTTCGTCGCCTTCATTTCCGGCTCCTACAGCAATGTCGTCGGCCTGCCCTTGTTCGAGGCCGTGAGTCTATTGAAAGCGGCCGCGCCGTGAGCCGCGTCGACCGGCTGATCTGCCATGTCATGCCCAAGGCGTTCCTGATGGCCCTGGTCGCCGAGGGCCGCCTGGTCGAGCTGCAGATCGTGCGCCGCGACACGCCTTCGCGGGTCGAGAGCGTCTTCCTCGGCCGGCTCGAACGGGTGATGCCCGATCTCGATGCCGCCTTCGTCGATATCGGCATCGGCCGCTCGGGCTTTTTGCGCGCCGAGGATCGCGCCGGCGTCGACGACTGGCCGCCGCCCGGCGCGCCGATCCTGGTCCAGGTGCGCAACGACGGCGAGGGCGAGAAGGGACCGCGGCTGTCGATGAACATCGCCGTCACCGGCCGTTACGTCGTTTACCATCCGGTCGGCTCGGGGGTCAGCTTCTCGCGCCGCATCGAGGGCGAGTCGGAACGCGATCGCCTGCGCGCCCATGTCGAGGGATTGCTGGAAGGCGGCGTCGTGCTGCGCACCGCCGCGGCCGGCGCCACGCTCGACGTGCTGCGCGCCGACGCGCTCCAGGTCATGGAGCGCTGGGAGAAGATCCGCAGCCAGGCCTTCGACGTCCAGCCGCCGGCCGATCTCTCGGCACGCATCCCCGGCGAGCGCGATCCGATCGCCCGCTTGCTGCGCGACCACGGCGCGTCGCTCGAAGAGGTGATCCTCGACGAACGCGGCATGGCGCGCGCGCTGCAGGACGAGATGGACCGCCTGGGCGAGAAGATCCGCGTGCGCTGGCACAACGGTCCGATGCCCGCCTTCGACATCGACGACGTCGCCGGCCAGATCGACACCGCGCTCGCCCCGCGCATCGTGCTGGAAAGCGGCGTCGAGGTGCTGTTCGAGCCGGGCGAGACGCTGTGCGCGGTCGACGTCGACAGCGCCGCCGCCGGCGGCCGCCAGGGCCGTGCGCCGCGCCGGCCGATCGACGTCAACCTGGAGGCGGCGCCGGCGATCGCCCAGCAGCTCAGGCTGCGCAACATCGCGGGCGCGGTGGTGATCGATTTCGTCACCATGCGCAGCACCTACGACCGCGACAAGGTGCAGGCCGCCCTGGCCGAGGCGATGGCCGGCGATCCGGTGCCGACGCAGCTCTACGGCTTCACGCGGCTCGGCCACTTCGAGTTGACGCGTGCGCGCCGCGGCGCGACTCTGGCGGCCCAGCTCGAAGCGTTGGAGAAGGGAGATGACTGACCGATCCACCCCGCCGCTGCGCGCCGTGCGGATCGCCGCCAAGTGTCCGACCTGCGGAAAGCCCGGCACCGCCGACTATCGGCCGTTCTGCTCCAAGCGCTGCGCCGACATCGATCTCGGCCGCTGGCTCAAGGAAGGCTATCGCGTGCCGGCGGAGGAGCAACCGGCCGAGGACGAGCCGGACAGCGAGCGCGGACCAACTGGACAGCGCAGCTGACGCGTTTTATACAGCCCGCCGCTGTCGGCAACGGCAAGCCCAGGTAGCTCAGTTGGTAGAGCATGCGACTGAAAATCGCAGTGTCGGTGGTTCGATTCCGCCCCTGGGCACCACCGCCCTCCCAACCCGTCGCGATCCGCTCGATCCGTCGGCTCAATCCTGAGGCGGCACGAACATGTAGCCGACGCCCCACACGGTTCGTATGGCGAGCGGGTGCTCGGGGTCATGCTCGATCTTGCGCCGGATGCGGTTGATGCGAAGGTCGATGGCGCGGTCGAACGAGGCCATCTCGCGGTTGGCGATCCGCTCCAGCATCCAGTTGCGTTCCAGCGGCTTGTTGGGATGGTCGGCGAACAGCTTGAGCAGCTCGAATTCGCTGGCCGACAGCGCCTCTTCGCTGCCATCGGCCTCCAGCAGGATGTGGCGCTCGAGGTCGAGCACGCGCCGGCCCATGCGCACCCGCGTGGCGGGCGTCGCGGGCGGCATTCCGTTGGTGCGACGCAGCACGCTCTTGATGCGCGCCAGAAGCTCGCGCGGCTCGAACGGCTTGGGAAGATAGTCGTCGGCCCCGCTTTCGAGACCGACGATGCGATCGACCGTTTCGCCGGCCGCCGTCACCATGATGATGCAGATCTTGTTGCTTTTTTCTCGCAGCCAGCGCGCCAACGCCAAGCCGTCTTCCCCGGGCAGGCCGATGTCGAGCAACACCAGCGTCGGCAGCTCACGCTCGACCAGGCGGCGCAAGCCGACGCCCGAGGCGAAGGCGGTCACGCGATAGCCTCGTGCCGTCAGGTAGCCGGTCAATAACTGACGGCCGGCCGCCTCATCCTCGACCACGACGATATGGGGGCGCCCAGCCATGACGGACTAATTTTTTGCAGATGCGCGTAAAATAATGCCCAGAGGCTAATGCAATTCGCAGGCCGCGCCAAGCCGTGTCGGACGGCCGCTGGGCTGTGCCAACCGGGGAAATATCGATCGGTCGGGTCGCCCGGCTAGGGGGCCTGGGCGTCGATTTGCGTGCGCACGCGGTCCATTTCGGCGACCAATTGGCCGAACTGGCCCTCGCAGGCCGGTCGGTCGCCGGTCTTGGCCGCGCTCTCCAGCGCCGCCGCCGATTCGCTCAATGTTCTCGCCCCGACGGCCAGCGCGCCGCTGCGCAGCCGGTGCGCAGCTGACCTGAGCGTGGCGAGGTCGCCCGCCGCGATCGCCTTCTCTATGTCATGGGAGGACGACGACACCGTTTCGCTGAATTTCAGCAGTATATTGCGCCGCGCACTGCCGTCATTCTCGACCCACGGGTCGAGCACGGTCGGGTCGATGGCCGGCGCCTTGGCGTCCCTGTCGGGCAGCCAGCGCTGCAGCACCCTGCGCAGGCTGTCGAGGCCGACCGGCTTGGCAAGATAGTCGTCCATGCCCGCCGCGCGGCAACGTTCCTCTTCGCCGGCCAGCGCATCGGCCGTCACGGCGATGATCGGCGTCCGCTCGCGGCGTTCGTTGGTCTCGATCGAGCGAATCTCGGCGGTCATGGTGAAGCCGTCCATCAGCGGCATGTGGACGTCGGCAAACACCACGTCGTAATCGCCGGCGCGCCAGGCGCTGAAGCCGGCAAATCCGTCGGCCGCCGGTTCGGCGGCAATGCCCAGGACCTTGAGCTGGCGCAACAGGACTTCGCAGTTGATCGGATTGTCGTCGACGACCAGCGCGCGGCCACGGATGTTGGCCGGCAGCGCGGCGATCGGCTGGGGAGCGGCGAACTGCAGGTTGGAAACGCCGCCGGGCCGCAAATCGGCGAAGGCCGGCTTCAGTTTCAATATCACGGTGAACGTCGCGCCGGAGCCGGGCAGGCTGTGCACCGTGACGTCGCCGGACATCAGTTCGGCAAGCTGCTTGACGATCGACAGCCCCAGTCCGCTGCCGCCGAAGCGGCGCGTGATCGAGTTGTCGACCTGCGTGAACGGCCTGAACAGGCGGGACTGCTGCTCGGCGCTGATGCCGATGCCGGTGTCCCTCACCGACAAGGTCACGCGGGCAAAGTCGCCATTGGCCGGCTCGGCGCCGGCGCGCAGCATGATGCCGCCGCGGTCGGTGAACTTGAGCGCGTTGGAGAGAAGATTGAAAATGATCTGGCGCACCCGCGTCGGATCACCCATGAAGGCGTCGGCCGAGCCCGGCGTGACGACCCCGAGCAGCGACAGCCCCTTGCGCGCGGCCTGCGGCTGGAAGACTTCGACCGCGCCGTCGATCAGATCCTTGAGCAGGAACGGCAGCTCCTCGAGCCGCAGCCCTCCGGCCTCGATCCTGGAGTAATCGAGCAGATCGTTGATGTTGCGCAGCAGCACTTGCGCCGATTCGCGCATCATCATCAGGGTATGCTTCTGGTCCTTGCCCGGGCCCTCGGCCTCGAGAACGTCGATCATGCCGAGGACGCCGTTCATCGGCGTGCGCAGTTCGTGGCTCATGGTCGCGAGGAACTGCGACTTGTGCTTCAGCGCCTTCTCGAGCTGCCGGCTCTTGTCGCGAATTTCGTCGATCAGGCGCACGTTCTCGATGGCGATGGCGGCCTGGTCGGCGAACAGCATGGCCACCTCGGCCTGCTTTTCGGAGAACGCCTCGCCGTGATGGCGGGCGAGGGCCAGGACGCCGACCAGCCGGCCGTCGCGGCTCATCGGAATGCCGAGCATCGAGCGCGCCCTCTCCGGCCCCGCCGCCTCGGCGGCGCCATAGGCAGGGTCGGCCGCCGCATCGCTGACGTGCACCGTCCGGCGATCGCGCGCCACCTTGCCGACCAGCATCTCCCACTCCGGCGTGGTCGGCTGGGCGCAGCCGCTCATGCAGCGGAAGGCGCCGTCCTGGAACTGGTAGAGCGCCGCCATCTGGGCGCGGCACAGCCGGGTTGCCGTGTCGAGCACGACCTGCAGCACGGGCGCGACATCGAAGGTCGAGCGGCTCATCACCTTCAGCACGTCGCTGATTGCGGTCTGGTAGTCCAACGACTCGCGCAGCTGCGCCGTGCGCTCGCCGATCTCGGCTTCGAGATCCGCCTTCGTTTTTTGCTGAGCCGACGCAAAGCGATAGAGCAGCGCCACGATGAGCACGCCCGCCGTCACCAGCAGTCCGGTGAGCAGCCAGTGTTGAAAGCTGAGGTCGCGTTGATCCTGGGCGACGACGTCGCCGCTTCGCACGTTGGCGGTCGCCGCCATCTGCAGCATGCGCGGCACGAGCGGGTCGAGCAGGGCGCGAAGGTGCAGGGCGGTCTGCGGGTCGGGCAGCTGGGCAACCAGCTTTTCGATGACCGGCAGGCTCGCCTCGAGTTGCTCGACGCTGCGCTGGAGCTCCGGTCGCTCGCCGATGAATTCGGCGGCTTCGCCGGTGCGCAGCAGGACCATGCGATTGGCCAGCACGTCCAGGCGCAGCGCGACGGCGTCGGCATCGACGTGGCTTCCGGGCAGAGCGGAGGCCGAGATCACCTCCTGGAGCCTCAGCACCTCGTGCGCCGCCTGGCTCAGCAACCAGGTCAGGTTGTAGCGGGAGATCCGGCCGAGGGCTTCCTGTCGCTTCACGATCACGACCGAATTGGCGACCACGGCCACCGCAAGGAACATCAGAGCAGAGAGCAGCAGCAGCTGTCTGACCCCGCTCAACCGGCCGAACACGGCAGTCAATGCTTTCCCCATGATCTCAGGATCCGCCGGGCCGGACTACTTGACGACCATCCGGGCCACTTGCCACGCCGAGCGGCTGTAGAACCGCTGGTGCTGCAATTCCGGATTCGAGTCGTAGTTGTAGACGATGAACAGGGGCCCCTTGTCCCTGACCGGCATGTAGGCGCCGTCGCGCTTGGTCGCCAGCATCACCGGCAGCGTCTTGAAATCCTCCACGGGGATCTCGGTCGCATAGTCGTTGAGGGCGGTGACGGAGAGGCTGCTGCCGGTCGCCCCGACGAAAGCCAGAAGGCGCGCCATCGGCACGCCGCTGAACGTCACGGGGTCCTTGTACCACGGCGTCTTGGTGGTGAACGACTCGATGCCGATCGCCTCGATCATCGGCATGTCGAACTCGGCGCTGTTGCCGTTGTTGGTATTGGTGATGCGGCCCGAAATGGTGAGGATGACCTTGCCCTGCGGTTGCGGCAGCGGCGCTGCCCAGGCGCGCACCGCACCGAGCGATCCAGCTGCGCTGGCGAGCCCCAGCGCCTTGAAGATCCCGACGATTCTTCGCCGCGTCAGCGTTCTTTGCATCTCCCACCCCGAAAGCGAAATGACTTGTTGCGTCGGCTGCAGCCTGCCGCCGCTGCCGATCTTGTCGAAAGACTCCTTGACTGCGACCCCGCCGTCCTCAGATCGAAGACGCCGTTTCCCAATACTCTTCCTGATAGATCGCCGAGTTGCCGCTGTGCTCGCGCACCTCGACCGACTCGACCCACACGCGGCCGGCCGTATCGGCCCTCACCATTTTCCCGACATGCATGAAGACATGGCGTGCCACCGCCTCGCATCCCACGGCCGGCAGGGTGCGCAGGTTCATCAGCCCGAGCCCGGCCAGTCGCTCGAATTCCTCGAGGTGGGGATCGTCGGCGGCAACCAGCACGGTGTGGTCGAAGACCTCATGGAGCCAGGCACGGACCGCCTTCAGCCCGCCGAAATCCAGGCACCAGCCGCGCTCGTCAAGCGTGCGCGTGGCGAACACGAAGCGGAAGGCGAGCGCGTAGCCGTGGATCTGCTGGCAGTGCGAATCATCGGCCCGCCACTGCCGAAAGCAGCACGACAGGCCTTCATTGTGGTCGTAGGTCTTGGTCGAACGGTACAGCGCCACCGCGCGCAATTGCTGCGACACGGGACTGAGTTGCATCTTGTCGAGAAGGGCGCTCATGGATGGACACTCCGCTCGAGGGTGCGGCATTCCTGCAGGAATTCCCGCTTGAGCCGCTCGTCCTCCTTCAGCTCGCCGTAATAGGCGCTGCTGATCATGTGCGAGTTGTGCGACGACAGGACGCCGCGATGGGTCTTGCACATGTGCACGGCCCGCAGGCGCACGGCGAGTCCGCGCGGTGCCGTCGCCTCCATCAGGTAATTGCCGATCTGTCGGGTGAGCTCTTCCTGGACCTGAAAACGCCGGGCGAAGTGGTCGACCACGCGATCGTATTTCGACAGGCCGATGATGCGGCCATCGACCGCCGGCACGACACCGATGATCGCCGTGCCGTAGATCGGCATCAGGTGGTGCGCACAGGTCGACCGCAGCTCGATCGGGCCGCTCACGATCAGATCGTCGAAGCTCTCCGCGCTGTCGAACTCGGTGATGCTGGGCGGTGCGGAGTACCGTCCGGCCAGGAGTTCGTCGACGTACATGCGCGCCACCCGGCGCGGCGTGTCATAGGTGTTGGGATCGCTGCGGTGATCGATGCGCAGGATGTCCAGCAGCTCGGCCATCTTGAGAGCCGCCGCCTCGATCATCGCCGCCTTTTGCTCGGCGGTCAGCGGCGCATCGAGCTCCTGGTTTGCCGGCGTTCTAAGACGCAGCGTATTGAAGATATCCATGCTGTCTTTCCCCAACTCTGGCCGCCCCCGCGGCATACGATCCCCCACCACCTTGAATGGCAAAACCGTCCTGTCAATGACCTCACATCCGGGTTGCCGTTTAAGTGCGGCCCGGGACGCTATACTACCACGCCGGGCGTGCCGGCGGCATCCCACCCCCTCGACGGAAGGGCGGGCGGGTCGACAAGGCTGCCGCGCGCCGCGCCAAGGCCCGGGCGCTCCGGCTTGAACTCGCGCGACAGGGTCAGGGCGTCGATGGCGTCGAGCTCGGGCCACGGCTTGGCGAGATCGACCGATCGGACCAGCGCGGCGGTCCGTCCGCCCAGGCCAGCCGCTGTCGCCGGCTCGAGGCAGCGCCAACCCTGTTTCTCCAGGTACTTCACGTAGGTCGACGCGGCCCGCGAATAGAGCACGTTGCAGCCCCGGCTCTCGGCCAGCCTGTAGCAGTGCTCGAGTAGCCGCCGGCCGAGATTGTAACCGCGGAACCTCTGCACCACGGCCAGCCGCTCGGGCATGCCGAAGGTCCGGAACCAGCGCAGGCGCAGCGTCCCCACGGGCTCCTTGCCGACATAGGTGAGCAGGTGGGTGGCGCCGAAGTCGCGGCCGTCGAACTCCTCGGAATAGGGCACGTCCAACTCGCCGACGAAGCACGCCGCGCGCACGGCGAACGCCTGCATGGTCTCTTCCATTTTCGCGACGACCTGGGTCGTCACGAGCTCGCCCCCCAGCGAGTATGAAACGGCGTCCATTCTGAGCTCCCCCGTCAATTGAGCCGTCGTTCCGTCCATGCGGCGTGAGGATTGCTCGCGCCACGTTCCATCGATTTCTCCAGAATGCCCGGCCGGTCGAGCTGGTCTTCCGGCCGGTTGAGGATCATCGGGTCGGTGCAGATCGTCGGGCAATCCGCGCCGACCTCGAGGTCGCAGGCGAACGCCGCGTAACGATGGTCGGAGAAGTGGAAGACCGTGCCGTCGACCTTCTTGAAGCCGTCGCGCTCCATGATCTTCCAGAGCCGCTCCTGCGAGTGCAGATAGACCTTGGAATAGCCTTTGCGGCGGGCGAATTGCTTGGCCCAGTCGGTGAACGGCAGGAACAATCCCATCGACCTGTAGCGTCTGAGGATGACGGCGCGCTCGAGCTTGGCGAAGCCGGCGAACCATCTGATGCGCATGCAGGCCGCGGGTTCGCCGTCGACATAGAGAATCACGTGGCTGGCGCTGTGGTCGTTGCCGTCGAATTCCTCGGCGTACGGGCAATACTGCTCGCCCATATAGACGGCGGCGCGCAGGGCATAGCACTGCGCCAGTTCATCCGCCGTCGCCGCCAGCCTGATCGTCACGGCGGGGCGGTTGCTCAAGGCGGGCCGCCGATCGACAGGACTATCGCCACTCATCCGTGCGCTCGCTTGCCTTGGTAATCGAAGACGCTACGCATCGGGACTGATGACGCGATACATGCGTTCCAGCTTCTCGTCGTCGATCTCGGGCTGAGGATCGCCTTCGCTGTCGTCGGCGAGCGCGGCCTTGCGTTCGCCCCCGGCCAAGGGTCCCAGGATCCGGCGGGCTTTTTCGATGCTGGTGCGGGCGTGCGCCAGGGTGGCGGGCGGGCAGCTCTTGGCGCTGCCGGCAAGCTCCTCCAGTTCCTGGAGCAGGCTGGCAACACGGGCAACTTGCTGTTCCAGGATTTGCGTGTTTCGGTCTTCGCCGGCCAGATCCGGACCGTGAAGCGGGCGGCGGGCCGCCTGAGCGCGGCGCGGCACGGCTTGTTGGCGATAAAGCAGGCCCCGCTTCAGCGCCAGATGGCTTCGAAAATAAATGATCTCCCCGGTCATTGTCCCATATCCCCCGTTGGACAAATGGTTAGGCAAGCAATTGAAACGGGCTGAAAATAATTGGCAGACTATGAAAGTCGTTGACTCCCCTTTTGCCTTCGTCCCCCCGGACGGCGCGGCAGTAGTTGCAGCGTGGCTGGCGAATTGCAGCGTCCTTGTTTCGTAGCCGCTGACCGTTTTGCCGAGATATCGTCTTCGTGACCAAATTGTATCGTTGGTATCGTCGAGACGGATTTGCGCCGAGGCTCGCAATCCGTCGTTTACCCGCGCCGCGAGAGCAAGTGTTGCGAGTTTCTACGCGTGGTACGGTAGCGACCTGTCGATACCATGCGTCGCCCCCAGGTCGCTCTTCGGTAGAGCATTTCGATTGAATACTACCGATGGCCTTTGTAGGCCGCTCCGGGTTTCCAATGTGGCATTGCGCGCTGATGGCGATCGCCTAAGCGCTCTACAAGAGGTTCGGTCAGAGCCCCTGACGGAGGGGGCGCTTGAGACCAAGATGCTCGCGCAGCGTCGAGCCCGCATAGTCGGCGCGAAAGAGCCCACGTTCCTGCAGGATCGGCACCACCTGCTCAACGAGGTCGTCGAACTGCCCGGGGAAGAACGGCGGCATTACGTTGAAGCCGTCGGCGGCGCCGGAGCGGAACCAGCGCTCCAGCACGTCCGCGATCTGCAGGGGGCTGCCGATCAGCAACAGATGACCGCGCGCCGCCGCCACCCGGTAGAAGAGCTCTCGTAGCGAGAGCTTCTCGCGCCGCGCCATCTGCAGCAGGAGTGCCGCACGGCTCTTGAGATTCTCCGTCTCCGGCAAGGTGGGCACCGGCTCGTCCAGCGGATAAACCGACATGTCCGCGCCCAGTCGCTCGGACAGCACCGTGAAGGCCTGCGCCGTGTCGATCTTGGTGTCGAGCTCGGCGAAGATCGCCTGCGCCTCGGCTTGGCTGCGCCCGATCACCGGGAACACGCCGGGCATGATCAGCACGTCGTCGCTGCGCCGGCCGGTATCGGCTACTTGCGTCTTCAGGCCGCTGTAGAAGGCCCGCGCTTCGCCGAGGTCGTTCTGCGCGGTGAACACCACGTCGGCGATGCGCGCCGCCAGCGCCCGACCGGGTCCCGACGAGCCGGCCTGGATGAGCACCGGATGGCCTTGCGGCGGCCGCGGTACGTTCAGTCCGCCTTGAACCGTAAAATACTTGCCCTTGAAGTCCGGTACGCGGAGGCTGCCCGGCCGTACGAACCGGCCACTCTTCTTGTCGGCGACGAAGGCGTCGTCGTCCCAGCTGTCCCACAGGATCCGGCAGGCCTCGACGAATTCCTCGGCGATGGCATAGCGCTCGGCATGTGGCGGGTGCTGGCGGCCGAACACCGCGCCCGACTTGGCGTAGGCCGTCGTCACGACGTTCCACGCCGCCCGCCCGCCGGACAGGTGGTCGAGCGAGGCGAAGCCGCGCGCGACGTGGTAGGGCTCGGCATAGGTCGTGGAGGCGGTCGCCGCCAGTCCCAGCCGGGACGTGCCCATGGCCAGCGCCGAGAGTAGCGTCAGCGGCTCGAACTTGCCGATGGTCGAGGGATGCTCGCCGTAGCCGGTGGCGAAGCCGTCGCCCAGGAAGAACATGTCGAACTTGCCGCGCTCGGCCGTGGCGGCGATGTGCTTCATCAGCGCGAGGTTGGGACCGCCGGCGACGGCATCGGGATGCCGCCAGCCGGCGACGTGATGCCCGGGCGTCTGGACGAAAACGCCGAGGCGCATCTGTCGATTTTGTCGATCCACGTTCGTCCTCTGCTCTACGACTCGCATGTTGACGCTTTGCACCCGGGACGCCAACGTGCGCCGAAATGCCCATTCCCAGCGCGCTGGTCTGCGTTCGTTGCGGCGCCCGCTATCCCATCGATCATTTCGCCAACGATTGCCAGGCCTGCCGAGCCGCACGCGCGCCGGCCAATCTCACGGTCGCCTATGACGCGGTCCCCGGCGAGGGTGGCGCCCGCGACTCGGTGGCCCGCAAGCCGGCCTCGATGTGGCGTTGGGAGTCGTTCCTGCCGGCGCCGGCCGACGATGCGGTGAGCCTGGGCGAAGGCAACACGCCGCTGCTGCCCGCGCCCGCGCTCGGTCTCGGCGATCTCTGGATCAAGGACGAATCGCGCAACCCCACCTGGTCGTTCAAGGACAGGCTGGCGTCATCCGCTCTCACCATGGCGCGCCATTTCGGGGCGAAGGTGATCGCCTCCAGCTCATCCGGCAATGCCGGCGCCGCGGCCGCCGCCTATGCCGCCAAGGCCGGCTTGCCGTGCGTGGTCTTCACCTTCGTCGGCGCCTCGCCGCCGCTGGTCGCCCAGATGCGCGCCTACGGCGCCATGGTGGTCACGGTCGAGGACAAGGCGGATCGCTGGCGGCTGCAGTCGGCCGGCGTGCGCGAGCTCGGCTGGTATCCGACGTCGCCCTTCTTCGGCCCTGTCGTCGGCAGCAATCCCTACGGCATGGAAGGCTACAAGACGATCGCCTTCGAGATTGCCGAAGCCTTCGACTGGCAGGTCCCCGACTGGTGCGTGCTGCCGGTCTGCTATGGCGACGCCCTGTTCGGCATGTGGAAAGGCTTCGAGGAACTGAAGGCGTTGGGTTGGATCGACCGCACGCCGCGCCTGGTCGCGGCGGAGGTCTCGGGCTCGATCACCGCGGCGATGGCGAGCGGCGAGCCGATGCCGCCCGACCGGCCGCGCAACGCGCCCTCCATCGCCACCTCGATCGGCGCGAGCCAAGGCACGGTGCAGGCGCTGGACGTCCTGCGACATAGCGGTGGTGCGGCGATCACCATCGAAAACGACGAGCTCGCCCGCTGGGTCGTGACCTTGGGCGCCAGGGAGGGCATCTGGCCCGAACCGGCGTCGGCGGCGCCCTTCGCCGCGATCGAGCGACTGCGGGCCAACGGTGTCATCGCGCCTGATGCGCGCGTCGTGGCGCTGCTCACGGCCAGCGGGCTAAAAGATACGGCGGTGATCCAGGACGCGCTGCCGCCGGCGCCGGTTGTGACCGGCGGCTTGCCGCAGGTGATGAAGGCGCTGCGCGACGTCTACGGCTTCGCCGATGGCTGAGTTCGGCATTGCCATGGACGGCCGCGCGCCGGTCGCCGATATCCCGGCCCAGGCGCGCGCCGCCGAGGTGGGCGGCGCCTCGACTCTGTGGATCGCCTGTCATCTCTATCTGCGCGACCCCATCACCATGGCGGCGCTGGCGCTGGGTGCCACCCGGCGCATCAAGATCGCGCTGATGGCGATGAGCCCCTATTCGGTGCATCCCGTCTTCATCGCCATGGCCGCAGCGACGCTCGAGGAGGCCTATCCCGGCCGCGTCATCCTCTGCCTCGGCGTCGGCGCCCCGGCCGACCTCAAGGCAGCCGGCATCGGAGCGCCCCGGCCAATCAAGACGATCGCCGAGGCGGTCGAGATCTGCCGCTCGCTGCTGGCCGGCGAGATGACGGAGTTCAAAGGCCAGGTCTTCCAGGTTTCCGGCCGCCGCCTGGCCAGCGGCGCGCGCAACGTGCCGATCGTGCTCGCGGCCTCGCGCCCCAACATGCTTAAGCTCGCCGGTCGCGCCACCGACGGCGTGCTGATCTCGGCCGCGACCTCGCCGCCGTTCGTGAAGGCCTGCCTCGCGCAGGCGGCTGAAGCCGCGGGCAGCCGGCCGTTCCGCAAGCTCGGCATCGTCTACACCAGGCTCGGCGCCACGGAGAGGGAAGGGATCGATCCGATCCGCCGGCCGATCGGCTTCGTGCTGCGCGGCGCGCATCATGCCGAGAACATCCGTCTGTCCGGCGCCCGGCTCGACCAGGCGGCGCTGGCCGCGGCCTACGCCGCCGAGAACTGGCGCGAAGTCGATCGCCTGGTAAGCGACGACGTCGTGCGCCTGCACGCTGCCTGCGGCACGCCCGCCCAGGTCAAGGCCAGGCTCGAGGAATACCGCGCCTTCGGCCTCGACGAGGTGATCATCGGCGGCATGGACGACGTGCCCTCCATCAACGCGGCGCTGGCGGCGGCGCGGGGAGATCGGCCATGAAGTTCAGCATCAGCCTGCCGACCTGTTTCGAAGGCGTGATGTATAAAATCCCGTTCGTCGAGCCGGGCGACTTCGTGCGCATGGCCCAACTGTGCGAGAGGCTCGGCTACGATTCCGTGTGGGGCAACGA
>Ga0070698_100004246_pt1 | contig 15752 bp, 11 predicted proteins | sample KBSK1502metaG_FD_65477 | JGI IMG/M metagenome (GOLD analysis project Ga0070698, IMG submission 65477) | Corn, switchgrass and miscanthus rhizosphere microbial communities from Kellogg Biological Station, Michigan, USA - KBS K1-50-2 metaG | ecosystem: Host-associated > Plants > Roots >...
GTCGCGTCGACACCTGGGAGCCCGAGGAGGACGTCTACTGGGGCCCCGAGACGACCTGGCTCGACGACGAGCGCTACTCCGGCGACCGGGAGCTCGCGAACCCGTTCGGGGCGGTCCAGATGGGCCTCATCTACGTCAACCCGGAGGGCCCGAACGGCAACCCGGACCCGGTCGCCGCGGCCCGCGACATCCGCGAGACGTTCCGCCGGATGGCGATGAACGACGAGGAGACGGTCGCCCTGATCGCCGGCGGTCACACCTTCGGCAAGACCCACGGCGCGGGCCCGGCGGACAACGTCGGCCCCGACCCCGAGGCCGCCCCGCTCGAGCAGCAGGGCCTCGGCTGGAAGAGCACCTTCGGCACCGGCAAGGGCGGCGACGCGATCACCAGCGGGATCGAGGTCACGTGGACGCCCACGCCGGTGCGGTGGGACAACAGCTTCTTCGAGACGCTGTACGGCTACGAATGGGAGCTGACCCGCAGCCCGGCCGGCGCGTACCAGTACCAGGCGAAGGACGGCGCGGGGGCAGGCACCGTCCCCGACGCCCACGACGCGTCGAAGAGCCACCCGCCGACGATGCTGACGACCGACCTCTCGCTCCGCGTGGACCCGGTCTACGACCAGATCTCGCGTCGGTTCATGGCGAACCCCGGCGAGCTCGCGGACGCCTTCGCCCGGGCGTGGTTCAAGCTGACCCACCGTGACATGGGCCCGATCGTGCGCTACCTCGGGCCTGAGGTCCCGGCCGAGGCGCTGATCTGGCAGGACCCGGTCCCGGCGGTGACGCACGAGCTCATCGACGCCGCGGACGTCGCCGGCCTCAAGGCGCAGGTCCTCGACTCCGGTCTGTCGGTGCCCCAGCTCGTGTCCACCGCGTGGGCTGCGGCCGCGTCGTTCCGCGGCAGCGACAAGCGCGGCGGCGCCAACGGCGCGCGGGTCCGCCTCGAGCCGCAGAGCGGGTGGGAGGTCAACGAGCCCGCCCAGCTGGCGACCGTGCTGCGCACGCTCGAGGGCATCCGGGAGTCCTTCAACGCCGCCCAGGCCGGCGGCAAGCAGGTCTCGCTGGCCGACCTCATCGTGCTCGCCGGCGGTGCGGCCGTCGAGAAGGCCGCCCGGGACGCCGGCTTCGACGTCGAGGTCCCGTTCACGCCGGGCCGGACGGATGCGTCACAGGAACAGACCGACGTGGAGTCGTTCGCCCCGCTCGAGCCGGCCGCCGACGGGTTCCGCAACTACCTCGGCAAGGGCAACCGGCTGCCCGCCGAGTACCTGCTGCTCGACCGGGCGAACCTGCTGACGCTCAGCGCGCCCGAGATGACGGCGCTCGTCGGCGGGCTGCGCGTGCTGGGCGCGAACTACCAGCAGTCGCCGCTCGGCGTCTTCACCGCCACCCCCGGCAGGCTGACCAACGACTTCTTCGTCAACCTGCTCGACATGGGTACCGTGTGGCAGCCGACGTCCGAGGACGCGAACACGTTCGAGGGCCGCGACGCCGCCACCGGCCAGGTGAAGTGGACCGGCAGCCGGGTCGACCTGGTCTTCGGGTCGAACTCCGAGCTGCGCGCGCTCGCCGAGGTCTACGCGAGCGATGACGCGAAGGAGAAGTTCGCGCGCGACTTCGCCGCGGCGTTCGGCAAGGTGATGAACCTCGACCGGTTCGACCTCGCCTGATTTACCATGTCCAGGCCGGCCCCGCGCGGGCCGGCCTGGACATCGGGGTCGAGGGGTGGCGATGGCCGAGGCGGGCGGGCGCGCGCCCTACCAGGGGACCTTCGCGGTGCTGACCCTGGGAGTGGCGGCGTTCGCGCCTGTCGGCGGCGCTCGCGCCCTCGATCGGCGGGGTACGGGCTGGCGTTCACGGCTGTGTCCGCGCTGGTCGTCGCTGCCGTGCCGATGTCCCAGGCGGGCGTGGCCATGGTCGGCGCGCTCGTGCTGGCCGCGCTGGCGGGCCTGCTGATCCCCGCGGCGCGGCAGCCGCGCGCGGCGGCCGGCGAGCCGGGGCGAGCCGAGCTGGCCGTGGAGCAGCCGTGACCGCTCGGGCAGCGGGGGCCACGGTCCTGTCTCGCCCGCCCGGGCTCGCGCTGTCGCGCCGGCGGCTGCGCGCGCAGCCGTTCGGAAGAATCGGGTTTGAAGTAGGCCGGGCGACCGCCGGTACCCGCGGGTAACGTGGGCGGCGTGACGGAGACGACGTGGCTGGACGCCACCGCGCAGGCCGATCTTGTCCGGCGGGGCGAGGTTAGCCCCAAGGAGCTGACCGAGGAAGCGATCGCCCGGGTCGAGGCGGTCAATCCGCGGCTGGACGCCGTGATCCGGACGCGGTTCGACGCGGCGCGGCTGGAGGCTGACGGCGACCTGCCCGACGGCCCGTTCCGCGGCGTGCCGATCCTCTACAAGGATCTCGGCTGCTCGGTCGCTGGTGAGCCGACTGCGTGCGGGATCGGGCCGCTGCGCGACGTGGCCTGGCCGGTGACGTCCTACCTGGCGGAGCAGTTCCGCGCGGCCGGCTTCGTCCCGCTTGGCCGGACCAACGTGCCGGAGCTCGGCACCACGGTGACCACCGAGGCACGCAGCTTTCCCCCGGCGCGCAACCCGTGGGAGACGGGTCACTCGACGGGCGGCTCGTCCGGCGGGTCGGCCGCGGCGGTCGCGGCCGGCCTGGTGCCGGTCGCGCACGGCAACGACGGGGGCGGCTCCATCCGCATCCCGGCGAGCGAGTGCGGGCTGGTCGGGCTCAAGCCGACCCGCGGGCGGGTGAGCCAGGGCCCGCTGGTTGGCGAGGCGTGGGCCGGCGCGGTGATCGACGGCGCGATCACGCGGACCGTCCGGGACGCGGCCGGCGTGCTGGACGCGATCAGCGCGCGTATGCCGGGCGAGCCGTACTACGCGCCGCCGCTGCCGCGCCCGCTGGCGGCGGAGGTCGGCGCCGATCCCGGCCGGCTGCGGGTCGGCGTGCTCGACCGGCCGGGCGCGGAGGGGTATCTCGACGACCCGCAGTGCCGCGCCGCGGTGGCCGCCACGGCGCGGCTGCTGGAGTCGCTCGGCCACCACGTCGACGAGTCGGCGCCCGCGGCCATGTTCGAGCAGGAGTTCGTCCGGCAATTCGGCACGATCATCGCCGCCGACGCCGAGGCGACCTTCCAGGCGTTCGAGCTGCTGCTGGGCCGGCCGATCGGCGAGGACGAGATCGAGCCGCGCAACGCCGGCTACCGGCGGTCCGGCCGGGCGCTCGGCGCGGTGGCCTACGTGCAGACCCGCATGTGGCTGTCGATGTGGGCGCGCCGCATGGCGGACTGGTGGAACGACCACGACCTGCTGGTGACGCCGACCGTCGGCGCGCCGCCGCCCGAGCTCGGCTGGTTCACCGCCGTGGGGCCCGAGCAGGAAGGGGGGCGCATCGTCAGCTTCATCCCCTACACGGCCCAGTTCAACGCCACCGGCCAGCCGGCCGTCAGCCTCCCCCTGCACTGGACGCCCGGTGGCCTGCCGGTCGGCGTGCAGCTCGTCGCCGCCTTCGGGCGCGAGGACGTCCTCATCCAGGTCGCCAGCCAGCTCGAGCAGGCCGCGCCCTGGAGCGACCGGCACCCGCCCGTGCACGCCTGAGCAGGCGATGAACGACGACGACCTGGCGCTGCGCAACCTGACCTACGCGCGACCACAACCAGGCGATACTCGACCGGCTCGGGCTCACCGGGGGCTTCTGGCGCCTTCCCGCGTCCTGACGGCCGACGGCCCGGGGGCCTTGCCGCTACCTGGTGTGCCTCCTGCCGATCTGATAGGAACGGGTCAGTGTCGCCTCAGTGTCGAGGCCCCGGAGTGCAGGAACACAGGAGCCAGTCATGAGGACATTCGATCCGGAAGCCGCCGAGAAGGTCGCCGAGAGCGTCGCCGAGAAGCCAGCGGGGAACTCGTTCGAGTCGGAAATCGACGAGACCGCGCGGTGGTTCGCCAGTCCACGGTTCGAGGGCGTCACGCGCCTGTACTCCGCGCGTCAGGTGGCCGAGCAGCGGGGCACCATCGCCACCGACTACGCGGTGGCGAGAACGGCGGCCGAGCAGTTCTTCGACCGACTGCGGCAGCTGTTCGCCGCGCGCCAGGCGATCACCACGTTCGGCCCCTACTCACCCGGCCAGGCCGTGGCGCTGAAGCGGATGGGGATCGAGGGCATATACCTCGGCGGCTGGGCCACGTCGGCCAAGGGATCGGTCACCGAGGACCCGGGACCCGACCTGGCCAGCTACCCGCTGTCCCAGGTGCCCGACGAGGCCGCGCCGATGGTGCGCGCCCTGCTCACGGCCGACCGGAACCAGCGCTTCGCCCGGTCACGGCTGAGTGAGGCGCAGCGCGCCGCCTCGCCTGCGATCGACTACCGGCCGTTCATCATCGCCGACGCCGACACCGGGCACGGCGGCGACGCGCACGTCCGGAACCTGATCCGCCGCTTCGTCGAGGTCGGGGTGCCCGGCTACCACATCGAGGACCAGAAGCCCGGCGCCAAGAAGTGCGGGCACCAGGGCGGGAAGGTGCTCGTCGGCGTGGACGAGCAGATCAAGCGGCTGACCGCCGCGCGCCTCCAGCTCGACGTCATGAAGGTGCCCGGGATCATCGTCGCGCGGACCGACGCCGAGGCGGCCACGTTCCTCGACGGGCGCGCCGACGAGCGCGATCACTCGTTCATCCTGGGCGCCACCAACGTCGAGCTGCCGACCTACAAGGTCGGCTACCTCGCCCTCTCCCGGCGGCTGCGCGAGCTGGGCTTCGAGGACGCGCGCGGTCACCTGCTGTACAAGATCTCCGCCGCGGAGTACGACGAGGCCGACGCCTGGCTGGAGCGGACCGGCGTGATGCGCGTGCTCGGGGAGAGCGCGAAGGCGTTCCGGCAGTCGAACGGGTCGTCGGTCGAGGCGCTGGTGGACAACGTCGAGGCGCAGTACCTGGAGACGTGGCAGTCGCAGGCCAACCTCAAGAGCTACCCCCAGGCGGTCGCGGACGTGATCGAGTTCCGCGCCAGCGAGGGCGAGCGCTTCGACATGGATGCCGGCCAGTGGCTGGCCTTCGCGAACCAGACCTCGTTCCACGAGGCCCGGGCCAGGGCCAGGTCCATGGGCATCGGCATCATCTGGGACTGCGAGATCTCCAAGACCGTCGACGGCTACTACCAGATACAGGCCGGGATCGACTACGCGATCGCCCGGTCGCTGGCCGTCGCCCCCTTCGCCGACCTGCTGTGGATGGAGACCAAGACCGCGAACCTAGCGGACGCGCGCCGCTTCGCCGAGGCCATCCACGCCGAGTACCCGGACAAGATGCTCGCCTACAACCTGTCGCCGTCGTTCAACTGGGACACGACCGGGATGAGCGAGGAGGAGATGAGCCGGTTCCCCGACGAGCTCGGCAAGCTGGGCTTCGTCTTCAACTTCATCACCTACGGCGGCCATCAGATCGACGGCGTGGCGGCGGAGGAGTTCGCCACCGCGCTCAAGCACGACGGCATGCTCTCCCTGGCCCGGCTGCAGCGGAAGTTCCGCCTGCTCGAGTCCCCCTACCGGACTCCGCAGACGCTGGTGGGCGGGCCGCGACTGGACGCGGCGCTCATGGCGTCCTCGGCCGGCACGGCGGCCACGAAGGCGATGGGCAAGGGCTCGACGCAGCACCAGCACCTGGTCCAGACCGAGGTGCCGACCAAGCTGCTCGAGGAGTGGCTCGCGATGTGGACCGCGTACCACCAGCTCCCCGGCTCGCTGCAGGTGGGGCTGCGGCCGCTCACGGCGGGCTCGGAACTGCTGGAGCTCACCCTGTCCAGGGAAGACGGGGAGAAGGTGGCCAACGTCGTCTTCGACGTGATCGTGAATCGGCGGGGGCGCAACATCCTGTCGGTTCGCGACCAGAACACCTTCGACACCGCCCTGCGCAAGAAGCGCCTGATGACGCTCAACCACCTGTTCCTGGTGCACCGCTACAAGGTCTGGTCGGTCCACTACGTCAGCCCGACCGACGACAACCGCTACCAGGCGCAGAAGATGAAGACGCACGGCCTGTTCAGCGACGTCCACGACGAGGTGGGCGACATGATCGTCGCGGACGTGAGCGCCGAGGGCGTCAAGGCGCTGCTCGCCCCGGACCGGGAGCACCTCAACGCGCTGATCCAGCGGAAACTTCCGGCCGTCCCGGCCGACGTCGCCGGGTAGACGCGTCGGGGATTGAGCCCCTACTGGAGCGCCCAGGACTTCGTCTTGATGCGACACGCCCCGTCGCGTCTCGCTGTTGAGAGGCGCCGTGGCGGCAGAGCGTTCCGCAGCGTCGGTCGTCTCACATGCTGAGACGTTTCGGACTGTCCGGGAAGCCGGGCGGCGCCTATCCGTGAACGTGAAACGTCAGTATCGCCAGGGCGATACCAGATCTTCACGTCGCCGGGAGATCGCTTGATTCCGTCTCACATATTGAGATGTCAGGGCATGCCGCTCGCGGCACGGTAGCCAGGCTGTCGGCGAGGGCGGCCGCGGCGGCGGTCCAGGAGAACGAGCCGGGTGCCAGGTGCCACTGCGCCATCAGCCCGTAGAGGCCCGCGGTGAACAGCCGGGCGGCCAGCGCCGCGTCGGTGCCCGCCGGCCATTCCCCGGCCTCGACGCCGGCCGCGATGAGGCTCTCCAGCTGCGCGTGGGTCCGGGTGTCCGCGGCCCGGACGGCGATCGCGATCGCGGGCGGTGCGGTAATGTCAAGGATGCCGGCGGGGTTGTGGGTGCTCGCGGGCGTGGTAGAGGTCCGCGAACTGGGTGCCCCGGGGAACTTGGCGGTGGCGAGGAGCCGGGTCGCCGACTGGGTGCCGTCCTCGTCCTGGGCGTAGAAGACGGCGAGCTGGGCCTCGCCGCCACGGGGTTGCTGGCAGGCCGGGCTGGTTGCAGACTTGCCTGGTGGGCCCTGATCAGGGGCGATCGGCCGCCCAGGGGTCGCGGGATGAGGCGGTCATCCGGACTCCGGACCGGCGGCTGCGGGTGTTCGTGAGTTCCACGCTGGGCGAGCTGGCCGAGGAGCGGCGGGCTGTCTCGCGGGCGATCTCGGCGCTGCGGCTCACCCCGGTGATGTTCGAGCTGGGGGCCCGGCCGTACCCGCCGCGGGATGTGTACCAGCAGTACCTGGCGCAAAGCGACGTGTTCATCGGGCTGTACTGGCAGCGGTACGGGCAGCTCGTCCCGGGCACGCAGGTCTCGGGCCTGGAGGAGGAGTTCGAGCTGTCGGGCCAGCTGCCCCGGCTGCTGTATGTCAAGGCGCCGGCGCCGGATCGCGAGCCCCGGCTGGCCGATCTGCTGGCGCGGATCCAGGATGAAGCCTCGGCCTCGTACCGTCACTTCCGGACTCCCGCGGAGCTGGGCCGGCTGGTCCGCGATGACCTGGCGGTGCTGCTGAGCGAGCAGTTCGCCGCCGCCCGGCGGCCGGCTGCGGCCGCGGCGCGGCCGGCGCCGGGCACGTCGCGCGGCCCCCGCCCGCTGCCGGCAGTCACCACCTCGCTGATCGGCCGGGAGCAGGACATCGGCCAGGTCGCCGCGCTGCTGGCGCGGCCCGGGGTGCGGCTGGTGACGCTGACGGGCCCGGGCGGGATCGGCAAGACCCGGCTGGCGGTAGCGGTGGGTGAGCGGCTGCGGGGCCGGTTCGGCGCGGGCGTGGTGTTCGTGCCGCTGGCCGCGGTCACCGATCCCGGGCTCGTCCTGGCCGGCGTCGCCCGGGCGGCAGGAGCGGACCTGGCCGGGACCGGCTCGCCGCTGGAGGCCCTGGCCGAGCGGTTCACCGACGGCGCCTGGCTGCTGATCGTGGACAACTTCGAGCAGGTGGTCCGAGCCGGCCGCGATCTGGCCGAGCTGCTGGCCCGCTGCCCGGCGCTGGCGATCCTGACGACGAGCCGGACGGCGCTGGGGCTGGCGGCCGAGCGGGAGTACCCGGTGCCGCCGTTGCCGCCGCCCGCCGCCGAGGGTGCGGACCTGGCGGAGGTGGCCGCCTCGCCCGCGGTGGCGCTGTTCGTGGACCGGGCCCGCGCGGTGCGCCCCGGCTTCGCGCTGACCGGGGGCAACGCGTCGGCGGTGGCCGAGATCTGCCGGCGCCTGGAGGGGCTGCCGCTGGCGATCGAGCTGGCGGCCGCCCGGATCCGGCTGCTGGACCCCGGCGCGCTGCTGCGCCGGCTGGCGGCCTCGCTGGACGCCCTCGGGACGGGCGCGGTCGACCTGCCCGAACGCCAGCAGACGCTGCGGGCCACGGTGGAGTGGAGCGTGGGCCTGCTGGGGGACGCCGAGCGGTCGCTGCTGGAGACGGCGGCGGTGTTCACAGACGGATGGACCCTCGAGGCCGCCGCCCAGGTCGCGGACCTGACGGAGGACCGGGCGCTGGAGCTGTCGGAAGAACTGGCCCGGCACAGCCTGATCTACCCGGACACCGGAGCGCCCGAACCGCGGTCGCGGATGCTCGAGACCATCCGGATGTTCGTGGCCGAGCGGCTGGCCGCCCGGCCCGACGCCGCGGGGGTCGCGCGCAGGCACGCCCGCTACTACCGGGCGCTGGCCGAGCAGGCCGACCGGCCGCTGCGCGGCGCCGGGCAGGGCGAGTGGCTGGAGCGACTGGAGGCCGAGGCGGGCAACCTGGCCGCCGCCGTGCGCTGGTACCTGGCCCACGACCCGGCACCGCTGCCCCACCTGTTCCGCGTCTTGTGGTCGTTCTGGTTCCTGAAGGACCACATCGGCGAGGCCCGCGGCTGGGTCGGCGAACTCCTGCCCGCCGACCCCTCGCTCGAACCGCAAGCCCGCGCCGAGCTGGAGTGGGCCGCTGTGGCGACCGCGAACGAGGTGGGCGACGACGCGGCGACGCTGGCCGCCCGCCAGCGGCTGTGGCCGCTGCTGGAGGAGGTCGGGGATCCCTTCCTGCGCGCGGTGTGCCAGCTGGCCGTGGCGTGGACCGCGCCGATCACCGGCGACTTCGACACCGCCCTGCGGGTAGCGGCGGCGAGCCTGGACCAGTTCCGCCGCCAGGACGAGCCGTTCTTCACGACGATGGCCTATGCCGCCCTCGCCGGCGTGGAGACGGCTGTGGGCCGTTACGATGCCGCATCGCGCCACCTGGGCGAGATGCGCGACATGGCGGATCGCTTCGGCTACGCCTGGCTGGCCGCCTGGTCCCGGACACTGCTGGGCACGGTGGCTGTCCTCGAGGGCCGGCTCGATCAGGCCCGGGAGCTGCTGGACGAGGCGCTGAACCTGAGCCTGGCCATCCGGGTCAGCCGCAACGTCGCCCTGTGCCTGGCCGCGTTCGCCCGGCTGGCCCTGGCCGAGGGCGACCCCGAGCGGGCGGCGCTGGCCGCCGGGGCGGCCGACGGCCTGCGACGGCGGGCCGGGCTGCGGGCCTGGCCGGTGCTGCGGCGCGGCGAAGCCGAGCTGGCGGCTCAGGTCCGCCAGGCACTGGGTACCGACCGGTTCGACCAGGCGTTCGCCGCCGGGGCGGGGCTCAGCCAGCGCGAGGCGGCGGCCGCCGTCCGGAACCGGACCGATGACAGACCTCAGCCGTGTTAAGCGGGGCCGGCGGATCCGGTGGTCGGCACCCGCCCGCGCTCAGCCCATTCGCGAGCTAGTCGCCTTCCTCTTGCCATCCTCCACGCCCTGAAGCCGAAGGACGGGGATTCCCCCGGCGCGGCAGCTCGTGCCCGCGGCGGGGCTGCCTGCAGGGCCGGACGCCTGCGGCGCCGGTCAGCGCGGCGAGCCGGCCAGGTGGCGCGTGTTGCGCAGGGCCACGGCCATGATGGTGTTGGTCGGGTTGTGGGCCCCGGAGGTGACGAAGACGGAGCCGTCGGCGACGTACACGTTGTCCACGCCGTGCACCCGGCCGTACCCGTCGGTCACGCTGGTGGCCGGGTCGGCGCCCATCATCATGCCGCCCATGACGTGCTGCCCGGTCGGCAGCCCGCCGCTGTTCAGGGTGGCGGGGACGGCCAGCGCCACGCGCGCCCCGGCCTTGGTCATCATCGACTTCAGCAGCGGGATGTAGAACTGCTGCGCCACCTGCTCGTGCTTGCCGGTGCTCCACGTGACCCGGGCGACGGGCAGGCCGAAGACGTCCCTGACCGCGGGGTCGAGCGTCACGGTGTGGCCGAGATAGGGCAGCTCGCTGCCGACCAGCGAGCAGCCGGCCAGCCGGTCGCGCAGGATGGACGAGCGCATGAGCTGTTTGAACTCGGCGCCGAACGGCTTGGCCGGGCGGATCAGGCGGAGCAGGGTCTGGTAGGACTGCGCCTCGCTGATGGGGTCCTGGCTGCCGCCGAGCTCCATGATCCCGCCGCGGATGTAGGGCAGGCCGTTGGCCTTGGCGTACGCCCTCGCGCCGGGGAAATCGGGGTCGGCGGCGTCCTCCGCGCACTGCGTCGTCGACCTGCCCCGGTAGGCGTGCATCCGCTCGCCGGTGAAGATCGCGGTGCCGTTCGTGAACGAGTGCAGCATCAGCCTGCGGCCGAGCTTGCCGCTGCGGTCGGGAAAGCCGGAGAGCAGCGCGAGCCGCACCGTCTCGATCGCCGACGCCGCCATCACGACGACGTCGGCGGTTTGCCCGCCGGTCACCGGCCCGACCGACGTCATCCGGACCCAGCGCACCCCGGTCGCCCGCCGGGCCGCGGCCGGGCCGGTGAACTCGATCCTGGTGACCATCGTCTCGGGCACCAGCGTCACCCGCCCGGTGCGCAGCGCGCTCCGCAGCGGCACGAGCGCCGCCGGCCTGGCCACGATGGGGCAACCGTAGTTGGCGCAGAACCCGCAGTCGTTGCACGCGGGCTGGCCGTTGTAAGGCCGCGAGTTGATCGCCATCGGGAACGGGAACGGATGCATCCCGATGGCGGTGGCGCCCGCGGCCACCGCCATCGACGAACGCTGCTGCGGACCCGGCGGCATCGGGAACGGCCCGCCGCGCGGCGCGTGCCTCCGCACCAGCTCCGGCAGCGCCGCCGCGTCGCCCTGCACGCCGATCAGCTTCTCCACCTCGTCGTAGTAGGGCGCGATGTCGGCGTAGCCGAACGGCCAGTCGGCCACGTCGGCGCCGGGGACCGGGCCGAGCGCGGACAGCTGCTGGAAGTCGATGTCCCAGAACCGCGGCACCTTCGCGTCCCAGTGCACGGTCCCGCCGCCGACGAGTTGCGGCAGATCGTCCACGCTGCCGGTGTGCTGCACGGCGCCTGCCCCGGCCGGCCGCCAGGTTCGCGGGAACACCAGCGGGTCGGGCCCGGCGAAGTAGCGCACGTTCATTGTGAGGTCGTCGTTGGAGAACACCGTCTCGACCGGGCCCTGGCCGCCGAGGTTGGCGAAGTGGTTGGGACCCTTCTCGAACACGGTGACATGCCAGCCGGCCCGGGCGAACTCCATGGCGGCGATCGACCCGCCGGCGCCACTGCCGATCACGATGGCCGTGCGCACCGGCGAGCTCACAGCGCGTCGAGGAGTTTCAGCACGTCGGCCACGATCCCGCTGTCGTCGACCAGGTCGCGCCCGTCGGACCGCTCGACCTCGTCGGCGGTGTAGCCGCGCGGCTGCGCGTCGCCGGGGTAGCTAATGTCCTTCCACCCGGCCAGGCCGCGGTTGCCGCCGTACTCGGGGACGGCGTACAGGCCCTCGATGGTGTGCTCGAACAGCAGCGACGTGAACGCGCTCGCCTCGTGCCTGGCCAGGACGGCGTCCTGGTGCCCGGGGGCCGCCGCGCTGAAGTCGCCGCCCGCCAGCGCGTCCAGGGCGGCGACGCCGCGGGCGTACTGGGCCCGCCAGCCCGCCAGGCGCTTGCGCCAGGCGATGCCCGCCAGCGGATCGGGCCGGATGAACGACGCCATGAGGTCGGGCCCGGGCGCGTGGCGGTTACTCCACGGCCCGCCGGCGAAGATCGCCGGCACCGGCGGCTGGCCACGCCCCGCCGCGCCGAGCGCGCTCAGCATCCTGTCGATGTAGCCGGTGACGTCGGCTTCGCGCGCCCCCGGGTGGCCCGCCTCGGCCGGGTCATCGGCCGGGCCGGGAGCTAACCGCGCGGTCGCGGCCTCGACCACGGCGGCCTGATGGGCCGTGAAGAACCGGAACGCCCCCGCCCCGGGCGGGCGGGCCGCCGGTGCGGTACAGCCGGCCGCGCCGAGTACCGCCGCCGACGCGAGCCCGGCCGAAGCGGCCGGTATCGCGGCGATCACCGCGCGGCGCGGCACGCCGCCGGGCCCAGGAGTGACACACGTCATTCGGAGATCATGACCCCGGGAAGCGGGCCGCCGCAAGCGCCCCGCCGGGCAAGCCACCGCAAGCGCGCGGGCCAGCGGCGCCAGGCGGCGCGGCGGCCGAGGCGCTCAGCGCGTGGGATCGAGCAGCACCTTGACCGCCCCGGTCCGGCGCGCGTGCTTCGCCGTCAGCACCGCCTCGGCCCAGCGCTCCAGCGGGAACCGGTGCGTGATGACCGGCGTCAGGTCGAGCCCGGCGGCGACGAAGTCGAAGTAGTGCTCCATGGCGTGCTTGGCGACGCCGCGGACCTCCTCGACCCCGAAGCCGTTCGAGCCGATGACGTGCAGCTCCTTGAAGTAGAGCGGGGTCCACTCGAAGCGCTTCGGCGGCTCGACGCCGGAGATGACGAGCGTGCCGCCGGTCGTGAGCAGCCGGAGCGAGGTCTCGACGGTCTCGGTGGAGCCGATCGTGTCGTAGACGACCGCCGGGCCGTCCTGCAGCCAGTCGTGTTTGCTCCACGGCTCGAGCGGCGTCGCGCCGACGCGCCGCGCGACCTGCGCGACCAGCTCGTCGGGCGAGGTGGACAGCACGGCGTGCGCGCCGAGGCGGGCCGCGAGCGCGGACCGGGGACCAGGCCGGGTCGCCGCCCACACCTCGGTCGCCGGGTAGAGGTGGCGCAGCAGAGCGATCGCCGCGAACGCGAGCATCCCCGAGCCGTAGACCAGGACGGGCTCGCCGCCCGGGGGCGGGGCGAGCAGCACCGAACGCAGCGAGACGCTGACGGGGTCGGCCAGCACCGCGGCCTCGTCGGACACGCCGTCGGGGATGGCGAACAGCTGCGACGGGTGCGCGGCGAAGCGCTCGGCGTGCGCCCCGGCGGCCGCCGCGCAGTTGCCGAGGTGGATCGCCACGGGGAGGTCGCCGGAGCGGAAGTTGCGGCACCACGAGTAGCGGCCGGCCCGGTAGGCAACGCACGGCGGGTCGATGCCGCGCGGGCCGCACGACAGCCACGGGTTGAGCACCACGCGCTCGCCCGTGTCGGCGCGGCGGCCCACCACCTCGTGGCCGAGCACGTGGGGGAAGGACACGAGCGCGGTGAGCGGGTTATCGCGGGAGCCGTTCAGGAGGATCTGCTTGACGTCGGAACCGCAGAGTCCGGAGAAGGTCGTCTCGACCCGCACCCAGTCCTCGGCCGGAAGCGGCAGCTCGTCGACGTCCTCGATGCGGACCGGCGCGACGCGGGAGACGAACGCGCGCGGGTCGACGCGCCCGCCGATGGCCGAGGCGGCCTCGCGGGCCAGGTTGTGCCGGAACACGAGCGCCTTCACGTCGACCCTCCTTCACCCGGCAGCTCAACCTAAAGTATTATTCAAAACCTCCTAAGTGATCTTGTTCTCAGCAACACGACCCGCGAAAGCTTGACATGCGCTGCGAGTTTTGAATAACACTTCAAGGAGGCCGACGATCCCCGCCCGCGAAACCGCGCCCGGACCGCTACGTCATCCGGCCAGCCACTGGTAGGCGCGGTCCCGGCCGGCGAACCACCCGGTGGGGAACGTCGCGCCGCCTTCCGGCGCCGGCTCGGCACCCGTCTCGACGGTCGGGAACGGGACGCCTGCACCGGTGATGAAGGCGAACTTCGTGACGCCCCCCGCGTTGTAGAGAGGAATGATCTCCTTGTCGCGCCAGGGCATCATGTCGTCGGCCCACCGGTGGAAGAACTCGGTGGCGTCCACGATGAGGAACCGCGGCTTGCGCTTCTCGGTCTCGGTGGCGAACAGCATCATCGTGTCCCTGGCCGCCGCCTCCGTGGCGTCCTTGGTGGCGGGCAGCCACTTGAGTTCGAGGGTGTTCCAGTCGTCGTGGTGGGTGATCACGCCGTATTCCGTGCTGGCGACTTCTGTGGGCATTGGGCTGTTCCTTTCGGTGATCGGCCGGGTTACGTGACGGAGCGGATCGTGGGCGGCTGATCGGGGTGGATGCCGAGCCTGGTCCCGGTCTCGACCAGCCCCTTCAGCCGGGTGCCGACGAGCTCCGCCCACCCGCGGGACATCGCCCCGGCCACCTCCGTGTCCAGCAGGCCGATCGCCCGGAAGCTGAACCGCAGCAGGGTGCCGGCGCCGGACTCCTCCAGGTCGAAGACGGCCACGCCGACGCCCACGCCCACGTGGAACGAGCCGGTCAGCTGCAGGTGCTCGTCCTGCGCCCAGCCGGTGACCGACGCGATCACCTGCCCGCCGTTCTGCCACCGCTCGGTGAACAGCCCGCCGAGCCGCGGGTCCAGGGTCAGCGAGGCGGCCCGCGAGGTCACGAACGGGTGCCCCCACCACCCGCCGACGTCCTTGGTCAGCGCCGCGAACACCGCGGCCGGCGGGCCGGCGATCTCGATGTCCAGGGCAACGTCCACGGTCGGCTGGATCGGTTCCATCTGCCTGCCTTCAGCCTCGACGGCGCCCTGCAGCCGCAGCAGCGCGGACGCGAACCCGGCGGCCGCCGGGTCCGCCCACCGCCGGTGCAGCCTCTGCAGCGGGACCGTGTTCAAGTAGTGCCAGCGCTGCCTGCCCCGCTTGCGGCTGGTGACGAGGCCGGCCTCGGACAGCACGTCGAGGTGGCGCATCACCGCGATCCGCGACACCGGGAACTGCGCTGCGATCTCCCCGGTCACCCGCGGCCGTTCCCGCAGCAGGTCCAGTATCCGGCGGCGGGTCGGGTCGGCCAGCGCCCGCCACAGCGGGCCGGCGTCTTCCCCGGGGCCGCCGCGGGCCAGCGGGACGACATCGCTGTGCATACATGTAACCCTAGCATTACATATCGGCCCGCGGAAAGGATCCGAGACATCGCGGCGGACGCGTACGGCGCGGCGACCCGGGCGGCGGGCGCAGCCGTTCGGAATGCCCTCAGGGATGGCGGGAGCTGGTGATCCAGCGGGCCGCGAGCAGACCGGACGCGAGGGTGAGCGCGCCGCCCGCGAGCACGGTGGTGCTGAGGCCGAACGCCCCGGCGATCAGCCCGGCCACCACCGCGTCCGCCGCGTGGCCGAGGTCGCGCCAGAACCGGTACACGGCGAGCCCCTGGGCGCGCCACGCCGGATGGGTGTGATCGGCGACCGAGGCGATCAGCGCCGGGTACACCATCGCCGTGAGCCCGATCGCGGCCAGCCCGAGCCCCCGGGAGGCGAAGAGCAGCGGGAACACGCCCCAGGTCAGGCCGTCGTTGAGGTTGTTGACGAAGCCGCGAATCACCAGGATCTGGTGACGACCTATCACCAGGCGGGCGGCGAGCCTGGGGGATCGCACCGTCAGGGAGGACGACGTGGCGCTGACCAAGGAGCAGATTGACCGGCCCGGGAACCGAGCAGGAAGGAGCTTGTCATGAGGAAGTTGCAGCGCGTTGCCCTGGCCGCGGCCCTCGCCGCGGGCCTGGCAGCCGCCGGCGCCGCCGCGAGCGCGACGACGGCAGCCGCCGCGCACCGCACCCAAGCGGCGACGGCACCGCCGGCCCACGGTGCAGGCCTGACGGGCAACGAGCGGGTGGTAGAAGCATTCCT
>Ga0070698_100004247_pt1 | contig 15749 bp, 21 predicted proteins | sample KBSK1502metaG_FD_65477 | JGI IMG/M metagenome (GOLD analysis project Ga0070698, IMG submission 65477) | Corn, switchgrass and miscanthus rhizosphere microbial communities from Kellogg Biological Station, Michigan, USA - KBS K1-50-2 metaG | ecosystem: Host-associated > Plants > Roots >...
TCCCGCGAGGCCTTGCCATGCGCTGGACGCGCGGTGCCGAGAAGCAGGTTGAGCTGATCAAGCGGGCGCGGTCCGCCCGGGACATTCGTGGCCTCGACGACGCCAGGGAGACCGCGGCCAGGCTCGCCGCGCTGAATGTGAAGCTGCCCACGAGGGCGGGTGCGTCAGGCCGGCTGTTCGGCTCGGTAGGGCCGGGCGACATCGCGAATGCGGTCCGCGCGGCGGGCGGGCCCGCGCTCGACAAGCGCCGGATCGAGGTCCCCAACCCGATCAAGACCATCGGGGCCCACCAGGTGAGGGTCCGCCTGCACCCCGAAGTCACCGCGACGGTCGACATCGAGATCGTCGGAACCTGACACGGCCGAGGCGGCGAAGGCTGCTCGCCGCCCTTCGGCCGGCTTCGCCCAGGGCGCGGCCGCTCTGCTGACGCCGACCCCGCCACCCCGCCCCATTGCTAGCCCGGGGGCCCGAGCCCCCGGACCCCCACGCCCCGGTTGCCGCTTGCTGGTTCGACTTCTGTCTCACCGGCATCCCGTTCTTGGGCGCTTTTCTGGCCATGAGATTGGCCCCGGACCATCCAGGAGCCGGAGACTGAGCCGGCTGAGGCGCGGCATCGCGGGCGCTTACTGAGTCTTCCTGCTGGCCCTGCGGGCTCATCTGTCGGGGAAATAGACGCGGAAGCGCGCGGCCAGGATCGGGTCGAGTTCAGCGATCATGGCCCAGATGCCGGCGAGGCGGTCGGTCAGTTCGGTCACGTCGGCGTGCCCAGCCGCAGAGGCGCGCGCCGCCGCCGCGACCTCGTCGATGGCCGCGCCGATTCGCTCGATTCGGGCCTCCCGCGTCGAACACATGATCGAAGCCTAGAGCCGCCCCGTCATGATCGTGGCGGCTTTCGCCCCGCCGCTCCACCGAGATTTCGATCACGGAGATGGGGCGGGGCGGCGGGGTCAGAGCCAGCACTGGGCGGGGTGGCGGGGTTCGAGCCAGCAGAGCGTGGGGCGGCGGGGTCAGAGCTTGCAAGTCGGCCGCTGGACGGGCGGATTTCCACGATCATGCCGGGCCCCTTGGCCTGGGTTGGCGGACCTGCCCCGGCGGGACCTACTGGCCCGTAGCGGACCATCGGCACATTCCGCCTGTGGACAACTACACGGTCCGTGTGGACGTCATAGCGGGACGAAGTTTTTTCCCCGCACACCCGGTGGACGGCGTAAGGCCTGGTAGGGCGGTTGCCACGGGATGATCGTTCGGCATGTCCCCAGAAGTATCCCCAGCCCGCACACAGCGTGAGCGGCGTGTCTGCACAAGCTGTCCACAGACCTGTGCACAGAGCGATTGGACGCCGGTGGCGGCTCCCGAAAGACTGTCCGAACCACAAGGTACAACGGAGTTTGGACGCCGGCCGCAGGAGCGCCTTCAGGTGTTCACGTCACGGGGAGGTAGGCCGCGTGAGCGTTACCGAACTCGCCCCCCGGGGCGGAGATTTCGAGCGTACCCCGCCACATGACCTAGCCGCGGAGCAGTGTGTCCTCGGCGGGATGCTGATGTCGAAGGACGCCATCTCCGACGTGATGGACGTCATCCGGCCGCACGATCACTACCGCCCAGCCCACCAGCTCGTGCACGAGGCGATCCTCGAGCTTTATGGCCGGGGTGAGCCCGCCGACCCGGTGACCGTCAGCGACCTCCTGGCCAAGCGTGGCGAGCTCGCGCGAATCGGCGGCGGCGCCTACCTCCACACGCTCCTGGCCTCCGTGCCTACCGCCGCCAACGCCGGGTACTACGCCAGGATCGTGCGGGAGCGCGCCATCCTGCGCCGACTGGTCGAGGCGGGAACGCGGATCGTTCAGCTGGGGTATACAGGCGACGGCGACGCCGATGACCTCGTGGACCGCGCCGAGGCCGAGATCTACGGGGTCACCGAGCGCCGGGTCAGCGAGGACTTCCTCCCGCTCTCGGAGATCATGCCCGGCGCGCTGGACGAGATCGAGGCAATCGGCTCGCGCGGCGGGACGATGACCGGGGTACCGACCGGGTTCAGCAGCCTCGACTCGCTCACCAACGGCCTGCACCCAGGCCAGATGGTCGTCATTGCGGCCAGGCCGGCCATTGGTAAGGCCGTTTCGCTTAATAGCCGACTGCCGACCCCCTCGGGCTGGACGACGATGGGCGAGGTCCAGACCGGAGACTGGCTGCTGGGCGCGGACGGGAAGCCCACCAGGGTGGTGGCGGCCAGCGACGTAATGGAGGGGAGGCCGTGCTACGAGGTGGAGTTCGATGACGGGACCGTGATCGTCGCCGATGCCCAGCACCAGTGGCGGACAGACACTCGTGCCGCCCGGCGCCAAGGGTCCGAGACGCGCACCTCCTGGTACTGGTCGGCTTCGTCGCGACGCGGCCTACTCAGCTCCTGGAAGTCCGCCCTCAGTGAGCCGGACCGTCCCGTTACGGCTCGCGAGATCCTTGCTGCTGCCGGGCCGGAGTTCCGCGCGATCATGCATACAGCCGGGTACGGCGTCGGCATGGCGCCGGAGAGGATTATGGTCGAGGCCGTCGGCGCGCAGCGGTCCTACCGCTGGCACGCTCCCGCCTACGCGTCGCGTCATTCGCTGCTCACCAGAATGGTGTATATGGCGGAGCGGCCCAAGAATGCCGCAACCACCGCCGTCCACGATCCTGTTGTCACGACCGAGCAGATCGCGGCGACCCTGAGGGTCGGCGGCGATCTGCGTCCTAATCATTCGGTCGCCACCGCGCGGCCGCTCTGCCTGCCGGACGCGGACCTGCCGGTGCCGCCGTACGTGCTCGGCGTGTGGCTCGGCGATGGCAGCAGCTCCAGCCCACAATTCACGTCGGGCGACCCCGAGATAGCGATGCTCGTGGAAGGCCAAGGCTTTGAAGCGCCGAAGCTAAAGAGCCGCCTTCGGTACGCCCTGCGACTTCCCCGCACAAGGCTCCCCTTGGCTTCTAGGACGTGCCCGGTCTGTGGCAAGCGATTCATCCCAGCAACGTCTGAGGTCATGACGTGCGGTCGCGTGTGCGGCCCCAAGGCGTTCGCCGCCGGTCACCGGCGGCAGCGGCCCGCCTGTGACCGGTGCGGCAGGCCTTTCAGCGGCAGCCCTTCCGGACCTGGCATGTGCCAGGCTTGCCGTACATCCGATGGGTCTGTCACGGGCATCCTCCGCGGCCTGGGCGTGCTCGGCAATAAGCACATCCCCGCGCGGTATCTTCGTGCCTCGGAGCCGCAACGCCGCGCGTTGCTTGCCGGGCTGCTCGATACCGATGGCACGGTTGGTCGGCTCGGCTCGGTTCACTTCGCCGTCACCTCCCGTCGGCTCGCGGAGGATTTTCGCGAACTCGTACACAGCCTTGGTTACCGGTGTGGCTGGAGCCAGAAGGGCGTCCCCGGCCGGACGCCGGACTCATCGGTTGCCTACACCGTCACGTTCACCACCAGCGAAGATGTGTTCTGGCTAGAACGCAAGCGAGTTATGCACAGGGAACGGCGGCCGCGACGCACGACGCCACGGACGCGACAGCGGTTCATCACGGCCGTACGCGCAATACCGAGCGTGCCAGTGCGTTGCGTCCAGGTCGACAATCCCGATCAGATGTATTTGGTCGGCGCGGCAATGATCCCGACACATAACTCAACGCTGGCGCTGGATCTGGCCCGGGCGGCGGCGGTCAGGCACGGGCAGTCCACGGTGATGTTCAGCCTGGAGATGAGCCGCAACGAGATTACGATGCGGCTCCTGTCGGCCGAAGCGCGCGTGGCGCTGCATCACATGCGGACCGGCCAGCTGAGCGAGGACGACTGGGCCCGGCTGGCGCGCCGGATGAGCGAGGTGGTCGACGCGCCCCTGTTCATCGACGACTCGCCGAACATGTCGATGATGGAGATCCGCGCCAAGTGCCGCCGCCTCAAGCAGCGCCACAGCCTGCGCCTCGTGATCATCGACTACCTCCAGCTGATGACGTCTCCCAAGCGGGTCGAGAATCGGCAGCAAGAGGTCTCAGATATGTCCCGGTCGCTGAAGCTTCTCGCCAAGGAACTCGACGTCCCGGTAGTAGCTGTATCTCAGCTGAACCGTGGCCCAGAGCAGCGCAACGATAAACGCCCATTGTTGTCGGATCTTCGCGAATCGGGCAGCATCGAGCAGGACTCGGATGTCGTGATCCTGTTGCACCGGGAGGACGCTTACGAGCGGGAGTCGCCCCGGGCGGGGGAGGCGGACCTTATCGTCGCCAAGCACAGGAACGGGCCGACGGCAGTGGTAACCGTCGCCTTCCAGGGCCATTACAGCCGCTTCGTAGATATGGCCCCGGGCTAGGTCACGGCTACTACCCGGCCTCGATCATGCCGCGCAGGTACATGGCCTGGCCCGCGTGCTGTAGGTCGTCGGAGATGACGCTGACGAGGCGTACCGCGAGCGTCACCGGCGGGTCCCAGGAGTTATCCACGATGCGGGGGAGGTCGGCATCGTTGAGGGTCGTCACGAACCGGATCGTTCTCTCGTGCACCGCGTCGTAGTAGGCGGTGAGCAGCTCCCCGGAGTCCACCTGCACCGCGTCGACTTGGCCGGAGGCGTGACCGTACCCGGTGTCCAGCGAGTTTGCAGCAAAGCCGAACCGCAGCGCCCATCCTCCCGAGGTCCACACCTGCTCGGCCTGGGTGACACCCGCGACGTGGTCGTCCTGAATCCGGGTGAGATGCCAGACCAGCCATGCGATCGAGTTCGCGTCCGGTCCGGGGCGGAAGGCGAGTTGTTGTGGCGTCAAACCCATGACCGCCTCGTAAACAACCTCACGGACCCTGCCGAACGCGTCGATGAGCAGATCGGCACTAGTCATGCGAGCTCCTTTCGGTTGCGGGCCAAGACAACCTGTCCCAGATGATCCAACGTTCACACGTATCACGCGTGGGGATCCGGCGTGGTGGCGGGATGGTCCCGAGGAGACGGGTGGCACGGCGGCAGGTTTCGCGGCTTGCGGCGGCGTGGAGCCCAGACGGCGGCCCGGACGGTGGGCGGCCGTGGCGACCCAGTGCAGCACGGCGCGGAGAGGCTCATCTAAGGTGCTCGGCCATGACCGAACCTTCGTTTCTGTGCGCCACCCGCGCGGCGTACGACTCCATAGCCGCCGACTACGCCGAGCGTTTCCGTGGCGAACTGGCGGGCAAGCCCCTGGACCGGGCGTTGTTCTCCGCATTCGCGGAACTCGTGCGGGCCGCCGCCGGCCCGGTCGCCGACATTGGCTGCGGCCCCGGGCACGTGACGGCTCACCTGCATAGTCTCGGCCTGAACGCGTTCGGCATCGACTTGTCGCCTGAGATGGTCGCGCTGGCCCGGCGGTCCTACCCGGGACTCCGTTTCGACCAGGGTTCGATGACGGGCTTGGACCTGCCGGATGGTGCCCTTGGCGGCATAGTGGCGATGTACTCGATCATCCACATCCCGCCGGAACGGCGGCCGCAGGTGTTCGCCGAGTTTCACCGTGCAATCGCCTCCGGCGGCCACCTCATACTCGCGTTCCAGGCCGGTGACGAGCGGCGGCATGTGACCCAGGCGCTCGGCCACCCGGTCTCGGTGGACGCCTACCTACTGCCGCCTGACCATGTCGCCGATCTGCTGGGTCGGGCGGGCTTCGTGGTGTGCGCCCGGTTACTGCGTGAGCCCTACGAGGGCATCGAGACCGACCAGCGAGCCTACCTATTGGCCCGCAAGCCCGCCGACGGCAGCCAATTATGATGCGACCTGTCCATGACTGCCGCATACCGCGGCTCTCACGGCAACGTCAGCCCGCAAGAAGCGGCGCTGCCGCGTCGTGCCGTAAACTGTCCTGACGCCCTGCGCTCGTAGCTCAACGGATAGAGCATCTGACTACGGATCAGAAGGCTGGGGGTTCGAGTCCCTCCGAGCGCGCCAGTAAATCCCCGGGTCACGAGCTTGACCCCTTATCGTCCTCATCCTGATCCGGCTCGTCTGGTCTGATTTTGGTCTTACCGGTTTGGTCTGCGGCGCTGTCGAGGCGGTCCGCGTAGCGGTCCATGTCGCCGGGGTACAGGTGGCCGTACAGGTCGAGAGTCGTGGTGATGCTCGCGTGGCCCATGATCTCTTGCAGCATCTTGGGCGGGTACCCGGCCTGGATCATCAGCGAGGCCGCCGTGTGCCTCAAATCATGAACGCGGAAACGGGCACTGATACCCGCGCGGCTACGAGCAGGCAAGAACACTTCCCGCCGCCAGTTGGGCAGGCGCAGCAGATGGCCGCCCGGTGTGGTGAACACAAGATCATCGGGCTTCTTGCCGATCATCGATTCTGCTAGCTCAGCCCCAAGGAACCGGGGAACAGGGACCGTTCGTGCCTGGTGGGACTTGGGCGTTCCGAGAACGATGTGACCGCCGACGTCGGCGTGAGCGCGCCGCACGTCGATCCGCCGCCGGGCAAGATCGATATCACAAGCGCGGAGCGCGGTTGCCTCGCCCCAGCGCAGGCCCGTATAGGCGAGAAGGAGCACCAGCACCCGGCACGAGCCAGATGCGGACGCCAAGTCGTGTACTTGCTCATGGGTCAGGAAGACGTGGTCGCGGCGCTGGGGGCGGGGGAGCTTGAGCCCGCGGGCCGGGTTGGCACGGATGCGCCCGCTGCGGACGGCATGGTCGAGCACGGCCGAGGTTACGAACACTGCCTGCCGGGTGCCTGACGGCCCGAGCCCGGCCGCCGTAAGCCGGGCCACCCACTGCGACAGACCTTCAAAGGTGATCTTGGCCAACGGGACGGTCCGCCAGGTAGGTAGGACATGGAGCGCGAGCAGAGAGTTGTACTGGTGTCGGGTCTTGGGCTTGAGGTCGGTCCGGGTATCCAGCCAAGCGTTCGCGTACTCCCCGAAAGGGATGCGCCCCAAGGCAGGGTCAGTCCAGTCACCTTGTGCCATGAGCGACCGTTCCCGCGACAGCCAGCGCTCAGCGTCTGCCTTGCGAGAGAAGGTCTTGCTCCGCTGACGGCCGTCCGGGCCGTAATACTTAGCTCGCCAGGAGTTGCCCCGGCGCTGGATGCTCATGCTGCGTCCTGTTGCTGGCGAACCCAGGCGGCGACCTCGGCGGGGTCGTAGCGGAGGTACTTTCCCACACGGGCAGCCGGAGGGCCGGTACCAAGGCATCGCCAGCGGTACAGCGTGGCCTTGGGGACGCCGAGGTAGAAGGCGGTTTCCTCGGCGCTCCACAGCCGGTTGCGGTCAAGGTTCATCGTGCATCGTTCCTCCTTCGGTTGGCTCAGGTCAGTTAGGCGGCTTCGTCGGCCTGGTTGTGCTCGCGGGCGCGGGCGGCCGAGGCGAGCGCGAGCTCGGCGGCGGGGGTGGTGTAGCCCGGACCGGCGTAGGTCCAGTTCTCGAGGATGAGCACCACGGCGTCATCGAGAGGGCGGCCCCAGGGGTCGCGTTCGCCGCCGGGGTGGCGCTGGGCTTTGCGGTGGTCTTGGCGGTCGCGGCGGAGGCGGCCGAAGGTGGTGGAGTAGCGGCGGGACTTGGTGAGGAAGTGGCCGCCGTGGCCGAGCATGTGCGCCCACTTGCACAGCCGGGAGCGGCCCGGCACGAGCCTGCCGCCGCTAACCTCCCAGGCGGTGCCGCGCAGCCGGGCGGGGATGTAGGTGCCGCCGCCGAGGTCCCACGCGGTGGTGATCATCCGCTTGTAATGGGGGTGGCAGCGCAAGTCAGCGATGTCCCGCGCGGAGCGTAGCGGCCGGTCGGGCAGGCCGGGGGCGTCGAGGGCCTTGGTGGCGTACTTGGCGATGTAGTTCCCGACCGCCTGCACGCTGAGCTTGCGCCCGGTGCCGGGCAGGTCGTCGCCGTGGCGGATCGGCTTGGTATCGACCTGGGCGCCGAACCGGAGGGTCAGGGCGGGCCACGCCGGATTGGCGCGGGTGTCCACCGGCACGCCGACCGCGGCGGCCGCCGCGCGGATCGCGTCGCACAGCAGGCCGGTGGTGAAGGCGGCCGGGGGCGGCTGGTAGCCGTCGCCTGTGGCGTCCAGGCGGATCACGGCGTGGAAGTGGACGACGCCGCGCGCCTGGTATTCGGCGACCTTGACGTAGCGGACCCGCACCAGCGAGCGGAGTTGCTGTTGGGTGAGCCCGGCCAGGCGTGCCAGGCGGCGGGGCAGGTAGGTGGTGAACCGGCGCCACAGCTTCCCGGCGTGCGCGTTGAACAGCACGGCGGCGGCGTAGTCGTAGCAGTCGGCGCAGAGCGCCCGGCCGAGCCGTGGGTCGTGCTCGCCGTGGCGGACCGGGCAGGAGATGTCCCGGCCGTGCGGGCAGCGGCGGGTCTTGGCATCGCGTCGCGGGTGGCAGGGCAGCACGGTCTTTCCCCGGAGACGCCGGGCGTGCACGGGCCCGAACGAGGGGGCGGTGAAGGTGGCGAACACGCACGGGTGTTCGGCGACCGTCTCGGGCACGCCCTTGCCCCCGGCGAGCCCGGCGCGGACGAGTTGCCGGGCGTCGCGCTTGTACACCTGGGAGCAGGGCGGGCAGACCGTCTCGCGGCGGTTGCCGCAAGGGGTGAGCAGCACCCCGTCTGGTTCGGTGCCAGTGTCATAGACCGGGCGCAGTTCTCCGGTGGCCAGGTCGATCGCGTCGATGCGGCCGCGCAGCGGGATCGGGTGACGGCACTCGTCGTGCCAGTGGGTGTCGTCGGCGGACTCCCAGGCCCCCGGGCTGTCGTGCAGTCCGGGGGTGAGGGGGACCGTCGCGGCGGTTATGGGTGGGCTCCCCAGCGTTGCTGGGCGGCTTGGCGGGTGATGCCGAGCCGGGCCCCGATGTCGGCCCAGGAGTAGCCGAAGGCCCGCAGGCCGGTGACGGCAGCCTGGATCGCGGTGTCGATGTCGGCCGATAGACCGGTGAGCAGGGTGAGTGAGTCGATGTCGCCGCCTGCGATGCGGCGGGCGTAGGCGGTCAGGATGCGGTGGGCGAACGCGGCGTAGGCGTCGTTCTCGACCACCGGCCGCGCCCGTTTTGGTGTCAAGGCCCGGTTGACGGTGTTCGTGCCCGCAGGCGGGTACTGTGGTGCGGTGATAGCCGTGCTGTTGAGGGTGGTTGGGTGGCTCATGCGGCGCCTCGGTGGCCGCGCAGTGCGGCGGCGTAGGCGGCCAGGTCGGTGATGTCGGTGTCGGTGAGGTAGGCGGTCTTGATCCGGCGTGGCACGCCGGTCTCCGACAGCAGCCAGCCGACCCCGCGGGCGAGGGGGTCGATGGCGGCGGCGGTGTAGTTCTGCGCCGCCCAGCCCTGGCCCAGCACCACATCGGAAGAACTGTCGGTGGTGCACCGGAACGCCAGCCGGTAGGCGAACAGGTCGCGCATGGACGGGTCGATGATCTGGTGCGAGGGCCTTTGGGTGGCCAGGATCATGATGACCCCGGCGGCGCGGCCCCGGGCGATGAGGTCGCGGGCGAGGGCGGCGAACTTCTCCCGGTCTTGCTTGCTGCCGATGGTGGCCGAGTAGTAGGCGTATTCGTCGATGACGACCAGGTAGACGTCCTCACCGTCGGCGCGGGTGATCTTGCGGCGGCCGGTGGCCAGCAGCCGCTGGTACCGGCAGTTCATGATGTCCTGAAACTCGGTGAACGCCTCGATCGCGTCCGGTAGCGAGGGGCCGATGAAGATGTCCGCGGAGTGCCGCCAGGGGCCGAGCTGGACCTGGTTGCCGTCGACCAGGACCAAGCGACAGTCACCGGACAGGGCGCCGTGGGCGACGATCAGGTTCTCGGTGTTGGACTTGCCGCCGCCGGGCTCGCCGCCGATCAGCATGTTCCGCTCGGCCAGGCCGACGTGCACCTGCTCGCCGTACTCGTCCACGCCCAGGTGGACCGGGTCAAAGATGGACAGCGGGAACACCCGCACCGTGCTCATAGCGGTTTCCTCCCTTCGGGATTCAGGAATGAGGCAGGCCCCGGGCTGGTGCCCGGGGCACTGCCCTGGTGGTGGGTGGGTCATGGCTCGCTGGTCGCGGGCACGCCGGGGTCGCCTGGCCACGGGGGCGGGAGTGCCTTGCCCCGGTGGGCGCGCAACGGTGAGGTGACGTGGTGGGTGGCCGCGAGCGTGTCGCGGCGGATGATGTCGATGGTGACCAACTGGGACCAGCGGGTGTTGCGGGTGACCCGGGCGTCGCGGGCGAAGCACGCGGCGCGCAATTCCCCGATGTGGGCCTCGAAGTCCTCGGCGCAGATGCCCGCCCGGCACAAAAGGTGCAGGCGTTCGCCGACCTTGGTCGGCCGGGTCCACAGCACCAGCGGCAATCGGCCCGCCCTGGTGTGCAGCCGGGTTTCCCAGCACAGCTTGTGCACCCGGTGCCGGGCCAGGACGCACCAGAACCGGCGCCGTGTCCACGGCAGCACGCCGAAGACGGCGAGGACCAGGCCGCCGCCGACGGCGGCCCAGGTCAGGGTGATCAGGTGGGACAGCCGCCACACGGCGGCGGCTGTGGTGGTGAGGATGGCCAGTTCGGTGCGCCACCGCCAGGCGACCCCAGCGGCAGACCGGTGGATGGTGACGGCCAGGCCGTCGAGCGCGTAGGGGTTATTCCGCTGGTTGCGGTGATTGCGGTCGGTGGGCATGAGTCACCGCCTTCCGGTGAGGTTGAGGTAGGCGCGGGGGATGAACTCGCCGCACAGAGGCGGCCAGTGGCCATTGCGCGGCCGGGGGGTACAGGCCGGGCAGTAGCGGACGGCGCCTCCGGCGTTCTTGATGGCGCGTTCGGTGTGCCTGGTGCCTTCGCAGAGGCGGACCAGGGTGAAGCCGATCCCGGCCTGCCAGATGACCGCGATCAGCCGGGCACCCTGGCCTTTGGCGTGCCGGTCGAGGCGATGCAACAGGTCGTCGGTCCAGCCGGTGTAGTGCCGGGCGTGCCGGTAGGGGCGGTCGAAGTGGAGCATGTAGATAACCCCGAGTTGCCCGGTCATGGCCGGGCCGCCAGGTCCGAGACACAGGCCAGGGGCCAGGTGGTGCCGCAGGTACGGCAGGTCAACGCGGTCTCGGTGAAGCCGTCGGTGGTCTCGACGTCCTCAGTGGTGATGTCGAACGACCCGCAGTCGGGGCAGATCGGCTCGTGGTAGATGACCCGGAATCCGGGGCTGGCGGCGGCGGCCATCACGGCACCGCCTTACGGGGGGTGTGCGTGCGGATGAGCCGTGTCCGGTCGGTGGCGCTGGTGGCGTGGACGGTGATCCACGCCTCGGCGCACATCTTGTGGCACGGCACGCCCTGAAGCGGCGACAAGCACACCGTCAGCCCGCCGCACAGTACGCACGGTGCGGGCGGGCCGGTGGCGGCGTGCCGCCAGTCGAGGACTACGCCACCCGCGGGCGCGCTGGTAGCGTGGGACATGCCAAGGTCTCCGTTCTTTGACGAGGCAGGGGACTTGTTCTGGCTGGCCGGGCCGGGGGATGGCAGTCCCCCAGGCCCGGCACTCGTGTGGTCAGGTGGCGCTGGCCTCCTCGGCGGTGATGAAGGCGTAGGCCTCCACGGTCACGCCCAGGTAGGGGAACCTGACCTGGCAGTGGACGGACTCGCGCCCGTCGTCGCTGGTGTAGGGCTCGCCGGTCACCGTGCCGCCGAAGCGGTCCGCCCACCGGGCGAGCGTGGCGAAGGTGTCCCGGGAGCCGGGGAAGCCGAGGCGGACCTCCTGGCCGCCGTGGTACAGCTGCGCCGTGCACGGCGCGGGCAGGTCGCCGCCTGCGGCGTCTTCCAGCAGGTCGGCGGTGATGCGGGTCAGGTCGGTCAGGGACTTGGCCCGGGTCACGTACCCGGGAATGTCGATCGCGGTCATCGTGTGGTGCTCCTGTTCTGGTCACGAGGCAGGGGAATGGTCCCGGTGTGGCCGGGGATGGCTCAGGCGGCGTGCACCGCCTTCGCGGACCCGGACGGCTCTACCGCGTCGGCGCGGAACGCACGGCGAATCTTGCCGTCACGCCCGACCCACGGGGCGAACACCAGGCCACGGACCAGGGCGAAACCATCGAAGGTCAGCTTGGGCTCATCTCCAGCCACCTCGACCCAGATGGTCTCCTTGGTCTCGCGCACGGTGTCGATCGCGTCCAGGCGCACAGTCCAGATCGGCTGCCCGTCCCGCGTCACGGCCTGCTTCTCCTTGTCCTTGAAGTCCGGCCGCTCCTTGGGCATCCCAGCCACCCGGAACTGGAGACCGCCCGTGTCGATCAGAAGTCGCATGATCGTGGTCCTTCCTGTCTGTCGGATGATGTAGCTCCCTGTTGAGCTATCTGACATCCTAGGATGACAGGATGACAGGCGCGACCACGACAGGCCGTTACCTTTGGCGACAGGTTGCTTACTTCAGGAGAGAGCGCAGGTCGGCTGCGTCGGCGAGAAGCTGCGCTTCGGGGAGCCTCCCGGCAGGCTGCTGGGCCGACAGGGGGAACGGCTGACCGGGGCGTGGGTCGGCGGTGTACCGGGGCACCAGGTGCGTATGCAGATGAGGCAGTGAGTTGCCCAAGGTCTCGTAGTTCATCTTCAGCGGCTGGTACACCTTGATCAGCGCACGAGCTACCGCCAAAACCTCGGCCCAGTACCCAGCCGCCTCGCTCTCGTCCAACTCGGTCGGCTCGTTCACGTGCCGACCACGCCAGATGACCACGGTGTAGCCGCGCTGCACGTCGGCACGTTGCAGGTAGGCATCGCAGTAGCGCCCTTCCATGATCCGCACGCCGTACTTGTCGGATTCGGGGCGCCCGGCCGCGCACATCTCGCAGCCGATGCCCTGGATCAGGTCAGCCCAGTTGGGCGGCCACTCACGCATCGGTCACCGCTCCGTCTGGCTCGGCCCACTCGAACACGAACTCGTGCCGGTCCCCGGCGTACAGGTCATCAGCCACTTGCAGCGTGCGGCCCTCCGGGTCGTAGTCGATGTGCAGCATCCGCGCCACCGGGACGCCAGCGTCTAGCTCCAGCATCCGCGCCTCATCCGGGCTCGGCATCCGCGTGCGGAGCAACTCCACGCCCCGGGCGAACCGGTGCCCGAGCCGCTCAATCAGGTTGTCCGGGCCTTCCGGCAGCGCCCCGGACGACTCCAGCCGGGTGCCATCAGCGACCCACAGCGGGTAGTAGCTCGTCGAGATCACCGCAGGCACATCGTCAAGCAGTTGCAGCCGCTTCCTGATCACGACCTCGGCGCCTGGCTCCACCCCAAGCCACCCGGCGATGTCGTACGGGACCGGGCCACGGCCGACCATCAGCATCCGCCGCGAGGGCACCTGGCCCTGAGCCAGAGCCTCGGTGTCGAACTCTGGCTTGCCCGAGTCCCGGTGCGAGGCATGCCGATGAGTGGAAGACACCCGCCGCAGCGGCAGCCGGTCCCTGACGTAGGAGCCGAAGCCCTTGCGGGTCAGCACCAGGCCCTCCCCAGCCAGTGTGGCCAAGGCGGCCCGAACCGTGGTCCGGCTCACGCCGTAGATGTGCTGGAACTCGCTCTCGGTCGGAAGCTGGCTCCCCGGCCTGCGGTGACCCTCCTGAATCTCTGCCCGCAGCAAGTCCGCCAGTTGCAACGCCAGCGGGCGATCAGATCGAGGGTCAAGGCGCTGTGTCATAGCCCGCCCTGTAGTGCTCATCGACACCCTGTCGTGCTAGCACTACAGGCCAGCCTACCGGCCGACATCCGATCTTGAACAGCTAGACGGCACTTGCTCGTGCGACAAAGCACTGCCGTGACGGTCTGCAGGTACGCTCGCTGGCATGAGCGATCAAGATCGATATGCCGGTATGCGGCGCGGCGATGGCTGAGTTCACCACCTGGTACCACGGGACGCGCCGCGAGCTTACTGTCGGCATCGCGATGCGCGGTTTGCGCGCGAAGGCCTACGGCTGTGACTATCAGGGCTCCGGGGTGCCCTACCACGTGCTAGCTCGCGGCCGGCACCAGGCGCCACTGGTGGACGTCAACGCGGTAATCACGCTGCACGTCCCTTACGACGAAGCGCACGAGTACCTGACCTGTCTGGACTGCTCCTGCTGGTGCCAGGGACTGATGTCGGACCTGATGAGGGCATTGCCGGTGAGCATGATCCACGCCATCGAGGATGTCAGCTAGCCCGGACAACCGGTCCACAGCCGGGCACGCAATAGCACCTCGCGCCCTTGCCCTCGTTGCCCTCGTTGCTTAGCCCACTTGATGCGCGACGGATCGTCTCCGCTTGATGTGGGACTGACCCTAGGTTTCTGCGGCGTGTGGATCAGGCTGACCCTGGACGGCGAGCCTGGGCGAGTATGTCGGCGTGAAGGAGGGCACTGGCGTCGAGCACTTCCAGACCGGCGATCTTGCCATCCTTCCAGTCGATGACGACGAAGGCGTACATGCCTTGCGGCGGGTCACAAGGGATGCTGTCCCGTCCTGGGGCGAGCGGTTCGTCGGTCAGGTATATGTAGGCGGCATCGGCTTCGGGGTCGTAACTGATCCTCACATGCTGAGAGTAGGACGGGCCTGGCCAGATCATCCCTAGCGGGACGCCTCGTTGCCTAGACTCACTTGATCCTTGACGGATCGGCCTCGGTTGATCCTTGACACGCCCTAGGTATGTTTCCGGAGGGTCTTCCCAGACATGGTGGCTTGTGGTCCTGCTTCGGCCAGCAGCCGGGTCATCGTATGGAGAGACTATCGCGGGGGTAGCGAGATGGCGGTTCAGGGAGTCGAAAGGGCTACCCAGAGGTCTTTGCCGTAGAGGTGGGCGCGGGTCACCTTCTGCTCGCCGCACCCCTCTACGGCAAGGCCGTGGTGTGCAGAAGATCAGTCTTTATGAGCGAAGCCGAGCGTCGACCAGTATCCGAGTCGATAAACAGGGAGATCGAGTCCCCGCTTTGTTCCGCCGTCACGTTACAGCTCTCAGTCCGCATGATGTTGGTCGGGTCGAATCCGCCCAGGAAGGTCATGCCGCTGAACTCAAGGACGCCCTCGATCGGGTTCGGGCGGCCGATCTGAAGCCCGATGTGCACCATAGTTGGCAGGTCCGGGGGTGTTGGAGATCCGAAGACGGGATTAGCGATCCCGAACCCGTCGAGGAAGTACGGGTTGAGTCCAACGATTCGTCGAATTATGGCCGTCCCGTTATAGGGGAATACGTCCGCTGTGCCGGCGAGTGGGCCCAAGTTGAAGGCGAGCACGTGAACGTTGCTCAATTCGGCGGGCGGAGGCTCCGCGCAGAAGTCGATGAAATCCTGGAACACCTGCTGCATGGTCATTCGCACGCCCCTTCGCTCAAGCGAACACCTCAGTGCCAGTACGCTAACAGCGGTCGCCGGAGGCGACAGCTAAATTTAGCTGCTTCGCCGCCCGTTAGCGTACTGGCCGAGCGCCGTCCTGCACCAGATGCCGTCCGGACATCGCTCGACGTCGCGGTCCCGGCCCGCTTGCCTCGACTCGCCACCTGCCCCATCAGTCAAGCCATCCGCTGCCCCAGAAGGTCGGACCCTTCGTCCACGGCCGCGCCTACAACCAGATCGACCGCAGGGTCATCCTTTGGTCGACCGACAGGCGAGCCAGCGAGGCTGCGAGTTGCCTAGGCCAAGCGTGAGCAGCGATCGGTGCCCGTATTGCCCGTGTTGCTCGCATTACGTAGCCCCCGAGCAAGGCTCTGCCTGTGCCTAGCCTCACTTGATCCTTGACGGATCGGCCTCGGTTGATCCTTGACACGCCCTAGATGTTTTTCCCAGCGCCTTGGTGGCATAGGTGGGCTAGTCCCACCAGAAGGTCCAGGTTGG
>Ga0070698_100004249_pt1 | contig 15748 bp, 14 predicted proteins | sample KBSK1502metaG_FD_65477 | JGI IMG/M metagenome (GOLD analysis project Ga0070698, IMG submission 65477) | Corn, switchgrass and miscanthus rhizosphere microbial communities from Kellogg Biological Station, Michigan, USA - KBS K1-50-2 metaG | ecosystem: Host-associated > Plants > Roots >...
GGCACGGCATCGTGGGCGGCCATATCCCGTTGAGCACCGGGATGGCGTTCGCCGCCAAGTACAACAACACCGACCAGGTCGCCGTCTGCTACTTCGGAGAAGCCGCGGTGAACCAGGGTGCCTTTCACGAGGCGCTCAACATGGCGGCGCTCTGGAAACTTCCCTGCATCTACATCTGCGAGAACAACCGCTACGGCATGGGCACCGCCCTCGAGCGGGCCAGCGCGATCTACGACATCTCGGAGCGGGCCTGCTCCTACGATATGGCCAACGAAGTGGTGGACGGCCAGGAGATGTTGGCGGTGAAGGCGGCGATGGACCGGGCGGTGGAACGGGCCCGGAAGGACAAGCACCCCACCCTGCTGGAAATCCGCACGTATCGGTTCATGGGCCATTCGATGTCCGACCCGATCCACGGCCACTACCGGACCAAGGAAGAGGTCGAGGAGCACCGCAAGCGGGATCCGATCACGCTCTGGTCGAAGCATGTGATCGAGAACGGCGTGATGACCTCGGAGGCGATCAAAGCCATGGATGCCGAAGTCCTGGCCGAGGTGGAAGACGCCTACAAGTTTGCGGAGGAAGCGCCGGACCCGGCGCCGGAAGAGCTGTATATCGACGTGTACGCACCGGGCGAGAACTAGCATGACCGTCATCACGTATCGCGACGCGCTGAACCAGGCCCTGCGCGAAGAAATGCACCGGGACCCCAAGGTCTTCCTGATGGGCGAAGAGGTGGGGGTGTACCAGGGTGCCTACAAGGTAAGCCGCGGGCTGCTCGACGAATTCGGCCCCATGCGGGTGGTGGACACGCCGATCACCGAGCTGGGATTTGCCGGCGTCGGCGTCGGGGCCGCCATGGTCGGGCTGCGGCCGGTGATCGAAATGATGACCTTCAACTTCGCCCTGCTCGCGATGGACCAGGTCATCAACTCGGCGGCGAAACTGAGATACATGTCGGGCGGGCAGGTCGGAGTGCCGATGGTGGTGCGGGGGCCGGGTGGCGCTGCTCTCCAGCTCGGCAGCCAGCACTCCCAGGCGCTGGAAGCCCATTACGCCCACATCCCGGGTCTCAAAGTGGTGATGCCGGCCACGCCGGCCGACGCGAAGGGGCTGCTCAAGAGCGCGATCCGGGACGACAACCCGGTGATCTTCATCGAAGGTGAGATGCTGTACAACCTGAAGGGCGAGGTACCGGACGGTGAGTACACTATTCCCATCGGGGTCGCCGATATCAAGCGCGAGGGCAGCGACGTCACCCTGATCTGTCACTCCAAGACGGTGTCGGTCGCTCTCAAGGCCGCCGAATTGCTGGCCGCGGAAAACATCAGCGCCGAAGTGGTGGACTTGCGGACCATTCGCCCGCTGGACACCGATGCCGTCCTCGCATCAGTCCGCAAGACCCACCGCTGCGTGGTCGTGGAAGAAGGCTGGCCCTTCGCCGGCGTAGGCGCGCAGGTGGTGGATACCATTCAGCGCGAGATCTTCGACGAGCTGGATGCGCCGGTAATCCGGGTGACCGGCGCCGACGTGCCGATGCCCTACAACAAGGCGCTGGAACGGGCGGCGAAGGCGGACGCAAACAAGACTGTCCTGGCTGTGAAGAAAGTCATGTATCTGGAATAGCGTATGGCGTATGGCGTATGGCAAATGGCTTGTCACAAACATTGGGATCCACATGAAACTCCGATCTGCCATACGCTATACGCCATACGCCCTGACCGAGAAATCTGATGGCGACTAAAGTTGTAATGGAGGCGCTTTCCCCGACCATGGAGGAAGGCCGCCTCGTCGAATGGAAGAAGAACGAGGGTGACAAGGTCTCCACCGGCGACGTGCTGGCCGAAGTGGAGACCGACAAGGCGGTCATGGAGCTGGTGGCCCGGGCCGACGGCGTGTTGCTGAAGCAGGTAGTGGCGGCGGGCAGCACGGTGCCGGTGTCCAGCCTGGTCGCGATCATCGGGCAGCCGGGGGAGGACGTTAGCGCGCTGACCAATGGAGCCGGCGGAGGGGCGGCTCCAGCTGCGAAGCCGGCCAAGGCTCCCACCCAGCCCGCCGCAGCTCCGGCAATCGCACCGGTTGAGCAGCCCACCGAGAAACCGGCCGCCGCGACCGCCCCGCCGCCGGCGCCGGCTCCCACGCCTCAAGCGCCGGCACCGGTCCCCGCAGCACCACAACCACCGGCAGCTCCGGGCGGCCGGGTGAAGGCATCGCCGCTGGCGAGGAAGATCGCCGCGGAACGGGGAGTCGACCTGGGCCGGGTGAGCGGATCGGGGCCGGAGGGACGCGTCATCCGGCGGGACCTGGAAGGGCTTGCCGCAGCGCCCGTAGCGGTGGCCGGCCAACCCGCTCAGGCGGCGCCCGGCGTTTCCTACACCGATGTACCGCTCAGCCAGATCCGGAAGACCATCGCGAAACGGCTGGCCCAGTCGATCGGACCGATCCCCACGTTCTATCTCACGACCGAGATCGACATGGAACGGGCCTGGGACGCGCGCACCGCGCTCAAGGCGCTGGGTCCCGAGGGCGACATCTCGTTCAACGACATCATCATCAAGGCCGCCGCGACCGCGCTCAGCCAGCATCCCGAATGCAACGGGTGGTGGCAGGACGACCATATCCGGGTGTGGAACGAGGTGCACATCGGGATGGCGGTCGCCATCGACGAGGGCCTGATCACGCCGGTGATCCGCCACGCTGATCGCAAGAGCCTGCGGCAGATTTCGGCCGAGTCCAGGGACCTGGCCGGCCGGGCCCGGGAGCGGAAGCTCAAACCCGAGGAGTACACCGGGTCCACGTTTTCAGTCTCCAACCTCGGCATGTTCGGTATCGACGAGTTCACGGCGATCATCAATCCGCCGGAAGCCGGGATCCTGGCGGTCGGCGCGATTGTTCAGAAACCGGTGGTGGTGGACAACGCAGTCGTCACCCGGCGCCGGCTCCGGATCACGATGTCCTGCGATCACCGGGTGATCGACGGCGCGACCGGCGCGAAGTTCCTGAAGACGCTGCGGACGCTCCTGGAAAACCCTCTTGCCATGGTGTGGTAGGCCAACCTATTGGATATCCGGAGGCACCTCATGCGCTCCCTGCTTCGCGGCATGTCCCTGCTCCTGCTTTCCCTGGTCTCACTGAGCTTCCCGGCGAGCGCCCAGAACGAGGTCAAGGAGATCGGGATCTCGGTTGGCCTCAACCTGGCGGACTTTCACGGTGCCGACGCCAACGGCGCCGACACCCGGACGGGCTTTCAGGGCGGCGGGTTTATTTCCTTTCCACTCAGCCACTACCTGGCGATTCAGTTCGGCGTTGGATACTCCCAGCAAGGGGCGAAAGTGGACGTCGGTGGAGGAACCAGCGGAACGTTCCAACTGAATTACGTCCAGCTGCCCCTCTTCCTGAAGCTGAGCTCGCCGCTCGCGAGCAACCGTTCGCTGCGCCCTCACATTTACATGGGCCCTGTCATCGGAATCAAGACTGGATGCAAGCTCAAGGTGGCCGGAGGCGGCGTGCCTACGACCGAGTTCCAATGCGATGACCCCAACCTTCAGGTGAAAACCAAGTCGTCGGACATCGCCCTCGCTCTGGGAATCGGCCTCGATATCGGTGCGATCTCGGTCGGGGTGCGCTACCAGTTGGGTCTTACCAAGATCGAAGATTCCAGCCAGCCCGCGGATATCAAGAACCGGGTCCTGGCCATCATGGCAGGTTACCGCTTCCGCCTTGGGCGCTGAGCACGCATGACCGGCTCTGGCCCTGAACCTTTCCTCGCTCGGAGACTGTTGTGGCAACCTATGACGTAATCGTGATTGGCGGAGGTCCGGCGGGTTACGTCTGCGCGATTCGCGCGGCGCAGCTAGGGCTCACCACCGCGGTGGTCGAGAAGGACAAGCTGGGGGGAGTGTGCGTCAACATCGGCTGTATTCCGACCAAGGCTCTGCTGCAGAGCGCGCTCATCGCCAACCTGGTCCGGCACCAGGCCGCCGAGTTCGGCGTCACCGTGGGCGAGGTGAAAACCGACTACGGCGTGGCCATGAAGCGCTCCCGCAAGGTCTCGGAGCAGAACTCCAAGGGTGTCGAATTCCTGATGAAGAAGTACAAGATCACGGTGATCCGGGGTAGCGGCGTGCTCCAGCCAGGCAAGAAGGTGAAAGTCGGCGCCGAGGTGCACGAGGCGAAGAAGGGCGTCGTCATCGCCACCGGCTCGCGGGTCAAGGGCATTCCCCAGATCGGGCTCGAGCTCAACGGCAAGACGGTGGTCAGCTCCGACGAGGCGCTGTTCATGGAACAGGCACCCGCCACGCTCGCCATCGTCGGTGCCGGCGCGGTGGGCATGGAGTTCGCCGACGTTTTTGCATCCTTCGGAAGCAAGGTCACCCTGATCGAAGCGCTGCCCCGGATTCTCCCGCTGGAGGATGCCGAGGCCAGCGACGCGCTCGCCAAGAGCTACCGGAAGCGCGGCATCGAAGTGCGGGCCGGGGCCAAGGTGAAAAAGGCGACCGTCGCGGCCGACAAGGTGACCCTGGAAGTGGAGAGCGAGGGCAAGACCGAATCGTTCACGGTGGACAAGGTGCTGATGGCCGCGGGACGCGCCGTCAACACCGAGAACATGGGCTTCAAGGAGAGCGGGGTCGAGCTGACCGATCGGGGCTTCGTGAAGGTAAACCTGGAAACGCTGGAGACCACCGCGAAGGGCGTCTACTGCATCGGCGATGTGGCAGGGCCGCCGATGCTGGCCCACAAGGGGAGCCGCGAGGGAACTAACGTCGCGGAGCTCCTGGCCGGTCACAAGCCACCCGCCATCAAGTATGACAACGTTCCCAGCGTCACCTACTGCCACCCCGAGGTCGCCAGCATCGGGATGACCGAGGACCAGGCCAGGGAAAAGAAGCTGGACTACCAGGTGGGACGCTTCCCCTTTTCCGCCAATGGCCGGGCCCGCACTGCCGGCGAGACCGAAGGCTTCGTCAAGATCATCCGGGACAAGAAATACGGTGAGATCCTGGGCGCCCACATCGTGGGCAGCCATGCGTCGGAGATCATCCACGAGCTGACCGTCGCGCGGGAGAACGAGTATACGGTGGAGGAAGTGGATCTCGCGATCCACGCCCACCCCACGCTGTCCGAGGCGGTGGCGGAAGCGTGCCTCGATTCCATGGGCCGCGTGATACACATATGAGATTGAAGGGATTGAAGGCATTGAGGGGATTGAGCCTGGGAGACAATCGTCATGGTACTTGATAACTCTGACGGCTCTTCTCCAATCACCTCAATCCCGTCAATCCCGTCAATCACAAAGGATTACGTCCCCCTCGCCGTTTCGACGGTCAGCTTCTCGATTCTGCTGGGCACCGCCCTCATGACCGGCGCGATCCTGCTCAACCGCTGGCTGGTCCGCGACCTCCCGCCGATTGCCACCGCCATTCCCGACGTGAATCAACCCGCGGCCACCGTGCTGCTGGTCGGCTCCCTGGTGACCATCTTCGTCCCGGTGCTGCTCGCCTACTATCTCCTGGCACCTATCGGGTACGCCTATCGCCGCTTCGGGCTGGCGATGGTGAGCGGGTTCGCCGCTTTTCTGCTCTCTCTGGTGAGCGTTCCCCTCAACGAGACGCTTGGCGTCCCGGGCCTCGCCGGATTCTTCCTGGTCGCGGTGCTGGGCGCGGGGCTGCTGTTTCGCTCCGTGCGCCGGGCGCGGGCTACCGCATGACCCTTCCGCTTCAAGTGGTAGACCTGGGCCGCCGCCGCTACGGCGAAGTCCTGGAGTTGCAGCGTGACCTGTGCCGGCGCCGCGTGGCTGGAGAGCTGACCGAAGACGTGCTGCTCCTCGTGGAGCACGAGCCGGTGATCACCCTCGGCCGCGGCACTCGAAACAGCAGCCTGCCGCTGGAGCCCGCAGAGCTGAGGCGGCGGGGACTCGACGTCTTCGAGGTCGAGCGCGGCGGGGACGTGACTTACCACGGCCCGGGCCAGCTGGTCGGCTACCCCATCATCGACCTCCAGGATCACCGGCCGGACCTCCACTGGTATCTCCGGACCCTGGAAGCGGTCCTCATCGACACGCTGGCCGACCTCGATATTCCGGCCGAACGGCGGGCCGGGCTCACCGGGGTGTGGACCCGGGGCCGCAAGATTGCCAGCATCGGGATCCACGTGAAGCAGTGGGTGACCCTGCACGGCTTTGCGCTCAACGTGGTGAACGACCTGCACAATTTCGGACTCATCGTGCCTTGCGGGATCGACAACGTGATCATGACTTCGGTGCACGAAGAGCGAGGCCTGGGCGAGCACCCCGAGGAACTGTGGGGGCAGACCCGGCAACGGGTCATCCAGCACTTCGCCCGCCACATGAACCGGCTCCCGCACGAGGCGGCGGGACTCGAAGCCGTGCGGTGATCGAGCGCATCGATGCTCGCCCTGGCGACCGGCCACGAACGCCGCCCAGCCAGGTGCTGACCCAGAAGTGGCCCGTCCTTCATTACGGACTGGTCCCCAAGGTCGATCTCGCGCACTGGAGATTCCGGGTGCAGGGCCTGGTGGCGAATCCTTTCGAGCTGACCTGGGATGAGTTGCTGGCACTGCCGATGCAGCAGGTGACCTGCGACATGCACTGCGTCACTCACTGGAGCCGGTTGGACAACGTGTTCGAAGGAGTCCCGGTAAAGCCGCTGCTCGAGCGGGCGCGGCTCCAGCCGGAAGCCGGCTTCGTCATGGTGCACGCCGATCCGGAGTACACCACCAATCTCCCACTCGCCGATCTTCTCGCCCCAGGCAATCTCCTGGCGCTGCGCCACAACGGGGAACCGCTGATGCCCGAGCATGGCGGACCGGTGCGGTTGCTGGTGCCGCATCTCTATCTCTGGAAGAGCGCGAAGTGGGTAACCGGCTTCGAAGTTCTGGAGGAAGACGAGCCGGGCTTCTGGGAACAGAACGGCTATCACATGCGGGGCGATCCCTGGGCCGAGGAGCGCTATGGCCGGCCCGACCCGGTCCGGATGCGGCGGGGCCCCCGAACCTAGAGCTTGCGTTTTGTCCCGTAATCACTTAGCCGCCCTGAAACGGGCGGCGCTTGTTTTTAAGGGGCGGTGTGGCCTTTTTCATTATATGTCGGAGTCGATCGAACGCCGATCGCGCGAGTCGCAGATCGAAGACCGGGTCGCGGTGATCCAGCGAGCCGCCAACAGCTGGGCCAAGGAAGCCCCGGCTGCCCTCGGACCGCCGGTGCGCGCCGTGTGCATCCGGCTGGCGGAGATGGTGGCTGACCAGCGCCACTATCTGGCACCGCTGCCCGAGCCGTTCGACTCGGAACGCCAGGCCGTGCTGGCCGGCGTCGCCGAACGTCTCACGTCCGCAGCGGTCACCAAGGGACTGGAGCAGGAACTGACTGCGCTCAATGAAATGGAGCTCAAGTCCACCGGGTCCTGGGCCGTGGTGCCCGCGGCGCAGACCGAGTGGGTCAATACCGCGATTCGCTTCCTGGAATCGCGCTCGGGTTCCCTGCCGGCTCCGGACCGGCCGGATAATTATTGGGCTGAAGACGTGGTAGCTGGATTGATCGCGTCAGTGCGGGCACTGCTGGGCGTGGAGGAACTGCATGCGCGGGCCGACGCGGTGAATCCCGGTACGGCAAACCGGGACACACCGACGACAGGGCTGGAACCTACTTCGGAGTAATGTTTGTCATTCCGAGCGGAGGGAGGAATCTTGCCTGCCTGAAGAAGATCCCTCGCTGCGCTCGGGATGACAGCTTACTTTGTTTCTTCTGCGAATTCCGTCTCTCCCATCAGCTCGAAAAACTTCCCGAACACCAGGATCCCGTCCCACAACTGCTGGAGATCCAGTTTCTCGTTGGGCGCATGGAGCCGGTCATCAGGCAGCCCGATGCCGGTGAGCAACACCGGCGCGCCACCCTTGGCCAGCTCGGTCACCACCGGGATGGAACCGCCGGCGCGGACCCGGACCGGCGCCTGGCCCACCACCGACTCGAAGGCCTCGTCCAGCACCTCGAAGATCGGATGGTCGAGGTCCATGTGGACCGGTTCGCCGCCGTGCAGGAACTTCACCTCCACCTCGGCCCAGTTTGGCGCCAGCGCTTCGACTTCGCGGCGCAGCTGTTTCTCCACCTTGGCCACTGACTGTCCGGGCACCAGGCGGAGACTCACCTTGGCGGTGGCCTGCGCCGGGATCACCGTCTTGGCCCCGTCGCCGACAAACCCGCCCCGGATTCCGTGGATCTCGAGGGTGGGCAACGCCCAGGTCCGTTCCTGGATGCTGTGCTCCTTGAGACCGGTAAGCGCCTTTCCGGTAACTTCCTCCTCCAGGTATTTCTTCTTGTCGAAGGGCAGCTTCTTCCAGCTCTTCAGCTCGGCCTTGCTGGGCTCCTCGACCGCCTTGTACAGCCCGCGCACCCGGATCCGCCCGTCCTCGTCCTTCAACCCGTTGAGGATCCGGACCAGGGTCTCGATCGCGTTGGGCGCCACGCCGCCGTAGGTGCCGGAGTGCAGGTCGCTTTGCAGGGTGCGAACCGAAATCTCGGTGTAGCACATGCCGCGGAGCCCGGTGTACACCGCAGGCCACCCGGTGGCATAGTAGTTCATATCGCACACCAGCACGGCGTCGGCCCGGGTCCGTTCCGGCTCGTTCTGGAGCAGGTCGAAGATCACCTTCCCGCCGCACTCCTCCTCGCCCTCGATCAGCCAGTGCACGTTGATCGGCGGCTTCCCGCTGATATCGCGCACCGCTTCGTAGGCCTTCATGAGGCAATAGACCTGGCCCTTGTCGTCCGAGGCGCCCCGCGCGAACAGTTTGCCGTCACGCACAGTGGCTTCGAACGGCGGGCTCACCCAGAGATCGAGCGGGTCGGGCGGCTGGACATCGTAGTGACCGTAGATGAGCAGGGTGGGCTTGCCCTCCACCTTCGGGCTTTCACCCCAGACAACCGGATGCCCCCGGCCTTCCAGGATGCTGACCGTACAGCCCAGGGAGCGAAGCTGGTTGGCGGTCCACTCGGTTGCGCGGCGGGTATCCGCCGCCCGGTCGGGGAGGGTGCTGATTGAGGGGATGGCGAGATACTCGCTCAATTCCCGGAGGTAGCGGTCGCGGTTGCGATCGACGGTCGAGGAGTCCATGGCTTCGGGTGCAGAGTGCAGGGTGCAGAGTGCAGAGTGCACAATCCGTGGCCCCTGGCTTCATCTCAGGGGGGGAAGGGAAAATAACCCTGCACCCTGCACTCTGCACCCTGCACCCTGCACCCTGCACCCTGCACTGTTACACGGTGCCGGGTACCCTAGCGGTGTCGTCGTATTCGGGTACATTGGCGAGATGTTCACCACCGCACAGTTCAGGGTGTTCGCCGGAGAGCCGGAGGAGCGCAGCCTGAGCCGGCCCCGACACCTTTTGCGCGATGGGGACCATACCCAGGCGGAGGCGGCGTACCGCGCGGTGATCGACGCCGAGCCGCAGCTCAAGGCGGGATGGGCGGAATACTTCCAACTGCTCCGCGCCGAGGGGCGATTCGACGACGCGCTCGCCCTGGCCGAGCGGGCCACCCGCTATTTCGAGCAGGACGCATTCTCCGGTGCCCTTACCGGCGCGGCCCTGGTCGAAATGGGGCGACTGCGCGAGGCACTCGGATATCTCCAGGCGTCCGCGGAGCAGGATCCCGATTTCGGAATGGTCTGGCACGAAATGGGGTACGCTGCCTATCGCCTGGGGGAGCACACCCATGCCTTGCTCGCCTTGGACCGGGCGTTCGCCCTGGATCCCCGGAGCGGGACCCTGCATCTCCGCGGCAAGATCCTCCGCAACGCCGGCCACTACCTGGCTTCCGAGGTAGCCTTCACCGGCGCCGCCGAAGCCGCCGAGTTCCCCGAACAACGAACCGAGGCCGAACGGCAGATCGATACCACACGGCGCTACGCCACCTTCGGTGGAAAACCTGCCGAGTTAAGCCCGGAGCAGCGCTGGTTCGGCGAGCACGGCAGTGTGGTGCTTTCCAGCTGCGCCGCCGACCAGGTCGAGGATGAGGCTCTCGTCATGGCCCTCGCCCAGGTAGTTGAGAACGCCGGCTGGACCTTTACGGTGATGACGACGGGCGAGGATTGGACCGGCTGGGACGCCCTCGCGGCCCGGCTGGGAATTCCCCGGGTAGCGACCTTGCATCCCGCGTTCGGGATGATTCCACTGGTGGTCGCGCGACGCCCGCACGGATCCGAGGTGCGCTGGCGGCACGCGGTTCGGGCCATTGAAGCCTCGGGCGCCGGCCTGGTCTTTGTCATCGAACAGCCCCAGGATCAGCCCGCGGCCGATGTAGTTGGCCGGCTGACGGATGCCGAGGGCGTGGCAATCAACCTGGAGGCCGCGCTGGAGATGGCCCTGCACCCCGAAGGACGGCTCGCCCGCCGGAAACTGGGAGGCGCGTAGTAGCCTCGCTAGCCTCCTCATGATTCTTGAAGCGCTCCAGGGTGACATCACCCGCGAATCCGTCGATGCCTTAGTCAACGCGGCCAACAGCAGCCTCCTGGGCGGTGGCGGTGTTGATGGTGCGATTCATCGGGCGGCCGGCCCCGCGCTTCTCGAGGCATGCCGGGCGATTGGCGGGTGTCCAACTGGAGAGGCCCGGATCACGCCGGGTTTCGAGCTTGCGGCGCGGTATGTCATTCACACCGTGGGGCCGATCTGGTACGGAGGGACTCGGGGCGAGGCTGCCAGCCTGCAGAGTTGTTACCGCAACTCACTCCGTCTGGCCCAGGAGCACGGGGTCCGCTCCATGGCGTTCCCCAGCATCAGCACCGGTGCCTTCGGCTATCCGATCGAGGAGGCCTGCGGGATCGCCATCGAGACTACCCGGGAGGTCCTGGCCGGGGCCTCGGGAGTTGAGCTGGTCCGGTTCGTGTGCTTCTCGGAGCGGGACTTGAAGGTATATCAACGGCGACTGGCCTCTTAGCAACCTTCCATTCTTCTCCGCTATCCAAACCCCCGACCGCGCACCACAGCTGCAACCCGCCAACAGCCATGGAGATGCCATGTCAGCCGCCCGAACCGCCGCCGGGATCTTTCTCGCGCTGGCCGCTACCCCGCTCATCGCCGCGGGCCAGGAGCGATTCACCCTGGTCGGCGAACGCGTCATCCTGTTTGACCTGGCCGGGAACGTGTCCATTGTCGCCGGGAGCGGCAGCAGCGTCGTGGTGGAGGTGACCCGGGGCGGCGGTGACGCCGGGCAGCTCAAGGTCGAGACCGGCGCCTATCGCAGCGCGCAGGGCCTTCGGGTGATCTTCCCGAGCGACCGAATCGTCTATTCCCGGGACCGCAACCAGGGCAACTACCGGTCGGAAATGTGGGTCCGGGACGACGGCAGTTTCGGAGACGGGGATCATGACCGGGGCCGCCGGGTCACGATCCGGAGCAGGGGCGACGGGCTGGAGGCCTGGGCTGACCTCCGAATCATGGTGCCGTCGGGCAAGCGAGTCTCGGTGAACATCGGGGTCGGCCGGATCGACGCCACCAACGTGAACGGCAACCTGGACCTCGATACGTCCTCGGGGAACGTGTCAGCCGAGGGAATCACCGGCAACCTGAATATCGACACCGGCTCCGGCGACGTCCGGGTCACCACGATCTCCGGCGATCTCACGGTGGATACCGGTTCCGGTAACGTGGGTTACTCCAACGCGACGGGGACCAGTATCAGCATCGATACCGGCTCCGGTGACGTGACCGGCAGCACCATGAAATCCACCGACCTCTCGGTCGACACCGGGTCAGGCAACATCGAGCTGCGCGGGGTGTCCGCGACCTCGCTGTCGCTGGATACGGGCAGCGGCGACGTCACCGTAGACCTGCTCACCGATACCGACGACATCAACGTGGACACCGGATCGGGCAACGTCACCATCGGGGTGCCGGCCAATTTCGGCAGCGCGCTCGACATCGAAACTTCGAGTGGTGACGTGGACACCGACTTGCCGATCCAGGTCACTCGGCGCAGCGAGGACCGGCTACTGGGGCGGATTGGGGACGGCCAGGGCCGGTTGCACGTCGAGACCGGGTCGGGGAACGTGACCCTCAAGGCGTCGCGGTAGCCCGTTCCAGCACCGCATACACGCTGTCCCCCGGCACGCCTTTCACCAGGCGGCCGAGCGCGGCCACCGCGGAATCCACGCGGTGGCCGTGTTGCTGGTACCATTGCTCGAATAGTCCCAGCCGGTCGCGGTAGATTCGCGCGGCGATGATCTGGGCGTTGTTGATCGGCCGCTCGGTGAGCCGGCCCACCCGGTAGCTCTTGAGCCGGGGGCCGATCGAGTCCTGCAACTCGCCCCGGGCCCACGCCGCCACCGCCTGGCGCCCCGCGTTGATAGCGGCGGTATCGGTCGTCGCCTGGTAGAGGGAATCCAGCCGCCGGCCCAGTCCCGCGTAGTACTCGCTCAGCAGGATCTCGTCGTTCCACCGGTCCCTGGCCCGCGCCGCATCGAGCGTATCTGCCCGCTGCCGGAAGAACTCCTCGGCCCCGTGATATCCCACCATCTGGGCGAAGCTCTCGTTGAACGGCGTCGCGCTCTTCACGTACAGCGTATTGTGCGCGATTTCGTGGAGCACGGTGGCGGCCAGCTCCATGCTGTCTTTCCCCATCGCGGTCGAGAGCAGGGGATCGTTGAACCATCCCAGGGTGGAAAAGGCGCCGGAGGGACGCAGGTACACGTCGAACCCCCTGGCCTCCATCTTGTCCGCGGTGCGCTGCGCCATGTCGGCGTCGAAAAAGCCCTTGTAGGGGATCCGTCCCACGATCGGGTACTTCCAGAGGTAGGCACAGAGACAATTCCGGGGCGAAGCCGACAGAACCAGCAGGAGCGTGTCGCGGCCCACGTCGGCGTAGGTGGTGTAGGTCTCCTTCGCCTCGAGCCCCAGCGTGGCCGCGTAATCGCGCGCGTCGAGCACCAGCTTGAGCAGCGCCCGGGTCTCCGCCGGCGTGCGCGAGTCCGCCACCAGCTTGGCGATGGACCGGCGGGACTGGAGGATCCGGGTTTCCTCGATCCCCGACCGGGTGAGATAGCGAACGTCCTCGCTGGCCACGTAGGCCGTGGTATAGCCGGCCATCAGAACCAGGATTGCGATAGCGAACATGCGGAGCAGCCTCCTGACCAGAGACTTCATCGTGAGGACTTGAGATCGAGCAAGTAGGAATGAGGGAATGACGGAATGTGGGAATGCGTGAACAGTCTCAGACCCGTTCCCACATTCCCGTATTCCCACATTCCGATATTTCTCATGGTGTCCACCTGACTCCGACTCGATGAACCTCTCCTCCCAACCCTTTGCGCCGCTGGTATGCATAATCAAGACGGAGCCGGCCCAGCAGGACCCCACCACCATAGGCCCATTCGGACTGGCCGCTGGCGGCCGGTTGGCCGCCGTGGCCGACCCGAGCGACCAGCCCCACTCCGCTCACGACCAAGCCGGCCTCGAACCCGATGACGGTGCGGCGCTCCTGGTCCTGGGTCCAGATCGTTTCGATGGTGCCGAGCAGCCGGGCAGTGGTCTGCGGGTCGGTAAAATTGAGCATGAACCCCAGCCGGTAGGTCGTCGGCAGGATGAGCGAAACGCCGGAGATCCGGTAGTTTCCGATGTTCTGCGCGCTGAACCCGATGGACGAAATATCGAACAGCGCGATTGCCAGGCCGATATCTTCGGTCACTCCCCGGTCGATGTGGCCGGTGGAGTCTTCGCTGGCCACATACTTCGCCGAGCTGCCAACCGAGACCAGCCCGATGCGGTAGCCCAGTGTCCCCACCCACATCAGGTTGGACCGCACCGCCGCCGAGTCGTTGAACAGCAGGTAACTGCCGCCACCGCCCAGGTGAATCGGCCCCAGCCGGAGGCCCGCGGAGGCGCTGCCCTGCCGGGTGCCGTCGGGATAGGCGGAGAAACTGCCTTCGATGCTCAGGTACTTGATCGGGGCGAGGCCGGCGGGATTGCTGAAGACCGAGCCGGCGTCGCCGATGAGCGCGGTACCGGAGCCGGCGAGTCCGGCCTGGCGCACCGAGCCGGGAAGGCTCAACACCAGCGGAGGTCGCGCCGACTGCTGCGCCAGAATCGGGGCGGCATCGAGAGCCGCCCCGATGAGGACGGCCCCCATGACTCGCCGGAGTCTCACTGGGTGCGCACTACCGCGAACGAGGGCACCAGGCTGGAGAACTTGCTGTCACCCTTCAACTGAAAATCGATGGCGCCCGCGTTCGCGCCCTGGTTCACCAGGAGGTGGCGGCCCGAGCCGCCGCGCAGGGTCCCCAGCCTGGCGTAACTGCCGGACGTCGCCTCGGGTACCAGCGGATAGGGCAAGCCGCCCAACGCCTGGGCGAAGGCAGCCCCCAGGTCCCAGGTGCGGTAACTCAGCCGACCGTTGCTGCCGGTGAAACCGGGAATCGATTCGGTAAAGTTGGCCAGCTGCCACTCGCCCACCAGTTGGACGAACGGCAGGCCGGTGACCGACGCAACGTTGCTGCTGCCGGTCAGCGTCGTCATTTCCAGCGCGCGGGTGACCCCGGTTCCGAGCAGGGTGTCCACGGCGAAATGATCGGCGAGCCAGCGTACGAAGAGCCACGAGGCCCCCCGCTCCTCCAGTTGTCCGAAGGACGAACCGGGGAAGACCAGGAAGAAGCTCTCCGGACTATTGAGGTAGAAGTATCCGTTGGACACGTCGCCATTGTCGGTAAACTGCCGCAGACAGGTGGTGAATCCCGGGCACCGGCTGTTGGGCAGCCCGCGCCCCGCGATTTCCTCCGCGAAGTGCGACATGCCCTCGTTGAGCCAGGTCACTTCACTGGCGCCGCCCCGGAGCAGCACGTGCTGGTTGAAGCTGATCATGTGCTGGAACTCGTGGGCCAGCACCGGGGGAAGCAGTTGAAAGACCTGGTTCTTGGTGATGGCGCAGTTGGGCGCGGTCGGATTGGGTACCAGCCCGTAAAACACTTCGCCGTGGTTGGAGTTGGGGTCCGCCACCAGGTCCAGTCCGAAGAAGTAACCCAGGATGATCGAGCCATTGGGGCAGGTGCCGGAGAGCGTGTTGACCTGGTCGGTGAGCAGGATGATGACCACACTATTCCCGTCCAGGTCCGATTCGCGGCTGAAAGCTGTGGTGTCGATCTCGTAGATGTTGGGCGACGCCCCGTCGAACAGCGAGCCCAGGCTGTCGATGTCGGCCTGGGTAAGACCACCGGCCGGTACGGTGTTGTCGAGAAAGATCGCGCCTCGCGGCCCCACGAACTTGGCGGTTGCGATCACGTTGACGAAGTTGCTGCAGGTCTGGGTCGCGCAGACCTTGAAGGTGCGCTGGTCGCCAAAGACCGGGGGCACCCGGGGCGCCCGCGGCGCGGCGAGCCGGCGCCCGGGCTCCAAGGCCAGCTCCGATTCCCGTTCCCGCAGCATGGCATGGAAGCGAGTGGCCTGGGTGGGCACCGAGGTGCGGTCAAACTGATCCGGAGAGGTGAACGCCGGCGGCGCGGGACTCGCCACCGATTGGCCGCCCAGGGCATAGGGGCCTGAGATACCGTTTCGGGCTACCTGTCCGGACCCGGAGTACGCGACTACGAGATGGGTAGCGCCCCCGGCTCCCGCCGCGGGAATCCTGATGCAGCCCTTGGCCACCGTGGCCGAGAGGATGACCGACTGCCCTACCGTGAGATTGACCGGAGTGGAGCTGCTGCAATCGACGCCCGGAGTCAGCGGGGGATTCGAATCGCCACCGCTACTACACCCG
>Ga0070698_100004250_pt1 | contig 15745 bp, 17 predicted proteins | sample KBSK1502metaG_FD_65477 | JGI IMG/M metagenome (GOLD analysis project Ga0070698, IMG submission 65477) | Corn, switchgrass and miscanthus rhizosphere microbial communities from Kellogg Biological Station, Michigan, USA - KBS K1-50-2 metaG | ecosystem: Host-associated > Plants > Roots >...
CTCCATCGGGGCTAGCTCAGCCCCACGGCCGGGCCCGCGGTCACCCAGCCGTCGAACCGCTTCGAGGCGGCGAAGATCGTGGTCTCCTCGCCGTGCCCTGGCAGCACCCGGGTCCGCGGCGGCAGGCCTAGCAGCCGCTCGCCGATCGCGGTCAGCTGCCCGGGAAAGTCGGGATACTCCCCCTCGTGCGCCGCGGGGCCGGCGGCCAGCAGCGCGTCTCCGGTGAACACGGCACCGAGGTCCGCGCAGTACAGGCTGACCGAGCCGGGAGAGTGCCCGGCCGTGTGCATGACCTCAAGCGCCACGTCCGCGACCTCGAACCGGCCGCCGTCGGCCATCTCGATCTCGGCGGCGTCGCCCGGGTGCGTGACCCGCCACTCCAGCCGGTCGGCCGGGTGCAGCGCCACCGGCGCTTCGTCGCGTTCTGCGACCTCGATGGCGGCGGTGACGTGGCTGGCGTGGCCGTGCGTGCAGATCACCGCGAGGATCTCACGGTCGCCCACCGCCTCGAGCACTCCGGCGGCATCCTCCCCGGGATCGATGACGATCACCTCGTCGTCGTCACCGATAACCCAGGCCGTGCCGTCGCCCGGCCGCTCGATCCGCGCTTCCATGCGCGCCACTTTAGCCCCGCGCCGCACGGCGCGCACGGTTAGCCGGCCTGGGCGGCGAAAGCCATCGCGGACTGGGCGACGAGCTGGATCGCGATCGCCGACAGCAGCAGGCCGGCGATCCGCGTCAGCAGCTCGACACCGTTGTCGGTCAGCACCCGGTGGATCACCTCGGCGAAGCGCATCGACAGCCAGGCCGCCACGGCTACGGCGCAGATGGCGAGCGCGAGCGCCACCCCGTTGAGGACGCTGTGCACGCGCTGCACGTACAGCATCGTCGCCACGATCGCGCCGGGGCCCGCGAGCAACGGCGTGCCGAGCGGCACGAACGCCACGTTGGCCTTGGCCCGCTCCGCTGAGGTCGGCTCTTCCGCCTGGCCGGTGAGCAGCTGCAGCGAGACAAGCAGCAGGAGCAGCCCGCCGGCGCCCTCCAGCGCGGGCAGCCCGACCTGGGTGTAGTTCAGGATCGCCCGCCCGAACAGCGCGAACGCGATGATCACCGAGAACGCCACGACCGCCGCCTGCCAGGCCAGCTTCCGGCGCGTCCGTGCCGACCGCCCCCTGGTCAGCCCAAGGAACACTGGCACGATCCCGGGCGGATCGATGATCACGAACAGCGTGACGAACGCCTGCAAGAAGAACGTCATCGCTGCTCCGCCGTTGCCGGGCCGGTCAAGGGGCGGGCGCCCGTCGCCAGGGCTAGCAGCCGCTCGTACTGCCCGGGCGGCGTCGTCTCGCTGCCGAGACCGCTGTCGTTGAAGGCACCGTGGTCGTCGCTGCCGCCCGTCATCACCAGGTCCAGCGATTCGGCTAGCTGAGTCAGCCGCGTACGTTCCGAATGATCATGATCAGGGTGGAAGACCTCAAGGCCAGCCAGGCCCGCGGCGGCCAGCCCGGCAACCACCTCATCCGCGATCTCATACCCCGGTGAGCGGGGGTGGGCGAGGACGGGAACGCCGCCCGCGGCGCGGACCAAGGCGATCCCGTGGGTCACGTCGGGGGCGTAGCGGCCGACGTGCGCGCGGCCGCCGTCGGCTATCCACTCGGCGGTGAAGGCGTCCGCTGGGGTGGCGACCACGCCGGCTTCGGCTAGGGCGCGGGCGATGTGCGGCCTGCCGACGACCGCGTCGCCGGCGATCGCGCTGACCTGCTCCCAGGTGACGGGGGCGCCGAGCTCCGCCAGCCGCGCGACCATCGCCCGCGCGCGGTGCACCCGGTCGTCGCGGATGAGCTCCGTCTCGGCGGCGAGCGCCGGGTCGCCCGGATCGCACAGGTAGCCGAGCAGGTGCATGCTGCGGCCATTATCGAAACAGGACAGCTCCAGGCCGGGGACAAGGGTCAGCCCCGGCGGAAGCGCGGCCGCCGCAGCCGCGATGCCCGCCATCGTGTCGTGGTCGGTCAGCGCGACGACGTCGAGACCCGCCGCGGCGGCGCGGCGGGCCACCTCGGCCGGGGGATCCGTGCCGTCCGAGGCGCTGCTATGCACGTGCAGGTCAATACGCACGGCGGCCATCGTACTTGGGCCGCCGCCCCCGCGGCGTGCGGCAGGCCGCTCAGGCCGGCAGCCGCGGCGACAGCGCGCCGAACGGCAGATCCAGGTCCTGGGCGGGATCCCGCAGGTCGCGCAGCTCCAGCGGCTCGATGAGCAGCGTGCCGGCGGTATCCGGCCAGAGCACCAGCCACAGCCAGCTACCCTCCACCTCGCCGGCGAACACGGCCTTGCGATCCGCCTCCACCAGCCAGAGCGGGGCCTCGTGGTTCGCGACCTTGACGGTGGCGTTCGGCTGGCCGGACGCGAAGCCGTCGCCGGGATCGGGACCCGGCAGGCCGGCCAGGCCCGCGCCGAGACCGACACCCGGTTCTTCCGCGACGATCAGCAGGTCGGCGGGGCCGCCAAGCGGGTTGGGACCGGACAACGCGACCGCCGACCCGCGGGTGCCTGAGCGCTCGTCGCCCGCGCCGGTGAACCCGGTGACCAGCCAGCCCTGGGGCAGCGGCCACGGCACCCAGAACGGCACCCGCGCGTCGCCGAGCAGGCCGCCGAGGCCCTCCTTCGACGGCATCCTGGCCGGCGCTAGCGGGTAGATCTCGCCATGCAGGTCGCATCGCCACGCGCTCGACCACGCCGTCGGAGCGCGTGCCTCATTGCCGCAACGCGGGCATACCGCTCTTCCAAACACCCCACCCGTGTCTACCCTTAGGGCCGTGAGCACACACGTGATCCCCTGCGTGGGCGCCGTGATCAGGGATGACGCGGGACGGCTGCTGTTGGTCAAGCGCGGTCACCAGCCTGGCAAGGGACTGTGGTCGATCCCCGGCGGGCGGGTCGAGGCGGGCGAGTCCGACGCGGCGGCGGTGGTGCGGGAGGTCCGCGAGGAGACCGGGCTCGTCGTGGCGCCCGGGCGGCTGATCGGCAGCGTGCGCCGGCCGGCTACCGGCGGCGCCGTGTTCGACATCAGGGATTACGCGGCGGCCGTCACCGGCGGCACGCTCGTCCCCGGCGACGACGCGGACGACGCGGTGTGGGCGGGGACGGCCGAACTGGACACGCTACGGCTGACCGAAGGCCTGCTCGACACGCTCAGGTCGTGGGGAGTCGTGTAGCTCAGGCCGCTGACTCAGGCGGCCGTGACGCCTCCGGGGGTCCGGAGGGCCCGGGGGGCCCGGGGGGCCCGGGCAGCCCGGCGGCCGCGCCCTTCGCGGCCAGCATCAGCGCCATCTTCCTGGACGCTTCGTCGATCATCTCGTCGTCCAGCATGACCGCGCCGCGGCGGTCGACCGACGTCGCGCGGTCGTAGGCCGCCAGGATAGCCAGCGCCCGCCAGTACTCCTCGGCCGCCGGGGTGAACGCCTCGTTGACCACGGGCACCTGCGCCGGGTGCAGCACCCACTTCCCGTCGTAGCCGAGCGCGGCGACGGCGGCCGACGCCTTGCGCAGCCCCTCGGTGTCCTGGATTCGCGCGTACGGCCCGTCGATCGCCTGCAGCCCGTTGGCTCGCGCCGCGACCAGTATCCGCATCAGCGGGTAGTGGTGCGCGTCGAAGTCGTAACCGGCGGGCTGGCCGCCCACGATGAGCGACCGCATCCCGATGCTCGCCATGAAGTCGGCCGGCCCGAACACCAGCGACACCAGCCGCGGCGACGCCGCCGCGATCGCCTCCACGGCGGCCAGGCCCGCGGCGTCCTCGATCTGGGCCTCGATGCCGATCGCGCCCGGCGCCAGGCCCGCCACCTGCTCCGCCTGGCCGAGCAGCACGTCGAGCCAGCTGACCGCCGAGGGTGAGGTGACCTTCGGCAGCACCAGCGAATCGACGGCGCCCGGGGCGCCCTCCACGACGGCGATCACGTCCCTGTAGGCCCACGGCGTGCTGGCGCCGTTGATTCGCACCGCGACCAGCCTGCCGTCCCAGCCCCCGGCCTTGAGCGCGCCGACAGCGAGGTCGCGGGCGGTGTCCTTGGCGGCGGGCGCCACCGAATCCTCGAGGTCGAGCATCACCTCGTCGGCGGCCAGCTCCCGCGCCTTGGCGAGGAACCGCTCGCTGCTCGCCGGGACCGACATGCAGGTCCGGCGCGGCCGGTAGGCAGAGTCCACGCGCAGGAGCGTACCGAACGGCACACGGCCAGCCGCTACCGGCCATCCGGGAAGTACCGATCCTTGCAATTCTGTGCGAATTTGAATTAATGAAACCGTTCGTTCACCAAAAAGGCCCCTGACACAGAGATCGTCGGCATCGACACTTGCGTCAATCGCGTGCACTGGAGGAATCAATGCACTTGTCCTGGCGGAGAGCGTCCGTGGTTGCCACGGTGGCTGCCCTCCTCGCGGGCGGCGCCGCGGCCACCGCCGCGGCGGCCTCCACGGCAGCACCCGCAGTCTTCCAAGGGGCCCACGGGACCGCTACACCGATCAAGCACCTAGTGGTGATCTTCCAGGAGAACGTCTCCTTCGACCACTACTTCGGCACCTACCCGAACGCCACCAACAAGTCGGGCCAGCCGTTCACGGCCAAGCCGGGCACGCCGTCGGTGGACGGGCTGACGAACGCGCTGCTGACCGCGAACCCGAACCTCGCGAACCCGCAGCGCTACGACCCGACCAACGTCAACGACGTGCTCACCTGCGACCAGGACCACAACTACAGCGATGAGCAGAAGTCCTTCGACGGCGGGGCGATGGACAAGTTCGTGCAGTTCGTGGGCACCGACGGCGGGAGCAAGTCGCCTGAGGGCGTGCTGTGCAACCCCAACGACGTGATGAACTACTACGACGGCAACACCGTCACCGCGCTGTGGAACTACGCCCAGCGGTACGCGATGTCGGACAACTCCTACAGCACGACGTTCGGCCCGTCCTCGCCCGGCGCGATCAACCTCGTCTCCGGTGACACCGGCGGCGTGGACATGACCCACACCGCCAACAACCCGTCGCAGTCGTCCGCGACCTCGCCCAACGCCGACCTCACCGCGGACGGGACGGGCGGGTTCTCGCTGACCTCGGACGCGCAGCCGTACTACGACGACTGCTCGACCCGCGACGCGGTGGCGCTGTCCGGCCAGAACGTCGGCGACCTGCTCAACGCGAAGGGCCTGTCCTGGGGCTGGTTCCAGGGCGGCTTCCGTCCATCAACGCCGTACACCACGGCGCTGGCGGACATCAATGTCAGCCAGCCGACCTCGACGTTCGTCCCGGACCAGTTCAAGGCCCTCGGCGCCACCGTGAAGAACCCACACGCCAGCAACCAGGGAATCTGCAACGCCTTCACGCCGGTCGGCGTCGAACTGCCTGCCTCGCTGGGCACCGGCACCGGGCAGTACGGGTACAAGGACGACTACATCCCGCACCACGAGCCGTTCGAGTACTACGCCTCGACGGCCAACCCGCACCACCTGACCATCCCGACCAACGCGTCCGGGAAGGACACGCTCGCTGGGCTGAAGACGGTCGGCACGGACACCCAGTCCTACGTGGATGGCGCGCCGCAGTTCAATAGGCCGAACCACAACTACGACATGAGCGACTTCGACCAGCTGGTCGCCGCGATCAACAAGGGTGACCTGCCGCCGTCGGCGCTGCCCGCGGTGTCGTTCCTCAAGGCTCCGGGCTGGGCGGACGGGCACGCCGCCTACTCCGACCCGATCGACGAGCAGTACTGGGTCACCAACGAGATCAACGCGCTGGAGAAGACCCCGGACTGGAAGGACACCGCGGTCGTCATCGCCTATGACGACTCCGACGGCTGGTACGACCACGCCTTCTCAGGCGTGACCAACCCGTCCGCAACGGTCGCCGACGCGCTCACCGGGCCCGGGATGTGTGGTAGCGGCACCCCGCTGGCCGGTCAGAACGGCCGCTGCGGCTACGGTCCGCGGCAGCCGCTGCTGGTCATCTCGCCGTGGGCGAAGACCAACTTCGTCGACCACACGCTGACCAACCAGGCGTCGATCACCAAGTTCATCGAGGACAACTGGGGCCTGCCGACCATCTCCGGCAGCGCCGACGCAAGCTCTGGCAGCCTGGGCAACATGTTCGATTTCAGCCAGATCCCCGCGGGGAATGGTGCCCGGGGCAAGCTGTTCCTCAACCCGGTGACCGGGGTGCCCCTCGGGGGTTAGCCAGCGCTTACCCGGGTGCTCACGTGCCTGGGACGCGCGGCACAGCCCGCGCGGCCCAGGCACGTAGCATTAGGGGCATGAACTCCCCGCTGCCTACCGCCGAGCAGGTGACGTCCGCGCTGGCCGGCGTCAACGACCCAGAGATCGGCCGCCCCATCACCGAACTCGGCATGGTCAAGTCCATCTCGGTCGGCGCCGACGGCCTCGTGGACGTCAGCGTGTACCTGACCGTGGCCGGCTGCCCGATGCGCGACACCATCACCTCGCGGGTCACCGACGCGGTGACCGCGCTGCCCGGTGCCTCCGGGGTGCGCGTCACCCTCGACGTGATGAGCGAAGAGCAGCGGAAGGCGCTGCAGAGCCAGCTGCGCGGCGGGCGCCCCGAGCCGGTGATCCCGTTCGCCCAGCCCGCGTCGCTCACCAAGGTGGTCGCGGTGGCCAGCGGCAAGGGCGGCGTCGGCAAGTCCTCGGTCACCGTTAACCTGGCGGCGGCGCTCGCCGCTTCCGGGCGCAAGGTCGGCGTCATCGACGCCGACATCTACGGCCATTCGGTGCCGCGGATGCTGGGCGTGACCGGCCGCCCTACCCCCGTCGAGAACATGATCATGCCGCCGTCGTCGCACGACGTGAAGGTGATCTCGATGGGCATGTTCACCAAGGGGAACACCCCGATCGTGTGGCGCGGCCCGATGCTGCACCGGGCCATGCAGCAGTTCCTCGCCGACGTGTTCTGGGGTGACCTGGACTACCTGCTGCTCGACCTGCCGCCGGGCACCGGGGATATCGCGATCTCGCTCGCGCAGCTGCTGCCGAACGCCGAGCTGCTGGTGGTGACCACGCCGCAGCTCGCCGCGGCCGAGGTCGCCGAGCGCGCGGGCGCCATCGTGACCCAGACGCGGCAGCGCATCATCGGTGTCATCGAGAACATGTCGTACCTCGTGTGCCCGCACTGCGGAAAGCAGACGGACGTGTTCGGATCCGGCGGCGGCGAGGCAGTCGCCGCCAAGCTAAGCCAGCTGACCGGGACCACGGTGCCGCTGCTCGGCCAGGTTCCGCTCGACACCAGGCTCCGCGAGGGCGGCGACAACGGCACCCCGCTCGTCCTCGACGACCCGTCATCGCCCGCCGCGCTGCAGCTTGTCAAGATCGCCGACGCGCTATCCAGCCGCGGCCGCGGCCTCGCGGGCCGGATGCTTAACCTCAGCCCGCGCTAGGGGAGGCCGGACCTGCCGGGGCAGCCGATCAGGTGGCCTCGAGGTCGAACGGCGGGTCCGCGCCGTCCTCGAGCGTGGCGCGCGCGCCATTGGAGCCATTGACGCCGTTGGCGGTAGCGACGGTGCCCGCGTTGCTCACGTTCGCCTGGGTCGCGGTCGTGACCGGCTCATCGAGCAGGTGCTTCTGCACGAAACGGCGGGGGTTCAGGTCATCGAAGTCGAAGTCCTCGAACTCCGGGCCGAGCCCCTCCCTGAGATCCTGCTTCGCGCCTTCGGCGATCCGGCGGAGGTCGCGCAGCGCGCGGCCCGCCTGCGCGGCGATCTTCGGCAGTTCCTTCGGCCCGAACACCACGAGCGCGATCACCGCGAGGACCAGCAGCTTGGTCAGGGACAGGTCAAACACGTCACTACTTTAGCTCAGTGGAAGGGGTTGGCGACCGCCGCGAGGCGGCGGAACCCGCGCATGATCCGGTCGAAGAACCCGGGCGCCGTGTTCTGCGGCAGGGACGCGACGACCTGGCTCACGACCCGCGGCGGGGCATCGGCGAGCATCGTGTAGACGAACCCGCCCCCGGCCCAGATGATCGAGTGTCCCGCGACGTAGACCTGGTGCCCTGGCAGGCTGACCTGCTGCCAGCCGGCCGGCCGCTGCGCGAGCGTGCCGCGCTGCACGAAGAGCGAGACGACCGAGAGCCCGTCAGAGTAGCCGAGGTCCAGCACCTGCCCCGCGGCGGTCGCGCTGCGCGCGGCCGAGTACAACGGCAGGCCGCCGGGGAGGGCGGCCGGCAGCCGCCAGCCCTGCTTGTTCAGGCCCGCGAGCAGCTGCGCCGGGGCCGTCACCGCCGACCAGCCCGATCCGGACGGCGTCGCGGCGGCCCCGGCGCTGGCCTTGGCGCTGGCTTTGGCGCTGGCGCCCGAGGCGGCCGTGGGCGCCGGGGGTTTCGTCAGCGTGCCGAACTGCACCTGCACGAACGCTTCTTCGCTGATGAGCTGTGCGGCCGTGTCGAAGACTTCCCGCCGCAGCGGCACCATCGTCTGCTTGTCCAGCCAGAACCGCGCGGCCAGGCTGCCGTCGGCCCGGTGCAGCTCGACGATGAGCGCGGGCCTGCCGACGGCCGAGCCGGTGCCCTGGTAGACCGCGACATAGTGCTGGCCGAGCAGCGAGACCAGGGTCTTGGTCACCCCGAAGACCCCCTCAGGTGACCGGTTGTCCGCGTCGTAGGAGACGTACGGCTGGGCGCCGGACAGCATCGCGGCATCCGATGTCTGGGTGACCGTCACGCCACTGCTGTGCCACACGTCAGAGACGATCGTGTCCGGGCCCGCGACGCCCCACTGTGCGAGCAGTTCGACGCCCTGGTAGGACGCGGCGAGGCCGGCCACCGCCGACTCCCCGAGCAGCTGCAGGCCCACCCCGTCCTGGGCGCTTTCCGCGTAGTCGTAGAGCTCACCGCTGCCCGCGGTCGCTTCTCCCGCGCCCGCGCCGGCGAAGGCGGTCGCCCTGGTGGCCGCGTGATCAGGCCCGAGCAGCGCGACGACCGCCAGCACGCCGGGCACCGTGATCGCCACGACGGCGCTCAGCAGCACTCCCGGGCGGCGCAGTGCGGGCATCGCGAGCATCAGGGCCTCGTCACGCTGGCGCCGGCCGGCGTCTGTCCGGGATCGGGGACCGTGCCGGAGACGATGGCGTGCTCGACGCTGAACATCTCCAGCTGCGGCGTGATCTGCGGCGCCGGGGCGGCACCGCCGCCACCCATTGAGAACGCCGCGGCGCCGATGCCGACGACGAAGAGCGAAACCGCGCTCCACACCACGTAACGGGCGCGTGAGCGCGGTGCGTCCCCGTCGCCCCGGCCGCCTTTGCCGCGTGGCCGCTTGTCCCGCGGTCCCTTGCCCTGGACGCGCCGGTACTGCTCGCGCCGGTCCTGGTGCGACGGCACGGGCCCGCCGGGACCGGCCATCGCCAGCAGCCGGCCGGTCAGCTCGTCGTCGCCGTCCACTTCGAACAGGGCCCGCAGGGCGCGCTTGAGCTGCCTCATCTCCGCCGCCTCCGCGCAGCAGCGCTCGCACGCCGCCAGGTGCGCGTTGGCCCGGTCGAGTTCCGCGCCGGTCAGTTCTCCGTCGATCAGGGCGGAGATCCGGTTACCGAGATGGGTCACGGCTCACCCGCCACGTCTTGCTCTTCCTGCCCGTAGCGCCGTCCGGCCTGCCGGTCCCGGTGCGCGAGCGCGGCACGCAGCTGCGCGCGCCCCCGATGGATCCGGCTGCGCACGGTGCCGAGCTTCACGCCCATCGTGGCCGCGATCTCCTCATAGGAGAACCCCTCGATGTCGCAGAGCACGACCGCGGCACGATAGTCCGGCGGCAGCGCCCGCAGCGCTTCCTGGATGTCGCCGTCGAGGTGCCGCTCGTCCCACGCCTGCGCCGGGGTCATCTCGGTGCCGGGCATCCGCTGCGCGACCTCGTCGCCCAGGCCTTCGAACCGGATCCGCTGCCTGCGCCGCGCGCCGTCGAGGAACAGGTTGGTGGTGATCCGGTGCAGCCAGCCCTCGAACGTCCCCGGCGTGTAGCTGGACAGCGAGCGGAACACGCGGTAGAAGACCTCCTGGGTCAGGTCTTCCGCGTCGTGCTGGTTGCCGGTGAGCCGGTACGCGAGCCGGTACACGCGCGCCGAATGCGCCCGTACGATCTCATCCCAGCTAGGAAGCTCCCACTGGGATAGCTGCGCTGGTTCAGGCCCCACGGCCTCCTCCACCGGTCCGCCGAGCGCGTGAAGCATCGGCGTGATCACGACCATCCTGCACTGAATTCTTCCGCTATGCCACCCGGAAGAGGGCTTCGCTCGTCACCTGGCCAACGCTCAGCACCGCCTTCAGGTTCCACGGACCAGCGAAATTAGCTAGGCTCACCGCCAGGGAACCGTCGCGAAGGGGGCAGTCATCGAGTATGACGAGGCCGAGTACGCGGTAGAAGACGAGCCGCTGCTCACCGCCCGCAGAGCCGCCGATGAGATCGGCGGGACAGTACCAGTGGCACCCGCCACGGGGGCCGCACTCCGGTTCTTCGCGACCGCGATCGCGGCCAAGGCGGTGGTGGAGATCGGCACCGGCTGCGGCAGCTCCGGCATCTGGCTGCTCCGCGGCATGCGCCCCGGCGGCGTGCTGACCAGCGTGGACACCGAACCGGAGTACCACAGGATGGCGCGCAAGGTGTTCACCCAGGCCGGCTTCGCGGCCAACCAGGCCAGGCTCATCCTGGGCCGGTCGCTCGACGTCCTGCCGCGGCTGTCCGACGGCGCGTACGACCTCGTGTTCTGTGACGCGGACCCGGTCGCTTACCCCGAGTACCTGACCGCGAGCATCCGCCTGCTCCGCGCGGGCGGCATCGCGGTCTTCAACGACGCCCTGCCGCACGACGCCGGGCCGGCCGAAGACGGCGCGCGCGAACTCGCCGACATGGTGAGGATCGAGGATCGGGTGGTTCCGCTGCTGCTTCCGATCGCCGGCGGCCTGCTCGCCGCCATAAAGAAATAAAAGAGTTATTCCGAACGTACGCGTGGTTCCAGTTCAGCGGCATGGATTTCAAGAGGCTTGGCAACGGGTTCCTATGGCGTTACCCGACAGCCGCCTGCAGTGCATCACCCAGCTTGGCAGCCTCGTCAGCCGACAGTTCCACAACAAGCCTGCCGCCGCCTTCCAGCGGGACGCGCATCACGATGCCGCGGCCCTCCTTGGTCACCTCGAGCGGGCCATCGCCCGTCCGCGGCTTCATCGCCGCCATCCTGCATCCCCTTCCTTCACGCGCACATACCAATGGTCCTCGCCGCCGTGGCGTCCGTGCGGTCCTTCGCGAACCGCGAGCGCCGACCGCCTCGCGCGGGCCGTATCAGGCCGGCCCCGCCAGGCAGGGCTAACCGCAACAACCGTGTCGATCCGTCGCCCTATTATCCCGTGTTCGGACGCAGAATGGTAATGATCGCCTGCGCGCGCCGCCCACGAACCCGGCGCGAACCGCCCAGCATGGCCGTCCCCGGGCCCTCTGCCGGCCCGCGCGCCGCCCACGGCCGCTCCCTCTCCTCCCGCCTGGTACGCCTGCGCCCGGTGAGAAACCCCGCGTCGGCTGGGACAGCGCCACCCGCCCAGGTCCGCCCCTTCGGCGTCACGCCCGCGTCCCCGAGCATGATCACGGAAGAAAAGCATGCGTATAGGATGCTTTTCTTCCGTGATCACGGAAAACGCGCCGAACGGCGGTATAGCCGTTCGGCGCGTTAGTCAGGGGAACTCACCACCTCCAACAATGCTCAGGGTCGCCACTGAGCACTCTTGGAGGTGCCGGGAATCGAACCCGGGTCCTTCAGTACCTCACCAGGACTTCTCCGAGCGCAGCCTGCATTTGCTTTTCTCAGCCCCGGCGATCACGCAGGCAAGACGCCGACGGGCTCAGCCACTGTTAGATGTCCTAGCCTGCCCCGTGACCGGGCCGGCCAGTAAGCCTTCTAGCTGATGCCAGGTCCGGGCCGAAGGCAGTCCCGGGCTGACAGGTCTCGCTTACTCCGCTTTAGGCGGCGAGAGCGAGAGCGCCCTTGACGGGCAGAGTGCTCTTAGAGTTGGCACCTATAAGTTACGGCCGCATTATTTACGAGGTCACGTCCGTCACCCTCGGCTCGCTTCTCCTGGATCGACTACCGAAGTCGAAACCGTTCACCCCCCTGTTTAGTTGTAAGCCGGCCGCACGTGGCTTGCCAGCCACCTATGACCTTACCCCCATCAACACGGGGGAACCAACGGGGATTCCCTGGAGGGGCGGGCTACGCGACCTTGTGGACCCAGCCGAAGGGGTCGGGGCGGTGGCCGTACTGGATGCCGATGAGCTCCTCGCGCAGCCGCATGGTGACCGGGCCCGGTTCCCCCGAGCCGATCGTCCAGCCGCCCGACGGTCCGTCGACGGCCCCGACGGGGGTCACCACGGCCGCGGTGCCGCAGGCGAACACCTCGGTGATCTCGCCGGCGGCGCAGGCCCGCCGCCAGTCGGGCACCGAGATCCGTCCCTCGGCCGCCTGGACGCCCAGTGTCGGTGCGAGCTTGAGCAGCGAGTCCCTGGTGATGCCCGGCAGCAGGGTGCCGGTCAGGGCGGGCGTCATGATCCGGGCGCCTGCGCCGGAACCGTGCACGAAGTACAGGTTCATGCCGCCCATTTCCTCGACCCACTGATGCTCGGCGGCGTCGAGCCAGACCACCTGGTCGCAGCCGTTCTCCACGGCCTGCTGCTGCGCGACGAACGCCGCGGCGTAGTTGCCGCCGCACTTGACCGCGCCGGTGCCGCCGGGGGCGGCGCGGGTGTAGTCCTCGGACAGCCAGACCTTGACGGTCTTGGCGCCGGCGCCGAAGTAGGAGGCGGCCGGGGAGGCGATCACGCAGAACAGGTAGGAATCGGACGGATGGTTGACCCCGAGGCCGCGCTGCGTGGCGATCATGAACGGGCGCAGGTAGAGGCTGTTCCCCTCGCCTTCGGGGATCCAGTCCTTGTCCTGGGCGACGAGCAGCTCCAGGGCCCGCAGGAACGTCTCCTCGGGCAGCTCCGGCATCGCCATCCGGCGGGCGCCGGTGGTGAAGCGCGCCGCGTTCGCCTGCGGGCGGAACATGACGACCGACCCGCTTTGCTGGCGGTACGCCTTCAGCCCTTCGAAGAGCTCCTGCGCGTAGTGGAACACCGCGGTGGCCGGGTCGAGCGCGAACGGGCCGTACGGCTCCAGCTTGCCGTCGTGCCAGCCGCGCGCGGCCGACCAGCGCATTGTGATCATGTGGTCGGTGAAGTTCTGACCGAATCCCGGCGCCGCCAGTATCCGCTCGCGTTCGGCGGCTGGCACTCGTGCCTGGGAGGGGTGGATCTCGAAGTCGATCTCGGTGTCGGGATGTGCGGTCATGACAGCTGGTCCTTTCTGGGCAGTACCGGATAGGTCGGATCGCCCCGCACGGTGCTGCGGGGCAGTGCGGGCTTGTGGCCCGCTATCCGGATACTCGTTCGGCGATGTCGTCGCCTATCTCCACGGTAGTCCGTGCTGCCCATTCACCCTGACGCTCGATCACGTCATCCGCAACCGCCTGCTCGATCTTCGCTGCCTCGCCCGGCAGGCCCAGGTGCGAGCACAGCAGCGCCGCGGACAGGATCGCCGCGGTCGGGTCGGCCTTCGACTGGCCCGCGATGTCCGGCGCGCTGCCGTGCACCGGCTCGAACATCGACGGGTACACGCGGGCGGGGTTGATGTTCCCGCTCGCCGCGAGCCCGATGCCGCCGGCCACCGCGGCGCCCAGGTCGGTCAGGATGTCGCCGAACAGGTTGTCGGTCACGATGACGTCGAACCGCTCCGGCTGCGTGACGAAGAACATCGACGCGGCGTCCACGTGCTGGTAGTCCACCGAGACCTCGGGATACTCCTTGGCCAGCGAATCCACCGTGCGCTGCCAGAGGTCCCCGGCGAACGTCAGCACGTTGGTCTTGTGCACCAGCGTGAGCTTCTTCCTCGGCCGCGCCATGGCCTGCTCGAACGCGTACCGCGCGACCCGCTCGACGCCGAACCTGGTGTTGAGGCTCTCCTGGGTGGCAAGTTCCTCAGGCGTGCCGCGCCGCATGAAGCCGCCGGCCCCGGTGTACGGTCCCTCGGTGCCCTCCCTGACGACCACCATGTCGATGGTCTCCGGCGACCCCTTCGCCAGCGGCGAGGCCACTCCTGGGTACAGCCGGACCGGCCGCAGGTTGACGTAATGATCGAGTTCGAAGCGCAGCCGGAGCAGCAGCCCGCGCTCCAGGACCCCGCTCGGCACCGACGGGTCGCCCACCGCGCCGAGCATGATCGCGTCGTGCCCGCGGATCTCCTCGAGCACCGCGTCGGGGAGCGTCTCCCCGGTGCGGTGCCAGCGCCGCGCGCCCAGGTCGTAGTCGGTCACCGCGAAGGTGACGTCGGGCGCCGCGGCCCGCAGGACCTTCAGCGCCTCGGCCGTCACCTCCGGGCCGATGCCGTCGCCGCCGATGACGGCGAGTCGTAGTGATCCCATGCGAGAACCTTAATCCTCGCTGGCCGACAGCCAGCTCATCAGCGGCCGGAGCTTGGCTCCGACCTGCTCGATCTGCTCGGACTGCTCGGCCTCGCGGCGCTTGAGGAAGTTGGGCTTGCCCGCGTCGAACTCCTCGACCAGCTCACGGGTGAAGGTGCCGTCCTGGACCTCGCCGAGGATCTTGCGCATTTCCTCGCGGGTCGACTCGTTGATCAGCCGCGGGCCGCGGGTGTACCCGCCGTACTCGGCGGTGTCCGACACGGACCAGTACATCTTGGAGATGCCGCCCTCGTACATCAGGTCGACGATCAGCTTCATCTCGTGCAGGCACTCGAAGTACGCCGCCTCCGGCTGGTACCCCGCCTCGACCAGCGTCGCGAAGCCGGCCTTGATCAGCTCGGAGACGCCGCCGCACAGCACGGCCTGCTCGCCGAACAGGTCGGTCTCCGTCTCCTCCTTGAACGTGGTCTTCAGCACCCCGGCCCGGGTGCCGCCGATGCCCTTGGCGTACGACAGCGCGAGCGCCAGCGCGTTGCCCGACGCGTCCTGCTCAACGGCGACGAGCATCGGCACGCCGCGGCCCTCGTTGAACTGACGGCGGACCAGGTGGCCGGGCGCCTTGGGCGCCACCATGCAGACGTCCACGTCGGCCGGCGGCTGGATCAGGTCGTACCTGATGTTCAGCCCGTGGGCGAAGAACAGTGCGTCACCCTCGACCAGCGACGGCGCGATGGCCTCCGCGTACACCGCGCGCTGCAGGTGGTCCGGGATCAGCACCATCACTAGGTCGGCCTCTTCGCATGCCTCGGCCGGGGTCAGCACGCGCAGGCCGTCGCTTTCCGCCTTCTCCCGGCTCGCCGAGCCGGCCGGCAGGCCGACCCGCACGTCCACACCCGAATCACGCAGCGACAGCGCGTGCGCGTGCCCCTGGCTGCCGTACCCGAGGACGGCGACGTGCCGCCGCTGGACGAGCGAGAGGTCGGCACTGTCGTCGTAGAAGATCTCTGCCACTGGAATTGTCTCTTTCTTGGTGTGTACGGACGTCAGGCGGAGCGCTCGAGCGGGCGCAGCGTGCGGTCCGTGATGGACCGGCCACCGCGGCCGACGGCGATCGCGCCGGACTGGACCAGTTCTTTGATACCGAACGGCTCAAGGACGCGCACCAGCGCCTCCAGCTTGTCATGGCTGCCGGTCGCCTCGACGGTAACCGCGTCCAGCGCCACGTCCACGACGTGCGCGCGGAACAGCTCCACGG
>Ga0070698_100004252_pt1 | contig 15742 bp, 13 predicted proteins | sample KBSK1502metaG_FD_65477 | JGI IMG/M metagenome (GOLD analysis project Ga0070698, IMG submission 65477) | Corn, switchgrass and miscanthus rhizosphere microbial communities from Kellogg Biological Station, Michigan, USA - KBS K1-50-2 metaG | ecosystem: Host-associated > Plants > Roots >...
ACGCGGGCGTTTGATTCGGCAGAGATCACATCGCGCGCGGTCGCGAGCTCGACATCGGGTTCGAGCGAAGCGAGCGCGCCCGTCATTCACGCCCGCCGTAGCGTTGGACCGAGCGCCGCTTGCGGCCCTGCGGGAACCGCGCGATGTACTCGTTCGCGATCGACTGTGCGCGTGTGCGATCGCCAGACTTCGCGAGAGCCTCGACTTGTCGCGCGAGCGCGTCCTCGGCGAGGGGGCCGCGCGGGGCGAGCGCGTCGGCCTGTGCGAACGCGGCCGCCGCTTCCGCGGGACGCGCGAGCTCGTCGAGGAGGACGCGACCGAGCGTGAACGCGGCGAGCGGCGCACGCGGATCGCTCGCGTGATCGCGCACGATCTGGCGAAGCGGTGCCACGGCCTCGGCCGCGTGATGGCTGAGGCGCTTGATGTCGGCGACGAGGAGGAGCTCCTCAGGGATGTCGCGGACGGGAGGAGCGTCGGGTGCTGCGAGCGCGGCGTACGCCTTGTCGAACTCGCCGTTCTTTGCGAGCTCGCGCCAGGTGTCGCCGGTGACGGACGCGGGTGCGTGGTCGCCGGCCTCGCGGTCGTGCGATGGGACGTCAAGCCGTTGCGGGGCGGCGTCGGATCGGTGCGATGTCGCCTCGCTTCGTTGTGAAGCGGCGCCGGAATCGCGCGATGTAGCCTCGCTTCGCTTCGATGTGGTGTTCGGGTGCGCCACGAAGAGGTCGGCGAACGTTGCGTCCATACGGCGAGAGAACTCGGACGACGCAAAGATCGACGCGTATCGGGTTAGCTCCGCGAGCGGCGGTGTCGCGACATCGACGGTCTGGCGCGGTATCGCGACGACATCCGATTTCCGCTGCTGCGATGCCGTGACATCGCCACGCGGCGCCGGCATGGCTGCAGACGTCCGCGCCACCGTCGTCGCGCCTGCACGCTCACGTGCCGCCGGCACCTCGAGCTTCGGCGGTTGCCATGCATAGACCCGCGGCTCCGTGCCGCGCGGCCACGCCGCGATGACCGCGATCGCGACGGCGACCACACCGACCGCACTCGCCCGCGCGATCGCGCGATGCTGCCGACGCTTGCGCAGGCCACGCTCCGCGGTCTGGATGCGCGTCGCGTTCCAGTCGATGCGGAGCGCGCGCGCCATATCGCGACCGAGCTCGCTGCTCACGACAGCTCCTCCCCGAGCGCGGCTTGCGCAGCCGCGATTCGTCGCTTGACGGTGGCGAGTGAACAGCCGCAGATGGTTGCGACCGCGTCGAGCGGTTCGCCCTCGGCGTGGCGCAGCATCCACGCGATCTTCTCGTCGACGGGCAGCTGATCGAGGATCTGATACGCGCGCGTGATGAGGAGCGCCTTGTCCTGGCTCGCCGCGACCACGACTTCCGAGTAATCGGGTTGCACGTCGGCGCCAAAGAACGCGCGCACCCGGCGTCGGCGCAGCTTGCGGCGCACGACGCGCACCGCGACCGTCGCGAGCCAGCCTTTGATCGCCGCGGGCTCGCGCAGGTTGCGGAGGCTTCGCGTCGCGGCCAGGAAGACCTCTTGGACCACGTCATCGATCTCGTTGTCGCGGCCGAGTAGGCGGAACGCGATCGCCGCCACGTAGCCCGAGTACTGGCGAAACACCGCGCCGAGATCGTCGGCCGGCGCATATGCGGCGGCGGCGAGCTCGAGCTGGCTGGTGGTGGCGGTGGGGGGCATCACGGGTCGTCGCACGTAGGTGGCGACGGCGCGGCATGATGGCTCACGCTTTCTGCATGACGGGGCGAAAAATGCGTGACGGCGCTTCAGGCGACGCCATCGAGCGACAGGAAGGCGTCGTCGAGTGCGGCCATCATCACGTTGGCGTTCGGGAACCGGTGGTCGGGATCTTTCGTGAGCGTGGCGTCGAGGAGCGCGATGAGCTGCGGCGTGCACCACGGCTGGCCCTTCGCGAGCATGTCCAGGCGCGGCGGCGGTGCCTTGACCTGCATGCGCATCTGCATCATCGGGTCTTGGTGATCGAACGGGACGCGCCCGGTCAACATCTCGAAGAGGATCGTCGCGACGGCGTAAAGATCCGCGCGTCCATCGATCGTCTTGCCGAGCGCTTGCTCCGGCGCCATGTAAGCCGGCGTGCCGAAAACGAGCCCCGTCGTCGTGAGCTTGCCGCCACCCATCGCCGCCTCCGCATCGCCGATCAGCTTGACGAGCCCGAAGTCGACAATCTTCGCGCGCTCCCAGCCGCCCATGTCGATGAGGATGATGTTGTCGGGCTTGAGGTCGCGATGAACGAGGCCTTGTTCGTGCGCGTGGCCGATGCCATCGAGGAGCTGCCGCGCGAGCACGAGCGCGCGCCGTGGCTCGAACCGCTTCGCCTCCGCGAGCACGCGCGTGAGCGTGCGCCCATACACACGCTCCATGACGAGATAGAGGAATCCGTTTTCCACGAAGACATCGACCGCCGCGACGAGGTTTGGGTGATCGAGCATGCGCACGGCGTTCGCTTCGCGCGCGAAGCGCTTCGTCGCCTCGGCCGCGGGATTCATGCCCGACGCCGGCGACTTGATCGCGTACGTGTTGCCCTCGCCGTCTTGCACTTCCCAGACGCCACCCATGCCGCCGCGCCCGAGCGGCGCGACCACGGTGTATTTGCCGACCCGCAATCCGGGTTCGAACGTGGGCTGCAAGGCGACCTACGTTAGCTCAGCTCGCTGGCATGCGTCGGGTACGCGTGTCACGTTTCGCGCGTTGCGCGGTGTGGTGATTCTCGGGATGTTGAACGCGTGCGGGCATGACGCGGATCGTCCACGCGCGCCGATCGCGACGACGACCGCCGTCGACGAATGTAAGACCGCGGCGCTGACGCTCGATGTCACCCCGCCGGCACCGAACGGACCACGCGCGACGTTTTCATTCACGTGGCAAGGCGAAGGCAGCGGCGCGCGCTCGAAGATGATCTGCATGACCGCCGGAAAGGATCGGCAACTCGTGGCGCGCGGCGAGCATCGCGAGATCGCGATTCGCGCGGATGCACACGAGCTGCAGCGCATCGTCGTCGATGGCAGACCCCACTTGATGTACGTGCCCGAGGGCTCGACGATCACGCTCGCCGACAATCCGTGCTTCTTCTACGAGCTGTCGGGACCAAACACCGACGTCTGGTCCGTCGACAAATCGCGCGCGTATTGCGCGAAGCCCGGCGCGCCATGCAAGCGAGGCTACGTGCGCGCGAGCCCGCCGCGGCCGGTTCGAGATGAGCTCTGTGGGCCGACCGAAACGGAAATCCGCCGCTGCGTCGCCGAAGGCGAAGTGCGCCTCGCCGCGACACCGGCATCGGCGAGCAAACACGACGACGATCACCTCTCGCTTGCCGAGCTCGCGAACGGCGTACGTCTGTCACCGCGCGACTGCGGCTTCGCGATGGTCGATACCGCGCGCGAGACGGTCGCCCTCGCGATCGGCAGCGGCGAGCACTGGCTACTCAACCTCGACGGCGATCAGCTCGGCGGCCGCGCCGAGTGATCACTGGATCGTGTAGCTCAGCGAGTACGCGCCGTTGCCACTCGTGCCGAAGCCGTCGACGATGATCCACTGCAGGTTCGCGCCGCTGACGGTCGCGCTCGTGAATCGCGACTGAAAGTTGTTGCCGCAGCCGGTGACATCGTCGCTGCATGCAACATCGCCCGTCGCCGCGCTGCCCGAGCGCAGATAGATGACGGTGTCGAACGCAGTGCCGCTGCACGTGTTCGCGCCGACGGTGTACGTCTGCCCCGGGCACGTGAGGAAGAAGTAGCCGACATCCGGCTGCGTCGTGTTCGACTCGCAGCCCGCGACGGTGTGGTTCACCTTGCCGGCTGTCGTGCCGGTTTGCGTGCCACTCGCCGCGCTGATGCCGATGCCGGTGCGGCCGCCGCGCTTGAACACGAGCGTCGTCGCACCGGCGGTGGTCGATGAGCTGAACTGATCGACGACGAGGCAATACGTACCGGCCAGGAGATCGACGGCGCCTTGCGAGCGCGTCGTCGAGCATGCGTCGTCCGCGCACGCCTTCGTCGCGCCGATCGAGGTGCACGCGCCCGCGAACACGCGAATGACGCTGTCGTAGTTCGAGCCGAGCGTGTCGAAGTACACGACCTCTTCGGCCGGCAGCGTGAATTGATAGAAGACGTCGCGGCCACCCTGATTGCCGCAGTCGAGCGTCGCTGTCGATGCGGCCCAGTTGTCGTCGTGCGCAGCCGTCAGATCCGCGGTGAACGTACCGCCGGCCGAGATGTCGATCGCGCCCGCGGCGAAATCGTTCGGCGGGCACGTCACGTCGGCGCCGTTGCAGTCTTCGTCCACGGAGTTGCCGCATAGCTCGGCCGTCGGCGCACCCGCGATCGCGTCGCATTGCGTGCCGTTGCCGGCGCCGTTGCAGATCAGCTGACCCGTGCGCGCGCACGCGCCGAGCCCGACGGAGCAGCTCTGCCCGACGGGGAACGTATCGTCGACGCCGTTGCGGCAGTCATCGTCGAGCCCGTTGCACGCTTCGACCGTGCTCGACGTGTTGTCGCTGCACATCGTCGCGTTCGGGCCGTTGCATGCGATCGTGCCCTCGGCGCATGCGTCGCTGTCGGGGCCATCGCACGCCGCGCCGATGTTGAAACCTTCGTCGGTGTGGCCGTCGCAGTCTTCATCCATGTTGTTGCAGGTCTCGGCGACGGTCGACAGCGATTCGTCGGTCATGCCGTCGCAATCGTTGTCGACGTGATCGCAGCGCTCCGCCGTCGGCTGGCTCGGCATCGCGTTGCACTCGGTCATCGCGCCGCTCGCCGCGCACACGAACTGTCCGTTCGCGCGGCACGCGCCCATGCCGAGGCTGCACATCATACCCTTCTGCGTGAACGACTCGTCGATCCTGCCGTCGCAGTCTTCGTCGGCGTTGTTGCACAGCTCGTCTGCAACGACGCACCCATCGGGAGCATCGATCTCGGCATCTACCGCAGCGTCGCCTCCGACCCGTGAATCCGAAGCTTGCGCACACGCTGTTAGCAAGGCACAGAGAACGACGAGTCGGCCCACGCAGCGCATCGATGCACGAGCCGTTGTGCAAGAGCAAGCACAAGCTCGTCGTGCTAGGAAATGCCATGGACAAGCTGCCGGTGCTAGGGAACCCGCCCGAGCCAACGGGGATGACGGACGAAGAGCTCGAAGCCGAGATCCGCCGCCTCAAGGTCGAGCGTAACGCCGTGATCCTGGCCCACTACTACCAGGAGTCCGAGATCCAGGACCTCGCCGATTACGTCGGCGACTCGCTTCAGCTGTCGCAGGCCGCGGCCAAGACCGAGGCCGACGTCATCGCGTTCTGTGGCGTCCACTTCATGGCGGAGACCGCGAAGATCTTGAACCCACACAAGATCGTGGTCGTCCCCGACCTGACGGCCGGCTGCTCGCTCGCCGATGGCTGCCCGGCACCGGTCTTCAAGCGCTGGCTGTCCCAATACCCGGGCCACACCGTCGTCAGCTACATCAATTGCTCGGCGGAGGTCAAAGCGCTCTCCGACATCATCTGTACCTCGTCGAATGCGGTGAAGATCGTCAAGGCACTCGAGGGGCAGAAGGTCGTGTTCGCGCCCGACCGCCACCTCGGAGCGTTTGTCTCCAAGCAGGCGAACCGGCCCGACCTCGTGACGTGGCAGGGCACCTGCATCGTGCACGAGACATTCTCCGAGCGCCGCCTGCTCGAGCTGATGGCGAAGTATCCCGACGCCGAAGTGATCGCGCACCCCGAGTGCACCGAGGCGATCTTGCGCCACGCGCATCACGTCGCGTCGACGAGCGGCCTCATCGACTACGCGAAGAAGAGCCCGAAGCAGACGTTCATCGTCGCGACGGAAGCGGGCATCCTGCACAAGATGCAGCAGGCCGCGCCCGGCAAGACGCTGATCGCCGCGCCGCCCGAAGACGAGAGCTGCTCGTGCAACATGTGTCCCTTCATGAAGAAGAACACGCTCGAGAAGCTGTATCTGTGCCTGCGCGATCTCCAGCCGCAGGTCGATGTGCCCGAGGCGGTCCGCGTGCGCGCGCTGAAGCCGATCCAGCGCATGCTCGAGATGAGCGCGTGAAAGCAGCGCTGCTTCTGCTCGCGCTGATCGCCTGCAGCGATCGCAAGTCGCCGCCGCCGGCAGCATCGACGAGCGTCGCCGTCGAGAAGCAGCTCGTGATCCCCAAGGCGACAAAGCAGCTCGTCATCGCCGTGATCGATGACTGGAGCTCTACGCATGCGCGCGTGTCACTGTGGCAGCGCAAGGCGGCGTGGCAAAAGCTCGACGAGTGGCCCGCGACGATCGGCAAGAGCGGCGCCGCCTGGGGCATCGGTCTTCATCCGCCGCGCACCGGGCCGCTCAAGCGCGAAGGCGATGGTAAGAGCCCGGCGGGCGTGTTCGCGTTCCGCTCGACCTACGGCTACGCGAACGAGGCGCCGAAAGGTTGGCGCATGCCGTACGACTCCGCCGTCGACCTCGAGTGCATCAACGATCCGAGCTCGGACCATTACGCGCAGATCATCGATCGCAAGCAGGTGCCCTCCGATTGGCAAACCGCCGAGCTGATGCGCCGCGAGGATGAGCTCTACGAGTGGGTCGTCGACATCGCGCACAATCCCGAGGCAAAACCGAGTGCCGGCAGCTGCATCTTCTTGCACGTGTGGGGCGGTCCCGAGTCGCCCACGCTCGGCTGCACCGCGATGGAAAAGCAGAAGCTCGAGGCGCTGCTCGGCAGGCTCGATCCGGCGAGCCAGCCCCTGTTCGTGCTGCTGCCGCGCGCGGAGTATCAAGCGGTCGCCGACGCCTGGGGCTTGCCCGCGCTGTAGCGCTCTGCGAGGCTCCGCTCATGATCTGGAAGACCATCCTCGTGCCGCACGATTTCTCGTCGTCGGCCAACCACGCGGCGGCGATCGCGCGCGATGAAGCGAAGGCCCACGGCGCGAAGCTTCAGATGCTGCACGTGATCGATCTGCCCGTGCAGTTTCGGCCCGACACCGTGATCCTGCCCGAGGCCACCGGCGCACCGATCAACGTCAAGGATTACGCGATCGCGCAAGCCGAGACGCATCTAAAGGATCTCGAGGCGCGACTCGCGAAGGATGGTGTCGTCGCGACGTCGGCGATCCGCGTCGGCAACGCCGTCGACGAGATCATCCGCTACGTCGAGGAGAACGCGATCGATCTCATCGTGATGGGCACGCATGGCCGCAGCGGCCTCGCTCATCTGCTCGTCGGTAGTGTCGCCGAGCGCGTCGTGCGCTCGAGCAAGGTGCCCGTGCTCACGATCCGCCATCCGTCGTGACTTCGACCGTCGCTGACGACGCATCGATCGTGTAGAGCACGACGGGCTCTTTGCGACCGCGAATCTCGGCACTCGCGAGCAGCGCACCGCGCCGCGGCTCCGCGAGCTGCGCCCATGTGGTCTCGCTGATCAACACGTCGACGCCGTAGTCCTTCGTCAGGCCCTCGACGCGCGACGCGACATTCACCGCATCGCCGATCACCGTGTACTCCGATTGCAGCGTGCCGCCGAGCATGCCCGCCGCGACGGTGCCGGTGTGAATCCCGATGCCGATCCGCAGCGCCGGCAGGCCGTGGTTCTCGCGATGCTGGTTGAGCTCGCGCAGTGCGCGGCGCATGTCGCGCGCTGCACGCACCGCCATCACCGCATGATCTTCGAGCTTGTCGGGCACGCCCCAATACGCGAGCAAGCCATCGCCCATGAACTTACCGACGACGCCATCGTGGCCTTTGACGATCTGGCTCATGCGGCCGAAGTAATCGTCGAGCATCAGCAGCACTTCTTCTGGCTCGAGGCCTTCGGAGATCGACGTGAAGCCGCGGATATCGGAGAACAGCACGGTGACCTCGCGCGTGACAGGCGCGAGCGCGTTCGCGCCGCGTTCCATCACGCGCTCCGCGACTTGCCGCGGCAAGAACCGCGTGAGGTTGTCGCGCTTGCGCAGCGCCGAGAACATCCGCCGCACGGCGAGGTTCGTGACGAGCACGATGAAGCCGAGCACGACGAGGCCACCGATGATGAACATCGTCGCCTGATCATCGAGCGCGCCTGCGTACCCGCACACGATGATGAACGACACCGGCGCTGCGATCATCGAATAGATGACGTGATAGAGCGGCCAGCGCGCGATCGCGAACGTGAGCACGACGGCGGCCGCGATTCCCGCCATGCCGCGGTCGAAGCCACCGAGCTGCGCATCGAAGATGCCTTGCGACGTGATGAACGCGAAATCGATCGTCGCGAGGATCAGCGGCCGCGTGCGCGCTTTATCGGGCGAGCTCTGCGCGAGCTTGTGCAGCGCGTACGTCGTCGCGATCGCGCCGGTCGTATAGACCGCGCCGACGATGAACATCCGAAACGACGTGCCGAGCGGCCGCAGGTTCGAGATGATCCCGAACATCGCGATCATCGAGAGGCGAGCCCACGCGATGCGGCGTTCGCCGACGAGCGCACCTTCGGCGAGTACTTGTTGCTCGTTGCGCAGCGCCTCGAGCGCGGCGATTTCGGTGCCTTTCGTTGGCTCGCGCGCGTTCACGCAGGCCTAGCGGCGATAGCCGATGCCAACTGCGAAGGACAGCGTCGTGAGTGCTTTGATCTCGGGCTTGAAGCCAGTCGGCGCAGCACTGTACGTGTACGCGAGCGGCATCGCGACGATCACGATGTTCGGTGTCACCGCATATTCGGCCGACAGCGCGCCGCGCAGAAGAAACGTACCGAGCGGGCCCGTTGCCGGCGCACCGCCCGCGGTGAATGGATTGCCATCGTGCTCGAGACCGGTGAACAGCTGCACGCCGACGCCAACATCCGCGCGCGCCGCGAGCTTCGGGATGATCGTGTACGTCGGCCCGGCGTTCGCCATGATGCCGAGCAGGCCGCCAGTCGCGTTGCCCATCGGCATGAGCGCGTACGGCACCGGCACGAACGTGATTGCGGCACCGAGCTCGATCATCAGCTGCTCGTTGATCGCGAGCGGGTAGCCGCCGAGCAGTGCGCCCGCGAAGTGAAGACCGCCGGTGTCGAGGTCTGCCGCCGTGAGTAGGCCGGCGCCGGCGATGAGCCGCGCCGAGAGGAGCTTCGGACCGGTCGCAGCCGGCGCCTCCGGTTGCTCTTCTTCCTCTTCTTCGCCGGTATCGGTTTCGTTGCCGGGACCCTGCGCCGTCGTCTTCGCCGGCGTCGGCTTTGGATTGGGCTTTGGTCCCTCGAGCTGATCCGGTGGCTTGTTCGCCACCTCGCGCTTGATGCACTCCTCGAGCTCGGCGATGCGCTGCTCGATCTCGGCAACGCGCTCGGGCTTGAGCGGTTTCTGCGGATCGTTCGCTTTGAGCGCGAGGAACCGCTTGTAGAAAAACTGCGCTTGCTTGCAATCGCCGGCCTGGCGATACGTCTGCGCGATGTTGAACAAGAACGTCGGATTCGGATGCTCTTGGTACGCTTCGGTGAACAGGTCGACCGCGCGCTTGAACTGGCCGAGGTTGTACGCGCGCTCTCCTTCTTCGAATTTCTTCTTTGCCGTCGCTTCGTCCGCGTGAGCGATCGAGCCCCAAACGACAACGGACGCGACGAGTAGGCGTTTCATAACGCTAGTTATTATCAAACGGATTGATGACGTTGTCGCCCACCGGCGCGTCATCGCCCTGCTTCTTCGTCTTCTTCGGCTTTGCGCTATGGGTCGTGGCCTTTTTCGCGAGCGTCACTGCGACGCGGCCGTCGGCCGCGAGCTTGACCGTCTCCTTCGCATCGGCGAAGCCGCTTAGCTTGAGCGTGACGCCTGCATCGCGCTCCGCGCGATCGACATCGAACGAGCACGGCGTCTTGCAACGCTCCTTCGATTCGCTCGCGAAGTACACGGCCGCGCCGCTCGGCGTCGATTCGAACGTGAGCTTGACCGTCTTGGGCGCGGGCGCAGGCGTTGGCGCAGGCGTCGGTGCCGGAGCCGGAGCCGGCGCAGGCGCGGGCGCAGGTGCTGGTGCAGGTGCAGGCTCTGCAGCGGCGGTCTTGGGCTCGCTGCCGCCGCGCGTCGCAAAGATCGCGATGCCCGCGATGATCGCGCCGACACCGACGAGACCGCCGAGCACGAGCGGCAGCTTGCTCGATCGCCGCGGGGCCTGCATCAGCAGGTTGCGCACGCTCATTTCGGCTGCGCTGTGGCCGAGCGTTGTCGTCGGCGCCTGATGCGTCGGCTGCGGCGCGAGCACGCGAGTCGCCGCAGCGTGGTTCGCACCCGGCGCAGGCGTTGGCAAGAAGCCACCGAGCCCGCCGTGCGCGTTGACGTACGTCTGCGGATCGGCGAGCGCGTCCATCATCTCGCGCATCGACTGGAAGCGATCGTCGGGGCGCTTCTCGAGCGCGCGCAGTACGATCTTCTCGAGGTGCGGCGGCACGCCTGGGCGCAGCGCCGAGATCGGCGTCGGCGGCTTCGTCAGGTGCTGCAGCAGGATCTCGGTGTAGCCCTCGCCTTCGAACGGCACACGCCCGGCCAACATCTCGTACAGCACGACGCCGAGCGCGTAGATATCGGTGCGGTGATCGATACGACCCTTGCCCTCGCATTGCTCGGGCGACATGTACGTCGGCGTGCCCATCACCATGCCGGTGCGCGTCTTCATGCTGCCCTGGTGCGTGAGCTTGGCGATGCCGAAATCGAGGAGCTTGACGAAGTCGACGTCGCGCCCGCGCTGGATCAGCATCACGTTCTCGGGCTTGAGATCGCGATGGACGATGCCGCGGTCGTGCGACGCGACGAGCGCATCGACGATTTGCAGCGCGATGTGGACGGCACGCGCCGGTGGCAGCGCCCCGCTCTCGAGCACCTTCGAGAGCGTGCTGCCGTTGATGAGCTCCATGACCAGGTACACGACCTGACCGCGGATGCTCTGGTGCATCCCGAAGTCGAGGATGTCGACGATGTTCGGGTGCCCGATGTCGTTTACGGCCTTGGCTTCATTGAAGAAGCGGGTCGCGATTTCCTGGTTGTTCGTGAGCTCGGCGTGCAAGAGCTTGAGCGCAACCTTCTTGCCGATCTGTGGGTGCTCGCCGAGATAGACATCGCCCATCCCGCCCTCACCAAGCTTTGCTTGGATGACGTAGTTGCCTATCCGCTCACCGATCATTACGCGCCAGCACAGAACGTACGTGTGAATGCCAGGCGGATCAATGCGAAATTAGTCAGGCACTTACGCCGATTTGCAATTAACGATCGCGCCAATACCGGCGTTGCAGCGAAACCATCGCTTTGCGAATGATCCCACGCGTCTCCTCGCGGTCCGCCGCGCCGATGTCGGCGGTCAAATCGTCGAGCGATTCGCCGCTCAAGTAGCGCACGAGCAAATCGTTGTAGCCGCCGCGCGTCTTGCAGACCTTGCGTTCGGTCAGCCGCCAGTCGCCGGTCGACGAGCCGAACGTCGTATCGTACGTGTGGCGCACCGCATCCTGCCGCGGATCCTTGGGCACGACGAGCTCGACCGCATCGTGGTCGGTCGGCGAGATCGGCCACGCGACGAAGTGGTCGCCCGCGTCGTCGTGCCAGCTCAGGCGACCGACTTCGCCGTCGGTGCCGGTGCGGATCTCGCTGCCATTGCGAGTGACGACGACATCGTCGCAGACGTACTGCGTCTTCAAGGTGGGTTGAGAGGAGCGCGCGGCACACGCCGACGCGGAGACGACGAGCAGGAAGAGGACGTTGCGCATGACCGTCGCTAGAGCACGCGGCGGGCCAGCGGTAAGTCGTTGCGATTCGTGCGCGCCGCGGGCAGTCCTTGCCGAGTCGGCAAGTCTTGCCGGGCAAGACTTACAACTTGTACTGCTTGAGCTTGAGCGTGAACGTGCGGATCGGCATGTCGATCAGCTGCGCGGCGCGCGTCTTGACGCCGCCGGCGGCGGCGAGCGCCTCGGCCATGCGCTTCTTCTCGAGCTCGCGAAGCTCGTCGGCGATCGGGCGAAACGGCGTCTTCGCGTCGGCGACGACACCGGGTGGAATCGCGGCGGCCGTCGCCGGTGTGCCGGAGCCACCGAGTCGCTCCGGCAGATCGATCGGCTCGACGCTTTCATCGGGCGCCGCGGCCATCACGTACTCCATCGTGTTCTTGAGCTCGCGCACGTTGCCGGGCCAGCTGTAGGTGAGCAGCACCTGCATCGCCGCGGCGGTGATCGTCATCGGCTCGCGCCCGCCGCGCGTGCAGGCAGCGCCGAGAAACGCGCGCGCGAGCAGTGGGATCTCGCAGCGGCGATCGCGCAGCGGCGGCAGGATCACGGTCGCGCCGGAGAGCCGGAAGTAGAGGTCCTGGCGAAAGCGGCCGGCCTTGACCTCATCTTCGAGCGAGCGATTCGTCGCGGCGACGAGCCGCACATCGATCGCTCGCTCGCGCGATTCGCCGAGGCGCGTGATGCGTTTGACCTCGAGCGCACGCAACAGCTTCGCCTGGATCGCGAGCGGCAGCTCACCGACTTCGTCGAGAAACACCGTGCCGCCGGTCGCGTTCTCGAACAGGCCCGCTTTCGCCGCGGCCGCGCCAGTGAATGCGCCGCGGTCGTAGCCGAACAGCTCGGCATCGACGAGCGACTCCGGGCCAATCGCCGCGCAGTTGACCGCCGAGAACGGGCCCGTGCGCTTGGACCAATGATGCACGGCATACGCCGCGTTCTCTTTGCCGACGCCTGTCTCGCCCGTGATCAACACGGGCAGCTCGGAGACGGCGAGCCGCTGAAGCAGCGCGAACACACGATTCATCGCCGGATCGGCGATCAGCACCTCGCGCGAGCCAAGCTCGATGCGCGTGCCGGTTTCGGCGGCGTCGACGACGGCGCCCGCCTCGGCGCGCCGCGCCGCCGAACGCGCCGCGAGCAAGATCGTATCGGCATCGCACGCATCGGTCGGGCACATCGCGAGCCCCGCGCGCGCGCCCGGCACGGCGGCGACAGCGCGCGCCGCAATCTCGCGCGCGGCTTCGCGATCGACTTCCGGCAGCAGCACGAGCGCTTGGCCATCGTCGCCCGTGCCGATCACGTCGATCAGGCGCAGCGCATCGCCGATCGCAGGTGCCGGCGCGCCGACCAGCGCGACGACCGCGAGCGAGCGCTGGAACGTGATCGCGCGAACCAGCTCCTCGGCGAGGCGGCGCCGCCAACCCGCTTCCCCGTACGCCGAGCGCGCGACGACAGCGGGTGCGGAGAAGTGCACGACGAGCACGACATCGCCGACGGTCGCGACATCGCCGGATGCGAGCGTGCGCGACTCGTCGATCAGCTCGCCGTTGACGCGCGTGCCGTTGTGACTGCCGAGGTCGGCGATCCGCACGGTGCCCGCTTCGATCCGGATCGTCGCGTGACGACGCGACACCGATGCGTGCTGCACGCGCAACTCGGCTTCGGGCGCGCGCCCGATGACGACCGCGCCCTCGCGTGGCAGCTGAAAGATCGACGACGAATCGTTATCGACGACGAGCAAATACGCGCTGCCCGGCCCGCCGCCGTCATCGCCGAAGCGAGCGAGTCGGCTCGCGGTTTGTTCGACGCTCTCACTCACGCAGCTTCTTCTCGACCATGAATTGTTTGAGCGCGGCGACCGCGCGCGTTTCGATCCGAATGTCCCACGCCGCGAGCGTGCCGTCCGCGCTCGCGACCCACAACGTATCGCCGCGCGCAGCGAGTGCGGTGATCGGTTGCTTGTGATGCGCACGACGACCGAGCAGCTTGCCCTTGTGGCGATCCCAGATCGACGCGACGCCGTCGTCACCCGCGGTGATCACGAGCGCGCCGTCACCCGCGATGATCGCGGCGCGCGGCACGTTGATCGGCCCTTCGATCGTCAGCTTCGTCGCCGTGCGCACGTCCCACACGTGCGCGACGCCCGGGCCTGCGGCGACGACCGCATCACCGGCAGGCGCAAAGCCAACGGTGGTGTACGGCGCACCGGGTTCGCGCTTATCGAGCAGCGGCTTGCCGCGCGCATCCCACACCCGCAGCGAGCCATCGCGACCGACCGCAGCGATCGCTCCGGTTTGCGCGCTGATCGAGATCGCGTCGGCGCCGTCGCCGAGCGTCGCAAGGCGATGCGTGCGCGACCACAGCTCCACCGTCGTGCCGGTCAGCACGGCGACGCGATCGGGATCGGGCCCGACCGCGAGCGCGCGCACCGGCTCTTTGAAGTCGCCGAATGAATGATCGTGCGCGCCGGTCGCGTTGCTCCACACGAACACGTGTGGATCGTCGCCGCCGCTGAGTAGAAACATATTGTCGGGTGTGAAGGCGACCGCGAGCACGCGACCGTCGTGGCCGCTCAGCACGGTGTTGTACGTGCTGCCGAGCCACGTGATCTTGCTGTCGTCGCGCGCCGCCGCGACCACGCCATCGCCGGAGGCAGCGATCGCGTGAATCTCCGAGCCGCAGTCGTGACGCGCTTTGGTCGCGACGGTGCGCCAGACGTGCGCGATGCCGTCGCGGCTGCCGGTCGCAACTTGCGCCTCGTCGGGGGCGAACGCGACCGACGTCACCGCTTCGTTGTGCGGAAACGTCGCGATCGGTTGACCGGTGCCGAGATCCCACACCTTCGCGAGACCGTCGAGCGCGCCGGTGGCCAGCTGTGCGTCATCGGCGGAAAACGCGAGCGCGCCGATATCCGCCTGACCGATCAGCTGCTCGACCAACTTCGCGTTGCCGGTCGCGCGCGCCGCCACCGATTTCGGATTGTCGTCGGGCAGCTTGTCGGGCAGCTGCCAGACGCGCGCGACGAAGTCGCTGCCGGCGGTCGCGATGTAGCGACCGTCGTGGGACGGCAGCGCGACGCGCACGACGCTGCCATCGCGATGCGCGAGCTTGCGCACGAGCAGCATGCCCGTGTTTGGTCCCCACACGCGTGCGGTGCCATCGTCGCTCGCCGTCACGATGTAGCGATCGTCGGGACTCCACATCACCGAGTTGATCGCAGACGTGTGGCCGCGCAGTTGGACGAGCACGTCACTCGTATCTTGGCCCTCGCCTGGGTCCTCGCCCTTGCCGTTTGCTTTGATCACGCACGCGATGTTGTCCTCGCTCGCGCTCACCACGCTCGTGCCGTCGTGTGAAAAGTGCACGGCGGTGACGCGACCGCTGTGACACATCGAGACGATCGCGGTCTTCGTCGCGAGATTCCACAGCCGCACCGTGCCGTCACCGCCGCCGGTGACGAGCGTCGCGCCGTCGGGGCTGAAGTCGGCGGTCACGATCGCGCCGTCGTGCCCGCGCAGCTCGGCGATCAGCGTGCCATCGACGCTCCACACGCGCGCCATGCCGTCATCGCCCGCAGCAGCGAGTCGCGTGCCTTTGGCGTCGAACGCGAGGACGCGCGTGATGCCGAACGTGCCAAGCGAGCGGCGGCGGCCGTCGGGTCCCCACAGCTCGATCGGTCCCGCGCCGGCGCTCGCCATGAACTTGCCGCCGACGGCAACGACGACATCGCCGGCACCGACCCGCGCGCGTGCGACCTCCGCCTCGAACGGTCGCATCGCGTCGGCGATGAGAAAACCGCGCGCGCCGCCGACGACGCCATCTTCCGCAGCGTCCGCGAGATAGCCGAGTGCGCGTTCGGCGTGACCATCGAGCAGCTCGGCGCGACCGCGCTCCTCGGCGAGGCTCGCGCGCTGGCTGTTCGCACGATCGCGCTCGCCTTGTGCGACGTTGCGCTCGTTGACGATGCGGCGAAAGCTGTACACGCCGAGCGCGATCAGCGCGAGCA
>Ga0070698_100004253_pt1 | contig 15741 bp, 15 predicted proteins | sample KBSK1502metaG_FD_65477 | JGI IMG/M metagenome (GOLD analysis project Ga0070698, IMG submission 65477) | Corn, switchgrass and miscanthus rhizosphere microbial communities from Kellogg Biological Station, Michigan, USA - KBS K1-50-2 metaG | ecosystem: Host-associated > Plants > Roots >...
CGCGCTCCACGCCCGCGACTCGGCGTCCTTCACTAGGCGCTCCGGGATCGCGAGCGGGGTGATCTTGGCGCGCGCGATCACCTCGCCCGCCTCCACCGGCTGCAGATCGTAGAGCGTGAAGACCGACATGCCCTCGAGCGCGTTCACCGCCGCGAGCGCGTCCGCGTTCACCCGCACCAGCCCCCGGCACCGGCCCGCGAGCGTCCACTGTCCGCCCGAGTAGCCCTTCACCTCCACGTGCTCGCCGCAGGCGGCGGCGGCCAGCCGCGAGCCGGCCGGCTCCTCGTGCACGTCGCCCGGATCCAGCTCGAGCAGGTGCACCTCCGGATCCCGCCACGGCAGCGCGAGCAGCCGGGCCGCCGCGGCCGCGTCGAGCGTCTGGCCCTTGGCGATGGCGATCCGTCCGGCCTCGTCGCGCACGTCGTGGCAGGCGATGCGCCCCTCGAGCATGGCGACGGTGGGCGCGGCCTCCTTGCGGATCGCGATGGCTTTCATGGCGCGCTACTTGAGTCCCCGGCGCACCTTCTCCGAGATCGGCATCCCGGTGGCCTTGCGCTGGACCGCGAGGGCCTCGGCCAGGATGCTCAGCGCGATCTCGGATGCCGACTGGGCGCCCAGGTCGAGGCCGATCGGCACCCGCACCCGCTCGAGCTGGTCCTCGCTCACCCCGTCCTCCCGCAGCAGGTTGAGGATGGCGGCCCCCCGCCGGGTGCTGCCGAGCAGCCCGATGTAGCCGACCGGCGTGCCGAGCGCGTGCCGCAGCACCGGCAGGTCGTACTTGTAGTCGTGGGCCACCAGCACCAGCGCGGTGGTCGAGATCAGCGGCACCTGCTGGACCAGCTCGGAGGGCACGCCGATCCGGAGCGCGTCCACGTGGGGGAAGCGCTCGGGGGTCGCGAAGCGGGGCCGCCCGTCGATCACCACGGTGCGGAAGCCGAGCTCCTTGGCCATGGTCGTGAGCGGCATCGCCACGTGGCTCGCTCCGACGACAAGCAGGATGGCCGGCGGGGTGAACACCTCCGCGAAGACCCGCACGTTCTCGAGCAGGAGCGTGCGCGACTTGCCCGCGTCGAGCGCCTGCTTCGCCTCGCCCGCGAAGCGATCGTCCAGGAACTGGTCGCCCAGGGTGCCCTCGCGGTCGCCCTGGTCGAAGACGAGGAGCTTGGCCCCGTGGTGGGGTGGATCGAGGCGGGTGATGATCACTGCGCGCCCGCCCGTCTCCGCGTAGGCGCGGGCCTTCTCGTAGAAGGCCACCGTCGTGTCGTCGGTCCGGTCGAGGGCCACCGGCTCCACGAAGACCTCGATGGTGCCACCGCAGGTGAGCCCGATCTCCCACGCCTCCTCGTCGCCCAGGTCCAGCTCGAGGAGGCGGGGCGCGTTCTTGTCGAGCACGCCGGCGGATTCCTCGATCACCTGTGCGTCCACGCAGCCGCCGATGGTCACCGAGCCGAGCACGCGGCCGCCCTCGCCCACCAGCATCTTCGCCCCTTCCTTCCGGGGCGTGGTGCCGCGGGTGTCGACGAGGGTGGCCACCGCCACCTTGGACTCCTTGTCCTTCAGCTGGTTCAGGTGATCGAAGAGCTCGTCGGCCATGATCTATCTCACCTCAGGTTGAGATGCCCGGCGAGATCCCGCAGGCTCGCCAGATTGTGCGCCGCGGCGAAGTGGTCCACCAGCGGGAGCGCCGCCGCCATCCCCCGCGTCAGCGGCTCGTAGGACGGGTTGCCCAGCAGCGGGTTGAGCCAGATGAGCCGTCCCGCCTTCCGCTTGATCGTGAGCAGCTCGTTGGCGAGCACGTCCGGCTCGCCGGTGTCCCAGCCGTCCGACAGCAGGAGCACGATGGTGTGACGGTCCACCAGGTTCCCCCACCGGGCGTTGAACTCCTGCAGCGACTCGCCGATGCGCGTGCCGCCGGAGAAGTCCCGGACCTCGGTCAGCCGGGCCAGGGCCGTGCGGTAGGAGGCACCCTTGAGATGCTCGGTGACCCGCGTGAGACGCGTGGAGAACGTGAAGGTCTCCACCCGGCCGAAGACGTTCTGCAGCGCGTAGAGGAACTGGAGCAGGAACCGGCTGTACAGATCCATGGAGCCGGAGACGTCGCAGAGCAGCACCAGCCGGACCTTGCGCCTCCGGCGCTCCCGCCGCCGCAGCTCGATGATCTCGCCCTTCATCAGGTTGGCCCGGATGCTCCGGCGCATGTCGATGACGCCCCCGCGCCGGGTCGGGCGCTTCCGGCGGCTGATGCGCCGGGCGAGCCGCTTGGCGATCAGGATGGTGAGGCGGGCGACCTCGTCCAGATCCTCAACCGGAAACGACGAAAAGTCCTGATCCACTAGGATTTCTTTGTCGCTGACTCCGGGCACCTCGAGCGGCTCTCCGTCGTCGTCCCCCTGCTCCTCCCAGCCTTCCAGCGCCACCGAGACCTTCTTCTGGGCGGCCTCGGCCCCGGTGTTGGCCCCGTGCTCCTCCGGGATGGCGGGGGTGGCAGGTCCGGTGAGGCCCTCGAGCCCCTGCCCCTCTTCGGCCTGGAATCGCCAGAAGGTCTCGAAGCAGCGATCGAAGATGGGGAACTCCTCGTAGCGCGCCACCAGCGTGGTGCGCAGGGCCAGGTAGACGTCCTGGCGATCCAGCAGGTCCACCGCGTCGAGGGCACGCACCCCGTCCATCATCTCGCCGATGGTCAGCGGCATGCCGGCCGCGCGCAGCATGTGGCCGAAGCGCAGCACCGCGGTGGCGAGATCGCGAGGGCGGGCCACCACTACCCCTCGGCGGCCACGAAGCGCTTGAGCCCGCTCGCGGTGAGCTCCCGCTTGAAGCGCTTGACGTCGTCGGCGTCCTTGAGGACGCAGCCGAGGGTCTCCAGGACCAGCTCCTCGTCGATGTGGTCGGCGTGGAGCGAGGCGAGGGCCTGGGCCCAGTCCAGGGTCTCGGCCACCCCCGGCACCTTGGCGAGCCGAATGCTGCGCAGGCTCTCCATGAAGCGCGAGATCTGCCGCGCCAGGGCTTCGTTGACCCCCGGCACCTTGCGCATCACGATCCGGACCTCCTTGTCGAAGCCGGGGAAGTCGACCCACAGGTAGAGGCAGCGGCGGCGGAGAGCGTCGGAGAGCTCGCGCACCCGGTTCGAGGTCAGGATCACGTAGGGCGGATGCGTCGCCTTGATCGTGCCGATCTCGGGGATCGTCACCTGGAACTCGGAGAGGACCTCGAGCAGGAACGCCTCGAACTCCTCGTCGGCCCGGTCGACCTCGTCGATCAGCAGCACCGGCGGCTTGCCGTCCTGGCTGATCGCCTGCAGCAGGGGCCGCCGGATCAGGAAGGGCTCGGAGAAGATGGTCGCTTCCTTCTCCCGCAGGCTGTGGGTGGAACTCTCCTCGAGCTTGATGTGGAGCAGCTGCTTGGGGTAGTTCCACTCGTAGAGCGCCTGGGCCGCGTCGAGCCCCTCGTAGCACTGCAGCCGGATCAGGTTGGCGTGGAGCATGCGCCCCATGACCTTGGCGACCTCGGTCTTGCCCACCCCCGCGTGCCCTTCGATCAGGAGCGGCTTCTTGAGGGTCATGGCCAGGTGGACCGACGTGGCGATGGCGGGATCCGTGACGTAGTCGGCGCTCTCCATCATCTGCTGGATCTTCTCGATCTCGGCTCTCATGGCCCTCTCAGTCTACACCGCGTGCTCGCGGCGTCCCCTGCCCCCCGCCCGGTTGGGCCGGCGGGTTGGTGGGTGGAAGTGCGCTCCGGATCTTCTCATAATCCGCGGGGGTGTCGACGTCCTGCGGCATCGGCAGGTCGAGCGCGACCCACGCCACGCGCGCCGCGTCCCGGGTGATGACCGGGCGCGCGCCCTGGTCGCCCTGCAGCGCCAGCAGCTCCGGGAAGATCGCGCGATCGAACAGGACCGGGTTGCCGGACCCGTCCTGGTAGCGGGGCGCGACGATCGGCCGGCCGCTCGACCGGTGGGCCGCCAGCAGCGCCGGGATGATGGTCGGCGCCAGCGCCGGCTGGTCGCCGAGCGCGATCAGCACGGTGTCCACCGCGGCCGGCAGCGCGGCGATCCCGGCCCGCACCGAGCCGGCCTGGCCCGCCTCGGGGGCGGGATTGACCACGACGCGCACCCCGAGCCCGGCCAGAGCCGCCTCGATCGGCGCGGGCTCCGGGCCCGTGACCACCAGGATCGGGTCGAGGCCGGCCGATCGGACCCCCTCGACCGCGTGGCGCACGATGGGTTGCCCCGCCAGCGGCAGCAGCAGCTTGGCCTGCCCCATCCGTCGTGCGAGCCCGGCGGCCAGCACCACCGCCGCGATCACGCCCGCGCCCCCGGCGGCGACCCAAAGAAGAACCCCGGGGGATGTCTCCCGCGGGGTCCGGGGTTGCGCGTTCGGGTCACCAGGTGAGCTTACTTCACCGCCGCGGCGGCCGCCTCCATCGCGCGCTTGGCGAACACGCGCAGCAGGTGGCTCTTGTACTCGACCGAGCCCTGCAGATCGGCCTGCACGTCCACGCCCTCGGCCGCCTTCTCGGCTGCCGCCTGGATGGACGCGGCGTCCGCGCCTTTGCCGGTGATCGCGGCCTCGACGCCCTTGGCCCGCACCGCCTTGGTGCCGGCGCCGGTGATGCCGACGCTGGCCTTGCCCACCTTGCCGCCGTCCACGTGGAGCACCGCGGCCACGCCCACCACCGCGAAGCGCGAGGCCGGGTGCGGGAACTTCATGTAGGCGGCACCCGTCTTGGCCGCGAGGGCGGGGACGCGTACCTCGGTCAGGATCTCGTTCTCCGCGAGCGCGGTGGTGAGCAGACCCTTGAAGAAGTCGTCGGCCTTGATGGTCCGCTTGCCCTTGGGCCCCTCGGCCACCATCTCGGCGCCGAGCGCGATGATCGCGGCGGGATAGTCCGCGGCCGGGTCGGCGTGGGCGAGGCTGCCGCCGATCGTGCCCATGTTGCGCACCATCGGATCGCCGATCTGCCCGGCGACCGCGGCCAGCACCGGGCACTTCGACTTCACCACCGGCGAGGACTCGACCTGGAAATGGGTGGTCATCGCGCCGATCACGAGCGTGCCGCCCTCCTCCTTGATTCCGGCGAGGCCGGAGATCTTGCGGAGATCCACCAGGTGCTTGGGCTGGGCCAGGCGGAGCTTCATCGCGGGGAGCAGACTGTGGCCGCCCGCCAGGAGCTTGGCGTCGTCCTTGTGGCGCCCGAGCAGATCGAGCGCCTCCTTCATCGTCCCCGGCGTGTGGTACTCGAACTGGGCTGGGTACATGTCGGTGTCTCCCTTACTTCTTCGATTTGGCGGCCTGGACGGTCTTCCAGACTCGCTCCGACGTCATCGGCATCGCGTCGATGTGGTCCACTCCGAAGCCCGACAGGGCGTCCACCACCGCGTTGACCACCGCGGGCGTCGAGGCGATGGTGCCGGTCTCTCCCGCTCCCTTCACCCCCAGCGGGTTCACCCGCGTGGGCGTCTCGGTGCGGTCGGTCTCGTAGAACGGCAGCATGTCGGCCTTGGGTAGCGTGTAGTCCATCATGCTGCCGCTGACGAGCTGGCCGGAGTCCACGTCGTAGACCGCCTCCTCCCAGAGGGCCTGCGCCACGCCCTGGGCGATGCCGCCGTGGACCATGCCGTCCACGATCATCGGGTTGATCACGTTGCCGACGTCGTCAACCGCGAGGTAGCGGACGATCTCCACGTGGCCGGTATCCGGATCCACCTCCACCACGCAGGCGTGGGCCCCGAATGGGAAGCAGAAGTTGGCCGGGTCGTAGAAGCTCGTCTCCTCGAGGCCGGGCTCCACCCCCTCCGGGTAGTTGTGCGGCACGTACGCGGTGAGCGCGACCTGGCCGAACGGGATCGCCTTCTGGGGCGAGCCCTTGACCACGAACTGGCCGCCCACGTACTCCATGTCCTTCGGGTTCGCCTCGAGCAGGTGGGCCGCGATCTTCTTGCCCTTCTCCTTGATCTTGTCGAGCGACATCACGATCGCGGTGCCGCCGACCGAGGCCGAGCGGCTGCCGTAGGTGCCCATGCCGAACGGCACCCGCCCGGTGTCGCCGTGCACGATCTCGATGTCGTCCATCGGGATGCCAAGCGAGTCGGCCACGATCTGGGCCATCGTCGTCTCGTGGCCCTGGCCGTGCGAGTGCGACCCGGTGAACACGCTGACCTTGCCGGTCGGGTGCACCTGGACCTTGCCGGATTCCCACAGCCCGGCCTGCGCGCCGAGCGAGCCGACGACCTTGGACGGGGCGATGCTGCACGCCTCGATGTAGGTCGAGAAGCCGATCCCCACGAGCTTGCCCTGGGCCCGCTTGGCGGCCTGGTCGGCCCGGAACTTCTTGTAGTCGAGCATCCCCAGCAGCTTGTCGAAGGCGGCCCCGTAGTTGCCGCTGTCGTACGAGAGCGCCACCTTGGTCTGGTAGCCGTTGTCGAACTTGGGGATGAAGTTCTTCTTGCGGATGTCGGCCGGATCCATCTTGAGCGCGGCCGCCGCCGCGTCCACCATGCGCTCGAGCAGGTAGCAGGCCTCGGGGCGTCCGGCGCCGCGGTAGGCGTCCACCGGCGTGGTGTTGGAGAACACGCCGGTCACCTCGGCGTGGATCGCCGGCCACTCGTACACCCCGTTCAGCAGGGTGGCGTAGAGATAGGTCGGCACCGCGGGCGCGAAGGTGGACAGATAGGCGCCCAGGTTCGCGGTCGTCTTGACCCGCAGCCCGAGGAACTTGCCGTCCTTGGCCAGCGCCACCTCGGCGTCGGTCACGTGGTCACGCCCGTGCGCGTCGGTCTGGAAGGCCTCGCTCCGCGAGGAGGTCCAGCGGATCGGCCGGTTGATCTGCTTGGTGGCCCAGGTGCAGACCGTCTCCTCGTTGTAGAGGAAGATCTTGGACCCGAACCCGCCCCCCACGTCGGGGGCGATGACCCGCACCTTGTGCTCCGGGATGCCGAGCACGAACGCGGTCATCAGGAGCCGGTGCACGTGGGGGTTCTGCGAGGTCACCCACAGGGTCCAATCCCCGGTGGACTCGTCGTAGCGGGCCACGCACGCCCGCGGCTCCATCGGGTTGGCGACCAGGCGCTGGTTGACGATGCGCTTCTTCACGGTCACCGCGGCCGACTTGAAGGCCGCGTCGGTGGCCGCCGCGTCGCCGATCTGCCATTTGAAGGCCACGTTGTCGGGCGCCACCTCGTGGATGCGGGGCGAGCCCTTGGCCGCCGCCTTCTCGGTGCTGGTCACCGAGGGCTGCACGTCCCAGTCGACCGCCACCAGCTCCGCCGCGTCCTGCGCCGCCGAGCGGGTCTCCGCGATGACGATGGCCACCGGGTCGCCCACGTACCGGGCCGCGTCGGTGGCGAGCGGCATGTGAGGCGGAACCTTCAGATCCGGCAGGAGCCAGCCGCAGGGCAGCGAGTTCACCCCGGCCATGTCCTTGCCGGTGAAGATCTTGACGACCCCGGGGGCCTTCGAGGCCGCCGCGATGTCGATCTTGCGGATCTTCGCGTTGGCGTGGGGGCTGCGCACGAAGACCGCGTGGGTCATCCCGGCAAGCTTCAGGTCGTCGGTGTAGTTGCCCTTGCCGGTGATGAACCGCGGGTCTTCACGCCGCTTGATGCTCGCGCCGAGCAGGCGGGCGGTGGCCATGGTCGCCTCCTACTTCCCCGCCATCTTCTCGGCGGCGTACTGGATGGCCTTGACGATGTTGTGGTAGCCCGTGCAGCGGCACAGGTTGCCTTCGAGGTCGTGGCGGATCTGGGCCTCGGTGGGCCGGGGATTCCGCTGCAGCATCTGGTGGGCGGACATGATCATGCCCGGTGTACAGAAGCCGCACTGCAGGCCGTGCTTCTCCCAGAACCCTTCCTGGATCGGGTGGAGCTTGCCGTCCTTGGCCAGCCCCTCGATCGTCAGCACCTGCGCGCCGTCGCACTGGACCGACAGCAGCGTGCACGACTTCACGGCCACGCCGTTGACGTGCACCGTGCAGGCTCCGCACTGACTCGTGTCGCACCCGACGTGGGTACCGGTCAGGCCGGCGAGCTCCCGGATGTAGTGCACGAGCAGCAGCCGCGGCTCCACCTCGTGCGATTGGGGGGCACCGTTGATCGTCATCGACACGGTCTTTTTCACCGCGCTACCTCCTGAGTGAAGGGTCCGAGGCCGGGAAAGCGCCCCCAACCGTAGTCCCGGCGGGGGGTTCTGTCAAGAGGAGGAGAGCAGCCGCCGGCCCTCGGTGCGCGCCTGCTCGAGGACCTCGCGCACCGCGAGGCCGCGGTCGCGCGCGATGCGCCGGATCTCCTCGAACTCGGGCGTCACCGTGATCACCCGCCCGTCGAGCCGGGACACCTTGAAGGTTACCGGCCCGTGCGCGGTGTCGAGCCGGACCATCTCGCGGTCGAGCCGGGCCCGCTGGTAGGCGGTCCACCGCACCCCGATGGTGGACGACTCCTCGAACAGCAGCCGGGAGAGGTCGGCGACCCGGCCGGGCTCGCAGAGCGCGGTCAGGACCACCCCCGGACGGCTGCGCTTCATGATGACCGGGGTGAGCCAGGCGTCCAGCGCGCCGCGCTCGAGCAGCCGCTCGAGGAGCGGCTCGTAGAGCTGGGGCGACATGTCGTCGACGGTGGTCTCCACCTGGATGATGGTCTCGGTCGGGGTCGCGGCGGGCGTGGTCGCCCCCGCCTCTCCCACGAAGAGCCGCAGCACGTTGGGGGTCTCGAGCTCGAGGGTCCCCGCTCCGTAGCCCACCGCGGTCACCCGCATGGCCGGCATCGCGCCCGAGCCGGCGGCCAGGGTGGTCAGGATCGCGGCCCCGGTCGGGGTGACCAGCTCCCGGCGGATCCCGTTGTCGACCGTCGGGAAGCCCCGGAGGAGCTCCGCCACGGCGGGGGCCGGGACGGGGATTCGCCCATGGGGCCCTTGCACGAATCCCCCGCCGACCGGCAGCGTGCCGAAGTGGACCGCGTCGACCCCGAGCAGGTGGAGACCCAGGCAGGAGCCGGCCACGTCCACGATCGCGTCGATCGCGCCCACGTCGTGGAACTGCACGCGCTCGGGCGTGGTGCCGTGCACCCGGGCCTCAGCCTCGGCCAGGCGGCGGAAGACCCGCGAGGCCATGTCGCGGACCGGCGGAGCCAGGCGGCTCCGCTCGAGGATGCCCAGGATCTCGCCCAGCCCGCGATGCCCGGCGGGCTGGTGCTCGTGCTCCTCCGGGTCGGGCAGCCTCCGGAAGTAGCCGGGGCCCTCCTCGTGACCGTCGAGGTGCACGTGCACCTTCGTGGCGCGGAAGCCGGCCTTCATGACCTCGGAGCACTCGAGCCGGTAGCCGGCCAGGCCCAGGCCGGTGAGCTCGCGCTCGAGGGTCTCGAAGGGGATCCCCGCGTCCACCAGCGCCCCCAGGATCATGTCGCCCGCGGCGCCGCTCGGGCAGTCGAAATACGCGAGCTTCACGGGCTTTAGCGGTGCTTGGTGGCGAGCTTGTTGATCTGGTTGGCCTGGGCGGCGGCGCCGTACCCGTTGTCGATGTTGACCACCGAGACGCCGGGCGCGCAGGAGTTCAGCATGGTGAGCAGCGCGGCCACGCCCCCGAACGAGGCGCCGTAGCCCACGCTGGTGGGCACCGCGATGACCGGCCGGTCCACGAGGCCGCCCAGCACGCTCGGCAGCGCGCCGTCCATCCCGGCCACCGCGATGATCGCGTTCGCCTCGTTGAACCGGTCGAGGTGCGGGACCAGGCGATGCAGTCCCGCCACCCCGCAATCGAACAACCGTTCGACGACGTTGCCCATCGCCTCCGCGGTGACCGCGGCCTCCTCGGCCACCGGCAGGTCCGACGTGCCCGCGCTCACCACCACGATGAGCCCGACCCCTTCGCGCGCGGTGGGCTTCACCACCACGAGGCGCGCGGCCTCGTGCACGCGGCACGGCAGGCCGCTCGCGACCAGGGCCGCGATCACCGGGGGCTCCGCGCGCGTGGCCAGCACGTTGTCGTGGTGCAGGGCGAGGCGCTCGACGATCGCCACTACCTGCTCCGGCGTCTTGCCCGTGCAGAAGACCGCCTCGGGCACCCCGTGCCGCAGCGACCGGTGGATGTCGACGCGGGCGAAGCGGAGGTCCTCGTACGGTAGCGCGCGCAGCCGGGCGAGCGCCTGCTCGGGGGTGAGGGCGCCGGCCGCCACCTCCTCCAGCAGGGCCCTTACTTTTTCCCGATCCACTTGAGGGCCTCGTTCGCGCTGCCGCTGCGGAAGCCCTGCAGGTCGAGCGTCACGTAGAGGTAGCCCAGCTCGCGGAAGCGGCGGACGATCGCGGCGTGTCGGTCCTCCTGCCAGAGCCGCGGCATCTCCTCCGCGGGCAGCTCGATGCGGGCGAGCCGGTCGTGGTGGCGAACGCGGAACTGGCGGAAGCCCAGGCTCCGCACGAAGGCCTCCGCCGCGTCGATCTGGCGGAGCTTCTCGCCGGTGATCGCGTCGCCGTACTGGAAGCGCGAGGAGAGGCACGCGAACGACGGCTTGTCCCAGGTGGGGAGCCCGAGGTCGCGGGAGAGCGCCCGGATCTCCTCCTTCCACAGCTCGGCCTCGATCAGGGGCGCGCGCACCCCGCGGGCCTCCGCCGCCTTCATGCCGGGCCGATGGTCGCCCAGGTCGTCCATGTTGGCGCCGTAGACCATCTGCGCGCCCCCGGCCTGGCGGGCGATGGGCTCGAGCCGGGTGAACAGCTCCTCCTTGCAGTGGAAGCACCGGTCGGGCCCGTTACGCGCGTACTCCGGCCGGTCCAGCTCCCGCGTCTGGATCACCTCGTGGCGCATGCCGAGGAGCGCGGCGAGCCGCCGGGTCTCGTCGAGCTCCGCGGCCGGATAGGTCTCCGAGTCGGCGGTCACGAGCACCGCGCCGTTGCCGAGCGCGTCCTTCGCGGCGCGCGCGAGGAACGTCGAGTCCACCCCGCCCGAGAACGCCACCGTCACCCGGGTCATGGCGCGGAGCAGGGCCACGAGCCGGTCGTACTTGGCGGTCAGCGCGGTATCGGCCATCGCGGCTATCCGAGCACCGGCGCGGCCAGCTCGGCCAGCGGCACCATGGGGCGCGCGCCCACGTGGGCGATGACCTCGGCGGCGGCCAGCGAGCCGAGCCGCCCGCACGTCGGCAGGTCGAGCCCCTGGGCGAGCCCGTAGAGCACTCCCGAGGCGTAGAGATCGCCCGCGCCGGTCGTGTCGACCACCGCCTCGACCGGATGCGCCCGGATCACGTGCACCCGATCGCCCTGCACCAGGACCGAGCCCTTCGCGCTCCGGGTCAGCGCGGCCAGCTCGCAGTGGCCGCGCACGTGCGGCAGCGCCGCGTCGAAGTCGGACACCTGGTAGAGCGCGCAGATCTCCGCCTCGTTGGCGAACAGGATGTCGACGTGATGGGCGACCAGATCGAGGAACGCGGCCCGGTGCCGCTCGACGCAGAACGGGTCGGAGAGGGTGAGCGCCACCTTGCGGCCGGCTGCGTGGGCGATGGCCGCGGCGGCCCGGAACGCCTCCTGCGCGTCCGGCGGGTCGAAGAGATAGCCCTCCAGGTAGAGGATCTTCCCCCGCTCGATGAGGCGGCGGTCGACGTCGGCGGGGCCGAGCCGCACCGAGGCCCCGAGGAACGTGCTCATCGTCCGCTGTGCGTCCGGGGTCACCAGGATGAGGCAACGGCCGGTGGGCGGCCCGCTGGTCGCGCGCGGGGTGTCGTAGCCGACGCCGGTCGCCCGCAGGTCGTGTCCGAAGACGTCGCCGAGCTGGTCGTCGCGGACCTTGCCGACGTAGTGGGCCCGGCCGCCGAAGGAGGCGACGCCCACCATGGTGTTGGCCGCCGAGCCGCCCGACATCTCCACTCCGGGGCCCATCGCGTCGTAGAGCGCGCGGGCCTGGACCTCGTCCACCAGGCGCATGGTGCCCTTGGCGAGGCCCTGCCGCGCCACCAGGTCCTCGTCGGCGTGGCTCAGCACGTCGACCATGGCGTTGCCGATGCCGACCACGTCGAGCGCGCCGTCAGCCACCGCGGCGCCTCCGGGACGCGGCCGGCCGCGGCGCAGCTCCGAAGTGGCGATCGAGGAGAAGGGCCAGGCGCTTGCGCGTGCGGGGCGGGAAGCGCTTCGGGTCGGTGATGACCGCGCTCGCCAGCGCGTCGCCACAGCCGGCCGTGCAGGGCTTCCCCACCCGCGGGATCATCCGGCGCAGGACCACCTTGGCGGTCGCCACGTTCTTCAGCAGGTTGGCCACCACCGCCTCGACGGTCACCGCGGCGTGGCTCTCGTGCCAGACGTCGTAGTCGGTGGCCAGCGCGAGTGTCGCGTAGCAGAGCTCGGCCTCGCGGGCGAGCTTGGCCTCCGGCATGTTGGTCATGCCGATGACCGAGACGCCCCACCGGCGATAGATCTGCGACTCGCCCTTGGTGGAGAACTGCGGCCCCTCGATGCAGATGTAGGTCCCGCCGCGGTGCACGCGCGCCCCCGCCTCGCGCCCCGCGCTCTCCAGCAGGTCGCCGAGCCCCGCGCACACCGGATCCGCCATCCCCACGTGCCCCACGATGCCGTCGCCGAAGAAGCTCGAGACGCGCCGGCGGGTGTGGTCGTAGAACTGGTCGGGGATGACGAGGTCGAGCGGGTGGATGTCCTCCTTCATGCTGCCGACCGCGCTCACCGAGACGACCCAGCGCGCGCCGAGGAACTTGAGCCCCCAGATGTTCGCCCGGTAGTTGATCTCGGTGGGGCTCAGTCGATGTCCGCGGCCGTGACGCGGCAGGAAGATGACCCGCCGGTCGCCGAGCCGGCCGGTGCCGAACTGGTCCGATGGCTCGCCGAAGGGCGTGCGCACCCGGACCCAGCGCAGATCCTCGATGCCCTCCATCTCGTAGAGGCCGCTGCCGCCGATGATGCCGAGGACGGGCTCGGGGGCTGCGGCCGTGTGCCGCGGGCTCACGTGTGGGTCTCCACGAGCCGCCCGTAGGTCCGGTCGCCGCGGACCTCGGTGATCTCGACCGTCGCCATCCGCCGCCCGAGGCCCTGCGGCCCGGGGAAGAGCACCTCGACGTAGTTCGACGTGAGCCCGGCGAGGACGCCGGTGGGGCGGTCCGGTGCGTCGAGGACCAGGACCTGGCTCGCGCGACCGACGAGCGCGCGCCGGAACGCGTGGCTCTTGTCGCGTCCCAGGCGCCGCAGCCGCTGGCTCCGCTCGCGGATCACCGCGGCGGGCACGTGGCCGGGCCGCCGGGCCGCCTCGGTGCCCTTGCGGTCCGAGTAGGCGAAGACGTGCAGGTACGAGAAGGGCAGCGAGGCGACGAGCGCGAGGGTCGCCTCGAAATCCTCGACGGTCTCGCCCGGGTGTCCCACGATGACGTCCGCGCCCAGCCCGAGCCCGGGAATGGCCGCAGCCAGGCGGTGCACGAGGTCGCGGTACATGCCGGTATGGTACGGCCGCCGCATGAGCCGCAGCACGCGATCGCTGCCGCTCTGGAGTGGCAGGTGCAGGTGCGGCGCCACCACCGGCAGCGTGGTGACCGCGTCGATCAGATCGGCCGTGAAGTAGGACGGCAGCACCGAGGAGAGGCGGAGCCAGCGCAGCCCGTCGACGCCGGCCAGGCTTCGCACCAGCGCGGCCAGGGACGTGCGCGGGTAGAGGTCCCAGCCGTAGTGGCCGATGTCGACCCCGGTCAGCGTGACGTCCGGATAGCCCGCCTCCGCGAGGGCGCGCACCTGGTCGAGCACCACCTTGGGCTCCTGGCTCCGGCTTCCCCCGCGGGCGGCGGGCACGATGCAGAAGGCGCAGCGATGCTGGCAGCCGTCCTGGATCTTCACGAAGGCGCGAGATCTCGCGCCCGTCCGCCCGCGGGTCGGGTCGACCGGGGCGATCGGCAGCGCGCGGGCCTGGCGGATGTCAGCCACCGCCACCGCGGGCCGCGGGCGCTTGACCAGCGAGTCGAGCAGGTCGGGCAGCCGATACTTCTCCTGGTTGCCCACCACCAGGTCCACCCCAGGCAGCGCGGCCACCGCATCCGGATCGGTCTGGGCGAAGCAGCCGGTGACGACCAGGAAGGCACCCGGGTCTTCGCGGGTGATCCGCCGGATGGCCTGGCGATCGGAGAAGTCCGCACGGCCGGTCACCGTGCAGGTGTTCACCACGTGGACCTGCGCGTGGCTGCCGGCGGGAACGACGCGGAAGCCGCGTCCCTCGAGGAGCGCCCCCATCTCCTGCGACTCGACCTGGTTCAGGCGGCAGCCGAGCGTAGTCAGGGCCACCGTCACCGGCGCGCTCATGCCGGCACCACCTCGCGGAGCTGCCCGCACGCCGCCCCGATGTCCTCCCCCTTGCTCCAGCGGATGGTCGCGGTGATGCCGTGCTCGAGCAGGACCGACTGGAAGGCCAGGATGCGGGGCAGCGGAGGCCGGGCGAAGCCCGAGCCCTCCCAGTCGTTGAACGGGATCAGGTTGATCTTGCCGCGGATCCCCTTCAGCAGCTTCACGAGGCGGCGGGCGTCCTCCACCGAGTCGTTGACGTCCTCGAGCAGCACGTACTCGAAGGTCATCCGCTGGCGGAACGGGAGCGGGAAGCGGCGGCAGGCCGCGAGGAGCTCCTCGATGGCGAAGCCGCGATTGACCGGCATGATCCGGTCGCGGATCTCGTTGCTAGTGGCGTGCAGCGAGATGGCCAGGTTGACCTTGAGGCTCTCCTTGGCCAGCCGCTCGATGCCACTCACCAGCCCCACCGTCGAGACCGTGATGCGGCGGGGCGAGAAGCCGAAGGCCTGCGGGTCGGTGAGCAGGCGGAGCGACTTCACGGTCGCCGAGTAGTTGGCGAGGGGTTCGCCCATGCCCATGTACACGATGTGGGTGATGCGCTCGCCCGCCGCGAGTCCCTGCCGGGCCGCCACCACCTGCCCCACGATCTCGCCCGCGCTCAGATTGCGCTCGAGCCCCATCGTGCCGGTGAAGCAGAACGCGCACCCGAAGCCGCAGCCCACCTGGGTGGAGACGCAGAGGGTGAGCCGGTCGCCGTCCGGCATGAGCACGGCCTGGACGCGCGCGCCGTCGGCATAGCGGAGGACCAGCTTGTGGCTACCGTCTTGCGACGGGGTCCGGCGCTCGACCTCGGGCACGTCCGCCGTCGCGCGGGCCGCGAGGGCGGCGCGGAAGTCGCGGGGCAGGTCCGTCATCGCCTCGAGATCGGTCACCGACCGGCCGAAGATCCAGCGGGCCAGCTGTCGCCCGCGATAGCGGGGGACGCCCAGGGACTCGGCCAGCGCTTCCATCTCGGCGGGCGAGCAATCCAGCAGGTTCGTCGAAGACATACGGCTCGGATATTAACACAGCGGTATGGGACCCACCGGGAGCGGCGGGCGAGTGCGGCGAGCGACGGAGCTAGTCGTCGCCCAGCGTGAACGCGGAGGCGCAGAGGAATCCGAACGCGAACACCACGACGACCACCAGGTACGTCCACACGAAGCGCATGAGGTTCATGGTCCTCCGCCGTCGAATATTCTCCGGTGGACGGCCCTCTACGGCCTCACAAAAAACACGGATGCGTCTGCGCTACCGGTAGTGGTGGCGCCCCCGTCGTGAGACGAGATGCGGAAATCTCGACCCGCGCGAGTCGGACATTCCTTCCGACTCCCGTCGACGCGCATACGGGCCCGATGTCGTAAGTGGCGTGGGGAGAGTCGTTCTCGGCACCGGCATGGAGCTTGCGACGTCCGACTGCGTGAGCACATCGCGCAACGTGGGATGGCTGCTGCTC
>Ga0070698_100004254_pt1 | contig 15739 bp, 13 predicted proteins | sample KBSK1502metaG_FD_65477 | JGI IMG/M metagenome (GOLD analysis project Ga0070698, IMG submission 65477) | Corn, switchgrass and miscanthus rhizosphere microbial communities from Kellogg Biological Station, Michigan, USA - KBS K1-50-2 metaG | ecosystem: Host-associated > Plants > Roots >...
AGATGGCGATGAAGTAAAGATCAAGGATGGTGATACAAAGATCAAAATAGAAGATGGTGAAAAGAAAGTAAAAAAGGATGACTAAAAACTCTGGATGTTAAATTATAAATGGCTGCATATAGCAGCCATTTTTTATAATCAATTATTCCCGATCTTCTTTTCAAGCAGCCAGTGATGACCAAAAGGATCAGCAACACAACCCTGCCTGTATTCATAGTCATAATCTCTTACAGGGTCTAATTCTTTGCCACCGGCAGCAACTGCTTTTGACATTGTTCCATGTACATCATCAACAAATAAACCTATTGCAAGGCAAGTACCCTTTAAAGTTTCAGGACTTAGCTCATTGTTCCTGGTAACTTCTTCATGCAAATGAAATAATGCTCCATCAATTGACATCTCCGCTACATGTACGCTTCCATCATCATTATTCCATTGACGCAAGACAACCGCATCAAAAGCCTTTTTATAAAATTCAATAGCAGGAGCTACTACTTTAAGATAGATCATCGGGGCAAAAAATGTTGAGTTCTCTTTCATGATCTTTGTATTTGAATAAAATATTTAGTCAATACCACCTTTTCGTGTTGGTGATCTTTGTTCCGGCCATTTGCCGGGCTCGCCTGTAAGCCGGTTCGCTGGTAAAATTATTTTTTCTCTTGATGTTGTAACCGGATCTTCACAAGCCATGTATACAAGTATTGCAGTAAGTATTGCATTATTTCTTACATCATCAAAAACAATTTTATCATAGGTATCCCTGTTTGTATGCCAGGTATAGCTGCCATATAACCAGCTATTGGAGCCCAAACCAAACGCAGGCACCCCGGCGGCAACAAAAGAAGCATTGTCTGATCCGCCACCTGATGGTGCACCGGGAAATCTTGTTTCCAGTTCTTGTTTATATCCTGCCGGTACTCTTGCCAACCACCTGCCTATATATTCGTAAGAATGTAAAAAACCAGCGCCGCCTATATTCACCACTCTCCCGGTTCCATTATCCTGGTTAAATAATGCCTGAATATTTTTTATGATCTCAGGGTGATCTTCTACAAATGCACGGGAGCCATTTAATCCCTGCTCTTCACTGCTCCAATGACCAACCAATATTGTACGCTTTGGATCAGGATAAAGTTTTTTAAGAATACGCATGGCTTCCATCATTACCAAAGTACCGGTACCATTATCAGTTGCACCTGTTCCTCCATCCCATGAATCAAAATGTGCTGAAAGCATTACATATTCATTTGGCTTTTCAGTTCCTTTTATTTCAGCAACAGTATTAAAGGTGGGTACCATTCCCAATTCTTTTGAATCAGTTCTTACACTGATCTTCGGATTTTTCCCTGATTCCAATAAACGGTAAAGTAATCCGTAATCTTCCAATGCAATATCAATGGTTGGGATTTTTGTAGTATTGGCGCCAAAAATTTTATTTACTCCAAAACCTGCTGACCAGTTAGAGCCAACGATTCCAACAGCGCCTGCTTTTTCTAATGCCAATGCAAGATTCTTATTTGATAATCCTGTTTTGCTGATCCTTTTTCTCCATGCATCAGTTTGTTCTGTTCTTTCTTTTTTCATTTTATCAACAGATTCTTTTGTTCCAAATTCCTGCCAGTTATAATCAGGGCGGCCTGTGGGTTGCATCATTGATATCATCACAAATTTTCCCTTCACATTTGGTAGCCATTGTATAAATGCCATTGAATCTGCCACATCACCAATAATGATAAGTTCTGCTGTTATTGTTTTACCTCCGGTTGATGGACACCAGGCCAGCTGAGTGCCTTCCAAAGTTTTTATCCATGGTTGCACCATATCAATATGTGAGATGCCTCTTTCCCAACCACGCCACTCACCCCATTTTTCATTGCGTGCTGTAATACCCCAGTTTGTATATTTTGCTACGGCCCAATCATGTGCCTGTTGCATTTTGGGGGAGCCTATTAATCTTGGTCCAATACCATCGAATAATTCATGAGCAATGTTTTTTAGTTGTGAATTTTCATTTGCTTCTTTTATGATAGCCGCCACCATCAATGAATCTTTACCCTGAGCAAATGAAATAGTTACAGGTAAAAGAAACAGGATCGTTAAAAGTCTTATTGCATTTTTCATACAAAGTAGTTTGTGAATGGAGTTTTTTTTGGAAGACGAATGTAATGAATTGGGGGAACAACAGTTTTTTAGATCCTACTCCTGTTTTTACACTGTGCCAACAGTAGTTGAGGATCTTATGGGCTTGTTAAGAAATGTATATTCACATATTGCGGCAATGTATTTGCAAAATAGGATATCTAAATCAACGATTATGCGATACCTCATTTTTACACTATTTACTGCACTTTTATTTTTGATCCTTGGATTTCGTGAAAAAGATACTGCCAAAATTTCGAATGATAATGAGGTTATAACTATCAATCATATTGAAGAAACATCAATTAAAAAAGATAGCGTTAAAACAATTGAAACAACCGATCAATCTTCGGAAATTGTTGAATATGCAAAAACATTAATTGGCACACCTTATTTATATGGATCAGTTGATCCTGCTAAAGGATTGGATTGTTCAGGTTTTATTAATGCAGTTTCAAATCATTTTGAAATAAAAATACCGAGGTCATCTGTTGAGTTTACAAATCTTGGAACTACCATTGAAACAAACAATGCAAAACCCGGAGATCTTATTTTGTTTACGGGCACTGATTCAACAAAGCATGTGGTAGGCCATATAGGAATTATAACGGCGAATCAAAATGGTGAAGTAGAATTCATTCATTCATCTTCCGGAAAAGCAAATGGGGTTACTATTTCAGATCTTTCAGGTTATTATGAGACACGATTAGTAAAGGTCATTCGCATTTTCCCAACTACAACTAATAGTATGGATGTTTGATACTACTGATTTAGCTGTGGACATTAAAGTATCATGATAGCGAATTGCTCCATGTAAGATCATATTTTCCTTTACTTGCTTGTATGCAAGTAAATACGAAGCCAGTAACGAAAGAAGTATTTACAGTTTGTTTACCTGAAAGATTTATAGCACCACTTACACGGGCTTCGATCGAAGAAGTCCTGAAAGCTTGCCAGCCAAGTTGTACTTTTTTAAAACGTTTATTGGAATTAGAACGAGATTCAGCTAATGTTTCTACAAGAAGTTGTAGCATGCAGCTTTCCTCGATAGTAGCAGTAATTGCGAAATCAGTCCGATTAGGTTTGTCAGATGGCTTTTTCATAAATATTGGTTTGGTTTACGGATACGTTTGTTTAGAACGTATTAGGAGTAAATTTATTGGTTTTAAACCAAGATTCAAACAATTGAGCTGCGGCTTACCCAACTTTTTATTTTAAATCAAGCCCGTTTAAATGTATAAACAACAAAGGAGTTACTTTAAGTGAAGCTTTTTACCGGATCTTTACGTACAACTGTTATAGTTTGTCAGTATGTTTTTGTCCTTTGATCAGATTATTTACCCGGTATATCTGGATAATATTTGCAATGATTATTACTACTATCACGTATCCAAGTGTATCATAATGTTGTAATGGACTTGTTTTGGTTTTCTGAACAACTATCAATCCACCAACACCTGCTGCTATGCCACCGGCGATCTGTTGCAAAGATGAATTGATGCTCATGAAAGCGCCACGGTCCTGCATTTTTGGTAATGCTGTAACCAGCGCCATGGCCGGAACAATACGGCTCATGATCCCTATCATCATCAGGATATTCATCATCATAATAATCGGAAAAGCAACCGGACCAAGATTAGTGTAGATCACTACGATCACCATCATCCAGATTGCAGCGATCGTAAATAACTTTACTTTATCAATTTTGTCACTCAGTTTTCCTACCAATGGCATGATGATAAGAGCAGCAACACCACTTGCCATAAATAGAATTGGCAATTGCCCGTATGATACATGTAAGTTATTTACTGCAAATGCGCTGCCCCATGGCATCATCATAAAACCACCAAGAGATAATAGTGCGGTCATTAAAAAACCAGTACGGTAATGTGATTGCTTAATAGTATGCCATAAATGTAAGATGGCGGTCTTATCATTTTTTAAATGAAGATGTTTTGTAACTGGATGCAATTTCAATAAGGTTATCAACCACATAAGAGCAGATAACCCTACGATCATGATAAATGGAGATTGCCAGCCCCAATGATTGGCGATATAAAGGCTGATGGGAATACCAAGCACCTGGCTTGCACCGAAGCCCATTTGTATAAAACCCATTGCTCTTCCCCGCTGATGCAATGGAAAAAGATCAGCCATTATTGCCATTGAAATAGAACCGATCACTCCGCCAAACAATCCGGTTATTATTCTTGCGGCAAGCAACATAAAATAAGTGTGTGATAATCCGCAAAACAATGTACCAGCTATAAAGCCGATATAAAAAAACAGCAATAATTTTTTACGATCAAATTTATCAGCAAAGCCTGCTGTTAACAAACCTGAAATGCCTGCACTGAATGCATAAGCCGATACGGCAAAACCAAATTGACTGGTAGTAAGCCCCATTGATTTTATCAGCATATCACCAAGCGGAGACATAACCATAAAATCAAGTACAACTGTGAACTGTGTGAGAGCAAGTAATACAATTACCAATGCCTGGTAGCCTGTAAATTTTTTTTCGGGAATAGGGACTGCTGCATCCATCTTCAAAAATAATCAATTGAGAATGGCGTGAAAAATAAAAGCTGTTACCAAATAGCAAATAACAAAATAATTTTTCGCGGTACTGATCAGTTAATGATAACTTTAAAAACTTCTTTATTCGACAGCATACCTTACACAATATCGGCACACAAAAAAAATCCATTTTCTTGTTGGGGGAAAATGGATTTAAACAAGGACTTATTATTTTTATTACCAACCGGTGTTTTGTACAAGATTAGGGTTTGCTGTTCTATCAGATTCGGGAATGGGATAATAGTAATTTCTTTCGGCCCATGTTCTTGCAATAGTAGTTAACCAGGTTACTTCACCAAAGTTGTCATTCGATAAACGTTGGGAATTCGGAATTCCATTAATCGTTGCGGATACATTGACAAAAGTAACGTTTGGTATTGGGGTAGGTGCCGTTCCTTTATAGAATAATACATCAGGCGTTCCATCTTCATTGAGATCCATTAGGACATTTAGGGCTGGAACATACATTCCATTCCATATCATAGTCAACAGGTCGCCTCTTTTCCACCTCATCAGGTCATAAAAACGGAATCCTTCAAGTGCTAATTCAATTCCTCTGTCCCTGCGAATCTCCAAAATAACAGGATCGGAAATAGCCGGGAAATATTTTGTTTGCAAATAAGCATCAGCAATAACTGGTTTTGTTAGTAACCCGCCTGTAATACCAGCTCTTTTACGCAATGCTCCAATTGTTTTTGCCCAATCAGCATCTGTAAGCACTCCCAACTCTGCTTGTGCTTCTGCATAATTCAATAAAACTTCTGCATAGCGGAAGATCGATACAGCATTATTATTAAGATCTCTTGTGTCATAATAGGTATCATCAAGACTCCATTTGATAGGCATATAACCTGTAAACGTATAAGAGAAAACAGGTGGAGCAGCTACCAATGTTGTTCCGTTTAATCTTTTGTAAGGTCCCATGCGAATCGTTTGTTCCAATCTTTTATCCCTGTTCTTTACTTCATCTTTAAACTCCATTGTTTCATAACCAGCGGTGTTTGTAAAAGGAGTGCCGTCAATTTTTAAATAGGTATTGATGAAAGTGCGGATAAAATTAAATCTTACACCTGTAGTAGCACTTGTCATATACCAGTTGGCTGCATGAAGAATTCCCAATGCCGGATCTTGTAGTGCAGCAAGCATTATTTCTTCTGGAACAGGAGCTACGTTTGTAAACACTCTTCTGTAAGAAAGAGAAGTACCTGCGCCTTCATACAATTTAAAACCTGATTCATCCATTATCTTTTTTGCAGTAGTTGCAGCCATGGTAAGTAATGCAGCAGAAGTGCCGGTAAGGTTCAGGTTGGTATGATATTTCCGGAATGTTCCTTCAAACAAACATACCCTTGCTTTAAAAGCATAGGCGACCCATTTTGTTATCAAACTACGTGAGGCATCAGATACTGTTTTAATATTCGCAGTTGCATAATCAAGATCAGCTATTATAGAATCGATCACCTTTACTCTTGAATCCCGACCCGCAAACAATTGCGGGTCATCCACATCCAATGCTTTACCGATCCATGGCACATCACCATATCTTTTTACTTTTTCAAAATAAAAGAATGCTCTGAAGAATCTTGCCAAACCATTGTAATGACGTCTTACATCTTCCGGAACACGGGTGTCAGTATTGCGCTGTAAAAAATAATTTACATTTCTTAATTGAAACCAATCCCAATCCCAGTCAGGACCAAGTGCAACCAGGTTATAAGCCGATGCAGATGTATTATCAGAAATAGTAGGACCGTATGCATTTCCTCTTAAGAACGGGGGAGCATCTCTTCTTGCTCCATAGTCAGACATATTATCTGCGGTATGAACATTGTTAGCACTTGGCAGAATTTGATAAAAGGAATTTGCATATAATTCTAATCCCTTTTCACTGCCGAATACCGCATCTGCCGAAGCCGTCGATTCCGGCAATTGTTCCAGCTTGTTACATCCCATAACAAGCGAGGCTATTAAAAAAAGCCACAAATATGTTTGTTTCATAATTATATTTTGTTTCATACTGTTAGAATGTTATTGATAAACCAAAAGTGATCCCCTTCATCATTGAATAATTGTATCCATCACCGGCATTAGTGGTAGTAAATACCTGGTCAGATACAACAGCGTTTTCAACGTCAATATCCCTGGTGAGCTTATAAAGTGGAGAAGCTGTCCAGATATTTTCCGCAGAGATATAGACCCGTACATTAGTCGCATGGATCCTTGAAATTATATTCTTTGGTAAATTATATCCCAGCTGAACATTCTTAAGACGTATGTAAGCTACATTCTGAAGATATCTTGTTTGTGCAAACGTAAGGATACCACCGGCCCGGTTTGCAAGACGAGATACATATCTTGGCAAATATGCATCAGGAGTTTCAGGTGTCCAATGATTATCCAAATGCCATTTTGGTAATTTATTGTATGGCCTGTTGTATTGTCCCCAGAAAACACCTGCTTCAGTACTTGGGAACCAATTTTGTTTACCAACACCCTGGAAGAATGCAGAAAAGAAAATTCCATTCCAATCAGCTGATAAATTAATTCCATAGAGATATCTTGGCGAACTATTTCCAATTATAAATCTGTCACCCGGATTACCGACTGTGCTTGTGCCCGGATTAACTACGCCATCTTTATTACGATCTGCTAATTTAATATCACCGGCAAAAGCTTGTCCTGATGAAGTAGATAAAAGTCCCGGTTGTGTTGCATGACTTGCAACATCAGCAGCGGATGTAAAGAATCCTTCTGTTTCATATCCCCATATTTCACCGATTACCATTCCTTCGTAATAATCGTTTAATCTTTTCTGCGGGTTATTATATTTAGTTATTGTGGCTTTATTATCGGCAAGAGTTAACCGAACATCATAATTGAATGATTTATTTTTTACCATGAATTTATCGCCCCATGATAATGTCATCTCCCAACCTTTTGTTTCAAGGTCTGCATAGTTGCCTCTTGGAGCTGTTGCACCAAAAACTGCAGGTGGCGTTACTGCAAGTGTGAACATGTCTGTGGTTTCGCGGACATATACATCACCAACAAAACGCAAACGATTAGAGAGCATTGCAAAATCAAGCCCGAGATTTTTTGTTGTAGAGGTTTCCCATGTAAGACCTGAAGGTAATACCGATGGTCTGCTGGTAAATTGTGGTCTTATACCATTTAATATTAAACCTAATTGAGCAATACTGAATTGCTCCTGGTAAACATAAGAGCCAATATTACCATTTCCCAATGAACCATAAGAGGCACGGATCTTCAGATCGGAAATAACTTTTGGCGATACATTCCAGAATGATTCTTTTGAAACCCTCCATCCTGCAGATACTGAAGGAAAGAAACCGTAACGTTGGTCTTCAGGAAATTTTGAAGAACCATCATAACGACCATTTACTTCTATTAAATACCTGTCTTTATAAGAATAATTCAATCTGCCGAAACCTCCGAGAATTGCCCATTCTTCCCAGCCACCTGATGTTAATATTGATGTTCCTAATGCAAGATTAATATCATTTGCATTTTCAAATATCAAGCCGTTGCGTTGTGCTAATAATCCTTTGAATGTTGATTGCTCATAATTATAACCGAGTAATGCTTTGAAGTAATGAACATCATTGATGTTGTCTTCATATTCAGCATAAATATTTGTTGCGATGTATCGTGTTTTTTGCCTGATCTCACGAAGATCATTTGTTGTTGTTCCGAGATAAGCGATCACACCAGGTTTTGAGCTATAGGGCAGGGGAACTTGTTTTCTTTTTTCACCGATCTCAGTGTTTTGAAAAGTGAAATCACTTTTAAATCTTAATCTTTTATTGAGAAATTCAGCAACTAACCCGATCCTGTTCCGAAAGATCGATCTCTCCATATCCATTGCATTCTTGCCATAGTAAAAATCACCTACTGTATATGCAGATGATGCAGTTAATGTGCCATCAGGATTTAGCAATGGAGCCAAAGGATGTCCTTCATCTGCAATGTTTCTGAATATACCGCTACCTTCCCCTACATTAAGTGGTTGATGATATTTCACACTTGAGTAATCAGAATTATTTTCAAATCGTAACCATGGATAAACCTGGATGGCTCCCTTAGCACGAAAATTCTTCATACTGTAATCATCAGAGCTATATCTGAATATTCCTTCCTGGTCATAGATCCTTCCAGTTAATAAAAAAGTTGTTTTATCGCCGGCGCCGGAGATAGTAAGGTTATGTTCTTTTGCGCTGTTTGAGTTTTTATATAGTTGTGCATACCAATCAGTACTTGCATAATATACATATTCACCTGTGGTAGGATCAATTTCCACTTCAGGCAAACCTGTCAGGTGTGATCTTCTTTCTAATTCGGCAAGGTAAGCTTGAGAGAATTTCAATGTTTTATTTACTGCCTGCGGGAACTGACCATCCCATGCAACAGATGACTCAGCAAACATCTTTGCAAATATGTATCCGTTGTTCTCAAAATCCGGAACCTGCGTAGGTTTTTTTATTGTATAATTACCGGTGTAGGTAATACTTGTTTTACCCTTTGCAGGATTTTTTGTCGTGATCAATACAACTCCAAATGCACCTCTTGCTCCATATATCGCAGCAGACGATGCATCTTTTAGTATTGATACACTGGCAATATCATTTGGATTGATTACAGCAGGATCTCCTTCCACGCCATCGATCAGCACCAATGCATTTCCACCCTGGCCGATAGAAGTTGCTCCCCGGATATTAAATCGCGGAGCCTGGTTTGGCTTTCCATCAAGTATCCTGATATTAAGGTTAGGCAATACTCCCTGTAATCCCTGCGTAAGGTTTGGTATGGAACGGTTTTCAAGAGCTTCTGAAGTTATTTGGTCAACTGCTCCAGTCAGATTTGCTTTTTTTTGTGTACCATAACCGACAACTACAACTTCACCCAGTTGAACACTTTCAGTCAGCATTTGCACATCAATTACTTTTCGTCCATTTATTTTTTCTGTAACTGCACGGGTGTTGACATAAGTAAAGGTCAATTCATTAAGATTGCTGGGTACATTGATGGAATATATTCCATCGGCATTTGTGAGTGCCTGTGTTTTGGTGCCGGTAACGGATACAGTAACACCTTGCAGCGGTGTTTTATCCGTGCCTGTAACTTTCCCGGTTATGACATTATCCTGTGAATGGGAAGTGGTATATAGCAATAGCAGCAAAATAGAGAGGCAAAAGTTCTTTCTCATAAACTTTGGGTTTGGCAGTTTAAAAATAGGTTGCAGTAGTAAACAAGGGTAGCTTGAAGAATTAATAGGTTGGGATTTTTAGCAAAAGGTCATTCGATAAAAACTATTCGTAAAATAAGAATAAATCACTACTTAACAATAATATAATAATAATTTAATGGAGGAAAAATTAAGATTATAATCAAAAACCCTTAGTGAGTTGGTTGATAAAAGTCATTGTTTGAAAAATAAATGATATACTGGTGTTATTATGTTTTCCGGCTGTTCAATACTGCTAACAATAATCAAACATTCTTGCAGCTGAATTATCAGCTTACCTGCCATTTACCATTTGCATCTTTAGAATAGGTGAGGCCATTGCTCATTTCATGTATCTCTACGTCGCTTTTAATAAACTTTCTTTTTTCATAAACCCTGATGCCATTATTTTCTCTTGTTAAATAGTTTATCAATGCCGTAATAGTTCCCGGTATTTCGTGCAACCATTGATCATCTTCTTCTTTTACAAATGCCTGGCTCATTTCTTATTTTTATTCTTTCTCCAGCAATAAGGGCAATAGCTTCCTCTGTATTTATGACCACGGCTGCAGATCTTCCACCCTTTTTTAATAGCTGATCTCATAAATGTTTTAATGAAGCCGAATCAAATCCTATGCCTTTTATGCTTACAAACCTGCAACTGAGCCAGATTGCTTTAATGTTTTTATGAATTTTTTATCGATCACCCGGTATCCTGTTGTTTCATCATAAGGAAGTGACTCAATAGGCTGATCTTTGTATTGTTTAATTCTGCCTCTTGCATCAATGGTTGAGAAATCGATCAATATATTTTCTGTTTTACGGTTCAGGTAAACAAATTCATATTTCTTTTTTTCCGGAGCTATTTTATATCTGTCGCTATTTACTTTTAGTACTACATCATATATTTTCACCTTGGGAAAATAAAGTTTAAGTTTAGCTGAACTAAGCACATATTGTTTCGATATTTCATCATACTGAAAAGCCGACAGTTGCTGATCTCTGAAAGTTTTCATCCATCTTTTACCATTATAAAGACTAAAAGATATTACCGCATCCTTTAATTGATCTTTTATATACAAAATGCTGTGAGTGGAATCGTTGATCTTTCGCGGAAGATAAACACTGTTCAATCCTCTAAGCTCAGCAGATAGATTTTTAATATTTGAATTCACGAAAAGAAGTTTTGTGCTGTCTGTATCAAAACACTCCGGATCGACCTTAAAATCAAAATTGATACACTGGCAAAAATCATCCAGCCATATCTTGATATATTGCCTGCCGCCAATTTCTTCTGGATAAAGTGTTTTCGTTAGTTCCTGCCAGATCCTTTTTCCTTTTTCAGCAACTGCATTAAAGAACTTCACATTTTCTATCGGACATTTTGTTTTGAAAGGGATAGGAACTCTTATCTCTACAGGATAAGGCAGCTTGCATGGCTTTAACTGATCACCGCAGATGATCAGCACAGAAGATAATATCTCACCACGGGTTGTGTTGTTATATAAATTGTTTTGCCGCATCTGCGTCGTATTAGTTAGCAATTGGAAATTCATTCCTGAGCCGGCCTCAAAATTTGCCAGCATTGATGCGGGCATATTTCCCGGGCTATATGTAATGATGAATCCGTTATCCAATGTTTTGGTCACCGGTTTCATAGGGTCAATATTTACTTTTGGTTTTATCGATAGCCTTGCAAACTGGTAGCCTATAATTTCTGTTCGTCGATTCAATGCCCGGCCATCATCAGAATTGTTATCAGCTTTCGGCATTGATTCTCCAAAGAACTGCGAGGATAATCTGCTGACTGAAATTTTTTTAGTTAACAAATACTGATACACTTCATCCGATCTTTTTTTAGAAAGTTCAAGATTGTAATCTTCTTCATCTGTTTCATCAGTGTAGCCTAAAATTGCAATTCTGTCCCAGTCTTTTGATAAAAAACTATCAAGCTTTTGCTTATCCTGCTTTGAGATATTGAACTTGTCTGACTTGTAAAAGACGACGAGTGTGTCTGTTTTTTGTCCGTAGGAAACTAATGTAAAAAGTAAAATGGTGACGAGGGGGAGATGCAGTGGTTTCATGTTGTGGCGTTTTCGGCATAACGAATTTATTGTGTTGGTTATGCTTAAAAGTTTTCTTAAAATTGATTTTGCCTTACACTGCCTGGTTGATTGCAGTGCTGTATTGAGATCGGATCAGGAACAATTATGGAGAGTAATTAGCTGATCATTTTCCATAAACCTTTATGAAATGGTGAAGTGATCGTAAATTAATTGCCATTCTGGCTTAGCTCAATTTGCATTTATATTTCCAGCCGCTCAAGCACAATGAGTGCCTCCATTAGTTTATTCCAGGCAAGCTGCCACTCTTCTTTTGCCTTATTCACTTTCTCATGGTCTTCTTCTAATAATGTTTCTTTTGTTTTCAGATACTCTCCGAGTTTCTGAAGCGATTCCTGGTTTAATTCTTCTAATCGTTTCTTGTGTTCCATATTATTATTTTAAATGACTCTGCAATTTTTCACTGCACAGTAATTATGCCAGAGACATCACTCTAAAAAGTTTGGACTAATTTGAAGTATTATTTGATCAATCCTTACTTTACTGCTAAGGTCAGGGCCATCGTAGCCCAATTGGTTCCTGCAGCAGAAATAAATTGATCTTTTTCATGTGGGAATCCATTGTAAACAAAAGGAACAAATGGAAAGGAACGGGATCTTACTTTCCATGATCCATCTTCATATTGAGTTTTAAGTAAGAAAGAAATGCCTTTTTGAAAAGCAGGGTCCTCTGTTTTTAAATGTCCTGTTTCATGCAAAGCGTATAATGCCTGGCCAGTTGCATAAGAATCACTTTCAAGATTGACCAGTTGTGACCATCCTCCATCTCCACGTTGGGTTGCTAATAATTTTTTAGCCTGTTGCTGAATAAAATTTTTATCTCCATTTATCCATTTAAGCCCGAGCAATTGGAAAACTCTTTCCTCATTGTTTTCCGGCACGTTGCTCATCATCCATGCACGGGCCCTTTCAATTCGTTGTGCGATCTCTTGTTTTAAAGAAGGAGGGGAGTAATATTGAAGAGCCGATACCATAAGTGCTGTTGCTGAAAAAGAATAATACTCCAATGGCGGCCTTGGATTGGGGCTTACCCAATTACCTTCGCTGGTTTGGCGTTGCATTAAATTTTTCACCAGCATTTCTATCAGTTTATTGGACTTATATTGATTGGCCCACAATGCCCAAAGCTGGTAACCACTCGACATTATGATGGCCACAGGATCATCATTCTGAGCCAGCACATCTTTCCTCGATCTTATTACACTCATGATAGTATCAAATATCTCATTCAGACTTGTATCGCTAACGGTAAACCCTTTTTCTTTTGCCATTGATAAATTAACTGCGGTCAGGTCCTGGTGATGGCAGGATTGACAACCACCGGCATTTTCTAAAAAAAGATGACTGGTTGATTGTAATAAAGGCAAACTTTTATTGATCGCTTTCTTAATTTCTTCCGGATCGTTGATCTTGTTTTTGTTTGTTACAGTTGTGAATGCTGCTATTACTGTAACAATTCCTGATAGAACTAACCATTTTTTCATAACAAGAGTTTTAAAATTATTTTGCTCCGGCTTTTTTTAATAAAGCAACTGTATGTGTATTCCCTTTTTTTAAGGCTATGGAAAGAGCAGTTGCTTCACCATCACCTTTTATATTTACATCAGCGCCATTTTCTAATAATGCATTTATGATATCAACATTATCATGTTCGTTATAAACTGCCCACATCAATGGAGTAAAACCACCGCCGCTCTGTATATTGATCTTTTTTGCTTTTTTTAATAATGCTTTTACCGAAACAAGATCATTAAAAGTTACTGATGCTGCCAAAGCTGTTAATCCAAACGTACAGATCTTATCAGGGTCAGCGCCTCTTTCTAATAATTGAATTACGACAGGGCTATTTACATTCAATGCTGCGTTGAGCAATGCTGTTGTAGAATCGCCGCTGAGAGCATTAATATCAATTCCTTTACTGAGTAATAGTGATATGGTCGCAGTGTCATTAAATAATGCTGCTCTTATTAATGCATTCTCTTTTTTGTTATTAACAGCTAATGCATCAGCTCCTTTATCCAACAATAATTTTACGGCCTCATATTTCCCATGAACAACAGAAGCTATAAGTAATGATGTATTGCCTGAACTTGCTTTTGCATTTACATCTGCTCCATACCGGATCAGCAATTTCATTTTTGAAAGATCATGCACGGACCACATCAATGCAGTTTCGTCAAGTTTATTTTTTGCATTTACATTGCTGCCTTTCTCAATTAATAATTGCATACAATCTGCAGATGCATAAAGCGCAGCAAACATTAATATGTGGTCACCATCTTCGTCGAAACTGTTTGGGTCAGATCCGTTATCAAGCAGAGCCTTTACTTCTTTGATATCGTTATTTCTTACTGCGGCAAAGATCTTTGATGATGCAGTTTGGGCATTTAACAGGTAAAAACTGCTTGTAAATAAAAAGGCGGACAAAAAAAGCTTGAGCATTGAATGGTTATAGGTGTGGTTAAAGCTAAACCAAATTTTGAAATTGCGGGGAGGTTTTAAAAAACCGAAGCGATGTGTTGTTTTCGATATCCCTAAAGAGTACCTCTGAAGCATCCAAACACTAGCGATCTTTCTTGAAAAGCCGGTAGGTTAAGTAAAGAAACAATTTACTAACAGTATAGCCGGCAAGAGTAGTTTTACTATTTGTTTTATACTGTTTTGTATGTTAAGTTTGCAGTACGCTTTCAGTCCAGGTATCCTATCAAAAACAGCGAAATCGATATCCCGAAAAGTGAGACCTGACTGAAAACAATGCTTCGTAAATTAACCTTATCACTCCTCCTAACTGTTTGCTTTATTGCTGTCAGCAAATTTTCTTTTGCCAATGTTATTACAGTTAATGGCGGCTCTGCACCTTACACATTAGCCGCCAACGATACTCTTTTTATTGCATCAGGTATTTATACTGGTTCGGTTAGCGGCCTTACTGCTAATAACAGGACAATTATTGTTGCAGGCGGAGCGACCTTTCAACCTGCCTTGCTTGATGGCACCAACAATTGGATAGTTTGCAAAATGCATATCTATGGGACATTTACATATACCACACAATCATTGACAACTAATACGAATTTCACGTTAGAGAATTATGCGGGCGGGATGGTGAATCTTGGAGTCCTGAATACAAAGGGAAAAGATCAGGTATGGACAAATAATATCGGTGGAACTATGAACTTCACAGCTGACGCAACTATCAACGGTGGTACTGCATCTGACGATAATAATGTTTTTATCAATTATGAGACTGTTAATGCTAGCAGTAATTTTGTAATGAAAAGCGGTTCAAAGTTTTATAATTACAAAGATTTTAATGTATCAGGTAACTATACGGCCAACGGCGGTATTTTAAATAACCAGGGAAATTTTGTCGTCACCGGAAGTATAGATATGAATTCAGGTGCTTCAGAAATAAGAAATTATTGCCGGATGGAGGCTTATGGTGGCATATCCCTTTCTAACGGTAACTTTTATAATTATACTTATTTGTGGGCAAGAAATTCAGATCTCACTATCAGTAGTGGTGCAGTATTTCAAAATGTATTAATTCCTCAAGCTTCTGCGCCAATAGTACATGGCAGAAACTACACGCATACGGGTGGTTGGATGAGCGGCCCTGCCCGTTTATATTTTTATGGAACGACTAGTATAAGTGG
>Ga0070698_100004258_pt1 | contig 15727 bp, 12 predicted proteins | sample KBSK1502metaG_FD_65477 | JGI IMG/M metagenome (GOLD analysis project Ga0070698, IMG submission 65477) | Corn, switchgrass and miscanthus rhizosphere microbial communities from Kellogg Biological Station, Michigan, USA - KBS K1-50-2 metaG | ecosystem: Host-associated > Plants > Roots >...
CGTATGATTGTCCGCTTTATTGATCATATCGAAGAGAGTCTTCAGGCTATTGTAAGAACTCACCGGAAACACAATGTTCCCGCCGCCACCAAAATAAAACCGCCGTTTGTAAACGAGCTGCTTACCGTCCTTCGTTGCCCCAATAGTCGGCGTGTATTCCGTGACTGGGGCGGAACGTATTGGGGAGGGTGCGTCGGCATTGTCCAGTGCGTAACCGTCCGGAAGGTTGATTGTCACTTCATCGTCCTCCAACCAGGGATAGTGAAAATAGACATCGTGCTTGCGTTCGCTGGCCGAGAACAGTGGGGAGACGCCATGTTCGAAGAATGCTGGTTGCAGAAAGATTCGCTTACCGGTTCTTTGGGCGTAACCCGGCACGCGCACGTGATAGGTATAGGCAAACGGCTTGATTGGGTCAGCAACATTCTCAATTGTGATATTCGAAAGTTCAGCCGTGCTTATGCGACTCTTAACGCTGCTCCGCAAGGTCTCCTCGCGCTCCGACGGTGAGTCATCATCGTTATACTCCTTCTTGTCATAGCCGAGATGACCCGAGTATTCGATTCGCACATCACCTTCGAGCGTTCCATCCTCCAGCAAAGTGAGTTTGGCTGTACGCTTTTCCACAGACTTTTCAGGACCCGACGTACCGGTCAACGTCCAAATCGGTTCCTTCGAATCTGTGATGAGCGTTTCCTGGCTTTCCTCGGGCCAACCCAACATCCCGAAAGACGTATACATTTCCGAGGGACTAAAATACTGCCATTGCTCGCCAACTTTTACCGCTATGAAGGATGACTGAAGAAATGCGGTATTAGCCATACCTCGATTAAAAAATAGATCGTCACGGTTGCCGGACAGAGCCAGTCGCGCATCGAATCCAGCGGCCTTGGCGAGCGCGGCAAAAAGATAATCTATGTCTGAACTCGAACCCATTCCGCGCTTGAGCGTGTCGGCGGGCGACTTGTTATCCTTGATTTTCTTTCTTTCGTCGTCGGAAATTCCCGAGGCATCATCGCTGGTGTTCTTAATCCTGGTGCGACAGTAATCATAGATCCGTTGCAGCTTTGCTTCTGGCGTGGCGGCATCGCCGATGATCCCCACTATCGCAGTCTTGACGTCGTCGTTTACTTTCATCGAGTCTTTGACGACCTCATAAAGGGCCTTGCCCTTATCTTTCCAATACCGTTCCTGGTCGATTTTGTCCTCCTCCGTGTAGTAGAGAAAGACCCAGGAACGTACCTGGTCGTCCGGCGGCATCTTCGGCTCTTCATGAAATGCCGGAACATTGTTTAGGGTCAGCTTCGAAAACCCGTCCCTGTCTTTAACGAATCTGGTTTCACCAATATGAAAAGGCATGTAACGCATGCCCATAAAAGGCTTGAGGAAGTAGGTAACCGACTGGGCCGGAATGTCGCGCTGAAACTGTAGTCTCAGCCGATCGGCGCTTGCGTAGGCACGCACTTCGCGCCAGCGGTATTCCACAATAGCGCCTGGCTCAACTCCAGGCAGCGCGAAGGATTTTGCTTTGACTTTCTCCCCGTTTACTTTGACGATGGTACGTTCGAAGACGTCCTCTTTTTTTAACTCGACTATCGTCCCGTCAGGTTTGATGACCCGCGCCGCAATGTCTTTGATTCGATTCGAACCAAGGTAACGAAGATCAATCTTGCTTTGCGACTCCGTACCGCGGTCAGTGAAAACCTTAATGCGCACATAGTTTTTCAGCGAGAGTTCATCAATAACACTGTCATCGATCCGAATCTCCCAGAAGATCGCTTCTGCGTCGGCATCTTTTTCAACCAGGGGGGCTTTGAGGGCCAGGTCAGCGGGATCTACCGGTTTCCAGTCATCGGCCAAGGCTGTCGTCGGGAAGACGAACCCGACGCAGATCAAGAACAACGGGAGAAGGAAGCGAGGCATAAATTTCATGACTAAACTCCTGAAATATTAATTGCGGTGTACTCTGGGTCAGGAACTCACTACGGACTTGCGAGGCTCGCGTCAGCCGGTTGCGGAATGCCTATCTGGGAACAACCGGGCGGATTCTAAACCAGAAGAAGAGCCGATGCAATGCGCAGTTTCGGCAATGACGGGTGCCACCCACCGTCAGCCAATAGACCGCGCTTATTGGAAACTGATCCCCTACTTTGGGCCCTGGGGCGCACGGCCAATGCGCAGCTAATATGCTACAATTTACACGATTTCGTTGAATATTTCCGCACCAAAGACTGCAACCAGTCGAAACCAGGAGGACAGAAATAGTGGCTACCGAACTGAAACGAACAACGACTACCCTTGAACGGATTGAAGAACTCCTGGGCGATGGCGCAAGAACGCTGTTGGATCATAAGTCCGAAACGATCGACCGAGGTCAAATCAACCTGCCCGGCCCCGATTTTATCGATCGCGTTTGGGCCTATTCGGATCGCTCGCCTTCTGTTTTGCGGTCACTGCAGTCGCTTTTCGACAACGGCCGCCTGGCCGGTACCGGATACCTTTCAATCCTGCCGGTTGACCAGGGTATCGAACATTCGGCCGGGGCGTCGTTTGCACCAAATCCCCAGTACTTCGATCCGGAAAATATAGTCAAGCTGGCTATCGAAGGCGGCTGCAATGCTGTGGCCTCGACTTTTGGCGTCCTCGGCTCCGTCGCACGAAAGTTTGCGCACAAGATTCCTTTCATCGTGAAGATCAATCATAACGAGTTGCTGACGCTGCCGAATAAGTTTGACCAGGTATTGTTTGGTACCGTGAAGGAAGCTCACAACATGGGCGCAGTGGCGGTGGGCGCCACCGTCTATTTCGGATCCGACGAATCAACGCGCCAGATAACTGAAATCAGTCAGGCGTTTGCCCAGGCGCATGAACTCGGGATGGGCACAATTCTCTGGTGCTACATGCGCAATTCCGGGTTTAAGACTCCAGAAGGCGATATGCACGCTTCCGCGGACCTCACCGGACAGGCAAACCATCTTGGGGTGACTATTCAAGCCGACATAATTAAGCAGAAACTTCCGGAAAGAAATGGCGGATACACGGCGGTGGAAAAGGCGCTCGGCAAGTCGTACGGTAAAACGAGCAAGCTGGTCTACGAAAAACTCACCACTGACAATCCCATCGATCTGGTTCGCTATCAAGTGGCCAATTGTTACATGGGTCGCTGCGGACTGATCAATTCCGGTGGCGAGTCGAAAGGCGCTAGCGATTTGGCAGAAGCCGTGCGCACTGCGGTTATTAACAAACGTGGTGGCGGCACCGGCCTCATCTCCGGTCGCAAGGCATTCCAAAGGCCGATGAGCGAAGGCATCGAGTTGCTGAATGCAATCCAGGATGTTTATCTCAGCGACGAGATCACGGTGGCGTAATCAGACCAGAACATCTTAACCTTAGTCAGAGGCGGGCCTGAGTGCCCGCCCTTTGCATTGAGTAGAGGAACGGAACCGGGAGCGGTTGCGACCGGATCAAGAGACTCAAGGCTGGCTCTCGACGCGTAGCGTCGGCATGAATTTAGCCCGGCCTCTTAAGGCCGGGATCGAGGAAGTGTTTTGGAATCTGCGTCGCGTCAGCGACGATTGAACATTCAACCGTCGCTGACGCGACGAAGATTTTTGTGATGGCATGTGATCCCGGCCTTAGGAGGCCGGGCTAAATTCAGTCGTCGCTGCGCGACGCAAAACATTCCATATGTGAACCCTGCCTGCAATCCTGTTATCATGCGGCGCCCGTATATCAACTGAGTCGAAATGTCGTTGGGAGTGCAACTCGAATCAGCAGAAGGGTCTGACGTTGAGCTTCTTCATGCCGTGGCCCGTGGTGATGAAGCGGCTTTGGCGCGCCTTTACGACGCCTACAGGGTAATCCTGTTTGGCTTGCTCGTCCGTATATTGAATAGCCGCGAAGAAGCAGAAGACATTCTGCAGGACGTATTCATTCAGGTTTGGCGGCGGGCGAAGGACTTTGACGAAAAACGGGGGCGCCCATTCACCTGGCTGGTCACCCTGGCGCGCAGCCGGGCAATCGACCGACTGCGTCAGCTTGGCGCTCGCCAGCGTCTGGCGACTGGAGCGGCGCAGGAACAGACCGAAAGCGTTTCCGACGCCTTGTCGGATACCATCCGATTGGCCCAGCGTGAAACGGTTCGACAGGCTCTCGCTGAACTCCCCGCAGAGCAAAGACAGACGCTGTTGCTGGCCTATTTTGAGGGACTAACGCAGTCGGAAATAGCTGCCAAGCTCAACGCCCCACTGGGAACGATTAAAACGCGGATGCGTTCAGGAATGATCAAACTGCGCGCTCTCTTAGGAAAGCAATTGGAGAACTTCAGCTAAATCACAGGAAGCATGACGCACGAGGATTACAAGGAACTGCTGGCCGCAAAGGCGCTGAGTGCGCTTGATGCAGCCGACGCGCGCCTGCTGGCCACTCATCTTGAAAGCTGCGCCGACTGCCAATCCGAAATGGTTGAGTTGGCGGATACGGCCGCGCTGCTCGCATCTCAGGCCCAGCCGCTTGAGCCGTCAACGAAAGTACGAGAACGGATACTGGCAAGTGTGCGTGCTGAAGTTCAAGCAGCTCCACCGAGCGATCGTGTTTCAGCTGACATCTCGCAGCGCGACGGAAACGTAATCGCGTTTGAACGGCCGGCGAGAAATATCTGGTCCTCACTCGGATCTTTCGGCGCCCTCGCTGCCACACTCGCTTTCGTGGCCATGATCATCGCTCTGGCGGTGATGTGGCAGAAAAACCGAAGTATGCAGAGTGAGCTGGCCCGGCTCAAAGCAGAGATGGGTCAAACATTAGCGCAGCGTGACCGTGAGCGCGCGATGGGCGAGTTGTTAATTTCACCCGGCGGTCATATGGCAAAACTTGCCGGAACGAACGTCGCTCCCGACGCGCAGGCGATGCTCGCTTACGACAAAAGCGGCCACGCGATGTTGATGGCTAAGGGGCTGCCGCGCGCGCCCGAAGGGATGGCCTATCAACTCTGGTACATCAAGGACAATAAGAAAATGCCGGGAAAAGTTTTTACACCGGACGCCGCCGGCAATGGAATGTTGGAGGATCAAATTCCAGCTGTCGCGCGCGACGCCACCGTTTTTGCCATCACTCTCGAGCCTAAGAACGGCGTTCAAGTGCCCACCGGCTCTATCTATCTCGTCAGCTCCTCGTAACCACTGAACGGTCGCTACACAAAATCAGAACTGGGAGCGACAGCGACCAGCCCAGTAGGCAACTCCTGAAAAAGTAGATGAGAGCGCTCCAAATTTCGGAAACTTGTCAGTTGAGTGATCGGCTGGTCGCTGTCGCTCCCAGTTCTGATTTTGTGTTGCCCTGCGGTCAACTATTTCCGCGAAAGCTGCTAAACTCTCCTCAATCCCACTTGGAAGAAGAAGCTAAATGAGCAAGAACGAACCGCCTTCAGTTGATAACATCATCTCCGATGAAACCGGAGCCTTCGATCTACGTTTTATCCTCTGGCGACACTTCTGCCAACAAAACGGCATTCCGGTCGAGACACTGCCAAGTCAACTTAATGGTGAACAAAAAGACAAGTGGGAAGAGCTTAAAGCCAGCCGGCTGCGCGGAAAAAAATAAAGGACCTGTGCGCTCAAGTAGTTCAGAGTTCAAGCTTCAACTTGTCTTCCTAAGCGGCAACAACCTAAAGGTTGAACTCTGAACTGTTTGAGTTCTTTCTCAGATTGCATTTCTACAACCTTCCCGAACCAGGTTTGTAAACTCCCGTGAGAAACGGATTGGTCTTTCTTTCCTGTCCGATTGTTGTTACCGGTCCGTGTCCGGAATAGACCTCGACGTCATCCCCGAGCGGTAGTAATTTGTTCATGATTGAATCCAGCAGTTGCTCAGTAGATCCGCCGGGCAAGTCTGTCCTGCCGATGGATCCCGCAAACAGCACATCACCCACAAAGACCTTTCGCTCATTTGCTGCAAACAAAACAACGTGGCCCGGAGTGTGGCCGGGACAATGAATCACCTGGAATTGCAGCTCTCCAACTTTATAGATCTGGCCATCCTCCCAATAACCGTCAACACGGGGCGGTGCCTCGAAATCAAGTCCCAGGGCCGCCCACTGTCCTCTCGGAATACCGATCCAAGCCGCCTGTTCAGGAAGCGCGTCATAAATAAACTCATCTGCCTGATGCAGCATAATCGCCGCGCCGGGTTTTATTTTTTTTAGCGCGGTCACGCCGCCGATATGATCCAGATGCGCGTGAGTGACCGCAATTGCCTGCAATTCAAAGCCGTGCCTGTCGATAGCGGCAACTATCGCTTCTGAGTCATCCCCTGGGTCGATACAGATCGCGCGCCTGGTCGATTCGCAACCGAGTATGCGTGTGTGTTGTTGGAAAGCGGTGACGGTAATTTCTTCGATGATCATTTGATTATGTTCGTATTCAGCGGTCAGGAGTCTGTGGTTGGAAGGAGTATAATTGGTGAACGACGGAATATCGAACGAGGATTTGGGAGCAGTATGCCTATCAGTGCGAGATCGGCCCCGCTGGCAAATGTGCTCGACGCATTAACAGTCGAGGGCGCTCCGGAATTAACTGAGCAGCTGCCGGACCGCGCTTTGAAGTGTTACGCCTGCGGCCATCGCTGCCTAATCAAGGAGGGAAAGCGCGGCATCTGCAAGGTCCGCTTCAATGAAGCTGGACGACTCCTGGTGCCTGCCAATTACGTCGCCGCGCTCGCCTCCGATCCCACTGAGAAGAAGCCCTTTTTTCACGTGCTCCCGGGTTCAGACACTTTAACTTTCGGCATGCTGGGCTGCGATCTGCACTGTGCCTATTGCCAAAACTGGCTAACCTCCCAGGCCCTACGCGACGACACCGCCGGGACCTCGCCTCAACCAGTGACGCCGGAGCGGCTCGTGGCGATGGCCAAAGCCTACGGCGCGTCGCTGGTCGGCAGTAGTTATAACGAGCCACTGATCACTGCCGAGTGGGCCGTCGATGTTTTCCGGCAGGCACGAGCGGAAGGCTTTCGCACTGCGTTCATTTCCAACGGCAATGCGACGCCTCAAGTTCTCGATTACCTGCGCCCCTGGACCGACTGTTACAAAATTGATTTGAAGTCGATGAACGACAAGAACTACCGGCAACTGGGTGGCGTGGTCGGCAATATCCTCGAGACAGTGCAGATGGTTCACGATCGAGGCTTTTGGGAAGAGATTGTCACGCTGGTGATTCCAGGCTTCAACGATTCCCCAGACGAACTCAAAGCGGCGGCAGATTTCATCGCGTCAGTTTCGCCCGACATTCCCTGGCACGTGACGGCGTTCCATCAGGACTACCATATGACCAAAAACGCTAACACCACTACCGAGCAATTGATTCGCGCTTGTGAGATAGGGCGGGAGGCCGGACTGCATTACGTCTACGCAGGCAATCTTCCGGGACGAGTTGGCCGTTGGGAAAACACTTACTGTCCTGACTGTGATGAACTGCTCGTCAAACGTCACGGTTATCTGATTCAGGAAATGAACGTGACCCCCGAGGGCAAATGTCCCTCATGCCAAACAAGCATCCCGGGCATCTGGTCGTAGTCGTGCTCTTGTTCCGACCGCTGGCGACGTCGTGGCTGACGTCAGGTTTGCGCACAAACAGTAAGGGCAGGATTAGAGTCCTGCCCTTACTGGTTTTGGTTTGAAAACACCGTCCGTTGTTCTGTCGGCGTTAGGGAGCCTTTGCCGCCGGACTGGCTGGCGGTTTGGGCGGCAGGCTGACCGCAGTGCCGCCATGATGAAACAGGCCCAGCCATTTTCCATCACGCTTCACCCAGATACTCGAGTGTCGCACTCCGAGAGGCGCATCAGGTGAACCGTCACCCTTGACCGTATAAGTTGTGAGCGCCGCGTCGTCATCGAGGTTAACTGACTTGAAATCACTCAAGACAGCTTTCGACGCGTCAAACATGGAGACACCTTTTACGGCTCCGGCTTTATCGTAAACTGCGTCGGGTTCAACTTCGACAAGGTCTGGCGCCAGCAACGATGCAAACCCAGCGTAGTTTTTAGCCTTAAATAAATCCCAGACAATCCTGTCGTTGGCACCTGGATCAGAACCGGTGGCGGGGACGGCGGCCGGAGTTGATGTTGGAGAGGCTGCCGCTTTTGCTGCGTTGTTCGGCGGCATTGTCATTGCCGGTTTTACCGCACACTCCTGATGATATATAGCCACCCATTTGCCCGCTCGCTTAACCCAGGCTGAACTAGCTCGGGCTGACAGAGGCTTAAACTCTTTGCCGTCATACTTCCCTTTTGTATTTGCGGTGTAGATCACGACGAAGGCGTCCTTATCTATCGAGAGAAACTTCCAGTCACTGAAAACAACTTCGGTTGGCTCAAACTTCTTTACGGAGGCAATCGATGCTGCCTTGTCGTTGACGCCTTCGGGGGTGACTTCCACCTGATCGTCCGCCAGCATGTTGCCGAAGGCGTCCCAGTCCTTATTCTTGATTGTGTCCCAAACAGCTTTCTCTTTGGCGATGGCGTCGGCCTCGGTCATGGCAACAGCCGCCGGACTCGCGGCCGCCGATGGCGGAGCTTGGTTCGCTGGCGGCGGCGTAGCACAAGCGCCGGTCAGTATTAAAACAGCAATAAGTAAGAAGGTTCTTTTCATGGGCTGTCTCCTTAAGTTATTAGTAGACCGGGTGGGTTCTATTCCAAAAGAAAAGATTAGTCAAGAACAGTCGGTCGAACCCTAACCAGGGACCCCGACCATCCTTACCATCCAAACGCCGAAACACCATTGACAAGCGCGATTCGTTGGCGATATTGTCCGCATTTGGTTGGACTAACTATTCCCTGGCGCGGGTCCGGCGCCCAAGCCCTTGACCTGTGAATTCCGCTCGCGCCTTTGGGGCTTTTCAGCAATAGGAGAATACCCATGACCGCATCAACCCCCTTGATCCCGGTTACCAGAACTCGATCTGGCGCAACGGTCTGTGCTCGAACTGTTGCCTTCATTGTCGCGGCGACTAGTCTAATGCTTTTCAGCGTGGGCAACGCGCCGGCGCAACGTAAGGCGGCAGCGGGGGGTGAAGAAGAAGCATCCCCGTTCAAAGATTATCGTGGCGTGCAGCTGGGAATGACTGCTGATGAAGTGCGCAAGAAACTCGGCAATCCCAAAGATAAGGGTGACGAGCAGGACTTCTTTGTTTTTGGCGATAACGAGAGCGCGCAGATTGTTTACGATTCAACCCACAAAGTGATCACAATTTCAGCTGACTTTTTGTCTACTGAGGCAAGCGTACCAACTTGCAAACAGGTTCTTGGGAGTGAGGCCGAAGCCAAGGCTGATGGCTCGGTTTACAAGATGGTGCGCTTTACCAAGGCCGGCTACTGGCTTTCCTACAATCGCACTGGCGGCACCTCTCCGATGACAAGCATTACGTTGCAGAAAATTCAGTAGAGAATACCAGGACAAGAAGACACTACGATCGGGTCCGAACGTCGCAGTCACCTCGACTGTGCACGCCGGACGGGAAACAAACCAAACAAAACATAGATAAGGACTGGAGCACGGTATATCCGGAAGCTGAAAGTTGACCTAACGCAATTCTTCGCGCATTGGCTGCGCGCCTACCGTGACCAGGCCTTACTCAAAAAAGGAGATCAAGATGAAGTCAAACCCCGATAGTTTACGCTGTTCAAAAAAATCTACGACTAGTTTGCGCTTAAGAAGGTATCGCACCTTTACAGTAGTGCTGGTGCTGGTGGGTGCTCTGTCTATAGTGACGGTCTCGGCGTTGGCGGCCTGCAATTTTCTGCTGAAGTGGGGAACCTCCGGCATAGCTACCGGACAATTCCAGACCCCCAGGGGCATAGCGGTCGATGACAGCGGCAACGTTTATGTTGCGGATACATTTACTCGCGTACAAAAGTTCAACACCAGCGGTACTTTCATTTCGCAGTTCGGCGTGCCGGGGGTTGTCAACGGTGGATTCGTGACTCCTTTTAAGGTGGCCACGGACTCGGCCGGCAATGTTTATGTTACTGATTCTGATTCGACCGCAGCCAGAGTACAAAAGTTTAACTCCAGCGGCGTTTTCCAGTTTGTGGTAGGCGGCTTTCTCAACAGCGCCACTGGTGTAGCCGTTGATTCAGCCGACAACTTCTATGTGGGCGACCAGGGCAACCACCGGATACGAAAGTTCACATCGGCCGGCGTGCTCATTACCTCATGGGGCTCGAGCGGCACTGGTGACAATCAGTTCGACTCGCCAATGGGCTTGGCGATTGACGCGTCCGACAACGTGTATGTCGTGGACTCAGTCAATAACCGGGTGCAGAAGTTCACTTCCGCGGGCGTCTTCATTACGAAGTGGGGCACGGCCGGCGCCGGCGACGGACAATTCAACGGGCCGCAGGGCATTGCAGTTGACTCCACAGGTACGGTTTATGTGGCGGATACAAATAACAACCGTATACAAAAGTTCACTTCGACGGGCACCTTCCTGGAAGCCTGCGGCACCGCGGGCAGTGGGGACGGAGAGTTTAGTTCGCCGGGAGACGTGGCGGTGGACTCCGCCAACAATCTCTACGTCGTCGACAACGGCAACGACCGCGTACAGAAGTTCGGCTCCGCCGCCGCCGCTCCCGTCGCCGACGCCGGCACAAACCAGAACATTGAATGCGCGGGCGCTCTTACTCCTGTCTCCCTTAATGGCACGGCTTCAACGCCCGGTAGTGGAACAATCTCCTCTTACACATGGAAAGAAGGCGCAACTCTCCTCGGCACCGGCGCGACGCTGGGTGTCTCGCTGCCGTCCGGCTCACATACCATCACGCTGACTGTCGTGGACACCGGTGGAGGTTCCGATTCCGATGATGTGCTTATCAACATCGTCGATACGACCGACCCCGTGATCACCGTCACCGGTGCTAACCCGCTGACGGTCGAATGTCACACCAGCTTCTCCGATCCGGGTGCGACGGCCACCGACGGTTGCGCCGGCAGCGTGCCCGTGAGCCCGTCGGGTACCGTGGATGTCAACGTGCCGGGTAGCTACACCATTACTTACTCGGCCACCGATGGCACTAACTCAGCGACGGCTACACGCACGGTGAATGTTGTGGACACCACTGCGCCCGTCATTACATGCCCGGCAAACGTCGTGGCTGTGCTGCCGCCGAACTCGATGGCCACCTCAATGGTTGTGAATTACCCGGCCGTGACGGCCACTGACAGTTGCTCATCGAGTGTGACTGTTAACAGTAGTCCGGCCTCGGGATCGATCTTCCCGGTCGGAACAACAATCGTGAACGCCACAGCGAGTGACGGCACTAATACCTCTAGTTGTAGCTTCAACGTAACTGTGCTCTATGCCTTCACCGGGTTCTTCCCGCCGATTTACAATCCGCCGGTCGTCAATGTGGTTAATGCCGGCAGAGCCATACCCGTGAAGTTCAGCCTGAGCGGTTTTAAGGGGCTCGATATTTTCGCCCCCAATTCGCCTGCTTCAGGTCCAATCGCATGCAACTCATCTGATCCCGCGGTCACTTTGGAGGATACCGTGACGGCGGGCGGCAGTAGCCTTAGCTACGACGCCTCCAGCGACCAGTATGTCTACATCTGGAAAACAGATGCTTCCTGGGCTGGGACGTGCCGGCAGTTGGTGGTGGTGTTGAATGACGGGAGCATTCACCGCGCCGACTTCAGGTTTAGGTGAGTCCACTCAAGCGATTTGCTGGGACCGCGAATCCGGGGACGCAGTTTCCAAACTGCGTCCCCGTTTTATCAGGGGGTGCACTTTTACGTTTCTCTACCTGCAACCTGGACGAGCCCGCAGCCTCTTACGTATGCTAACGCCTGATGCAAGCCAGCGTTACATTCGGGTCGCCAGGCAGGTTAGAGGACGAATCACGCGCCCGCGAACTTTCCCGGAGAATAAAGGACCGAGCCTTGCGCGAGGGCTTTGAGAAGGTTGGCATTGTCGCAGCCGCAGCCCTCGACAATGAGCGCAATCAATTGATCGAGTGGCTCGGGCGCGGCTATCACGGCGAAATGAGTTGGATGGAGCGCGACCCTGAGATGCGTGCCGATCCGCGTAAACTTTTTCCAGCCGCGCGCTCTATCGTTGTCGTCGCCGTAAACTACTACACAGCTCCCGCGCATACCGCCGACTCCGGAACAGGTAAAGTTTCTCGCTATGCCTGGGGCGACGATTACCACGAAGTTGTCGGCGCGAAACTTCGCTCGCTACTCGCGTGGATTCGCCAAGAGCTCCCGGGGGCAGAGGGAAAACTCTGCGTCGACATCCAACCGATGATGGATAAGGCCTGGGCTGCGCGCGCGGGACTCGGCTGGATTGGCAAACACACAAATCTGATAACAACTGAATACGGCTCCTGGGTTTTTGTCGGCGAGTTGCTGCTGAATCTCGACCTCGAATATGACGGCGAACTCGTCGCCGATCACTGTGGTAGTTGCACACTTTGTATCGATGCCTGTCCTACACAAGCGATCACCGAACCCTACGTGGTCGACTCAAACAAATGCATCTCCCACGCGACGATTGAACTGCGCAATGCGGACTTGCCACGGCCGGTTGCAGAAAAACTTGAAGGTTGGTTTTACGGCTGCGACATCTGTCAGGACGTTTGTCCCTGGAATCGCTTTGAGCAGACAACCAACGAGACTCGCTTTCTGCCGCGCGAGGGGAACGTCAACGCCTCTCTCGCTGAAATGCTGGAGCTGACACCCGAAACCTATGCTGAACGCTTTCGCGGCAGTGCAATGAAGCGCGCGAAACTTTCCGGGCTACAGCGCAATGCCAGGGCGCTGCTGGAGACTAAATCAACTAGCGGGGGCAAGCCCCCTTCCTGACCCTGAGGTTATCTTAGTTGAGTGCCTGATCCTGATTGAATGCCCTTCAAACCGAGTCATAGGGTCAATGACAGAACCTCTCAGGTCAGGAAGTTGGGCTTGCCCCAGCTCTTGAGTAAATTCTTGTGCTGCGTTGTAACCATTCCCCTATTTAGTCTATCGTCAACCAGAATTTAGATCCCTTAATCGAGGACAAAATTAGATGAGGCTGTTAACCCTGCTCTTGAGCTCCTGCGCTGTCATGTTTGGTTCTTTTAGTTCAGTAATCGCCCAGGAGCCGAAGACACCGGCCGACCTGCGCAAGTTGGCTGACGACTACTACACCTGGCGCAATGAAAACTATCCCGTCTCGTCGAGCGATGCGGGACTGCACACCTGGGACAACAAGCTGACGGATTATGCGCTCTCCGCGATCCTGATGCGGCGGCTGCACGTAAAGGAAGTGCTCGGGAAAGTGCGAGCCATGCAGACGGCCAACTGGAGCAAGGACGATCGCATCGATTGGCTCCTCTTCCGCTCCCAACTCGATGGCATCGACTTCTTCAACCGGGTAATTGATTTCGAGGCGAGCGATCCACAAACCTACGTCAACGAATGCAGCAACGGCATCTTCTCACTGCTCAAGAAAGAATATGACACGCCACGCAATCGCGCGCTCGCAGCAACTGCGCGTCTCAAACAAATGCCCTTCGTAATTGAACTGGGCAAAGCGAACCTCACCAAACCCGGCCAGCTTTATGCAAAGCTTGCGATTGATTCGGCGCGATCAGTTGACAGCCTCTTCAACGACAGCTTGATGACACTCGCCAAAGATCTGTCGCCGGCCGAAAGAAACGATCTGATCAAGGCGCGCGATGCGGCACTGGTCTCGATTCACGGCTATGCTGACTACCTGGAAAAGCGTCTGCCGGGAATGGTGCCCTTCAAGCCGATGGGCGAAGAGAACTACAACTACCTCTTGAAAAACGTCTACCTGCTGCCGCTGGACGCCAAGCAGGTTGAGATGTTGGGCCAGGCTGAGCTTGGACGTTATCGCGCGCTGGAATCCTGGTTGCCGGATCCGTCGCTGGCGGATCCAAACCCGGCGCGCAGCGCAAGCGTGCCGAAGGATCAGGAGGCGTTTCTGAAAGCCTACGAGAGCCGTGAGGCGGAGATGATCAGTTTTCTAAAGACAAATAATCTCGTCACCCTGCCGCCTTACCTTGGCCGGTTTGAAATCCGTCAGCTGCCTGAGGCGTTCAAGCCAACCAGTCCGGGCGGCTTCATGAACCCGCCCGGCGTTTACGATAAGGACGACAGTGGTTTCTATTTCATCCCCACTTACAATCCGCAGTCGAAGAACTTTTACATTCGCGCTGCGATAGAAGATCCGCGGCCAATACTCGGCCACGAAGGAATTCCCGGCCACTTCCTGCAACTCTCAATCGCGAATCACTTGAAAGATGAGATTCGTCGCCAACACGGCGATGGCGTTTTTGTTGAAGGCTGGGCGCTCTACGGCGAAGAGATGCTGATGCGTACCGGACTTTATCCAAACAATTCTCCTGGACAGGCGCAGATACTTCGTTTGTCGCGCTATCGCGCCGCGCGCATCGGCGTTGACGTCAACCTGCACACGGGCAGATGGACTTTCGATCAAGCCGTTAACTACTTCATGGAAGCCGGCGGGTTGGATCGTGAATCCGCAACTGGCGAAGCGGCGGGCGCGGCTGCAAATCCCACACAGAAGATCACCTACATGGTAGGCAAGTGGCAGATCATGCGCTTGCTGGGAAAATATCGCGACAAGCAGGGCGCAAACTTTCGCCTCGGCCAGTTTCATGATGACCTGATCAAGAATGGCAGTCTGCCGCTGTCGGTGGTTGAGTGGATATTGTTGGATGATTCTTCGTCGCTGGATCAGGCGTTGAAGTGAAGTGTGCCACTCTTGAGTGGATTGAATTTTCGAGAGGTGGCTTCGTGCCGTTAGGCACGAGATGTTTATAGCCCGCAACCCTCTCTTTGAATTCAAGCTCCGAAAGTGCTAAGAGCCCTCCGGAGCTCGAAACTCTGAGAACGATGGGGAGCTATAAACATTGTGCCCCTAACGGAGCTTTGAAAAAATTCGGTTCCCAGTCTGTCTCGTGATCACGACGACAATCCGAGCACACCTCCCGGTCGACTTATGAGATCGGGTTCGCGGTAGGCGCGGATCTCTTCGAGTTGCGCCTCTTTTGAAACCTCGCTGCGTAATTCGGTTGAGACAACTTCAGGACCAGCTTTCTGATCCAGCGAAACAAGCCGCGCGTGTATATTGAAAAGCACAATCCAGATCTCGCAGAAAACTCGCCACACAAGATTACCAACGAGCAGAATTCCCACACCGCCAGCTACGTAATACCAGCCAAGCCCTCTGGGAATGGTGGCGTCAAACAGGCGCATGCCGGCCCAACCCGCTAAACCGATCCCGCCGGCCGTCAGCACCAGGAAGCCGAGAAAATAGACGGTCTTGACGAAAGGGCTAGTGATGCATTTTTGAAACGAAAAATATTCTGACATTAGACAAAATCCTCCCATGAAATTTGGGCCTAAACTCATTCGACCCAGAGGTTTTCTGATTTCATCACGCTTTTTGCAGTCAGCATTTAACCAGAATTGCGCCTTGGCTCTCTGTAAGTTTTCCAATATTTCTATTCTAAATTTCACTCCTTTCATTAACACCGCGGCTTTAGCCCGGTGACGAGGTTTCGGTGGGAGGAAAGTGAAACCGTTTAAACGGTAATTACATATCTGACTCACCTGATCTGTTCATTCGGTCAGTGCTTAATCAGCGCCGAAGGCGCGGCATTCAGTAGCCACGGCCGTAAGGCCGTGGATCAAGACCTCGGATGACGTGG
>Ga0070698_100004259_pt1 | contig 15727 bp, 15 predicted proteins | sample KBSK1502metaG_FD_65477 | JGI IMG/M metagenome (GOLD analysis project Ga0070698, IMG submission 65477) | Corn, switchgrass and miscanthus rhizosphere microbial communities from Kellogg Biological Station, Michigan, USA - KBS K1-50-2 metaG | ecosystem: Host-associated > Plants > Roots >...
ACCCAAAATCACCCACTGAACCCGCCGGGGTGGTTCTTTTACATTCCTGACAAATAGACACGATTCTGGGGTCATGGGACAGGAAGATCGATGATCCAGGTGTGTCGCGCGTGCTCTTGATCGAACGGCGTGCGGAACAAAATGGCGCCCGGTGTAGCCACGAGGGATCGCCCCTGAAGCGGCCGCCGAAAGAGATGCCCGACCCCGCCCGCTTTCACGATCGGCGCGCCGGCGCGCGCGGCGCCGCGAAGAAAAATCTCGCGATCGCGTTTGTCCTTGGCCTCGGGAGTGTCCTCGGGAAGGTGCGGCGAGGACATGGGAGCCAGGATGAGACCTGGACGTAGCGCGGCGATCTCGTTGAACGTGTCTGGATAGAGCACGTCGGCGCAGATGACCGGGGCCATGCGAAGGCCGAGCGCGTCGACGAGCAGGAAACCGGCTCCTGGACTGAGGCCGTGTCGCGCTTCCCCCGGCATCAAATGAATCTTGCGATAACGCCCGATCTCGCGGCCTTCGTGAAACACCGGGCAGGTGTTGTAATAGGTTTCCCCATCGTCCGTTCTTTCGACAATGGTTCCTCCGACCAAAACCCACCCTTCCTCGGAGCTCAAACGGGCCATGAGGTCGAGATCCTCACCGGCATGGGCCGCCGAATCGCGATGATCGCGATCCTGGGGCCGTACCCAGAAATACTCGGGTAAAACAAGAACGCGAACCCCCGCCTGCCGATAACGATCCTGTTCTTCCTGAGTGATCCCCGAACCGGGTTCCGCTTGATGGATGCCGATAATAAGGTGGGTCATGGTCGGTTTCCGCTTTGAATGGAGTCGAAATCGCGCTCGATGGGTATATGCTACGTAACTTCGGGAATCGGGTCATCCGAAGCCGGACGTCCATGACCAAACGCCTCGTCGCTATTGCACTCTTCTTGTTAGCCTCCGTGCGCCCCCTTGCCGCCGCGCCGGAGGCCCCACCGCTTCGGCGCATCCCCTTCGTGCTGGTCACCGATCAGTTCTTTCGACAACTGCCCAACTGGCGGGGTCTCGCCCAGGGCGCCCTGGCCATGGCGAGCGAGGATCTGGAAAAGGAAGCGGGCTTGCGTTTCGAGCTGGCGGGGGAGGAAACCTGGGAGGTCCCCGATTCCGCTCAATCCATGGTCGCCGCGCTTCGTAGCGCGAAATCGGCGTTCCCAAATCATCCCGGGATTCTGGCCGTACTCCTGGGACCTCGGGAGGAGAACGACATACCGGGAGCGGAGCTGGGTTTTGCCTTCCTCGGGCAGCCGGCTTTTCTCGTGGTGGCCGCCAATGGGTCGGGCCATGAAGAGAAACGGGATTTGGCCATGTTGATGCGGCACGAGCTGGGCCACGTTTTCGGCATTCCCCATCTGGGCGGGCGAACGATCATGAATCCGGTTCCGGACGCTCGGGCCTGGGAATTCGGCGACCTCGGGCTGGAGATCCTTCACGCCACGCGCGGCATGCAATTCGCCTCCGACAATCCATTCGCCGGATGCGATCTTTGGACGCTCCGAGACGTCTACGCCGTACTCGATGAACGCGGCGAAATGGAACCCTTCTTGTGGATCGAGCTGGGCCGCGCGTTCGAACGGGCCGGGCAGATCGATGCCGGCGAAGCCGCCTACGAAAGCGCTCTGCGCCATGATCGGGGGAGCGTGACCGCGCGCTTCGGCATTGCGCGCTGCGCGGAATCGCGTCAGGACACCACGAGGGTGCTGGTGCTCGCGCACGCATTGGCTCGCATGCAACTCACACCGCACGAGCTCTCGGATTTGGGTGGGCTCTGGATCCGGCTCAACGATTTCAGGGCCGCGGAGAGCACGCTCGCGCAGGCGGTCCAAGCCGACGCTCTTCCCGAAGCGTGGTTCAACCTCGGCGTGGCGCGGCTTCGGCTCAAGAATCACGCGGGCGCGGCGCGCGCGTTCGAGCAGTATCTCGAGCTCGATCCCAAGGGCGGACGGCGCGAGGAAGCCAAGCGATATCTCGCCGAAACTACGCCGCATTGATCACCTGGGTGCCCTGACGCCCGAGCGGCTGGCCTCAGCCGACGTTGCAATGCATTGTTCGCGCAACGATTAAGCCGCCTCTGCCGCCTAGAGTCTTCTTGAATCAGGCGGAATTCGCGCACGAAGAACCACGAGGTGGGAGTTGTCACACGCCATGCGCCGCGCGTAATGATGCGCTAACTCTCTGGGAATCAACGACTCAACTGAGTTCATCCGTTCGTTGGCACGCGTGGCACGGCGCCTGCACTAACCAATGCCCGACCTCCTCGCCAGGGGTCGAAACGCCAACGACAAGGCTCATCCGTCGGATCGGGATGCGGCGCCTGCCCTCTCCCACGCCCATTCCCCTCCTCGCCGGCGACGCACCCGTCCGGCGGGTTTGCCAAGTTCAGGCCATCGATTTCAGGCGGCCGGCGCCCGGACATATACCCCGGACTGCGCCCCGAGCTCTGGGCACCGGCTGCCGTCTACATCGCGCGGGACAGTGACAGTGCACGATTGCGAGACCCCAGGGCCTGGATGGTCCTCCTTCCCATCCGGGCCCTGTGCTTTTTGAGTCGGGCGAAGATTTCGCCACTCAAAAAAAATGAGCCGCCTGGTCGGGCGGCTCGTCTGCGTTACGAACAATACGGAATTAGTGGATGAGGCCTTCTTTCCTCATGTCGGCAGACACGGCCGCCCCGATACCGGCCACGAGATCGTCGAGGTTGGACGGATTGAAGGATTCGGTGGTTCCCGTCCACACCAGCTTGTCGTCTTTCAAGGAGTACACCAACGTCTCGATGTTCACGATGGTATCCGTCTGCAGGTAGCCGGGATCGTACACGGCCGGCCAGGCGTAGTCGTAATAACCCCAGAAGTTGTAGTAGGGCGAGGGATAGCTTCCCGGTACGTAGTTCACTTCCTTGTCTACCCCGACCACCCGGAGTGCCACTGCCCCATCGAATCCCGCGTCCTTGATGATCTGCTTGGCGTGCTCTTTGTCCCGCAAATCGCTTTCCATGAGGATCGTGTAGGACGGTACCGCCTCCACCTTGTGGTGCGCGGTGATGCGCTTCACCAAATCGTCTTCGACCGTGCGCCGGGTGCTGCCGTCCTTGGTCAGCATGACCACGAGCACTTTGTTGAATTCCAAAGGACCGGTCACGGTGGGATCGCGCCAGGAATTCTTGAGCGTGGTCGATGCGCTGCAAGAAACCATCCCGAGCCCACCGAGAATCAGGATCACCGCACAGAATGCCTTGGTCATAGCCGCTCTCCTAGAAAAGGAAGATCAATCCGCCGGACACGTTGCCCTGCCCGAACGTCGTGCCGCCGCTCACGCCTCCGGCGCAACCTCCGCTTCCACACCACAGACTCCCGGAACTCCATTGCATGGGTATGAGAAGTCCGAACTGCGCGCGAAGGCCCATGCGCTCCGACATGTAGTACTTTGCGCCCACCCCCAGCGTAATCGCGAAGCGCCATTCCGCGTCGGGGTCGCTTCCCTTGGGGTTGAACATGGCGGCGCCGATGGTGCCGAACCCGAACGGCATGGCTTTGCCCCGGCGCACGCCTCGCGAACCGCCGACCTGGAAATAGTCCACCGACATGTCGAACAACGGGGTTTCGTCGAGCTGATAGTAGTCCTGGTGATTGAGCGTGGTGGCTTGATGGCTGTAGGAGAGTTCGACCTGGGTGGCGGCATCTCCGTTGATCGGGACGCCGAGGATGAACCCGAATGCAGCGTCATCCGACATCTGGACCTCTCCGCCCGAGGTCAAGTCGACCTGGCCGCCGAATTGATATCCGTAAAGCGCGGTGAGCTCGATCCCCCGTCGGCTGTGCTCGTAGTACGTGCCTTCGGTCTGAGCGATGCCCGTGTCATGCCACAAGAGGATCGCGCCAATAACGGTCAGCCCGATCAAGGATCCCAAGCGTGTTCGTGACATGCGATGGTCACGGTGCATTTCGGCCTCCCCATACATGTTGCCGCGAGCGGAGGGAAAGGGTAGGACGTTCCTATTGCGTTGGCAACCGTCGTTCTATGACGCCGCTGCTTCCTACCGCGGAGCGTCTCAAAGCGCGAGCTTGACCAGATGTTTGAGCAACTCATTTACGGGCATTTCAGTCAGAACCAGGGGAAGCACGGGGGTAGCCAGACCGAGGACGAGCTGCACGATCGCGCTCCGGCTGATCACGACGAAACCCATCTTTCGAACCACCTCGTAACTATTGGCGAGGTCGGCCAGGGATTGAATATCGGCGGAACCAAGGAGGGGCTCATCCTTGGGTTTCCCTTGGATCCACTTGTCATCGAACTCCCGCGTGTACCGCGCTCCCAGGACTCCGTACTCGCGGATGCCCGCACGGCGGGCCGCCAAGAGGGCCGGCGTGAAGAAGAGGAGCGGCCCCAGCACGAACAGGATCGCGATGACGAGCACCCCGATGCCTTCGAACTTGAACGAGAGGAGCTCGGACCCTTGGGCGATCTTCTTCATCGCGATCTGGCCGGACAGGAGGACGCCCCAGGCCACGATGATGGGAACGAAAATGTTGGAGACCAGGTTCAGAAACCCCAGGCCACCCACCTTGTCGGGATGCGTGGGAAGCAGCTTAAGCGGCAGACGGGCGATCTTGAACAGAATGTAGCCCCACAAGCCAAGACGGAAGAACCAGCGAAAGAACAGAAATCGAAAGAGCGGCAAGCTCACCCATTGGTACCAAAGTCCCGCTTTGGTCGGCGACATTCCTTTCGCGGCGGAGCTGTACCAGGTCGTCGTGTCGCTCGTGAACGCCTGCGTCCAGACGAAGTGTCCGATCGTGTAAACGAGGAGAAGGCACACGAGCTCGGGAATGATCGATCGGGTGAGACGGGGGCCGAGGTCCAGGATTGCCCGAAGCTTGGGCACATCTTGGGCGGCAACGATGCCTCGGCGCTCGAATTGATAGACCGTGGGCGGGATGCGCTCGTACGCAAAACGATCGGCCAGGAACAAGAGCGGAACTGCAATCAAAAATCGCGCATGGGTGGATACGTCCAGTAGAAATGGCAACTGGACCCTGGATCCCCAGGCATCTCCCTCGAGTAGCGAAAGGAGGAACAAGGGCAGCCAGGTGATGGCGGAGATGGCGAGGCTCCGTTCTCGCAAGAGCTCGACCGGCGGCCGAAGGAGGTGTAGGCGCGTCAGTAGAGCGTTGAACAATCCGCCCGAAACGAGTGAAAATTCCGAAGGTTCCGGTTCCCCGGCAACCGTTCTGGCGTCTTTGGTCATGCCCCTCCCCATGTGTGGGATGAGGACCATAAATTAACCAGCGCCCCAGGTCCAGAATCTTCCCCAACTACCTCTTTTGGCGTATTGTCTCGCCCTCTGTCAGGCTTCGAAAGGAAAGGATCACCGATGAAAAGGCTATGGGTCTCACTCGCTCTTCTTTTGGTCGTCGCCGGCCCGGCTCGGGCTCAAGACAACGAAAAATATCTCGAACTCTTCCGGGCCGACCTCAAAACGCAGAAAACAGCCATCATGACCGAGAACCTGCACTTGACCGATGAGGAAGGGGCAAAGTTCTGGCCCCTCTATCGCGAATACGATGCGAAGCTGACCACGCTTCAGGACGAGCGTATTTCGCTCCTCAAGGACTACGCTACCGCCTATGACAGCCTGGGGGATGAGATGGCCAGCACGTTGGTCACCAAGGCGCTCGATCTGGAAGACAAGCGGCTCAAACTGCGCAAACAGTACTTCACCAAGATAGCCAAGGCCGTGTCACCGATCGTGGCCGGGCGTTTCGTCCATGTGGACAGCGTCATCCAAAACGCCATGGACCTGGAAATCCAGATGCAGGTTCCGATGATGGTGGAAGGCAAGCCCGCCGAACCCAAACAGTAACCCGGTGACACGCAATTCCCTGTTCTGGGCCGGCGTACTGATCTTACTGGCTGCGCCGGCCCGGGCTCAGGACACGCAGTACTGGACGCAGCAGTACGGAGGAAGCGCCGATCTCTTGGGCGGGATGGTCGTGGGAAGCGTCGTCGACCTCAGCACGACCTTCTACAACCCAGCTGGGCTGGCGTTCTACACCTCTCCCTCTCTCGTGCTTAGTGCCAAGGGCTACGAATACACGAGCATCAACGTCAAAGGCGGGACGGGGCTGGCCGCCAATCTGAACTCCACCAGGTTCTCCGAGGGTCCCGGACTCTTTGCCGGTTCGTTGACCTTCAACCCTCTCAAGGGGCATCGCTTCGCTTATTCGCTCCTCACCCGGCAGGATTTCGACCTGCGTTTCGACACGCGGGGAGGGGGTCAGGGAGACGTTCTCCCCGAGTATCCCGGCGTGGAACAGTATGGCGGTGAAATCCTCGTCGACCAGAACCTGACCGATACGTGGGGCGGCCTCACCTGGGCGCATGCACTGAGCGAAAAGGCCGGGGTCGGAGTCACCACGTATGTGGCCTATCGGAACCAGCGGAGCCGATCCAACAACTTGCTGGAAGCCTTGTCCGCGGGCGGCGAGACGGCGGTGGCGATACGGACGAGCGATATCTCCTACTCGAACTTCCGCCTCCTTTGGAAGGCGGGGTTCATGCTGCAAAGCTCACCGATTTCCGTCGGAGCGACCGTCACCACCCCCAGCTTGAACCTCACCGGGAGCGGCTGGGCGCTGGTGAATCGGACCACGGACGGGGTTGATTTGGACGGGGACGGAACCCCCGACGATGCGGTCAGTGCCAACTATCAGAAGGATGTGAAGGCGGTCTACAAGTCCCCCGTCTCGGCAGCGATCGGGGCCGCTTGGGACGCCGGCAACACCAAGGTCTATGCCTCGGCCGAGTGGTTCGATGCCGTCGACCGGTACAATGTGTTGGAGACCGAACCGTTCGTGTCGCAAACCGAAGGGGACACGCTCCTTAACGAAGCGACCCATGCCGCCAGCTCGGTAGTGAACGCGGGGGTCGGGATAGAACAGATACTGAATCCTAAAGTGCGCCTTTATGGTGCGTTTCGCACCGATGCATCGTCCTTCGTTCCCTACAACGGACGTCAGGTTTCCTTCTCCACCTGGGACATTTCTCATCTTTCCGCCGGATCCGGGTTCACCCTGGGGCGCTTTTCCTTGACCCTCGGTTTTTCCTACTCCTTTGGTGACCATAGCGTCACCCAGCCGTTCGATACCATGGATACTTCGGCGACCACGTTCAATCCCGTCGGGACCCGGGACGTCAAATATCAGCGGTTCAAGGTACTGGCCGGCCTCAACGTCGGCCTCGATTGATTGCGGGCGGGGCAGCCCACCAAAAAACGACCCTTGTTGACCTCTGAGAGTTTCCCCTAGACTTCGCGCTCTACTTTCTACCCCTCGCAAAATTCTCCGAATGCGAAAGGACGGCTGAAATGGCTCGAGCACGCATTTGGGCCGCCTCGCTGTTTTGCGGAATCGCCGCTCTGACTCTGGTCTCCTGCTATCCGGGAACCATTGAAAGCACGGAGGAGTTCGGCACAGTCACCACACTTTTCGATCCGGCGGAAGATTTTTCGCAGAACCTCACTTACGCCATGGCCGACACCATCGTTCACATTTGCGATGGTGCTCCAGAAAGCGCGGACTGCATTCCCGTCTCCCGCGCCTTCGACGGCCAGATACTGGACAAGGTCGAGGCCGAGATGACGGCCTTGGGCTATACCCGCATCGCGTTCGATGAGAACAATCCTCCGGATCTTTTGGTCGGCGTCTCCGCGGTCGCTCGTCAGGGGTACGCGATCATCGGTAGCTACTGCGACTGGTGGTACTGGTATTACCCGTACTACTGCTACTACCCGCCCTACTGGACGACGGTCGAATACGAAACCGGAACTGTCTTCGTCACCATGGTAGACCCCGATCGCCCCAACACCGCCAATCCGCCGCGGATCCCGATTGTTTGGGCCGGCGTCGTCAACGGCGTTCTGTCGAGCGCGAGCGTCAACGCGCAACGTGTACTGGACGGCATCGGACAGGCCTTCGCGCAGTCTTCCTATCTCGACGTTACAGGGGGGACACAGTGATGAAGCGTGCGTTCAACATTGTTGTCCTCGCGGCGGCACTACTCCTGGGAACCCAAAAGTCCGCCTCGGCCCAGCAATGGCTATGGGGGCTCGCCTATGGGTTCGCCGCTCCCACCGGAAATACCAAGGACTTCGCCAATGACTTCAGCTGGCGCAACTTCACCGTGGAAGCCCGCCGCATCAACGAAAACCGGAACATGTCGTTCGGTTTCAACGCCTCGTGGAACGTGTTCTTCGAGAAGAGCAACCGGACCTCGGTGTTACCCAATGTCCCCGGCTCGGTGACCGGCACGCAATACCGATATATCAACAGCTGGCCGATCCTCTTGAGCGCCCACCATTACTTCGGACATCCGTATCGCCCCCGGCCCTTCATCGGCCTCAATTTGGGGGCCTACATCATCGAGGAGCGGGTGGAAATCGGCTTGGTGGCGGCCCACGAAACGAACGTGCACCTGGGCGGCGCGCCCGAGGTCGGGTTCGCCTTTCCGCGCGGTAACCAGATCTGGTGGTTGAGCGCCCGGTACCACGCGACCCTCGAGGCCGGCCACGTACCGGAGCAGAACTATTTCACGGTCAGTCTGGGGGTGACCTCACATTGAAAACGGCATGGGCGGCGGTGGTCGGGTTGCTCTTCGCGTCGTCGGGGTCCGCCCAAACGTTTGGAGACAGCACGCGCGTGTCGCCGCTTCTGGCCGCGGAAGCGCGCGCGGCCCAGGACCAATCGCCTTCGGTGGGAATACCCTCGAATTTGCCTTGTCCCGATTGCAACGTTCGGCGGAGATGGGGGGCGGCGATCGGCGAGCTCATGATCGTCCAGCTCATCCCTTCGGCGGTCAACAACGTGCTCCGGGATGCGGAATGGGCAAAGATCTCGCCCGACATCTGGTATGACAATCTGCAGAATCCCTGGAAGTGGGACGACAACAAGTTCGTCAACAACCAGTTTTCGCATCCGTATCATGGCAACCTCTATTTCAACTCCGCGCGCGCGAACGGTTTCGGTTTTTGGGGATCGGCTCCCTGGCCGTTTGCCGGGAGCGCAATGTGGGAGCTCTTCGGCGAAGGCTGGGCGCCCTCCCCGAACGATTTCTATAACACGAGCCTGGGCGGTCTCACCCTTGGCGAAACGCTCTGGCGCGTCTCCTCGCTCACCCTGGACAACACCGCCACCGGGTCCGAGCGCGTGTGGCGCGAAATTGGTTGCGCGGTGCTCAATCCCATTCGTGAGTTCAACCGCCTGGTGAGTGGAGAAGCCGGTCGGGTAAGTGCCAACCCCTCCGAATGGCGGCCCAGCTTCATTCAGGGCGTGATCGATGCGGGATATCGCCGCATCGGGGGAGAGAATTCGCTCTCCGGCGATCTGGCCACGGATCAGGTGTTCGCACAGTTGCGGCTACAGTACGGCGACGGGTACGAGGACATCACGAGGGCCCCCTTCTCCACCTTCCGATTAAAGGCGGAGATTACCGACAAGGAGAGCCAAGGCCAGCGCGGACGGCTCTCGATGCTGGAGGGCCGCGGTTCCCTGTGGGGGCACGTGCTGAAGAAAAGCGAAACCTCGGAACACCTGCTGGGAGCGTTCATTCGCTACGAGTACTACAACAACCCCGCTTACGAGTTCGGAGGCCAGAGCTTTTCGGGAGGATGGATGGGCCGCTGGCACAGCAAGAAGGCGTTCGAGACCCGCGCCGAGGTGCTGGCCAGCTTCTATCCCATCGGCGCGACGCGATCCGATTTCTTCACCGCCGAAGAGGGGCGTGATTACGATTACGGGTTGGGCTATGGCGCATCGCCTGCAGTGACTTTCGTGTGGTGGCCACGTTTCGTCTTTCGCACCGGCTACACGATCTCGCACATTCATACCCTGGACGGCGCGCATTCCGATCACACCCAGGGCGGCGGTTTCTTCGATGCCCGGTTCCAAGCCACAAAGTCGGTCGGTATCGGGATGACCTACCTCAACTATCACCGCTGGAGCACCTACCGGGACTTCGCCGACGTGGATCAAAGCAGCCCGGCACTCAGCTTCTATATTGGGCTCGCCCTGCCCGGCGTGGAGGCACGGGACTAATGCCGAATCCTGTCCTCCGTTTCGCCCGAGGTGTGTTCCTGAGCACGGTGATTGTGGCGTCGCTTCTAGCGCTGGGGTGTGCCGAGGACGTGCAATTTCTCACCGCTCGGAACGACGTCCGAGTCGTCTCGGTGCCGGACACCTTCAAGGTCGACGCCAAGGATCTCGAGAATGTCTACGACAAGATCGACACCACCTGGGTGATCACGGGTCCGCAGGCGCACGTGCATCATCGCAGCTTCGTGCCCCACGGGCAGAGCGAGATCACCATTCGCGACGCGACAGGCGCGGTGGTCTACCACCGGGAGTTGCTCTTCGAGATCGAGGCGGTGACGGATTCCGGCGTGGCGGGGGCTTGGCACGTCACCGTCGATTTGTTCGGAACCACCGGCCGGGTCGGTCTCACCCTGACCAAGGAACCCTAACCGCGCCTCTCGCCGCCTCTTTAGGAGCTCCTGTTGCTCGACAATGCTCCACTTTGGCTCGTGTTCTTGTTCTCGGTTTCGGTCGTGCTCTTCTCGATCGTGGTGGGATTCGCAATCGGGTTACGACGGTGGGCCGGGGGGGCGGAGTTAGTCGAAGGGCCGGTCGGCTCCATCATCGGTGCGCTGTTGGGTCTTCTGGCCTTCCTTCTCACCTTTACCTTCGGCATGGCATCGTCCCGATTCGACGCAAGGCGGCAGCTGCTCCTTTCTGAGGTGAACGCCATTGCCACCACGGCTCTCCGCGCGCAAACCTTGCCCGAGCCCGAACGTTCTGCCTGTCTTTCCTTGTTTCGGGAGTACGTCGACATTCGCGTCGAAGCAGCCGGTAATCCCTTTCGAATCAAAAACGCCCTCGCCGAATCCGATTCGTTACAGGACGATTTATGGGCGAACGCGGTCAGCATCTCGAGCAAGATGAACTCGCCGATCGGGGCCCTGTTTGTTTCCTCTCTCAACGATGTGATCGATCTTCATACGTCGCGGAAGACCGTTGTGTTGCTCTATCGAATTCCCATTACGATCTGGATCGGATTGGGTATGGTCACCGTGCTCTCCATGGGTGCGGTGGGTTTTCAATTTGGACTTTCCGGAAATCATCATTGGGGTCTGGGCTTCGTCCTGGCGATGACCTTCTCGACGGTTGTTCTTCTCATCACCGTCCTTGACCGGCCCTACGACGACCTGCTCAAGGTCAACCACGGGGCCATGCTCGAACTGCAAGAGAAGCTGCATCGATCGACGCATTAGGTCTCAAAAAGGCGTGAACCACGACAGGGGTGTGCATGAAGCGAACCATTTGTGTCCTTTGGATAGCGTTGGTGCTGGCGGCGCGGCCCGCTTTCGCCCAAGAAGAAGATCGTCCCGACTCCGCGACCGTGCACAAGCTGTTTCCCAAGGGTGGGTTCTCCCCACAGGGTGGTCGCACCTATCCGACCCGGGTCTTCTTTGGCGATACGCATCTGCACACCTCGGCATCCATGGATGCGGGGGCATTCGGGAACCGCCTCGGTCCCGAGGATGCATTCCGCTTCGCGCGCGGCGAGGAGTTGGTCTCTTCGACCGGGCTGCCGGTTCGGCTCGCTCGTCCGCTCGATTTTCTGGTCGTCTCCGATCACTCGGACAACCTGGGGTTTTTCCCAAAGCTCTTCTCCGGAGACCCCGCGTACCTCGCCGATCCCACCGGGAAACGCTGGTACGACATGGTCAAGGCGGGCGGCGCCGAAGCGGTGAAAGCCGCTCTGGATGTGATCGAACGCTTCGGCAACAACACGTTCCCTCCCACTCTCGCCTCGTTGCCGGGATCGGAGCTGTACCGTTCGGCGTGGGACTTGAACATCAAGGCAGCTGAGAAATACAACACGCCCGGCCTCTTCACGGCGTTCATCGGGTACGAATGGACATCCAACACGGGCGGCAACAACCTGCATCGGGTGGTGATCTACCGGGACGGCGGTGCTAAGGCAGGGCAGGTGGACCCCTACACCACGCTTCCTCCGGCCGGCAGCGACAACCCCCGCGATTTGTGGAAATGGATGGCCAGGTACGAAGAGAAGACAGCGGGCCAAGTGCTTGCCATCGCCCACAACGGGAACCTCTCCAACGGGATCATGTTCCCGATGATTGAATCGTTCACCGGAAAGCCGGTGGACAAGGAATACGCCACCCAGCGCCGGCGCTGGGAGCCGCTCTACGAAGCGACACAGATAAAGGGAGACGGAGAGACGCATCCATTCCTGTCCCCGAACGATGAGTTCGCGAATTTCGAGCGGTGGGACAAAGCGAATCTCAACCTCAGCGTTGCGAAGAAACCCGAAATGCTGCAGTACGAGTACGCACGGCAGGCTCTGCAACTCGGACTCTTGCTCGAACAAAAGCTCGGCGTGAACCCCTACAAGTTCGGGATGATCGGATCCACCGATTCTCATACCTCTCTCTCCACCGCCGACGACGACAACTTCTTCGGCAAGCACACCGGTACCGAGCCCAGCCCCCATCGCTGGAATCATCCGGTCGGTTGCTTCGGCGATAAGTGCGTGATGGGGTGGGAACAAACCGCTTCGGGATATGCCGCGGTGTGGGCGAAGGAAAACACGCGTGAGGCACTGTTCGACGCGATGATGCGGCGCGAGACGTACGCCACCACGGGACCGCGCATGATCGTGCGGTTCTTCGGGGGCTGGGATTTCGTACCGGAAGATGCGCGCACCCGCACTCCGGCCATGCCGGGTTACGCCAAGGGCGTTCCCATGGGAGGCGATCTGTCCAAGCGCCCCACCGGCAAGTCACCCACGTTCTTGCTGGCCGCGCTCAAGGATCCCTTGGGCGCCAATCTCGACCGCGTCCAGATCGTGAAGGGATGGGTGGACAAGGGCGGGAATCGGCAGGAAAAGGTTTATGATGTGGCCTGGTCGGGGGATCGCAAACCGGGGACGGACGGCAAGCTTCCCGCAGTCGGAAACACGGTGGATGTCGCCCACGCCGTCTACACCAATACCATCGGGGCCCCGGAGCTGATTTCTGTGTGGAAAGATCCAGATTTTGATGCCCGACTCCGCGCGGTGTACTACGCCCGGGTGATCGAGATCCCCACCCCGCGCTGGACCTGCTACGACGCAGTCCGGTTCAGCGTGACGATGGACCCCCAGGTGCCCATGACCACGACCGAACGCGCTTACACCTCGCCGATCTGGTACACGCCAACTAAATGAAACGCTGGATCAAGGAACCCCTCTTCCACTTCCTCCTCATTGGATTCGCGGTGTTCGGGCTCAACGCGGTGTTCGCGAGCCGGCGCGAAGGAGGACGAGGGAGCGACCGGGAAATCGTCGTCACTTCGGGCCGAATCCAAAGCCTCGAAGAGACGTTTCGGCGTCTCTGGGGCCGTTCGCCCTCGGCGGATGAGCTCCAAGGACTTGTGAACGATTACGTTCGCGAAGAGGCGCTGATGCGCGAGGCGATTGCGCTGGGTCTGGATCGCGACGATGCTGTCGTGCGTCGCCGGCTCGCTCAGAAGATGGAGTTTCTCTCCGAGGATGCAGCTTCGGTTATGCAACCGTCCGAAGCGGATCTGCGTGCCTTCATGGCCGCTCATCCTGAGGATTTTGCGGCGGAACCCCGGCTCACCTTCAGCCAGATTGGCCTCGATCCGGCCAAGCGCGCGGATGTAAACGCGTTGCTCGTGGAGTTGAATCGCGGGCATGCCCATCTCGAGGCGTTGACCTCGATTCGCATGCTGCCCGTTCACGTGGACACGATGGAGCGCCGCGAGGTGACGGCCCAGTTCGGGCCCGAGTTCACGGCCAAGCTGGAATCGTTGCCGCTTGGAACATGGGTGGGACCAATTCCTTCGGGCTACGGCTTACACCTCGTTCGCCTGGAGGCGCGCGAGCCGGGGCATCCTCAGCCGTTCGAAGCGGTCCGCGATGCGGTGGCGCGGGAATGGTCGGCGGCCAAGCGGCTGGAAATGAAGGACGCCCAGATCAAAGACCTGCTTGCGCGCTACAAGGTTTCTATCGAGAAACCGAACGCGGCCTCCGGCGAAACAGCCGAGGTGAAACGTTGAATCGCCTCCTTTCCGCCTTCCTGATCGCCGGGCTTCTTTGGCCGGCGATGGTTTCGGCGCACGAGGTACGGCCGGCCTATTTGCAGATCCGGGAGACCGGCTCCGGAACCTACGACGTGCTGTGGAAAGTGCCCGCGGTTGGCGACCAACGTCTTTCGCTCAAATTGATCTGGCCGGCGGATGTCACGTTCGTGACTCAGCCCCGCGGGGAACTGGAAGATGGCGCCTACCTCGAACGATCCAAGGTAGAGCGGTCCGGCGGTCTCACCGGGACGGAGATTCGCGTGGAGGGCCTCGAGAGCACGATCACGGATGTGTTGGTGCGGATCGAACGGTTGGATGGCACGACGCAGGTCACCCGAATCACCCCCGATCGGCCCTCCTTCGTGGTGGAGAAATCGCCCGGCCGCCTTGAAGTCGCCCGAACCTACTTGACCCTCGGCGTCCGTCACATTCTCTTCGGGGTCGATCACCTGCTCTTCGTGCTCAGCTTGCTCATTCTCGTGCGGGGGTGGGGACGTCTCGTGAAGACCATCACCGCGTTCACCCTCGCGCACAGCATCACGTTGAGCATGGCAACGTTGGGATTCGTTCGCGTCCCCGGGCGTCCCGTGGAGGCGGTGATCGCGCTCTCGATTCTCTTCGTGGCCGCGGAGATCATCCATCAAGAACGGGGGCGGCCCGGTTCGACCAGCCGGTGGCCCTGGGTCGTGTCGTTCACGTTCGGGCTCCTCCACGGATTCGGCTTCGCCAATGCCCTGCATGAAGTGGGACTGCCCCAGAAAGCCATTCCGATCGCCCTGGCCTTCTTCAATATCGGCGTGGAGCTGGGGCAGCTGCTCTTCATCGCCGGCGTGACGGTGATCTGCTTTGCCGCCGCGCATGTTGCGCGGCGTTTGTTCACCAAGGACGCGTTCGAACGGCTGGCCTGGAAAAGCGCGGGAGCCTACGCCATTGGCGGGATCGCCGCCTTCTGGTTCATCGAGAGAACGCTGACGCTGCTTTAGGCCGAAAGGCCGGGGGCACATGAAAACATTCGTGGTGATGGTGGTCGGAGTTCTGGCGTTCGGCGCGCCGGCTCGAGGGCAAACCTTGCTGGCGCTGGCCGATTCGACGCGTGACTCGACCAGCGTATCGGCTCCAGGCTCCGGGATTGCCGGTGCGGCTGTCGGAGCGGCGGCAACCGCAGCCGCGGTTCCGGTGAAGAACCTGGACATGAAAATCAGCGCGTACCCCTACGCGTACTACACCCCTGAAACCGAACTTGCCGTAGGCGCCGGTGGGATCGTCACGTTCTACACCGGGACGGATAAGGTGCTTCGTCCGTCCAAAGCAACCGTGTCCGCTTATTACACGACCAAACAACAGTACAAGATCTCGTTTGCTCCGGAGCTGTATTTCAGCGCCAACAAGTTCTTTGGTTCGCTGAATTTCGATTACGGGCGTTACGTGGATAAGTTCTGGGGAGTGGGCAACTCTACCCCGGACATCGACAACACCGAGTACGTCGCCGAGGGGTGGGGAGCAAAGGCCGAGTTTCAGCTTCCGCCGGTGCTT
>Ga0070698_100004260_pt1 | contig 15723 bp, 12 predicted proteins | sample KBSK1502metaG_FD_65477 | JGI IMG/M metagenome (GOLD analysis project Ga0070698, IMG submission 65477) | Corn, switchgrass and miscanthus rhizosphere microbial communities from Kellogg Biological Station, Michigan, USA - KBS K1-50-2 metaG | ecosystem: Host-associated > Plants > Roots >...
GCCCGCGCGACGGGGTCGACTAGGCTCAAATCATTCATCGGGCGTCCTACGGCTGAGCGCTGGACGCCATTTAAGCCTCAGGCGAGCAGCCCCTGCAACGGCTTCGCCGCGGCGCTGTCGGGGAATACGGCCGCCTCCAATCGTCGCTCGTCGGCGCGGAGGTGGTCCCGTAGCACCCCCTTGAGGACGGCGCGCAGATCGGCCGTCGGCTTCAAATCACGCTTCTCGTAGAGATCGGCCTCCTTGAGGCCCGGCCAATCGGCGATGACCCGGCCGCCCTGCAGCGCGCCGCCGGCGAGAAGCGCCACGGTCGCCGTGCCGTGGTCGGTGCCGTCATTGCCGTTGAAGCGCGCGGTGCGGCCGAATTCGGTGACCAGCACGACAACCGTCTCATGCCAGGCGTTGCCCATATTCGTCTCGATCGCGGCGATCGCACCGTCGAGTGCGCCGAGCAGATTGGCGAGCCGGCCTTTGACCGCGCCCTCGTCGACATGGGTGTCCCAGCCGTCAAAGGCGAGCGCGCCGACCCGCGGACCCTCCGGCTCCGCGAGGAATTTGGCCGCGGCGCCGGCAGCCTCGGCAAAGTAAGTGCGAACCTGAGCGATGCCGCCGCCGCCCTGGACTGGCGGGCGCTCCTCGCCGGGCGCGCTGTTCATGCCGCCGGCCTTGGCGATCGCCGCGAGCCCGACGCGCTCTTCGAGCACGCGCGCAAAGGTCGGGTCGGTATGACGGTAGAGGTCGAGCAGGCGCATCGTCGTGTCGTCGCTGACCGGCGCCAGCCGCGGAGGAACCCAGGACAGCACCGGCGCCGGACCGCGCACGACGAGCGGCGTGATCGGGCCGACCGCAAAGGCCTGCCGGCCGCGCTGGTCCACCCGTCCGCCGGGCTCCACCGCCGCGAGCGCGCGGTTGAGCCAGCCGGTATCGGCCGTGCCCGGCTTGGGCAGACCGCTTTCCAAGACGTCCTGCCCGTCGAAATGCGAGCGCTCGCGATACGGCGTTGCGACCGCGTGTACGATTGTCGCCTGTCCCGCCTGATAGAGACGATGCAGGTTCGGCATCGCGGGGTTGAGCGCAAAAAAGCCGTCGAGCGGCAAAGCCGGCGTCGCCACGTCGGCGGTCAGCGATTTGTCGCTGCGCAATTTGGCCCAATCGGGATCACCGACCGGCGCCACCACGGCGAGCCCGTCGAGCCCGCCGCGCAGCACGATAGCGAGGAACCGCGGATCGCGGCCCTCGGCGCGGGCGGTACTCGGCACGGAAGCCCAGGCGAACAGCGCGCCCGAGCCGACCAGCAGCGCGCGCCGCGTCGGGGCAGGGAAGATTGTCGGCATCGTCACCTCCGCTGGAATTCCGGCGCCATCAACAGGAAGGTCAGCGCCTGCGGCTTGCTTTCGGCATTGGCGATGGCACGACGGGTCTCGGCTGAAGCGAGCGGGCCGAGCGCCGTATCGGCGACCGCCTCGGCGTCGAGCTTTTCCCCGACCCGCTGGGCAAAGGTGTTTGCGATGTCGAGCCGCTGCGCCAGGCCGTCGAGCCACGCCGCATTGTCGTCCGAAAAACCTTTCGGCGCCGGCGGCCGCCACAGCGGCTGGCCGAGCAGGGCCATTCCGCCGGTGATGCGGGCGATGTCGCCCGAGAGCCCGGTCGCCCGCAACGCCGCCACGATCCATTCGCTCGGGCGCTTGATCTTGGACTGCTCGGGCTCCCAGGCTTCGGGAGAGGCGATCAGCGCTGTCGCCATCTCCTTCAGGTCGCCGTCGGTGTCGAGAAAGCGCTGCGTCAGCCGGTCGACCAGCGCCGGCGGCGGGTCGTCGGCGATGAAATGGCACGCCATTTTGGTCGCGACATGCTTCGCGGTCGCCGGATGACGTGCGAGGTCCTCGAGCACCGCGCGGCCTTGCTCGGTCCCGGCGTCGGGATAGGTCTTGCCGACCACCGACTGCTCACCCGGCTCGTGCGCCCGCCGCAGATAGACGAACTCGCCGCCATGGTCGGGGTTCGACACGGTCGGCAAGATCGTCCAGCCGGTCAGCACCTTGGCGAAATTCGTGACATCGTCCTGGGTATAGACGGTGCGCACACCAAGCGTATGCAGCTCCAGGATCTCGCGCGCCAGATTCTCGTTGAGGCCCTTGTCGCGATTGATGCCGGCGACCGAGTTGGGGCCGATCGACTGGGCATTATCGAGATAGATCAGCATCGCCGGGTGACCCTCGGCCGCGAGCAACATGTCGCTGAACCGGCCCAGCACATGGGGACGGATCGCCTCGCGCTCATAGGCGCCGGCCATGACCGTCTTGTCTTGGTTTACACAGAAGTGGTTCGACCAGAACCACACCAGCCGCTCGACAAAGCCGATTTCGGCGGTGAGGGCGGCGTCGATCCGCGCCCGGGCTTCGTTTAGAAAGAGCTGTCGCGGCAGCGGCACTTCTTCGGGTTTGGCGGGCGCCTCCGCTTTGGCCTCCATGGAGTTTTCCTTGCCCGGATTTTCCAAGGCGGCCTGCGCCGTCTCGCGACGCTGGCGCTGCTGCATCGCGTTACGCTCGGCTGTGAATTCGAAGACCGCGCGATTGGCGGTGCCGCTCGTTGGCAGATCCGGGGTCGCGATCTGCCCGGCGCCCGGCCGGTCCAGTTCCGCAAGGATCGCAGCGCTCGGGTCGGAGGCGATTGCATCGATCGAACCGGCGCGCGGTCCCAAGCCGAACCGATGCAGAACCAACGCCGCCTCTTTTGCATCGCGGGCCATCAGCGTCGCCCTCCCAAGAGCCGCTCAAATATTGTACGCGGCAACTCGCGATTATATCACCGGCGTCCGCGGCAGCGGTTGTGCCGTTAGCGGGGCAAGACTTTCGCCAGCATCGCGTACGCCTCCTCATCGGTGCGGTCGTAGCGCAGCGGCGTCACGGCGATGCGGCCGGCCTGCACCGCGTCGATATCGCTCTCGGCTCCTTGGTCGCGCGGGCCGCGGCGGAAGCTGATCCAATGATAGGTCAGGAATCGCGGATCCGTCCGGGTCTCGACCTGCATGCCCTGGATCAGCCCGGGGCCCTGGCGCGTCAAGGTCATTGGCCCAACATCCGCGGCGGGCAGATCGGGAAAGTTGACATTGAGGCAGGTCTGCTTGCTCCAGCCGAGTACGAGCAGCCGGCGCACGACGTCGGGCCCGAGCGCGGCAGCGGTCTCCCAGCGCACATTGGCGCGATCGGTCCATGCCTGGCTCAGCGCGATCGAGGGAATGCCGAGCAGCATTCCCGTCATCGCTCCTCCAACCGTGCCGGAAAAGACTGTCTCCAGACCGAGGTTGGCGCCCCGATTGATCCCCGACAGCAGCAGCTGCGGCGCGTCGGGCATCAGGTGACACACGCCCATCACCGCGCAATCCCCGGGCGTTCCGGTGATCCCAAAGCGGCGCTCGCTGCGCTCGCTGACACGGATCGGATGATGCAGACTGACGGCGTGCGAGACGCCGCTCTGGTCGTGCTCCGGCGCGACGACCCAGACTTCCCGGGCGAGCTCGCTCGCGATCCGCTCGAGAACCGCCAGCCCCGGCGCCTCGATCCCGTCGTCATTGGTGATCAGAATGCGATCCAGCACTGTTGAGCTCCGAATATGCGATCAGCGATCCTATACCCCAGCGAAGCCAGCGGAGGGCGGGCATAATGGCCGCAAGCGGACCGCGCAACCTGATCACCGACGTCCCAGGGATCCTGGTCGGCCAAGTGGAAGATCGCGAAGGCGTCACCGGCACCACCGTCGTGCTCGCAGAGCAGCCGGCGGTGGCTTCGGTCGATGTCCGTGGCGGCGCGCCGGGCAGCCGCGAGACCGAGCTGCTGGCTCCCGAGACCCTGGTGGATCGGGTCGATGCGGTCGTGCTGTCCGGCGGGTCGGCCTTTGGCCTCGATGCCGCCGCCGGTGTGATGGAGTGGCTCGCCGAGGCGGGCCGCGGTTTCGCGGTGGGATCGACGATGCGGTCTCCGGCGGTCAGGGTGCCGATCGTTCCGGCGGCGATCCTGTTCGACCTCGCCTTTCCCGGCCGGCGGATGTGGACCAGCGAGCCACCCTATCGCGCGCTCGGCCGCGCCGCGGTGACGGCGGCGGCAAAGGACTTCGCGTTGGGCAATGCCGGTGCGGGGCTCGGCGCCACCGCTGGTCGGCTGAAGGGCGGGATCGGCAGCGCCTCGCTGCGTCTCACTGGCGGCGCGATGGTCGGGGCGATCGTTGCGGTCAACAGCTGGGGCGCGACCGTCCGTCCGGATTGCGGGCGCTTCTGGGCGGCCGATCTGGCACTCGCCGGCGAAATCGACCCGCAGCCGGCCGTTCCGGAGGCTGCCATGGATCTCCAAGATCTATCGGGCTGTGGCGCCGTCACGCCGGCGGCGAACACGACAATCGCGGTAGTCGCCACCGACGCCGCACTCGACAAGCGCGGCTGCCGGCGGCTAGCAATCATGGCGCAGGACGGCCTCGCCCGCGCGATCCGTCCGGCACACACACCGTTCGATGGCGACACTGTTTTCGCATTGTCCACTGGCAATGGACCGGTGGTTGGACCGCCTGACTTGCTGAAGCTTGGCAACGCGGCTGCCGATTGCCTCGCTCGCGCCATAATGCGCGCCGTCCTCGCCGCCGAGCCCCTGGGCGGCGTTGGCAGCTGGCGGCAGTTCTGGGGCGCGGGACTGACTGACGGCGGCACAAAACAGTAAGCCCGCCACTGGGAATTTTCTCGAACGGCCGGCCGTTATGTCGGTCGTAAGCGGCAGGCAATTCTCGAAAAGGATCGAGCGCAATTGCCGGGCCAATGGCAGAGGAATTCGGAAAGCAGGTCGCCCGACTAATCATAGCGGCCATCCCGGCAGCATTTTTCTCACCGTGACCGCACGGACAGTGCGCCTTCGTTGACGCGACTGCGATGTTGCGCGCTCGTCACCACTCATAGCGACTGAACGTGGTGTTTAGGACCGTGTTAAGATTAACTTTGCAAAACCTTAAAGAAAGCTCAATTCACGTTGGATAAAATTTTTTCCAGACAGTGGAAGAGACTCGCTTCTACATCGTTCTTGGGCCTGACGGCAACTTGCCGCCTAGTATTGGAGACAACAATGTTGAAGTTTTCTCGGTTGCCGATGGGCCTGTTGGCGTTGACGATTGCTGCGCCGGTGATGGCTCAGCCGGCAACGAGCACCATGCCCAATGCCACCTCTCCGTCCTCGACAGTGGCACCGGTCTCGCCGAAAAGCACCGCGGTTGCGCCCAAAGTGGATCTCGTCGACATCAACAGTGCCACAGCGACCGAGCTGAAGATGCTGCCCGGCGTCAGTGAGAGCGATGCCGCTAAGATCGTTCAAGGCCGGCCATACACCGACAAGAGCCAGCTGACCTCGAAAAAGGTCGTTTCCGAGGCGACTTACGACAAAATCAAGGATCACGTAGTCGCCAAGCAACCCAAATCGTAAGCAGGACACGGAACACAGGTCAGCAGGGTCGCGTCACTGGGCGCGGCCCTGCCTCTTGCAGTTCTATTGCGGGACAGGAAGCCCGCGCTGTTCCAATAGCGCGGCGATGGTCGGTTCGCGACCGCGAAAAGCGCGATAGAGCTCCATTGGGTCGCGCGTGTCGCCGGCACTGTAGATCTCTTTGAGGCGCGCCGCCAGCCCGGGGTCGAAGACATTCCCGGCCCCGGTGAACGCCGCAAAGCCGTCGGCCTCCAATACCTCGGCCCAGAGATAGGAGTAATACCCGGCAGCGTAGCCGCCGCCGGCGAACAGATGCTGGAAATGCGCCAGGCGGTGGCGCAACCCGATCTCCCTGGGCACTGCCATCCGGTCAAGAAACTCGTGTTCGAAGTGTGCGGCATCGAGGGTCTCGGGCGCGGTGACGCGGTGCAGCTCGAGGTCAATGAGCGCCGAAGCCGTGTACTCCACTGTGGCGAAGCCCTGATTAAAGGTTCGTGCGGCAAGGAGGCGGTGCAGCAGGTCCTCGGGAAGCGGCTCTCCGGTCTGGTAGTGGCGGGCATAGCTCCGCAAATTTTCCGGCGCCGACATCCAATGCTCGAAAAGCTGCGACGGGAATTCGACGAAGTCGCGCCGGACTGCAGTGCCGGATTGCGACCGGTACCGCACTTGGCTCAGCAGCGTATGCAGCCCGTGGCCGAATTCGTGGAACAGCGTCCTCGCGTCGTCGAAGCTGAGCAGGGTCGGCTCGCCTTTTGCGAAGTTGTTGTTGTTGACGACGATCGGCGTCACTGCGCCTGCCGAGCTCTCCTGATCGCGGTAGCGGCTCGACCAGGCGCCCGATTGCTTGCCGGAGCGGGCAAAATTGTCGTGCAGAAAAAGTCCTACATGGCCGCCGACCGCGTCGCGAACCTCCCACACCCGCACATCGGCGTGATAGACGGGGATGTCGCTACGCTCGACGAAGCTGAGGTCGAACAGGCGGCCGGCAGTGTCGAACGCCGCGCGCACCATGTTGTCGAGGGGGAAATACGGCTTCACCTCGGCCTCGTCGAGGTCGTATTGGGCTTGACGGACTTTCTCGGAATAGTAGCGCCAGTCCCAGGGCGAAATCGTCTCGTTCAGCCCGTCGGCGCGGGCTATCGACTCGAGCGCAGACCGCTCTTCGCGTGCCTTCTCCTTGGCTGGCTCCCACACCTGGGTCAGCAAGCTTTCGACCGCCCCACTGGTCTTGGCCATTGTGTCGTCGATCCGGTAATCGGCAAAATTCTCGTAGCCGAGGAGCCGGGCCTGCTCGGCGCGCAAAGCCACGATCTCCCGGACCAACGGCGCGTTGTCATTGGCTCCTCCATGGGTGCCGCGCGCAGTCCACGCCTCCCAAAGGGTTTGCCGCAGATCGCGGCGCGACGAGAAGGTCAAAAACGGCTCGACAGCGGAGCGCGAGAGAGTGACGACAAAGCGCCCCTCGATCCCACGCTCTTTGGCGGCTTGCGCCGCCGCCGCCTGGGCAAACCCCGGGAGACCGTCGAGATCCCCATCATCGAGCAGCAGCTGCCAATCCCGCTCGTCGTGCAGCACGTTTTGCCCAAAGAGCGTATGCAGAGTCGCGAGGCGCTCGGAAATCGACGCCATCCGCTCTTTCTGTTCGGGGCTCAGCAGAGCCCCGCTGCGCACGAAACGAAGGTAATAGCGCTCGACCAGGCGCATCTGGTCGGCAGCCAACCCGAGGCTCGTGCGCCGGGCATTGAGGTCGGCAATCCGCGCGAAGAGAGAGGGGTCGAGGGCGATCCGCATCTGATGCTGGGCGAGCTTTGCCGCGTAATCGCGGGCGACCGCTTCGATCGCGTCGTTGGTATTGCTCGAATCGAGGTTGAAGAAAACCCGGCTCACCCGGTCGAGCAGCCGCCCGCTGTGCTCCATGGCTTCGATCGTATTGGCGAAGCTTGGCGACTCGGCGGAGCCTGTCATCACGGCGATTTCGGCAATCTGATCGTCCATGCCGCGGTCGAAGGCCGGCGGGAAGTGCTCGGGACGAATGCGATCGAATGGCGGGACACCGAACGGGGTGGCCCAATTTTCGAAAAACGGATTTTCTGTCATCCGACTCTTGGGGGGAAGTTGCTCTCTCTGTCTGACGCTCGACGAGCTGGCGCGCGTTCGGCTCGGCAGCTTTTGTTTCATCCTGTTGGCGATGAAATATCGGGGCGCCACCGGGTGCCCGGTGCGTTCCATCGCTCTAGTTTAGCGCAACCTGGGCCGGCGGTCACGCCGATGGGTCGGGTCCATAAAGCCTATGGCGCGCGGCGGCCAGAGCGTGATCAGCGAGCGCCGCGGTGAATTCATCGAGGGTCGTGCAGGCAACCATCGGACCGATAGGGCCCTTGGAGCGGGATCTGATCTCGACCCTGCGCGCGTAATGTGCGTCCTCAATCCGGCGATAGGAGTAACCGCGGTTCAGACCTCCCTCAGGCGTCCACGAATCGAAAGCAAAGCCTCCCTCCCGCGTCACGATAGGCCCAACAACGGCATGCATGGCAGCCTCCTTTTTCCGCGAACGCCGGATCAACTTCGAGAAGCAGAGGTTTGGGACGAAGGAGATTGCACGACAGCATTCGCCGGACCATCGGCACTGACGGCAGCTTGCGGCCTCGGCAAGGCCGGCATGCATTTGGCGACAAGCACGGTTAGGTCGAGCATCCCCAAGCCGATCGCTATGGCAAGAAGCCAGGCATTCAACTCGCCTGCGATCCGCTCGAGGCGGAGAAAGTGGTATTTCATCGGAGACCTCGCGCTCATCCTTCGTCTCGTATTAACATACGCCGTTCATGCTGCAATGCAACATGAAAATCTCGTAAATCTTTGTTAAAAATTATGTTAATCGCGTTTGCAGCGCAGCCTTTTAGTGGCTGGAGGGCGGCTCAGGACCCGCCGTAGACCGGAATGACGGCCCCGCGGGTTACGCGATTGGCAGGCGAGGCGAGGAAGATGATGATCTCCGCAAGGTCCGCTGGAGAGACCCATCGCGAGTAACTCGCGTCCGGCATCGCCGCTCGGTTTGCGGGCGTGTCGAGGATCGAGGGGGCGACCGCATTGACCCAAATCTGCTCGTCCGTAGTCTCCTGCGCCAGCGCCTGGGTCAGCGCCGCCACGGCGGATTTGGATGCCGTATAGGCCACCATACCGGCCCCAAGCCGTGGTTCGAGGGCGGGCCGGGCCGAAACATTGACGATCCGCCCTCCTTCCGCACCGCCGGGGCCCTGCGCCTTGCGGGCGCGAAATGCCGCGATGGCCGCCGCCGAGCATAAGAAGCACGACAGCGCATTCATGCGGAATTGTGCGATGAAATCTTCCGCTGTGGTGTCGCCGATCGGCGACATGGCAAAGCCCCCGGCGAGATGGATCGATGCCCAGAGCGGCGGGAGAGCCTCGTAGAATCTCTTGACGGCCGCCTCGTCGGCAAGGTCGACATCGCGGGCGATGTGCACCCCAGGATCGGAGCCGTAAGGGAAGCCATCGAGTTCGGCCGCGATCAGGTTCGGCACATGGCAGATCGCGTTACCGGCGCGCAACGCCCCGATGACCGCCCGGCCGAGGGCGCCTGTGCCACCGGTGACGACAACGTGACTGCCTGCAAAATCAACCATATCGATGACCTCTTGCTTTCGGTTCCAATCCATGTCGTGCCCCGACGGGTCACCCGATCGGAGGTTTGAGCCCCGGCGATACGGGTTTGGCCGCCGCTCGTGGGTTGCGACGACCAGCGCTTCCGATTCCCACCACGCCAATGCCTGTTCAAACCGACGTTATGGTCGTAGAGAAAAGCGAGGGTCGCGGCCGGATCTGTCGCGAGAATTGCCAAGGTCTGGCCCGGCCACCCCTTGCGCGTCGTCTTCGCCGTCCGCAACGGGGTTGCGGTCATTAGGGGTTGCGGTCATTAGAGGCGCCTTGCGTCGAGGCATGCTGCTCATATCGCGGCAATGCTAAACTTGGCGCGCCATTTCCTCCAGGCGCTCCGAGCCGGCGAATGTAGCCCGCTGGATCACCTGATGTTCCTCGCCGCCGCAGGTCTCACTCTATACGGATGCCCGCGTCCTTGGCGACCCGCCTCCATCGCGGGATTTCTTCGTGAATCACCGAGGCAAGTGTCGATGGTGGGCCACCAACGGCCTCGCCGCCGATCTCGGCAAAGCGTTTCTCGGTTTCAGTTTCATGAACGATGCGATCGAGCTCGGTGCTGAGGCGCTTGATCACCGCCGCTGGCGTGCCCTGCGGGGCCAGAACGCCGTACCATGATACAGCTGAAAAACCTGGGAGGGTTTCGGCGATAGTCGGCAACAGCGGGGCAGCGGGAGCAGGATGCCGGCCGCTGACCGCGAGCGCACGGAGCCGTCCGTCCTGTACCATCGGCAGCGCCGCAAGGATCGGCGCTAGCATCGCTTGCGCTTCACCCGTGACCACCCCGAGCAACGCGGCTCCGCCGCCCTCATAAGGCACGTGCGTGACGCTCATTCCAGCCGTGATCCTGAACAGCTCGAAGGCGAGTTGAGTTGGGCCTCCAAGGCCACCCGAGGCGTACACCAGTTTCCCGGGGTGGCTCCTCGCATAAGCGATCAATTCTTCAACCGAGTAGACTGGGATCGACGGGTTGACCACGAGCAGATATTGCGAGGTGAGCAGCAGCGAAACCGGAGCAAACGCCGCTTCGGTGTCGAACGGGAGCGAAACGTAGGTGCCGGGATGGATGACGTGTGCATTAGTAGCTAACAGCAAAGTATAGCCGTCGGGAGGCGCCTTGGCGACGAATTGGCTGCCGATGATCCCGTCGGCACCAGCGCGGTTCTCTACGATGACTTTCTGTTCGAGACGCTCGCCGAGTTGTGGGCCGACGACATCCGCCACCACGCCAGCCGGTCCACCCGGCGGAAACGGTACAATGACGTGGATAGCTCGGTCGGGATAGCTATCGGCGGCGGCACCGTTGCACAGTCCGAGCGTGGCCAGCAGCAGGCAGAGCCGAATTGACGCCTTCATGCGCTTCCTCCCAGTGACCTTGCAGGGGCCCTGGGCAATCTCGCGCTGCGGCCCTGCCGACGCAATACTTTGTCCCGTAAGGGCGGCGCCCTATGCAAAAGGTTTAGGGAGAATGCATCGCGGCGACCCATCAAGCCGAAACGGAGCTGGCCGCCTGCCGCTTCCCAACCCGGGAAGCGCTTCGGCGCCGATAATCTAGGCGATCTGGTTCGATGGCCATCGCCCACCCGCCAACACTTGAGCGGGATCACCGCTCTGTTCCGTGGTTTACCCCAAAGCGTCAAATCTCGATTTGCCCGCCCAGTTCGACGACCCGATTGGGTGGAATGCGGAAGAACTCGGTAGCATCGAGAGCATTGTTGGACATCACGATGAACAGCTGCTTGCGCCAACGTCGCAGCAACGAACGCCGGCGGCTTGGGACGAGCTTCTCCCGACCAATGATAAAGGACGTCTCCATCAAGCTGAACCGCAGCTGTTGCAACCGGCATTGCGCCAAGGCACGCAATAAATTCGGCTGGTCCATAAAGCCGTACCAGACGCTGACGGTGAAAAAACCTTTGCCGAGATCGCGGATTTCAAGGCGATCGTCGTCCGCGACATGCGGCACGCCCCTTGTAGCAACGCTCATCAGCACGGTGCGCTCATGCAAGACTTTGAAGTGCTTGAACGCATGGAGGAGCGCGGTCGGTACCTGTTGGATGTCGCGCGCCATGATGACCGCCGTCCCGGCGATGCGGGGCGGGGAATTCGGCTTGATGCTATCAAGAAAGGTGTTGAGGGGCATCGTCTCGCGCGCCCGCCTTTCCGCCAGGATGCGGCGCCCGCGCCACCATGTCGACATGATGGCAAAGACCACCACCGCGACCAGGATCGGAAACCAACCCCCTTGGACGACCTTCAGCAGGTTGGCGCTGAGAAAGGTCAGATCGAGCAGTAGGAAGAAGCCAAAGACGCTTGCCGCCGCCGCGAGGCTCCAGCCGACGCTGCGCATATAGATGAAAGCGAGCGCGCTGGTGATCGCCATCATCCCAGTTACCGCGATGCCGTAGGCGGCGCCCAGGCTGTCGGAGGTTTGAAAACCCAGCACGAGAAGGGTGACAGCCCCCAGGAGCCCCGCATTGATGAGGGGGACATAGACCTGCCCGATCTCCTGCTCGGAGGTGTGGCGGATGTGCAGCCGCGGCAGGTAGCCGAGCTGAATTGCCTGCCGCGTAATGGAAAACGCCCCCGAGATGACCGCTTGCGACGCGATGATTGTGGCGGTCGAAGCCAGCGCCACGAGCGGGTATAGCCCCCAACTCGGCGCCAGGTGAAAAAACGGGTGCTGCAAAGCGTCCGGCTCGGTCAACAGCAGCGCGCCTTGGCCGCTGTAGTTGAGCAGCAGCGCCGGTAGCACGATGTAAAGCCATGCCGTGCGCAGCGGTGTGCGTCCGAAATGCCCCATATCGGCATACAAGGTCTCGGCACCGGTGACCGCCAGGAACACGGCGCCAAGCATGACGAACCCCGGCCAGGGCGCGCTGAGTAAGAGATCGATACCGTGCCAGGGATTGAGCGCGAGCAGGATCCTGGGTTGCAGCACGATGTTTGACAGGCCCAAAAGGGCGAGCACCACGAACCAAATGAGCATGATCGGGCCGAACAATCCGCCGACCGTCGCGGTCCCCCGCCGCTGGACGAGAAAAAGGGCGATCAGCAAGACCAAGGAAATCGGCACGACGTAAGGGTCGAAGATCGGCGTCGCGACCTTGAGCCCCTCGACGGCGCTCAGCACCGAAATCGCCGGCGTGATGACGCCGTCGCCGTAGAACAAGGCTGCACCGACGAGCCCCGCCGCCATGATCCAGAACCGGCCACGGGCGGTGGCCCGCGCTCTCCGCAACGTCAATGCGGTGAGCGCCAGGAGTCCGCCCTCACCGGCGTTGTCGGCCCGCATGATGACATAGACATATTTGACCGTGACCACGAGCAGCAGCGACCAAGTGATCAAAGAGACGACGCCCAGGATCGATCGCTCACTGGTTTCGCCAAATTCGATCAGGGATTGGCGAACGGCATAAAGCGGCGAAGTGCCGATATCGCCATAGACGACGCCGAGTGCAGCAATCGTAAGGGTACGAGCGATGCCTAAATCTACGGTGTCCCGGCGCGGGGATGTTTCCGCGGTCACTGGCTATGCTGCCCTGGTTCCACCAACCGGATGCCGCAGCTGGGCAATTGTCGTGCCAACGGCAGGATAAAGATTGGCGGTATGTTTAGAGGGATCGCTATAAAATTTCCATCAAGATCGTCCAGGGCCGTCGGCCCGTGGTGCCGCTTCTGGAGGTGTCCTTGATATGACGGGAACGGTTTCTGCCGGACACAGGATCCGGGTGGGGTCGACTTCCCACCGTCACGCCGGCACAGGATCCGAGCCCGCCGCCGCAAGCGCTCGGGATTGCGGGACCGGTGCGAACGGATTATTTCGGAGCGGCGCGCGAGATCGATCTGCCGGCGGCAACCACCGGATGATGATCATCATCTGAAGGAGAGCAATTCCATGCGCAGCAGATTATGGACCGCAGTTGCCTTGCTGGCCTTGGGATATACCCTGCTGCCGGCAATTCCTGCTTTTGCGGGTTACGGTGCGTTTGCGTGGGATCGGGGTACCGGCAAGTACGGGGTGAGTTGGAATCAGTCGACGTCGAAGCGCGCCGAAGAGGTGGCGCTCGGCGAATGCGGCGCCAGCGGCTGCAAGGTTGTAGCAAAGATCGGCCCAGCAATGTGCGGCGCGTTGGCAACGACCGCAGACGGCAAACACGCCGGTGCCGCGTGGCGCAAGGATCGCGAAGCCGCCCGTCTGGCCGCTCTCAAAAGCTGCGACAAAGACCAAGCGGGCGAGTGCCTGGTCCGGGCCACCGATTGCAACAAATGAGTTCCACGGCGCTGCGTCTGCTGAGTTAGCGGCACGCTTGGCTCAGTACGATCGCGGCATGCCGAGGACGTGCTGGCCGATATAGGCGAGGATCAGGTTGGTCGAGATCGGGGCGGTCTGGTAGAGCCTAACCTCGCGCCATTTGCGCTCGATGTCGTATTCGCGGGCGAAGGCGAAGCCGCCATAGGCCGAGAAGGTGGCCTCGGCAGCGTGCCAGGTCGCTTCCGAGGCCAGCAGTTTCGCCATATTGGCGTCTGCGCCGCATTCCTTGTCGTCGTCGAACAGCGCCGCAGCGCGGCGGCAGATCATGTCGGCCGCCTCCAGTTCGGCATAGGCGCGTGCCAGCGGGAACTGGACGCCCTGGTTCTGACCGATCGGCCGGTCGAAGACGACGCGCTCCTTGGCGTAGTCGATGCCCTTCTGCAACAACCAGCGGCCGTCGCCAATGCATTCCTGGGCGACCAGGATGCGCTCGGCATTCATCCCGTCGAGGATGTAGCGAAAGCCCTTGCCTTCCTCGCCGATCAGGTTCTCGGGCGGCACTTCGAGATTGTCGAAGAACACCTCGGTGGTGTTGTGGTTGATCATCGCCTCGATCGGGCGGATTTCGACCCCGTGCCCAAGGTTCTCGCGCAGATCGACCAGGAACACCGACAGCCCGTCGGTGCGCCGCTTGACCTCGTCGACTGGCGTGGTGCGGGCGAGTAACAGCATTAGGTCAGAGTGCCGTGCCCGTGAGGTCCACACCTTCTGACCATTGATCACATAGTGATTGCCGTGCCGCACCGCGCGAGTCTTGAGCTTTGTGGTGTCGGAGCCGGTGGTCGGCTCGGTCACGCCGAAGGCCTGCAGCCGCAGTTCCCCCGACGCAATCTTTGGCAGATAGCGCTGTTTCTGTTCCTCGCTGCCATGACGCAGTACGGTGCCCATGATGTACATCTGCGCGTGGCCTTGGCTCGCGGTGCAGCCGGAGGCGTTGACCTCTTCGAGGATCACGGCGGCGGCGCGCAGCGGCAATCCCGAGCCGCCATACTCTTCGGGGATCAGCGAAGCGAGAAAACCGCCTTGCGTCAGCTCGGCAATGAACTCGGTCGGGTAGGCCTGTTCCGCCTCCAGCTTGCGCCAATAGGCGCCGGGGTAGCGCTCGCAGATCTTGCGCACCGACTCGCGCAACTCGGGATAATCCTCACCGAGGGCCACCATTGTTGGCGTGTCGCTCACCTCGCCCTCCTCATTCCGCCGTTTGGCCGAAAATAGTCCCGCTTCCCTTGGATTACCACGGAGACACGGAGAAAGGTTCTTGTTCTCTCCGTGACCTCCATGTCTCCGTGGTAGAGAGAAACCAAGCTTGAAGAGGAGTATCGATGTCGAGCATCCGCCCGCTTTCCGGCATCACCGTCATCGAGATCGGTCACAGCGTCGCAGCGCCTTATGCCGGGATGATCCTCGGCGAACTCGGGGCCGAGGTCATCAAGGTCGAGAACCCGAAAGGGGGCGACGCGTGCCGCGGCTGGGGTCCGCCCTTTACCGAGGGGACGGCGACCGCTTTCCACGCCTTCAACCGCGCAAAGCGTGGCATCACGATCGACCTGACCGATCCGGCTCAGGTCGAGACATTGCGCGGGCTGATCCGCGAGCGCGCCGACGTGGTGATCCACAACCAGAAATACGGCACGCTCGACAGGTACGGGCTCTCCATTACCGCGCTAGCCTTGGAGAAGCCCAGCCTCGTCTGTTGCAACATTGGCGCCTTCGGCGCCATGGGGCCGCTGCGCGACCGGCCGGGCTACGACCCGATGATGCAGGCCTATGGCGGACTGATGAGCCTCTTGGGCGAGGACGGCAGACCGCCGGTCCGCGTCACCGTCTCGATCATCGACATCGCGACGGCAATGTGGTCAGTGATCGGCATCCTCGCCGCCTTGCAGGAACGCGGGCGCACCGGGCACGGTGGGGTCGTGGATACCTCGCTCTTTGAGACGACGCTCGCCTGGATGAGCTTGCCGATCTCAGCCTATCTCGCCAATGGTGAGATCCCGAAGCGATATGGCTCCGGGATCGAGCAGATCGTGCCCTATCAGGCCTTTGCCGCTGCCGATGGGTACATCATGGTATCGGCCGGAAACGACAATCTGTTCCGTCGGCTGTGCACCGCGATTGAGCGGCCGGGCCTGGCCGAGGACCCGCGCTTCGGCACGAATAGTGACCGGGTTGTCAATCGCCAGACCCTGATCCCGATCCTCGACGACCTGTTCGCCACCGAGCCGATTGCGACTTGGGCGGCACGGCTCGATGCCGTCGGGATCCCAAACGGGCCGATCC
>Ga0070698_100004261_pt1 | contig 15721 bp, 14 predicted proteins | sample KBSK1502metaG_FD_65477 | JGI IMG/M metagenome (GOLD analysis project Ga0070698, IMG submission 65477) | Corn, switchgrass and miscanthus rhizosphere microbial communities from Kellogg Biological Station, Michigan, USA - KBS K1-50-2 metaG | ecosystem: Host-associated > Plants > Roots >...
CGGTATTCTGCCCGCGTCGGCCCTCGCTTCGGCGATGGACACCGCGGGCTCGCTCGGCGCGGCGGGCAGCGCCCCGGTTGTCGGAATCGGACGGTAGACCGTGATCGTCCCGAAATCGGTGTTTCGGGAGTACGACGTCCGCGGCGTCATCGGCAGCCAGCTGACTCCCGCCTTTGCCAACGCGATCGGCCGTGCGTTTGCCACGTCGGCGTGGGCGCGGCTGGGACGCATGCCGGCGCTCGCCGTGGGCCGCGACAACCGGCCGTCCGGCGGCGCGCTGAGCCAGGCGGTCCGGGACGGTATCGTCGCCGCCGGGGCCCACGCCATCGATGTAGGCGAGCTGCCCTCGCCGGCCCTCTATTTCGCGATCCATCACCTCCAGGCCGACGGCGGGCTCCAGGTCACCGGCAGCCACAATCCTCCGGAATTCAACGGCTTCAAGATGGTCCTCGCTGGAGACTCCGTGCACGGGGAGGCCATTCTCGACCTCTACGAGCTGATCGTGAAGGAGAGTTGGCGCACCGGCGCGGGGCGGGAGAGCGCCGATGCCTCGACCCTGCCGGCGTACCGCGAGGCCATCGTGGCCCGGCACCGGCTGGATCGCCCGGTCAAGGTGGTGGTCGATTGCGGCAACGGGGTCTCCAGCCTGATCGCCATCAGCACGCTCCAGGCGATGGGCGCGGAAGTGACGCCGCTCTTCGCCGAGTCGGACGGGACCTTTCCCAACCACCATCCCGATCCGACCGTCGCCGAGAACCTCAAGGATCTGCAGCGGGTGGTGCGGACCACCGGCGCGGAGCTGGGGATCGGATTCGACGGCGACGGCGATCGCATCGGGGCGGTGGACGAGACTGGAGCGATGATCTACGGCGATCAGCTCCTCGTTATCCTGGGGCGTGACGCCGTCCGCCGGTTCGGGCCGGGAATCCCGGTAATCTTCGACGTGAAGTGTTCCGACCTGCTGCCCCAGGCGCTTGCCGAGGCCGGCGCGCGGCCCGAGATGTGGAAGACGGGCCATTCCCTGATCAGGGCCCGCATGAAAGAGTCCGGGGCTCCGCTCGCCGGAGAGATGAGCGGCCACATCTTCTTCGGGGGCGACTGGTTCGGCTTCGATGACGCGCTGTTTGCGGCAGCCCGGCTGCTCGAGATCGTGAGCCGGGGACCGCCGGGCCTCTCCCGGCTTCTGGCCGACCTTCCCCGGACCTTCACCACGCCGGAAATCCGGGTGGCCTGTCCGGACGATCAGAAATTTGCGATCGTGCAGGAGGCCGCCACGCACTTCGCCGCGCTCTATCCCATCAACCCGATCGACGGCGTGCGGATCTCGTTTCCGCACGGCTGGGGTCTGCTCCGCGCGTCCAATACTCAGCCCGTGCTCGTGCTGCGCTTCGAAGCCTCCAGTCCGGCTGCCCTCGAGCAATACCGCGCCGAGGTGACCGGATGGCTCACCGCGCAGCGCGTGCCCGCGTAGGCCGGCATGTCCGGGCGCGGCCGTCGGGTCGCGGTCATCCTGGTGGCTCTGGCCATCGTGCTCTCGGCGGGCCGCTGGGTGTCGGCATTCGTCGCCCAGCGGCTCTGGGAATCCACGGTCTCCGAGGCGGCTGCGGTGGCCGGGGCCCGGCGGGCCCTGCTGGGACTTTCGCTCGAGCTGCTGGTGCTGCTGGTCTCCTCCGCCTGGTTCGTCATCAACCTCGCCATTGCTGCCCGAAGTGCACTGCCCGACCGGCCGCCGCCGGAACGACCGCAGGCACGGGTGTGGCCGGCGCGGGTGCCGCGCTGGACGCTGTCGGTGGCGGGCGTGGTGCTGGGCGTGCTGCTGGGCAGCGGGGCGGGGCAGTGGCTCGACGAGCTGCTGCTGAGCCTGGACGGCTTCCGGTTCGGCCTGGTTGACCCGCTCCTGGGGGTCGACCTCGGATTCTTCCTGCGCGATTTCCCCCTGTGGCTCGCGCTCCATGACCTGGCGACGGGACTCGCGGCGGTCGGGCTGGCCGCCGTGCTGGCCGTACATGCCGCGGGCGGCGCCGTCGCCATCGTGAAGCGCAAGCTCTGGGTCTCGCCGCAGGTGCGGGGGCACCTTGCCATCCTGCTCTCTATCCTCGCGCTGGCGCTCGCCTGGGGCTCGGTGCTCGAGGAATTTCGTCTGGCGGCCGGTCTTCGCGGGCCCTTGGTGCAGTCCGAGTTCCTGGTCCGCTCGCTGGTCTCCCAGGTCCAGGCTGGACTGGGCGCCGCCGTTGCCGTCACCAGCTTTCTCTGGTGGATTCGCTTTCGCGGGGCGGTAGTCGTCGTGATGTGGCTCCTCCTGGGGCTGGCCCTGCTGGCGGGCCGAGTGCTTCCGATCGGGACGGTCGTGGCCACCAAAGACGAAACCTGGCGCGCCGCCGCTCGCGCGCTCGACTCGGTCGCCTTCGCCCTCGCTGAAGTGAAGGGCCCGCCGCTGGGGCTTCCGGCCCCCGCGGCGGAACTGACTCCGTCGCTCTGGGACGAGCCTGTCCTGCCGTTCGCCGCGGCAGCCGAATCCAGCGTGGTAAGCAGTGCGGGGAAGGGTTGGATCGTCGCCGGCGACCGGCCGCACCCTGTCTGGTTCATGGTGCGGGAGCAACCGGATCGTTCCCCTGTATTGCTGGCTCTCGCCGACGACCGGGTGGCCGGATCCGGCGCCATTCTCGCCTGGCGTGAGGGTGACAGCGCGACCTCTCCCGGTGCCCCCGTCTACCGGGAGTTCCCCTCGCACGGCATCCGGCCCACGGCACCCGAGATCGATATCTCCACCGAAGCCAAGGGCATCGTGCTGGATAGCTGGACCAAGCGCCTCATACTGGCCTGGGCACTGCAGGCGCCCAAAGCCTTCTCGGCTCCCTCCGGCTCGCGAATCGGCTGGCGGCTCGATCCCGCGGTCCGGCTCAGCGCCACGGCGCCGTTCGCCCAGTGGAGCCGGCCCCGGGCCCGCGTCTCCGGCGACGCCATCATCTGGACCAGCGACGGCGTGCTGGCCTCCGGATTCTTTCCCTCGTCGGGGCAAATCGATTGGCCCGGCGGCCCCGCGACCATGGTGCGCAGCACGTTTCTGGGGACGGTTGATGCAGCCACCGGCTCGGTGAGAATCTTCCGGCGAAGTCCTTCGGATTCCCTGGGTGCGGCGTGGGCGCGCATCACCGGCCCGTTGATCGAGCCGCCCGGGGCGATCCCGGTGGATCTCCGCTCCGGCGATCCGTATCCGGAGGAGGTATTCCTGGCGCAGGCGCGGGCCCTGGCGAGTCCGGCCTGGTACGCCGGCCAGATCGAGCGCGATACGGATGGACGGGAGGTTGTCCCGCCTTCGGCGCCCGGCGGTGGAGAGGCGCTGATGCCTTTGCTCAGCCCCGACCGGCGCCAGATCACGGGGTTCTTCCTGGCCCGGCGAACGCCTTCGGGAGATTCGGTGCGGCTGATCCGTCTCGATTCCGCGCACGTCGTCGAGCGCGCCTCGGCCCTCAAGCAACGCTGGGAGAGGTTCCCCTTCCAGCAGGCCATCCGCGACTCGGTGCGCGCGGCGCGCGGCCGCTTCGAGACCGGGAAGGTGCGCCACGCCATCGCCCGCGACGGGATCGCCGCCTATCAGCCGGCTTGGGCGATTCCCGAGACCGGCCGCGCGCAGCTCATGCTGGTGGACGTGATGCTCGACCGGAACCTCGGAACCGGTCGGACCCTGGACGAGGCCTGGCGCAACCTGCAGGGCCATATGGGTGCGATCGCGAGCGGCGGCGGCCCCGAAGCGATACTGGAGCAGGCGCGGCGCTGGATGCAGCGCGCCGATTCGGCGCTGAAGCGGGGAGATCTGCAGGAGCTCGGCCGCGCCCTGGCCTATCTCCGCGATCTGCTCGAGCCGCCCGGAAAGCGCTAGGACGGAGCCCCTTCGGGGCCTCGCGATGACGGGTTACCTTTGGCCGAGCGAAACCCCCAAAATGAGGCCGGTTTGAATCTCCACGAGTATCAGGCGAGGGCACTGCTCCGCGCCGCCGGGATTCCAATGTCCGACGGCGATGTGGCATCCTCCCCGGAAGCGGTCGAAGCGATCGCCCGGCGGCTCGATCGTCCCGTGGTCGTGAAGGCGCAGGTGCACGCGGGTGGCAGAGGCAAGGCGGGCGGGGTGAAGCTCGCGAAGAATGCCGCGGAAGCACGCGAGGTGGCCGGCCGGATCCTGGGGATGACCATCAAGGGTCTCGTGGTCAGCCGGGTTCTCGTGGTACCGGCGGAGGACATCGTCACCGAGAGCTACGTCGGCCTCATCATGGACCGGGAGACCCAGCGTCCGGTGTTCATGGTCAGTGCCGCCGGAGGGGTCGACATCGAGGAGGTCGCGGCCGCCACACCGGACAAAATCGTTCGGCTCGCGGTGGACCCCCGATACGGCTTGTTCGGCCACCAGGCACTCGGCCTGGCGCTTTCGCTCTATCCGGATTTTTCCCAGGCACGTGCCGCGGCGAAAATCATGCAGCAACTCTATGGCGTGTTCGTCGCCAATGGCGCGTCACTCGCAGAGATCAATCCTCTGATCACGACGCCGCTGGGGCAGGTGCAGGCGCTGGATGCCAAGCTGTCCGTGGACGACAACGAGCTGGACCGCCGCCCCGACCTCGCCGCGCTCCGGGACGAATCCGCCGAAGCCTCGAGTGAAGTGGCCGCCCGGGAAGCCGGCCTCACCTTCATCAAGCTCGATGGCAACGTCGGGTGTGTGGTGAACGGGGCCGGCCTCGCCATGGCGACAATGGACCTGGTGAAGTACTACGGCGGCGAGCCGGCCAATTTTCTCGACATCGGTGGCAGCTCCAACCCGGAGAAAGTGGTCGCCGCGCTCAAGATCATCACCGCCGACTCCGCGGTAAAATCGATTCTCTTCAACATTTTCGGCGGCATCACGCGGACCGACGACGTCGCCAACGGGATCGTCGAAGCGACCCGGAAGTTCAAGGTGAGCGTGCCGATCGTCATCCGGCTCACCGGGACGAACGAGGAGAAGGCCTTCGAGATTCTCCAGGCGGTCGGCATGCGGGCGCTGTCCGATATGGACGAAGCAGTCAAGCAGGCGGTCGACCTCGCCAGGGGGGCGGCGTGAGCATCTTCGTCGACGCCTCCACCCGTCTCGTCGTGCAGGGCATCACCGGGCGCGATGGCTCGTTCCACTCCCGGCAGATGATCGCCTACGGCACCCGCGTCGTGGCCGGCGTCACTCCCGGCAAGGGTGGCCAGTCGTTCGATGGCACGGTGCCGATCTTCCATACCGTGGCGGACGCGGTCCGAAACACCCGCGCCAATACTTCGGTCATCTACGTCCCGCCCGCGCTCGCCGCCGGAGCCATTGCGGAAGCCGCCGACGCGGGAATCCGCTTCATCGTCTGCATCACCGAAGGCATCCCGGTCCTGGACATGGCGAGGGTCATTCCGTTCGTCCGGGAGCGGGGCAGTCGCCTGTTGGGCCCGAATTGTCCCGGGCTGATTACGCCGGGAATCGCCAAGGTGGGCATCATCCCGGGGCAGATCTGCAAACCGGGAAGAGTGGGCCTGGTCTCCCGGAGCGGTACCCTGACCTATGAGGTCGTGAATCACCTGACCCGGCACGGTATCGGGCAGAGCACTTGCGTGGGAATCGGGGGCGATCCGCTGATCGGAACCAACTTCATCGACGTCCTGGGCGGATTCCAGAACGATCCGGCAACCGACGCCATCGTGATGCTGGGCGAGATCGGCGGCACCGATGAGCAGCAAGCCGCGGCGTTCGTTCGGAGCTCGGTCACCAAGCCGGTCGTGGGCTTCATCGCCGGACAGACGGCGCCCAAAGGCCGCCGTATGGGACACGCCGGAGCGATCATCTCGGGGTCCTCCGGGACCGCCGAGGAAAAGATCCACGCCTTCGAGGCCGCGGGCATCGGGATCATGCGGCGGCCGGTCGATGTGGTCTCGGAGATTCGGGCAAGGCTGAAGACCTAGGAGAGGAACATGGCAGGGAACCAGACGCTCGCCATCATCAAGCCCGACGCCGTCGCCAACGGCAAACTCGGTGCGATCGCGGCCCACATCGAGCGGGAGGGCTATCGCATTCGAGCGGCACGGCTGATCAAGCTCACCCGCGCTCAGGCGGAAGCCTTTTACGAGGTGCACCGGGGTCGGCCGTTCTACGAGGAGCTGGTGACCTTCATGAGCAGCGGCCCCTGCTTCCCGATGGCTCTCGAGCGGGACGGTGCCGTCGCGGCGTTCCGGACGACCATCGGAGCCACCGACCCGGCAGAGGCGGCGGTGGGCACCATTCGAAAGCTGTACGCCGAATCCAAGGGCCGGAACGCGGTCCACGGGTCGGACAGCGATGAGAATGCGGCCCGGGAAATCGCGTTCTTCTGGAGTGAGTCGGAGCGGGCCGGGCTGGTTTGACCTAAGTCCCTCTCCCATGTAGCTTTAGGGGCTATGCTTGAGGTTGACATTCGCGAGCTCCGCCATGGGCCGGTCGAGACGGTCGGCGAGCTCGCTGCCGCTGATCCGCTATTCGAGGGACTCGAGGTTCTTCTCGATGGCCCGCTCACCGTCGGCGGATTGCTGGAGCGAGCCGGCCAGGACGGCTATTTCTGGCATGGCCGGCTGGAGGGTCAGGTTCGCTCGGTCTGCCGACGCTGCCTGACCGAGTTCATCATGTCGGTGGCGGAGTCGGTCGAGGTGCTGTTTTCACCGGATCCGGACCTTCAGGACGATCCCAGCGTCTACCCGCTGGCGGACCCCAAGGCCCGGGTGGATGTGAAGCCGGCAGTTCGGGAGGAGCTGGCGCTCGCGGTGGACGCGTTTCCGCTCTGCCGGGAGGATTGCCGCGGGCTGTGCCCGCGTTGCGGGGCCGATTTGAATCGCGGGGCGTGCGGCTGCACCGCTCCCACCAACTAGACTCGAGGACGTCATGGCCGTACCCAAGAGAAAGATGTCGAAGCGCAGGAAGCGGCTGCGCCGCGGGCACCACACCGGTGCCGGGATGGCCACCCAGGCCTGTCCTCGGTGCGGTTCTGCCCGATTGCCCCACCGCGTATGCGGGTCCTGCGGGTACTACGCCGGCAAGAAGCGCCTCGAGGTCGAGGACAGCTGAGCGTGATCCGCGTCGCGCTCGACGCGATGGGGAGTGATCAGGCTCCCCGCACCGAAGTCGAGGGTGTAGGGCTCGCCCTGCGCGAGTTGCCGCCGACGTTCGGCGTGCAGCTGGTCGGCCAAACGAGCGCAATCGAGGCCGAGCTCAAGCGCCACCCCGATCTCGACCGGGGCCGGGTGGAGGTCGTCGAGGCGCCCGAAATCATCGGCATGGGGGAAAAACCGCTCCAGGCCGTTCGCAAGAAGCGGAAGTCCAGCCTCGTGGTGGGCCTGAGTCTTCAGGCGCAGAGCAAATCCGACGCCTTCATCTCCGCGGGCAACACCGGCGCCATCCTCGCGGCGTCCACCGTGCTGCTCGGACTCTACGGCGGCGTCGATCGCGCCACGGTCGGCGCGCTCCTGCCCACGGTGGACGGACCGGTCATGACGCTGGATGCCGGCGCCAACGTGGATTGCTCCGCCCGCGAGCTGGTCGGGTTCGCCCACCTGGGCACCGTCTACATGCGGGATATTCTGAGCCGGCCGTCCCCGAAAGTCGGTCTGCTCAATGTCGGGGAAGAAGAGGAGAAGGGTACCGCGCTCGTGAAGGAGGCCCATCGGCTGCTCGCCCACGATGCCCGGCTCAACTACATCGGCAACATCGAAGGCCGCGACATCCTCGGTGGACACCCGAAGCACGGCCGCCTCGACGTCGTGGTCTGCGACGGCTTCGTCGGGAACGTGGTGCTCAAGTTCTATGAATCGGTGATGTACCTGGTGCGACACCTGGCCGAAGAGGCCGCGCCGGACATGTGGGAGCGCAAGGAAATCCGCTCGGCCTTCCGGATGCTGGACTATTCGCAGTACGGTGGTGCGCCGTTGCTCGGGGTCAAAGGCGTGTCGATCATCTGCCACGGCTCCTCCAACACCAACGCGATCCACCACGCCATCCGGGTCGCGGTCCAATCGGTCGACGTCGGACTGGCCAACCACATCGGCGCCGAGTTCGCCGAGCGCGACGCGGCGGCCCACTCGTGAGCGCCCGGCCGATCGCCCGGATCACCGGTCTCGGCACGGCAGTACCCGACCGGGTGGTGACCAACGCCGATTTCGCGGCCTATCTCGATACGTCCGACCAGTGGATCATGGAGCGCACCGGCATCCGGGAGCGACGGATCGCGGGCCCGGACGACACGCTCTCCGGTCTCTGCCACACCGCGTCGCTCTGTGCCATGTCCAAGGCGGGCGTGGGACCGGAGCGGCTCGATGCGATTGTGCTGGGCACCATCAGTCCCGACCGTCGGTTGCCCGCCACCGCTTGCGATCTCCAGGCGCTGCTGGGAGCGCGAAACGCGGCTGCGTTCGATATCGCGGCGGCGTGCCCCGGCTGGATCTACGCCCTCGCCATAGCCGAAGGCTTCATCGCCGCGGGTCGCGCCAAGACGGTGCTGGCCATCGGCGCGGAGAAACTCTCCAGCGTCACCGACATGACCGACCGGAGCACGGCGGTGCTCTTCGGGGACGGGGCCGGGGCCGCGATCGTGGAGCCGGCCACCGAGGATGGCCGAGGCATTCTGTCGATCGTGCTGGGCGCAGACGGTACCCTGGCCGACCTGCTTTATATCCCGGCGGGCGGCTCGACCGAACCGGTGAGCGCCAAGGTGGTGCAGGAGCGCACCCACTACATCCGCATGGCCGGCCGTGAGGTCTTCAAGGCCGCGGTCCTCGCCATGGCTCGCGCCTGTGATGAGGCCCTGGCCAAGGCCGGCGTCACCATCGAGGAGATCGATCTGCTGGTTCCCCACCAGGCCAATCTCCGGATCATCGAATCCACCGCCAAGCATGCCGGCATGCCGATGAGCAAGGTCCTGGTCAACGTGGATCGCTACGGCAACACCTCGGCGGCCTCGATCCCCCTGGCCATCGCGCAGGGTGTCGAGGAAGGGCGCATCAAGCCGGGCTCGCTGCTGCTGCTGGTGACGTTCGGTGCCGGTTTTACCTGGGGAAGTGTCGTCATCCGATGGTGAGCGTGCTCCTGTTCCCCGGACAGGGCGCCCAAAAGGTGGGAATGGGAAAGGATCTCGCGGAGGCGTTTCCCGCAGCGAGAGACACCTTTCTGGCCCTGGACGAGGCGCTGAGTTTCCCGCTGTCCCGGACGATGTGGGAGGGCCCGGTCGAGGAGCTGCAGCGGACCCATGTGACCCAGCCCGCTATCCTCGCCCATTCGGCCGCGGTACTGGCCGTGGCGGGCTCCCGCCTGCCGCCGGTGGCGGGAGCCGCGGGTCATAGCCTGGGCGAGTACAGCGCGTACGTGGCGGCCGGCACACTCTCGGCCGTGGATGCCGCGAAACTGGTGCGCCGCCGGGGCGAGCTGATGCAGGAGGCCGGAGGACGGCGCCCCGGGACGATGGCCGCGGTGCTCGGTCTGGCGACCGGTCTGGTCGAGCGCGCGTGTGCCGAGGCTTCGGGTGAGCAGGAAGCCGTGGTGCCGGCCAACCTCAACGCGCCCGATCAGACCGTCATCTCAGGCGACGTCGCGGCGGTGGAGCGCGCGGGAAAGGCGTGTACGGCACTGGGCGCCAAGCGGGTCGTCGCGCTCAAGGTCAGCGGTGCCTTCCATTCGCCGCTCATGGCTCCCGCGGCTCCCGGACTGGCCGCGGCGCTCGCGCAGACGTCGTTCGCGCCACCGGCCTTTCCAGTCGTTGCCAACGCGAGCGCGGCTCCGGTCCGGGATCCGGGGCAGGCGCGTGGCCTCCTCGAGGCGCAGCTCACCGCCCCGGTTCGCTGGGTCGAATCGATCCAGGCCCTGGCGACGCTCGCCCCCGGTGCTCGCTTCATCGAAATCGGCCCCGGAACCGTCCTGGGAGGCTTGCTGAAGCGCATCCTTCCGGAGCCCGAGTATCTCTCCCTCGGCACGGTTCAGGAACTGGAGAAGTTTCTGGCATGAGCGCGATAGATCTCTCCGGTCAGGTTGCCTTCGTCACCGGCGGCACGCGGGGAATTGGCCGCGCCATCGCGGAAAGGCTTCATGGCGCCGGGGCGAAGGTGGCGATCATTGGCCGCAAGGCGGAGACGGCGCAGGAGGTTGCCGCCGCGCTGGGAGCCGGCGCCCAGGGGTTCGGCTGTGACGTGGCGGATGCCGCGCAGGTGGACGCAGCTGTGACGGGAGCGGAGCAGGGCCTTGGCCCCATCTCCATCCTGGTCAACAACGCCGGCGTCACCCGGGACAACCTCCTGCTGCGGCTCAGCGACGAGGACTGGCGCGCGGTGCTCGACGCCAACCTCACGGGCGCGTTTCACACCACGCGGGCGGTCATCAAGGGCATGATGAAGCGCAGGGCTGGGCGGATCATCAACATCACCAGCATCGTGGGCTTGACCGGCAACAAGGGCCAGGCCAACTATGCCGCGAGCAAGGCGGGGCTGATCGGATTCACCAAGTCGGTCGCCAAGGAATACGCCAGCCGGAACGTGCTGGCCAACTGCATCGCTCCCGGGTTCATTTCGACCGATATGACGGCTGCCTTGCCCGCCGAGGCCCGGGACGCGTTATTAGGGCAGATCGCCTTGGGGCGCCTGGGAGAGCCCGCGGACATCGCCGGGGCGGTGCTTTTCCTGGCCTCGGCACTCTCCTCCTACATCACCGGACAGGTCCTGGTCGTCGACGGCGGCATGGTCATCTGACGCTGGCCGCATCCACCCATTCGTGAGGGACGCATGAGCGACATGGTTGAGAAGGTGAAGGACATCATTGTCGAAGAGCTGGGCGTGGAGCGCGAGAAGCTCACCGACAGTGCCAGCTTCATGGAGGATCTGGGCGCCGACTCCCTCGACACCGTCGAGCTGGTGATGGCGTTCGAGAAGGAATTCGATATCGACATTCCCGACGAGGAGGCGGAAAAGCTCCGCACCGTCGGCGATGCGCTGAAGTACCTCCAGGACAAGCTCGGGAAGTAGCGCATGGCGCGGCGGGTGGTCATCACCGGCCTGGGTCTGGTCACGCCCGTAGGTCTCAGCGTACAGCAGACCTGGGACAACCTCCTCGCCGGCACTTCCGGAGCGGCCGCGATCACGAAATTCGACCCGAGCCGGCTTCAGGTGCGTTTCGCGTGCGAAGTGAAAGGCTTCGATCCGCTGGCCTACCTGGATCGCAAGGAGGCCAAGCGGATGGACCTCTTTGCCCAGTTCGCCATGGCGGCTTCCCACCAGGCCGTAACCGAGGCCGGGCTGGAAGGGAAGTTCCCGGTGCCCGACCGCACCGGGGTCATCATCGGCAGTGGAATCGGCGGCATGATGACGTTCGAAGAGCAGTGCTTGATTTACCTGCAGAAGGGACCGGACCGGGTTTCTCCGTTCTTCGTCCCGATGTTCATTCCCGACATCGCGTCGGGGCACGTCTCCATTCGCTACGGGCTCAAGGGCCCGAACTTCTGCACCGTCTCCGCCTGCGCCTCCTCGGCCCATGCCATCGGAGAATCCTACGAGCTGATCAAGGCGGGTGCGGCCGACTGCATGGTGACCGGGGGCGCCGAGGCGGCCATCACCGGGATCACCATCGCCGGATTCCAGAACATGAAGGCGCTCTCGACCCGGAACGACGATCCGCAGCTGGCCAGCCGTCCCTTCGACGGCGGACGCGACGGCTTCGTGCTGGCCGACGGCGGCGCCTCGGTCGTCCTCGAGAGCCTGGATCATGCCCTTTCCCGCGGCGCCAATATTCTCGGCGAAGTCGTGGGCTACGGCATGAGCGCCGACGCCAATCACATCACCGCGCCGGCGCCGGATGGCGATGGCGCCCGCCGGGCCATGCTGGCCTGCCTGGCCGAAGGCGGAATCGCCCCGGAGACGATCGGATACATCAATGCGCACGGCACCTCCACGCAGCTCGGCGACATCGCGGAGACGACGGCGGTCAAGGCGGTCTTTGGCGAGCACGCGAAACGGTTGATCTTCGCGTCCACCAAATCGATGACCGGTCACCTGCTGGGCGGGGCGGGGGCCCTGGAGTTCGTGGTTTCCCTCCTCGTGGTGCGAACCGGGAAGGTGCCACCAACCATCAACCAGATCACTCCAGACCCGGAGTGTGACCTCGACTGTGCCCCCAACGAGATGGTGGAACGGGAGGTGGAGGTGGCGCTGTCCAACTCCTTCGGATTCGGCGGGCACAACGTAACGCTGGCCGTGCGTCGCTTCTCGGCCTGACCGGATCGGCATCCCGATGTCCTCTGAACCCTCCACCGACCCGACCGGTGGAGGGTCGCGTGTTTCGGGACCCGGGCGCCCCCGTGCGTTCTCACTGCAGCTCCTGGTCGGCAGCTACTTCTTCATCGTCGCCGCCGTCCTGATTGTTCCCGGACTGCTCCTGGCCGAACGCGCCATCCGGGCCCGCCTGCGGGACGACCGGCTCACTGCCCATCAGAAAACAATGCGGGAGGTCGTCCGGGGCATCGGGCAGCGCACTGCAGCCGCCGAGAAGCGGGTCATGCGCTACGCGTGGCTCCTGTCCCGGGAGCCGGTTGCTCCCGATCCGGCCGAGGTGAGGACCTTCGACCGACTGCTGGTCCGCGACCCCGACGGCGCATGGCGGCCCCGCAAACAGACATTCGATCCGGCCCATGAGGCAGGGGTGTATCTGCCCAGGACCGCGGTGGTCGATCCCGCCTTCAAGTCATTTCTCATGCGGGGAAAGCGGCTCACCGAGCGGTTCGGAGCCGGCGCACTCAACCCCGATCTGGTCGACGCGTGGATCAGCCCGGCCGCGGGCGGCATGGTCCTATATGTCCCCGACCAGCCGGATTTCCCCTGGGAGAATTCGGCAACCGAGGACTGGAGCCAGACCGACTGGATGCGGTTTGCCGAACCGGGCGTGAACCCGGCCGGAGTCCCCCGGTGGACCGATCCCTTCCACAGCCAGAAGACCGACGCCTGGTTCGTGAGCGTCGTCGCCCCCTTCAACCGCGGAGCCAGTTGGGGCGGGTCGGTCGGGCAGGATCTGAGCTGGCAGGAGCTGGTGGACTACGGCGCGCGCTCTCCGCTCGAGGCCGGCGGCCGGTTCCTGCTGGTCGGTCGCAACGGCGGGGTGATAATGGCCGACCCCAATACGGCCCGGACCTCTGTCCGACCCGAGGGTCGCCGCCTGGTAGACCTGCAGGATGTCGAGCTACGCGACACGCTGGCGCGCCTGCTCGCGAGCTCGTCCGGGGCCGGCGCCGCCGACCCGCAGCTGGTGCGCACCACGAATGCGTACCTGCTGTGGTCCACCATTCCCTCGTCCGGGTGGCTGGTGGCGAGCCTCCTTCCCCAGGAATCGATCGACGCGCCGATCCGCGGACCGCTTCGCGCCATGCGCTGGGCGGTGCTGCTCGGACTGCTGATCCTGTCCACCGCATCGCTCATCTCCATCACTCGGGCCATCCGGCGGCGACAATCCATCGAGGAGGAGACTCGCCGCGCCGAGGAGCGGTTCCGGAGCCTGTTCCAGCTGAGTCCGGACGGAGTGGGCGTGTGCATACTCGATTCGGGGCTCTGGGTCGAGATGAACGACAGCTTCGTGGCCATGAGCGGGTACAGCCGGGAGGAGATGCACGGCCGGACCACGACCGAGCTCGCGCTCTGGGCCGACCCGAGCCAGCGCGAACAAGTGGTGGCGCTGGTACGTCGAGACGGCATCTGCCGGAATCTGCCCGCAGGGTTGCGCCGGAAGGACGGCCGGATCGTGGAGATCGAGTTCTCGGGCCGGGCGGTGGAGGTGGAGGGTGAGACGTGCCTGCTGGCGATCATTCGCGATGTGGAGGAACAGAAACGGCTGGAGCGACAGCTCACCCAGGCCCAGAAGATGGAGGCCATTGGACGGCTGGCCGGGGGTGTGGCGCACGATTTCAACAACATCATGACCGCGGTCATGGGCTATGCCCAGATCGCCACCGAATCGCTGCCCGAGGACTCCCCGGCTGGTGATGATCTGAAGGAGATTCTTCGCGCCTCCGGTCGGGCGTCCGAGCTGACCCGCCAGCTGCTGGCTTTTGCCCGTCGGCAGGTGACGCAGCCCCGGCCCGTAAACGCAAACATCCTGATTCGGGAAACCCTGAAGCTGCTACAGCGTCTGCTGGGAGTGGACGTGACGCTGATAACGGATCTCTCACCCACGCTGTCCTCGGTGCTGGTGGACCCGGGCCAGATCGAACAGGTCCTCGTCAACCTGGCGGTCAATGCGCGGGACGCAATGCCGACCGGCGGCTCGCTGACGATCCGAACGTTTCAGCAGGGCGACGAAGTAGTCATGGAGGTCGAAGACACCGGCATCGGGATCGCCGCCGAGCATCACCCCCACATCTTCGAGCCGTTCTTCACCACCAAGGAACACGGGAAAGGCACCGGCCTCGGTCTCGCCACCTGCTACGGCATCGTGCGCCAGGCCGGCGGTCGCATCGAGCTGATCAGTGCGGCGGGCGCTGGGGCCCGCTTCCGCATCATCCTGCCCGCGCTGCCCGAGGGCACCGAGCCGATGCATACCCCAAGTCACGGTACCCGGCTGGACGGTGCCGTTCCCCGCGGGGGTGAAGTGGTTCTCCTGGCGGAGGACGAGCCACAGGTGAGGGAGCTGGCCCTTCGACTGCTGCGCGGCCTCGGCTACAAGGTCCTCGTGGCCGAGGACGGCGAGGCCGCGTTGCGGCTGGCCGGCGAGACGCCGGAGCCGATCGAGCTGCTGCTCACCGACGTCGTGATGCCGGGAATGACCGGAGAGGAGCTGGCCACGCGGCTGAAGCAGATTCGTCCCAATCTCAAGGTGCTCTACATCTCGGGCTACGCCGAGGATTCCGACGCGATCGAACGCGCTCTCCGCAGCGGCGATGCCTTCCTGGCCAAGCCGTTTACCGTCGGAAACCTGGCCCGCGAGGTACGCGACGTGCTCGACCGGAACAACTAGGCCAAAGTGGCTCCCCGCAGGTCCCTCCTGCTAGATTTCCCTCGCTGGCCAAGTATCGTCCGCTCACGGAGATAGGATGCCGCTTCAGGTGGATTCCGCCCGCTTCCGAGACGCCGCGCTGCGCCCGATTGCGGACAAGGTGCTGGCGGGTGTCCGGCTCACGCCGGAGGATGGCGTCGCGCTGTTCAACACCTCAGATGTGCTCAGTCTGGGCGAGCTGGCCGCCTTTGCCAACGAGCGCCGCAACGGCGATCGGGTGTTCTTCTCCGCCAACCAGCACATCAACCCCACCAACGTCTGCATCCTCCGGAACACTTGCACCTTCTGCTCGTTTGCGCGGATGCCGAAGGAAGACGGTGCGTACACCCGGTCGCTGGAGGAGGTCTATCACGAAGCGGAGCAGGCCCGGGGCGGCCCGACCCGGGAGTTTCACATCGTCGGCGGGCTTCATCCCAAGCTCCGGCTCGTCTACTACACCGACATGATCCGGGGCCTCAAGGAGCGTCACCCCGAGGTCCACATCAAGGCGCTCACCGCGGTGGAAATCGCCCATCTGGCGCGGATCGAAAAGACCAGCGAGCGGGAAGTGCTGGTCGCCCTCAAGGACGCCGGCCTCACCAGCATGCCCGGCGGCGGCGCCGAGGTGTTCAGCACCGCGGTCAGGGCCACCATCGCGGAGCGGAAGCTCACCGGCGAGGAATGGATCCGGGTGCACCGCAC
>Ga0070698_100004262_pt1 | contig 15721 bp, 16 predicted proteins | sample KBSK1502metaG_FD_65477 | JGI IMG/M metagenome (GOLD analysis project Ga0070698, IMG submission 65477) | Corn, switchgrass and miscanthus rhizosphere microbial communities from Kellogg Biological Station, Michigan, USA - KBS K1-50-2 metaG | ecosystem: Host-associated > Plants > Roots >...
CTAGTACGGCGACATTGCCGATGACCTGCTGAGCGCAGTCCTTAACCCCCTCTGTCTGGCGGCCTTGGCTCCGCGGCGACTTGGCGATTCAAAAGCACGTGGCGATGCAAAAGCGGTCAACGTTAAGTGAGTGGTATTAGCTCTAGAGGTCCATCGCGCGGGGTCGCATCGACCGCCGACGGCGCAGCGCGAGCGCACCGAGCAAGAAGCCGGCACCGATCACGAAACCCGCCACGCCGGCGAGCACGCTGACGAGCCATGGCATGCGCTCCATCGAGTACACGTAGATCGTTTGCGTCTCGCGCGGCTGGGGCACGGGCAACACGACCGGAACCGTCGCGATCACGGGTGCCGGCGGCGGAGGTGGTGCGGCGTCACTCGCCGTGATCAGCACGCCGTGCTTCGTCTCGTCGGCAACCGTCAGACTCGGCGACACGCCTTCGGCAGAGCAGCCTGCGAGCTTCGCCAGGTTCTGGTACTTCGTCGCCGACGTCTTGACGTAGGTGTACGCGAGGTCGACGGCCTTGCCGTTGATCTGCACTTCTTTGTACTCGCCTTGCGGCGAGCCGATCGTGACGGACTTCGCCTGCACGGGCATGCCCGGTGCCTTGTCGCCGCACGGCTCGCAAAACGCGATCGTCATCGGCTGCTTCGCGAGAATCGCCTGCGCCTTTTGCGCGGCCCCCGCATCGATCCATTCACATTGATCCGCACGCGCCGAGCCAGCGGCAAGCGTGAGCGACAGCGCGATCATCCAAGACTTCATCGTTTCCTCCAACGCACGAGCTCTACGATCGTTCCACCGATCACGACGATTGCCACAACGGCAGCGCAGCCTGCGAGCACGCGTGTGGCGTGGCGCACGAAGTCCGCACGCGCGGCGGCGCCGTTCGCGATCGGTAACACAAGCGTGATCACGAGATACGCCGCGATCGGCACGAGCAACCAACGCAGACGGTCACGCATGTTGCTGCCTCCGTGACGCGATGGCGCGCGCGACCCAATACAGTGCGCACAGCCCGCCGAAGTACACGACGATGCCCTCGATCGAGTGCAGCTCGTTGCGGTCCATGCCATTGAGATCGGTGCGATGCATCGCGACCGCGATCGCGATGCGGATCGTATTGACGACGAGCGTGGCCACGTACGCGATGGCGGCGGCCGCGATGAGCCGACGTGCCGCGGCACGCGCCGTTGTCATCGCTCCGAGTCCACCGAGCACGAGCGCGAGAAACGCGGCGAGCGCGAAATTCACGCCGGCGCAGGGCGGCGCGATGATGAACCCGATCTTGTAGTCTGCCCAGCCGGGACCGGCTTCGTAGACGAAGTTGCCGCCGGTCACCCACGACACGAGCTTCGCGGTCGGCGCGAGGATCCAGCGCAGGTCGTCCGCGGTCGCCGCGCGGTAGTACTGCTTACCGGCGACGACAACCGCGAGCGCGATCGCAACGGCTGCGATCCTGCATCGGTGCTCGCGCAACCAGCTCACGCGAGCCTCCACGCGCGACGACGACCCCACACGAGCAGAACGCCGAGGCCGACCATCGCGAGCAGGATCCACAGGCCCGGCTCGGGACCGATCTCGTTACCGAGAGCCTGGTCGCTGACGCCCTCGGGCATCGGCAGCGGCTGGTTGACATCGGTCGAGCCACCGGTCGTGCGCACGACTTGCTCGACGGCGATGAACGACGTGAACTTCGTCAGCAGGTTGTACTTGAGGCCGAGCTCGACGACCTGCTTCTTGTTCGCATCGCCCTGAAAGAAGTCCGAGAGCTCGGAGATCTTGGCGCGCGCCCACAGATACGAGAGCGCCGAATTCTTCGCGTCGGCCGCGACAGTCGCGGGCTCGAGCGTGCTGACGAAGCGGCCCTTGCCCGACACGCCGGTCAGCGTGATCTTGCCGCTCGGCATGCCCTTGTACTTGCCAAACACGATCACGGGGCGATTCGCAAAGACATCGGGCAGCACCGACGGCTGAACATCGTAGGTCTGGAAGCCTTCGAAGTTGACCTTCACCTGCGTCAGCACAGGCGACTCGACGTACGCGCGGAACTTCGCCGACGCGGTCGACGCCTGCTTCGGGTCGAGGACCACGAACGGCTCGCCCTGGCCGGCCTTCGCGATGCCATCGATGAGGAATCGGTTCACCGAGCTGCCGATGCCGAACGAGAACACGTTCTGCTCGCCGAGGTGCTTGCGCACGTGCTCGAACATCGCGGTCTCCTCGGCGATGTAGCCGTCGGTGACGACGACGAAGCTGCGCGACACATCCTTCGACACGCGCGGCAGGCTCATCGCGCGTTCGAGCGCGGGCAGAAGCTCGGTGCCTCCGCTGCCTGTCTCGCGATCGATGAACGCGATCGCGTCATCGATCTTCGCTTTGTCGGCATCGACCGACTTCGCCGAATACAGGCTCGAGCCGCCGGAGAACAGCAGCACGTTGAAGCGATCGGTCGGCCGCAGCTTGCCGAGCAAATCGCGCATCAGCGCCTTCGTCGTGTCGATCGGGAAGCCGTGCATCGAGCCCGACACGTCGATGATGAACACGTACTCGCGCGCCGGAATCATCTCGATCGCGGGCCGATGCGGCGGCTGCACCATCATCAAGAAGAAGTTCTCCTTCGCGCCGGGGAATAGCAGGAGGCCCTGCTGGATCTCGTTGCCGGCGAGGCGGTAGCGCAGCACGAAGTCCTTGTTGCCTGTCGCCGCACCGTGATCGAGCATGATCGACGCCGTCGTATCGTTCGCGCCGAGCGTCTTCTTGATCGCGTGCGATGGCGAATCGATCGCCTGGATCTTCATACCGCCGGCGATGTTCACGTTGATGTCGAACGCGTACGTCGGATCCATGCCCGCGTGCGTGTACGGCGAGGCGACGAACTTGTTCGTCGCTGCCTTCTTGTCGGTCGTCTCACTCGCATAGCGCGGGCCGACCACCGTCGGGTACACGAGCTCGTAGACGCCATCGGTCGGCACGAGCAGCTCCGTGTAACGCAGCTCGACCTCGATGTGGTCCTTCGGCAGGATGTTCGCGACGTTCATCGAGAACACGTTCGGCCGATCCTGCTCGAGCAGCGACGCGGTCTTACCGGCCGCCTTCGCCGCCTCGTACTCTTTGCGCGCTTCCTCGCGCTCCTTGATCTTCGCGACGATCAACCGCTGGCCGATCTTCATCGTCATGCCGTAGACGGCGGCCCGCGTCGATGCCGGGAATACATACCGCGCGCTGATCGTTGTATCGCCGTCGTTCCTGTACGTCTGCTTGACGGTGACGTCGGCGATCATGCCGGTGATGCGAACGTCTGCCTTCGTGCTCTCGAGCGGCAGCGCTTCGACGCCGGGCTTCGCGCCCTCGACGAAGAAGTAGGGCGAGAGCGTCTTATCGTCGGGCGCTTCTGCCCGCGACAGGCGCGGGATGACGAGCAATGCAAAGAGTACAAGCAGCCTGGTTCTCATGCTCCGCAGTCGAGCAACGGCAATGCCAGCTGCATGTCAGCGCGATCGCACGTGTTGCGAACGCGCGTGGCCATCGAGACACGCGCCGGCTCAATACCACTGACACGTTGCCGCGCCGCCGATCGCGAGCGTCATCTGCGCACATGCAGTCAGCTCGTAGCGGTCGAGCGTCGAAACGCCGCGCACGCACTTCGCGCAGGAATAACCGGCGCCGAACGCGAGATCCCAGCTGCCCATGCCCGGCGCGCCGACCTCTTTATAGATGAGCGCGTAATCCATCGTGATGCCGAGTAGCGTCGTGCCGCCGGCATACACGCCATCGTTGATGTCCGCGGCCGCATCGAACATAACGACTTCGCCGACGGCGATTCCGGATGCGTTGATCGCAGCGGGCGGCGGCTCGCCATACATCGTCAGCACGAACTCGTAGCGACTCGCCGTGCCTTCGCCGAACTTGTACTGATACGCAGGGTCGGTGTCGCTCACGGTCCATAGCACCGCGATGCGACTCGATTGCGGTGCGGTGCCGCTGACTGCGCCCGAGACGACAAAATCACCACCGGTTCCGCCACCCGCTCCGCTGCAGGCGGCAACGAGGCCAAGCACGAGCATTCTGCACATGCACCAAGTATGCTTCGCGCATGTCGCGCTGTCTTGTGATCGCCTGCACCGTCGGTGCACTCGGGATCAGCGCGCGCACAGAGCCGGATCGAATGGCCGCACTGCTCGCGCGCACCGACGCGGTCGCGAAGGAAGTCGCGAAAGTGCGCGGCTTGCCGCTCAAGAAGAAGATCGAGAACGAAGTCCTCGATCGCGACCAGCTGCGCGCGCGCTTACTCGAGCTCGCCGCCGATCAGAAGACGCAGACCGAGACGCGCGCTGAGGGCATCGCGCTCGCGCGCTGGGGCATGATCCCGCTCGACACCGACTATTTGAAGCTGATGATCGAGCTGCTTACCGATCAGATCGCCGGCTACTACGATCCAAAGACGAAGCGGCTCACGATCTCCAAGCACGCAGGCGACGATCCGGACTGGGCGGAGATGGTGCTCGCCCACGAGCTCGATCACGGCCTGCAGGATCAGAAGTACGACCTCGAGAAATTCGAAGACCTACCGGCGAGCGAGGGCGATGCATCGATCGCGCGCCACGCGCTCGTCGAAGGCGATGGCGTCGCGCTGATGATCGAGGTCATGCTCGCACGCAAGAAGATGCCGGCCCCGTGGCGAGATCCAACGATCGCCGCGGAGCTCGAAAAGGCGATGGGCGTGCCGAGCGGCGATGTCCTCGAGCGCGCGCCGCTCGCGGTGCGCGAGGCGTTGATGTTCCCGTATCGCGCCGGCTTCGCGTTCGTCGCAGCCTTGCGTCGCTACAAGCCGTGGTCCGCGATCGATGCCGCGTTCAAGCGCCCACCGCGCTCGAGCGAGCACATCATGCATCCCGATAAGTATCTCACCGATGAGTTGCCGATCGCCGTCGCGCTCGATGCGCCGCCATCGCTCGCCGGTTACAAGCTCGTGCACTCGACGGTATGGGGCGAGCTCGGCTTCCAGCTGTTTCTGCGCGCCCACGGTCTGCCCGAGGAGCGCGCCGCGATCGCCGGGGCCGGCTGGGGCGGTGACCGCGCGATCGTGCTCGCGAAGGGTGACCGCACCGTCGGGCTCGCGCGCTTCGAGTGGGACACCGAGGCGGATGCGATCGAAGCGCATGAATCCGCCGTGCGCGCGCTCGACACCGCCGTCATCGCAGGCACCGCCGAGCACAGCGACACGCGCACGCGATGGCTCGCCGTCGATGGCAGCGTCGCGTTCGCCGAGCGCCGCGGCAGCTCGCTCGTGCTCGCGATCGGCGTCCCGGCTCGCGTCGCCGAAGCGGTGCAACGCGAAATGTGGGCGAAGAGTCAGGCGAGCAAGTAGCGCTCGAGCCCGATGAGGCGCGTGACGTCGTGGACGTCCTCGCGAAGCAGCGGCACCTGCACGAGCAGCGCGCGGCTGCCGCCGGCCTGGTGCAGGCGCGCGATCGCTTGCCGATCCGCCTCGGCGAGCGTCTCGAGCTCGGCGTGCGCGGCGAACAGCGCTTGGCCGGCCATGATTCGCGTCGTGCCCGAGAGCTTCAGCGCGGCGACGCCGGGGTGTTGCGACAGCGCGTTTGCGATCGCCGATGCGTCGGCGCGGATCGGCAACGCCGGATGCACCTTGTTGATCACGAATCCGATGAACGGCATCTGCGCCTCGAGCAGTCGCTCGTGAAAGAACAACGCTTCGCGCACCGCCATCGGCTCGGGACTCGCGACGAGCACGAACCCGACGCGCGGCTGGCGGAGCAGCGCGAATGTCTCTTCGGCGCGCGTGCGGAAGCCGCCGAGGATGTCGTTGAACTCGGTGAAGAACACGCCGAGGTCGCTGATGAACTGCGAGCCGACGAACTTCGCGAGGCGCTTGAGCACGAACGCGCCGGTCTTGCCGACGAACGACCAGCCGGAGCCCGAGCCGCCCTGCAGCTTGCGAAACCACTCGATCGCCGGCGAGTCGATCGCTTCGGAGAGCTTGCGCGGCGCATCGAGGAAATCGAGCGCGTGTGCCGTCGGCGGCGTATCGACGATGATCGTGTCCCACTGGCCGGTGTGATCGAAGTCGTGAAGCTTCGCCATCGCGGCGTATTCCTGTGCGCCCGCGAGGGAGCCCGAGATTTGCGCGTACACCGGATTCGCGAGGATGCGCTGCACCGCGGCCGGATCGCGCGCGTGACGCTGCACGACCTCGTCGAATGCCATCTTCTGATCGAGCATCATCGCGAACAGGTGACCGCGATTGCTCGGCGCGCCGGTGCGCACGAGTGTCGGATCGACCTCCTGCACCTGGTGGCCGAGCTCCTGGAGGCCGAGCGAGTTCGCGAGGCGCTTGGCAGGATCGATCGTGAGAACGAGCGTCTTCTTTCCGCGCCGCGCGGCCGCGAGCGCTAAGCTTGCCGCGGTCGTAGTCTTGCCCACGCCACCGGACCCAACACACACGATGATGCGCCGCTGCAGCAAAACGTCGACAAGACCGGGCACGTCTGCTCGCGGATAGCATATAAGTGGCCGCACATGAAGCGCGAGCTCATCGTTACCGCAGACGGGCGTGACCGCACGGTGACCGTCGAAGGTCCGCAGCCCGATGGCCGCTTCCGGGTCACGATCGATGGCGAGATGCACGACGTCGACGGCCGCGCGATCCGGCCGGGCACGTGGTCGATCGTCATCGGCGGCAAGAGCTACCTCGTCGATCTCGACAAGCGGCGCGGTGGCATCTCGGCATCGGTAGGCGCTAGTGAGGCGACGCTCCAAGTCGAAGACGCGCTGCATCGAAAGCTAGCGCAGGCGGCTCAGCCGCGGGGCAAGTCGAGCGGCGAGACGATTCGCGCGCCGATCGCCGGCAAGGTCGTCAAGGTCCTCGTCGCGGTCGGCGATGCCGTCGCTGCTGGTGCACCGGTGATCGTGCTCGAAGCGATGAAGATGGAAAACGAGCTCGTCGCAGAAAGCGGCGGCACGGTGACGGCGGTGCACAAGCAAGCAGGGCAGGCGGTCGAGACGGGCGACGTGCTCGTCGAGATCAGCTAGCCTGCTCGCGCTCCGACGGGAACCGCAGCGGTACGCTGAGCGCGACGATGGTGCCGCGCGGCTCGCGCCGGCGGATCGTGCAATCGCCGCCGAGTCGGCGCGCGCGTTCGCGCATGCCGAGCAGGCCGAGCGTGGAGTTGCGCGGCGCGATCTCAGGAACGCCGACTCCATCGTCGACGACCTCGAGCTTGAGATGACCGCGCTCGAGGCGAAGATCGACATCGACGCGCGTCGCGCTGGCGTGGCGCGCGATGTTCGTCAGCGCCTCCTGAAAGATGCGAAACACCGTCGTCGCGAGCTCGCGCTCGAGGATGAGGTCGCCGATTTGCGCGCGCACCTGACACGGGATGTTCGTGCGTGTCGAGAACTCTTCTGCCTGCCACTCGAGCGCGGCCGCAAGACCGAGATGATCGAGGATGCCGGGGCGCAGCTCGGCGGCGATGCGCCGCACCGCGGAGATGATTGCGTCGGTCGCGACAGACATTTCATCCAGCTTCGCGGAAACCTCGCCGGCTTGCACGCGGCGCGCGATCCACGCGATGTCGAGCTTGAGCGCGGTCAACGCTTGGCCAAGCTCGTCGTGGATCTCGCGCGCGATGTGCGTGCGCTCCTCTTCGCGCACGGCCTCGATGCGTTGCGATAGCGCGCGCAGCTGATCATCGAGCGCTCGCCGCTCGATCGCGATGCCGGCGACATGTGCGGCGCGCTCGATGAGCTCGCGCGAGCTCGTGTCGGGCGCACGCGGCTCGCGGTAGTACACGGCAAACGTGCCGAGCACGTGCCCCTCGGTCGCGCGGATCGGAAACGACCAGCATGCGCGCAGCCCATACGGTCTCACGAGCTCGCGGTAGCGCTCCCACAGCGGATCGGTCTCGATGTCCGTGACGAACACAGGTTCGCGGCGATACGCAGCGGTTCCGCACGAGCCGGCCTGGGGCCCGATCTCCGAGCCATCGATCGCCGCGATATATTCGGCCGGCAAGTTCGGCGCCGCGCCGTGGTGCAGCTGGTCACCGTCGAGCAGCAGCACCGATGCAAACGATTCTGGATCGAGATCCTCGATCATCCGCACGATCGCGGCGAGTACGTCGGAGAGCGCGGCACCAAGACTGAGCAGCTCCAGCGCCTCGGATTCGCCGTCCTTGACGCGCTCGACGCGCCGCCGGTCGCAGGCCAAGCGATCTTCGTCGGTGATATCGCGACAGGTGCCAAGCAGGCTCACCGGTTTGCCGTCTTCGCTGACGACTTCGCCGATCGTGTCGAGCACGCGGACCTCGCCGCTCGGTCGCACGACGCGTTCGCGATAGGCAAAGCGCCCGCCGCGTTGCATCGCACCCTCGACCTCGCCGCGAATGCGCTCGCGGTCATCGGGATGGAGTGCCGACACGAAGACATCGAACGTGATCTGCTTGCTGCGTGGCGCGATGCCGTAGATTCGATAGAGCTCGTCCGACCACGTGACGACGCCGGTTGCAAGATCCCACTCCCAGCTGCCCACATGCGTGATGGCCTGCGCTGCATCGAGCTGGCGCGCCATCGCCTCCATCTTGCCTTCCACCATGATCGAGACGTTACGGTAGAATCGACATCGGTGCACCGGGTCTTGCTCGTCGACGACCATGCGGTTGTACGCCGCGGCGTACGAGCGATTCTCGAAGATCACATGCCCGGCATCTTCGTCGCCGAAGCCGGTAATGGAGACGAGGCACTCGCCGCGCTTGCGAATCCGTTCGATGCGCTGGTGCTCGATCTATCGATGCCCGGGCGCAGCGGCCTCGATTTGCTGACCGAGATCAAGCACCGCTTTCCAGAGCTGCCCGTGCTGATCATGAGCTTGCACGGCGAAGAACAATTCGCAGTGCGCGCGCTGCGCGCCGGAGCGTCGGGCTATTTGACGAAGTCCGCTGCGCCCGAGCAGCTCGTCGCTGCGATGACGAAAGTCCTGCGCGGCGGTCGCTACATCAGCGATACGCTCGCCGAGCGACTCGCGGCCGGCGTTGGCGAACCCGCTACCGCGAGCCCGCACGAGCGCCTCTCGGATCGGGAGTTCGACGTGATGCGGGGCATCGCTTCGGGCTCGACCGTGAGCGAGATCGCCGAGCACATGCACCTCAGCGTCAAGACGGTCAGCACGTATCGGGCTCGTCTTCTCGACAAGATGGGCATGGCGACGAATGCCGAGCTCACGCGGTACGCGATCGAGCACGGCCTCGTGTAGGACGGACGCTGACGCGAGAAAGCGTGCTCCGCTGACTTCAGGATCGTCGTCGCGCCTACGGTGGATTTATGAGTTCCGCCGTCGAATTGGAGTCATGAAGGTCTTGATCGTGGATGGCTCCAAGCAGAAGCGGCGCGACCTCGTCGAGTTGTTGGGCGACGTGGATCAAGTCGTAATTCAAGGCGCGGTACCGGATTTGCGCAGCGCCATGCGCGCGCTCGCCGAGGTATCGCCCGAGGTGGTTATCATGGGGCCGCTACTGCCCGATGGGGAAGGTCTACATCTCATTCATCGCGTGCGGCGGCTCGCGCAGCTGCCGACCGTCATCGTCGTGGCCGCTACCGATAGTCCCGAGCAGCGCGAGCGCTACATCGCGGCCGGCGCGGACCGCTACATCGTGGAAGACGAGCTGAAGCCGACGATCTCCGCATTCACGCGAATGAAGCGCCTTGGCTCGATTCCGCCGGAGGAATCGCAGCGCCTGCTCGGTCGCATGGCGGCGGGCGTCGTGCACGACCTCAACAACTACCTGAACGTCGTCGAGGTGACCGTGCGTCTGTTGCGACGCGATCCGGCCGACGCCGAGCAGTTGTGGCAGCAGATGCGCGCGGCGCTCGATGCGATCGCTCGGCTGACGACAAATCTGATGACGTACGCGCGCGGCGCGACGAGCGAGCCCGTCGCACTCGATTTCAGCAGCATCGTGCGCGATGTCCTCGCGCTCGCGGCTCGTGTCGTGCCGCCGACGGTGTCGCTGACGACGGAGATAGAGACCAAGTCGCGCGTCGTGCGCGGCGTGCGCGCCGAGCTCGAGCAACTCGTGCTCAACCTCATCATCAACGCGATCGATGCGATGCCCGATGGTGGCGAGCTACACGTCGGCGTGCGCTATCGCAGCGCGACGGTCGTGCTCGAGGTCAGCGACACCGGGCGCGGGAGGTTCGCGCCATCGCTCGGCGACCTCGTGATGTCATCGAAGCGCGCCGGCGTTGGCCTTGGCCTTGGCATCGTGCGCAGTGTCGTCGAGCGGCAGCGCGGCGCGCTGCGAATCGTGCCGCGCGAATCAGGCGGCACGCTCGTCACCGTGATGCTGCCGACAGCCGCGCGCTAAGCCGACAAAGAGAATTGAACGCCAAGACGCCAAGCCGCCAAGATCAGAGCGCCAAGGAAGAAATTGGTTGGGATCGAGATGACGGTCGTCCGAAATCTCACGCGACCTCGATCTCGGGCGCGCGATCGTGCGCCGTTCGCTGCATCCGAAATCCACACCCAGACCCTTGGCGACTCCGACCTTGGCGTCTTAGCGTCTTGGCGACCAATCCTCTGCCCGCGATTCCCAGGTCCGCGCGCTAAGGCATCGCGGCGCGCAGTGGCGGGGCGACGACAGGCTGCGCGCCGGGGAGACCGGGCGTGCGATCGCGCGGGATGTGATAGCGCGCCAGGATCCGTGGCGTTGCTTTACGCACTTCGTCGGCGTCGAGCATGATGATGCCGCCCGATGTCGTCGTGATCTCGACGACACCACGCGCACTCGATAGCCGCGCGACGAAGTCCTCCATATCGAGCGGCTGCTTGCCATCGATCGTCGCGATCGCTTCGTTGTAGAGGTGTGCGTAGCCGACGTTGATCTCGTCGGCGAGGATCTGCGTGAGGATCACGACCTCGTGCTGCTCGGCCGTGCGATAGCCGAGGTAGTAGTAGTTTAAGAACTCCTTCGGAGCTTTGTTCCACCACTTGTCCCAGGTCGTCAGGTAGTCGCGCGTCAGCGTCTGGAACACGAGCCCGCCGTAGACGAAGTATTGCGGCGGCATGTCGTAACGCGAGCGCGGCACGAGCGGCATCCACTTCGTGAGCTCGAGCTCGACGGTCTTCGCCTTGCCGTTGCGCTTGATGTCGAGCTTGATCTTGTCGCCGACGTAGCGATAGCCGAGCACGACGTCGTAGCGCGTGCGGTGGCGACCGAGGAACTGAACGGTGCCGTTGTTCGCGATCGGCAGGCCATCGATCGTCGTGATCACGTCGCGCGGCTGCAGCACGCCGTCGGCCGAGCCGCCGTGATCGACGTGCAGCACGACGACACCGCGCTCGCCATCACCGAGGCCGAGCTGTTTGCGGAGCAGCGGGTTCTCGAGATTTTGCGTCGTGATGCCGAGCGCCGGAATCTCCGGTCGTCGACCTTTCTCGACGCCGCTGAGGAACGCTTGGATGATCGGCGGCGGCACCATCTCGCCGATGTTGTCGACGCCGGTCAGCTTCTGAAACGCGATGCCGACGACCTTGCCGTCGCCGAACACGGGACCACCGCTATTGCCGGCGTTGATCGCCGCATCGACGGTCACTGCGAGCATGTGGCGCTGCGAGTGGCTGTAGCGCTGCACCTCGATGCGCGACACGACGCCCTCGGTAATCGAGATTTCTTCGCCACCGACCGGGTAGCCAACGACGGCGACCTCATCGCGCAGCTTCGGCATCGGGCCGACCTCGGCGGGCTCGATATCGTCAAGGAAATCCGTTGGTTCCATGACCTCGAGCAACGCGAGATCGCAATCGTGCGAGACCGCCTTCACCCGCGCGATCGCCTTGTCGGGATGGGACACTTTCTGGATCTGGAGGAACGTCGCATTGGCCACGACGTGCGCTCCCGTCAGGAGCAAACCAGGCCCGATCACGACGGCAGAGCCGGTGCTATTCGACGGCGTCCGCGCTTGCCAAGGGCCGTCGAAGTCGGGGTCTTGAGACGTCGCAAAGACGCGCACTACCTCGGGGTACGCCACAAGATCACCCTACCGTGGTAGCGAGCGTGCAGCAAAGTGTAGTGTCTACGTCATCTCGTAAGCTCTGGAATGCTCGCACTTCAATCCATCACACCTGAACGTTTGGCTTCCGCCCTGCCGGCAATCACGCTAGCCGAGGCGCGCAAGCTAATCGCCCAGGTCCATCGCGGCGAGCCCATCCGCGCGACCTCCGCGATCCGGCGCAGCGCCGCGGAGGCGGTGCGGGCAGCCGGCAGCGTGCCGAAGCTGTCGGTCGTGGCCGAGACCCCAAGCCACGTCGATCCGTTCGTCAAGTATCTGTTCGCGGCACCCGATGGCGCGCGGTTCGAAGCGGTGCGCATCCCGCTCGAGCATCGCGAACGGTTCAGCGTCTGCGTGAGCTCGCAGGTCGGCTGCGCGCTCGGCTGTGCGTTCTGCGCGACGGGTCGCCTCGGCCTCGTTCGCAACCTCGCCGCCTGGGAGATCATCGAGCAGGTGCGCGTCATGCGGCAGCGCCTGCCGCGGGGGCGCGTCCACGGCGTCGTGTTTCAAGGCATGGGCGAGCCACTCGCGAACCTCGACGAGGTGCTCGCGGCGATCGCCGTGCTCACCGAATCGTGCGCGCTGGGCATCGATGCACGCGCGATCACGGTGTGCACCGCCGGGCTCCCCGTCGGGATTCGCCGACTCGCGAGCGAGGCGCCGAAGGTGCGGCTCGGCGTGTCGATCCACAGCGTCGCGCGTCGGCGCTCGCTGATGCCGATCGCGCGCGCACACGATCTCGACGAGGTCATCGCCGCGACCGCCGACCACGCGCGAGCGACAGGCCTCGCGCCGATGTGGGCGGTCACGCTGCTCGCCGGCGTCAACGATTCCGACGACGATGCGCACGCGCTTGCCGCACTCGCGCGCGCGTTCGAGGCAGACACCGGCTTGCGTCCGCGCCTGTCGATCATCGCCTACAACCAGATCGACGGTGATCCATTTCAGCGCTCGCCGCGCGAGAGCGAGTTTCGCGCTGCGCTCGGCCTGCCGAGCCATCGTCGCTATTCCGGCGGCGCAGATGTCAACGCGGCGTGCGGTCAGCTCGCGGCGCGGTGATACCCTCCGCGCATGCATCCGGTGCACGACATCGAGGTCCCGTCTGACATCAGCACGTTTGTCCCGACGGTGATCGAGATCCCGCGCGGCTCGCATCTGAAGTACGAAGTCGACAAGCCGACCGGCCTGCTTCGCCTCGATCGCGTGCTCTACAGCGCCGTGCACTATCCCGCGAACTACGGCTTCATCCCGCGCACGCACTCCGAAGACGGTGACCCGCTCGACGTTCTCGTGCTCATGCAAGAGCCCGTCGAGCCGCTGACGATCGTGCGCGCGCGGGCGATCGGCGGCCTGCGCATGGTCGACGACAAAGGCGGAGACGACAAGATCGTCGCGGTCTGCATCGACGACCCCGCCTACGCGCAATACGAGACGCTCGACCAGCTCCCGCCGCACATCATGAAGGAGCTCGATCGCTTCTTCCGCGACTACAAGACGCTCGAAGAGAAAGCCGTCGACGTCGACACGTTCTACGATCGCAAACGCGCGCTCCAGATCATCCAGGAGTCGCGCGATAACTACGAGCGCGGCGCTGGCCGTTAAGCCTTCGCGCTCGGCCGCTCGCTCACGCGCTTGTGCCACGCGACGAGATTCGGCTGCGTCGCCGGATCGAGCCGGATGTTCGACACCTTGCCAAAGTCGAGCGCACACAAGGCGGTGATGTCGGCGACGGTAAATCGGTCGCCCGCCATGTACTGGCGATTGCCGAGCTCCTCTTCGAGCCACGAAAGGCGCAGCGCGAGGTGCTCGCGCATGATCTCGGCAAACTCGGGCGCCTGTTTAATGCGGCCCACCCAGAATTGATGCGTGTTGCGAAACACCTGGGCGATGGGCCACAGCACCTCGAGCTCGGCGTGGCGATTCCACATCTCGATCTGTGCGCGCTCCCACGCATCGCGGCCGAACAGATTCGGCTCGGGATGGCTCTCCTCGATGAAACGACAGATCGCCATCGACTCGCGGAGCACGCGGCCATCGGGTAGCTCGAGCACCGGAAGTAGCGAAATCGGGTTCTTGCGCCGGAACTCGTCGGTCAGGTGCGCGGAGCTCGCGATCAAAACTTCGATGGTGTCGTACGCTACGTTCTTCTCTGCCAAAAAGATGCGCACCCGCCGCGGATTCGGCGCGCGGGGGTCGTGGTACAGCAGCATCCGCCGACTGTACGGCCAAAAATCCGCAAGTGAGCAGAGGATCTCGTACAATCCTTCGGTATGCGTATTGCGGGGCTTTTGGTCTTTCTGGGCTTCGTGTGTCTTGGCTGCAAAGAAAAAGACGACGCCGACGCCGCGCCTGATCCGGCCGCGCTCAAGGCGCAGCAGGATCTGATCGCACGTCGCGACAAGCTCCTCGAAGATCGCAAGAAGCTGCAGACCGAGAAGGAAAAGCTCGAAGTCGACATCAAGCAGATCGAAGCGAAGGGCGGCGATGCGACGGAGCAGAAGAAGAAAGCCGCGGAGCTCGACGCGCAGCTACAGACCTCGAACGATAGCCTGGTCGAGCTGCTCAACAACAAGCTCGACACGCTGAACAAGAGCGCAGACAAGTCATCCAACATTGCTGCGCGCGAAGCGGCGATCGCACAGCGCGAGAAAACCGTGGCCGAGCGCGAAGCGAAGGCGGGCGACCGCGAGAAGCAAATCGCGCAGCGCGAGTTCGAAGCGGCGCAGCGCTGGAAGGACAGCTGCAGTACCGGCACGCCGATGATCATCCAGGGCGCCGCGCCCAAGGGCGGCTACGACAAGAAAGACGTCACGCAGCTCATCACGAAGGCGAAGAAAGAGATGTCGAAGAAGGGCATCTTGACCGGCGATCTGCCGGGCCCTGCGCAAACGCTCGAGAGCGAGGCGAACAGCGCGATCAAGGACAACGACATGACGAAGGCGTATGTCGCGGCGGCGCAGCTCGTTGGCGTCGTCGACCAGATCACGATCAATCGTCAGTTCATCCAGGCGAAGCACGCGCGGCTTTCGCAGCAGGCGAAGGCGAGCAAGGTCGACGAGGGCACAAACAAGCAATTTGCCGAAATCCTGTCTGACGTGATGCAGAAGTTCGGCGATGGCGACTTCAACGCGGCAAACCGACGACTGAACCAGCTTGCTGGACTGCTCGCGAAGAAGGGATAAGCGCGAGATTTTCTGACAGCCAAAAGCGGCACGTGCGCTGCAATCTAGGACGGCGTGAACGTATGGCCGCAAACGGCAATCGCGCTGCTCTGTGCGACCGTCGTCGCGCACGCTGACGAACAGCCACCGACGCAAAAGCGCCCGGTTCCCGACTATGACGGGCGGGGAGAGCAACCCGTCCGCGACGCCGACATTGCCGCCGCACCCGTGCGCCTTTTGCTCGCGCCGTTGCACCTCGCGGCAGAGGTGATACGGCGAATGATCGGCGGGCTCGCAATCGCCGCGGAACGCGCGGACTTACCGCGCAAGGCGTACGACTTCTTCCTCTTTGCGCCCGAACACAAGGGCGGCGTCATTCCCGTGGGGTTCATGTCATTTGGCATCCACCCGAGCGTCGGTGCGTACGCGTTCTGGAACGACGCGTTCTTCGTTCCCGGTCATGACGTGCGGCTGCACGTCGAGGGCTGGCCGG
>Ga0070698_100004263_pt1 | contig 15721 bp, 10 predicted proteins | sample KBSK1502metaG_FD_65477 | JGI IMG/M metagenome (GOLD analysis project Ga0070698, IMG submission 65477) | Corn, switchgrass and miscanthus rhizosphere microbial communities from Kellogg Biological Station, Michigan, USA - KBS K1-50-2 metaG | ecosystem: Host-associated > Plants > Roots >...
CAAAATGAAATGATGGTGGGCAAATTGAATTTGATCAAATACGATTTGATAACACCGGGTATGGAAGCGACTACCAAGATCCGCTATAAAGACAAAGGAGCATTATCAAATTTATATCCTGTAGAGACAGGGCATGCCCAGTCTGTACCAAAAGAATTGCGTGTTCAATTCTATGAACATGTAAAAGGGATCGCTCCTGGACAGAGTGCCGTTTTTTATGAAGGTGATGATGTTTTGGGCGGCGGAATTATACAATCAGGAGTTTTGAGTCGTTAGTCTTTAGTTAAGAGTTCAGAGTCAGGCTCATGAATATTGACTCAGAACTCCTGACTCTGAACTTCTTAGAGGGCAATAAATCATTCAAATCGTCGTTTTAAAGGCCGGGAATTGCCATTCCCGGTTTTTGTTTTTAGTTTTGAGCCGCCGTTGGTTTTCATTATAAATCTGATTACCCTTATTGATTATTAAATCTTATGAGATCGAAGAACCTGATACTACATTTAGCTGCATTTAGCTTTCTTTTTTCCACTGTCTCCTGCAAAAAAGAAACTGAAGAATTCAAGACAGATGCAATAGCTGATTACATGCCTTTAACTGTTGGCAAGTATATTATTTACCGGCTGGATTCAACTGTTTTTACAAATTTTGGTAAGAACATAGAGATCCACAAATACGAAGTAAAACATGTTGTTGATATACAGACAACAGATAATCTCGGAAGACCGAGCTATCGTATACTCCGGTTCCTGCGTGACTCTGCCCGCACTAAGCCCTGGGTTGAAAATGGAACTTATTTCATTACTCCTCTTGCCGACCAGGCAGAAGTAATAGAAGACAATCTTCGCTATATAAAACTTCATTTGCCTTTTAAAGTAAATACTGACTGGAAAGGAAATAAATACCTGGCTCATGATCCATTTGGTTCACTTGCTACTTTTTTTAATGATGATGATATGAATGACTGGGATTATAATATTGAGAACTACGAATCGACTGCATCTATTGGCGGCCAATCATTAAATGATGTCTATACTATATTCCAGATCGATGAAGCAAACAATGCACCTGTCACTAATTATAACGTACCCGGCTGGAGAACTTTAGCCACCGAGAAGTATGCAAAAAATATTGGTCTCGTTACCCGTGATTTTGTTATGTGGGAATACCAGCCTAGCCCCGGTGGTGGGATCGGTTTCAGTGCAGGTTTTGGTATCAAGATGTGGATGATCGACCATAATTAAAAGCCCCTGTCTCCACCTCGGCGGAGGAACTTAGATCGAATCTTTCCTTTGTCTTACTTGCTTTTCCAATTCACTGACCACTGATCACTGATTACTGATTACTGACTATTGATTATTGCCTATTGACTTCGGACTTCCGGCTTCACCTTTTAATCATTATTTTTGGGTTGACGAAAAAGTCATCCGATGAAGAAAATAATCGTTGTACTTATTGGAAGCTGTTTTTTATTTGCAGAAGCCCAGGCACAATTCACCCGTTATGTTGTAAAGCTCAGGAATAAAGAAGGAAATCCTTTTTCTCTTTCTACTCCAACCACATACTTATCACAAAGAGCTATTGACCGGAGAACAAGATATGGAATTGCAATAGACAGTACAGACCTCCCGGTAACGCCATCTTATATTACACAAATTTCCAATATTGCCAATGTAACTGTACTCAACGTTTCAAAATGGCATAACAGCGTGGCCATTCAAACTTCTGATCCAAATGCTATCACAACGATAAATGGATTGGCATTTGTTCAATCTGTATCACCGATCGCTGCCCGTACACAGAATACTAACAACGGAAAACTTATTATAGCTGATCAACCTTATACTCCTTCACAAAGAGGCACGCAGGTTACTGCCGATTACTTTAACTATGGCTCGGGATCACTCACTGAGATCAATCTTCATAAAGGACAATTCCTTCATAATATCGGTTTGCGCGGACAAGGAATGATAATCGCTTTGCTTGATGGTGGTTTTTTTAGTTATAATACACTTGATGCAATGGACAGCATCATTTTAAATAACCAGGTGAAGGATACCTGGGATTTTTATTCTAAGAATACAACCGTATCCGATGATCATCCACATGGCATGCAGTGTTTATCAACTATCGCAGCAAACATTCCGGGAACATTTATTGGTAAAGCGCCGAAAGCAAATTTTATATTGTACCGCACAGAAGATACCAATAGCGAATATCCAATTGAAGAATTCAATATGGTATGCGGAATGGAAAGAGCTGACAGTGCCGGTGCAGATATTATCTCTGCTTCATTGGGTTATTCTGAATTCGATAATCCCACATTTGATCATACTTATGCCGACATGAATGGTAACACAACCATTGCAGCAATTGGTGCTGACCTTGCAGCAAAAAAAGGAATTTTATTTTTAAATGCAGCAGGCAATGAAGGCGGTGCTTCATGGCATTATCTTACAACGCCTTCAGATGGTGATAGTGTATTAGCAGTTGGCGCAGTAAGTACAAGTGGTGCGGTAGGATCATTCTCTAGTTATGGACCCTCAAGCGATGGACAAATAAAACCAGATGTAGCATCAATTGGTGTTAGTGCAATGGTTCAGGCTACGAACAATACAGTTGTAACCGGTAGCGGTACTTCTTTTGCATGTCCCAATATGGCTGGCCTTTCAACAATTCTCTGGCAGGGATTTCCTGAAGTAAATAATATGCGTATTGTTCGGGCATTGCGTGAAGCAGGAAGTATCGCATCGACTCCAAATGATCGTATTGGTTATGGTATCCCCAATTTGAAAACTGCTTTTGGAACTTTATTAACTGAGTTTGCTACATCTACGTCAACTATCAATGGATGCAGGATCTTTGTCAATTGGACAAGCAAGGATATCGATGCCATGAAATATGAGATAGAAAGAAAAGGACCAGGTGAAACGAGTTTTACAAAAATTGGTGAGTTAACTCCTGCTGCAGGCACAACATTGGCTTCACATAATTATGAATTCATAAATACATTAGCTACCGGGTCATCAGGATCATTTTCATACCGAATAAAACAGATCATAGACACTGCTGCTGCTACGTTGACTGCTGTTTATATAGATACAACAGTCGCAAATATTGCATCGGCTTGTGTTGTTACAGGTGTGGTTAATCCCGGTACTACCAGTAACTATGTAATTGTAAGACCTAATCCTGCTATTGGCAATACCGCTACATTGATCGTTGAGACAACTGATGCTGTACCAACAATGCCTATCCTTGTATATAATATGAATGGAAGATTGGTTCAAAGGATACAACAATCAAAAGGCTCTGGTAAAAAAGTTATTGATATTTCTGTAAGCTGGCTGGCTAAAGGCAAATATTTCATTAATGTTTATGATAAAAATAAACTGATAGGAACAGCAGAGTTTATAAGATTATAATTTTTAGTGACTGTTCGCATATATCACCCTAACTACTATTTAAACATCGTAGGGTCCTTTGTGATTCGTAGTGTTCTTTGTGTTCCAGTATTTTTTTGTAACACGAAGAACACAAAGTGTGACACTAAGAACCAAAGAATTAACAGGTTGCGATAACCGGATATTCAGTTAATTTTTTATCCCTTGGGCAAGCTCAGCACAGCAACAAACATCGAGTCTGCTTTTTTATCATAACCTTTTAAGACTTCCATTTGTTTTAATTTCAAATGGAAGTTTTCTTGTATGAATGCTGCCACTTCTTCATTTTCTTTTCTAAATACAGAGCAGGTAATGTAAACAAATATTCCACCGGTTTGAAGCGCAGGAATAACATTTGAAACAATTTTCTTTTGGAGTGATGAGTACCTTTCGATTTCGTTTTCTTCAAAAAAATAAAGTTGCTCCGGGGTACGAGACCAGGTGCCGGAGCCAGTGCAAGGAACATCGGCAATTATAAGGTTATGGTCGTGAGTCGTGAGTTGTGAGTTGTGAGTCAGATCAGCTATAAAGCTTTTATATTTTTTTATTCCGGCTCTTTCAAATCTTTTTCTAAGATTAGCAAGAATACTTTCTCTTACGTCGGAAACAATCAGGTCAATATTTGGATTTATATCATAAGCCATAATTGATTTTCCGCCACTGCCGGCGCAACAATCCCAAACCGCAGGTTTGTTATTCCGCGACGTAGCCAAAGCGGAGCCGAGGAACCTACCTGTCTGTTGCGAATTATAATCTTGTACCACAGCTTCTTTATCCACCTCTGTTATCTTATCGATCTTTGATGCATTGGGTAAACTAAGACAGCTTTCAGAAATGATCTTAAAATCGATCTTAGCATTCTGAAGCTTTTGAATTACTATTTGCTCCATTCCTGGCCGTAGACGAAGAAACATATCCGGCTGTACAAAAAATGATTCACAAAATTTTTCATGATCGATGTCTTCACTTAATTCATTTTTCCAGGGAAATACATTGAATATTGAGCATTGAACATTGAGCATTGAGCATTTTTCACTTATCGATAAAAAAACCTTTTCATTCCACTCAGGTTTCAGCGCTTCAAGAATTTCATTTGGCTTATCTGAGCAAAGAAACAAAGCAGTCAATATTTTTTCTTCGAAACTGATATTCATGACCGCTTTACCCATTCTGAAAAAACAATAACAAAGGTTGCCTACATGCTTCCTGTCTTTTGAACCATATTTTTTATTGACAGAAAAATACTTCTTAAGATAAGAAGCAAATGGTTCTTCGCCATTATACTGTTGAAGAATTTGCTTGGCAGAATTCAGGTATGAATAATAACGGCTCACTGCTGCAAGATAAATTGCCGGTTGCAATTACATTTTTTTAATTTCAGTTGATGATACAGTTAAGACCTGTAGAAGAAAAAGATGCTGCATTTATAGAAGCAGTTTACCGGACCACACGGGAAGCCGAGTTGAATCTCACCAACTGGAGCGAATATCAAAAGAGTGCATTTATCAGTATGCAATCATCGGCCCAGCTGGCAGATTATAAAACAAAATGTCCCCGCGCCAGGTTCCAGGTAATTATTTATAACAAAAAAGATGCGGGTCGTTTTTTCACTTGTGAAACTGAGAATGATATTCGCTTGCTTGACATTACAATACTGCCTGAATTTACCGGGAGAGGGATCGGAACAAATCTTTTGCATCGCCTGATACAACGATCAAATAAAGTTCAAAAAAAAATTTCTCTTCATGTAATAGCTTCCAACCCCGCCTTGAAATTGTACCAGCGTTTAGGGTTTGTTCATATTAAAAAGGATGGCTTCTATTATTATATGGAAAGGGAACCAGGTGATCATTCGAAAACTTCCTCTTTAGGATAAATATTCTATCCGGTCTCATCTTTTTTCAATTCATCCAGCATCATTTTTTCGAACGTGCCGGTATTTTCTACATTAAGCAATGCGCTGGCAAGTATTTCAGTATTGATATCAAAATATCTGCCTACAGGATTAGCAATGTTCTTAGAAAAATCACAAAGTGAAGGATCTGTTTTTACCCAATGCTTGCGGCAGGCAATCGGCCGCACCGGGTAGATACTGCAAAGGTTATCTTCTTTCAAAAAAACACATCGCGATAGTTCAGAATATTTTTTTCGTCCAACAGCAGCTTGCTTTTCTAAATACTCTTTATCGATCTCAATGCCGTTCTCATTGCAATAATTTAAAATGATCGCTGCCTCATCTTCCGAAATGTCTACGTCAATAAAACAGCAAGCGGTACAACCTGTTTTACATTGTATCCCCTTTTTATTTTCTTCAGGCGCATTTTCAAAATACTTATCAATGGCTTTGTATACTTCTTTGATCGTTCCTATACGGTCACGGTTTCTGAATTTTCCAAGCTGATATCTATAGGAATTGATCAAATTAAGTATTTCATCGATAGCAGCCCGGTTATCTGCATGCTCTAAAAGCGAAGCAAGGTAATCTCTTAATAAAGAGGTTACTTTATACTCATGGTATCCGGATGCAGGTTCAAGGCGATGAGGAAGATCAGGCATTGTTTTTTATCAGCTTATTTTTTATTTATGCAGGCTCAAAGTGACTTTATATGCAGTTTACTTGTACAAAAATAAAGAGATTAGGCTGATAACTACGAGTAGATTTAACGCTGGCGGAATTACTCCCGGACAGGATATTATTAATAGTTAAGCGGCCCTACCCAATGCAAAAGGAAAGCGGAAGATATTTTACAAACAGCATAAAAGATCAGGCAGCTGATATTGCCCGGTTCGAAGCAGTATTTTTTGATGAGTGATTAGCAAAACTGATGTTATTTTTTCTGCCCTGGCGATCAAAATCAATTTCTATTTTTCCACAGTCAAAAGAATTTCCCGAAGCAGAATGAATAATTACTTCTGCATTATCACTGTTTAACGCTACGACCGGATGCATATGAAAGTTTTCTGCATGTCCCCCGACAATAATATCAAGATGTGTTGACTCTTTCGCCAGCGTAATATCATCAGGAGTATTTTTATTTTTATAACCAAGCTGAGACAAGCATACCACTATGGTACAATTTTTTTCTTTTTTCAGCCAGGTTGATAAAGTTTTTATTTTTTGAATAATATTGCCTTCCTCCGGCCTTGCACTGATAATTCCCGTCCTGGTATTTCCTTTAGTAATGATTTTATATTCGCCGGTTATGGCCGAAAGATCATTACTTCCATTAATAGAAGCATCATAAATCAGTGAGCCTGTTTCACCCTGTATACCTTGTCCTGCATTTAAAAGAATAACATTCGTGTTATTGCTTTTTATGTTTTGAATATATTTGATAACAGTATTATCACTGCTGTTTTTCAGATTGGCAGTATGTAAAAAAGCCAGTTTACCATAGCGGCGGTTGAAGCCGGTAAATTGTGATAGGGTGTTACCAATACTTGTTAAAGGTTTTAATGCAAACATGGCCGTTGTTGCCAGAGTACCCTGTACTAAAAATTTTCTCCTGTTGTTCATAACAAAATATTTTTTGCTGAACTAAGTCAGCGGTCAAAAAAAATTGAAGTATCAGTTAAATAAGGAGTGGGATTGAGGAAAAAAAATCCGATAAAGGATGATTGCTATTATAATGTTACGGAATTTTTTTTTAACATGGCGGAATTTTTTTTATTTTTTATGCCGCCATAGAACAAAAGTTATTTCTGCTGAATATTATTTTACAAAAAAGAAAGTAGATGATGAAAACAGGAATTCTTTATTCCCGGTAAAAGCAACCCTGAAACAGCAGCAAACTGAATGATCCATTTTAATAAGTAATGATATTTTGTTTACTTGTTTTCCTATTGAAGATGTGCAACATTAGTGTGCGTTGTGAATACCATTCATTATCGTTCAATTCGTATAATTACGATGCTTGTAAAAATAAAAATAGTCATCCGCTTTGTTTCCTGCCACCATAAAATTATTTTTATGCAGCCGATTTGGAATTGTTATAAAAAAAAGATATGATGAGTTGGAATTTTTTTTTGGTTGTTAAATTTTGATTGCATAGATTTAACTCATCAAATAAATAATTCTTTTTTGCAGTCGTTTTTTGAACCTCTTATCCAAACCTCTTAAAAATTACAGAAGCTGGCATCAGTTTTCTCCGTCAGCATAGGTTAAGTAACTCATAGTTGACTTTAAGTCAGGATCAGTAGCGCAGTGAAAGCTTTTTCTATCTAAATAGGAATAGAATAAGCTATGATTTGCTTAAACGAATCTGTAGTCTCTTATTTAATTAACATACTTAACAAAAAAACTATGTCACAACCTTACATTGGCGAAATCAGAATGTTTGGTGGCAGCTTTGCACCGGCCGGATGGGCGTTTTGCAACGGGCAACTGGTACCAATTTCTGAAAATGACGCTCTATTCATTTTGCTCGGCACTACTTATGGTGGCGACGGGCAAGAGACTTTTGCATTACCCAACCTTCAAAGCCGTATACCGATTCATATGGGGCAAGGATCAGGCACGTCCAGCTATACTATCGGAGAACAGGGAGGAGTAGAACAAGTTACTCTAACTATAAATCAAATTCCGATACATAACCATCCCCCATTGGCATCAAATACCGGAGGAAGTGATACACCAAATAATAATTATTGGGCTGACAGCGCTTTGGGAAAACCATATACTGCAGCGCCGCCTGCTGTCCTCATGAACCCGGGAACAATTACACCGACGGGTGGAAGCCAGCCGCATGAAAACATGCTACCATACCTCTGTGTCACTTACATTATTTCATTATTCGGCGTTTTTCCTTCACAGACTTAATGGACTTAATTAGGATCAAAGAGCAAAAAAAATTAATAAACACAAAAAATTAGATATATGCCAAACCCTTTTTTATCAGAAATAAGAATTTTCGCTTTTAATTTTCCTCCGAAAGGATGGGCATTTTGCAATGGGCAATTATTACCGATCAACCAAAACCAGGCATTGTTTTCATTGTTAGGTACTACTTATGGCGGAGACGGTCAAACAACTTTTGCTTTGCCTGATCTGCGTGGCCGGGCACCTATTCACATGGGCTCATCATTTTCTTTAGGCCAGCGGGGCGGGGAGGAAGCGCATACGCTAACGATGGGTGAAATGGCCGCTCACACCCACCAGACTCGAGGAAGTGCAGACAACGCAACTGTGGCGCCGCCTACCAATAATTTCTGGGCCAGTAATACAGGCTTTACTCCTTATGGAACTACGGCAAATATTGCTATGTCTCCAACTTGTATTGGAAATGTGGGAGGTGGTCAGGCACACGAGAACAGGTCACCTTTCTTAGTTCTTAATTTTTGTATTGCCTTACAAGGCATTTTTCCATCTCAGAATTAGGATAGTGAACTAAAAGAAAAATCAATAACCACAAAAAATTATAACAATGTCAGACCAATTTGTAGCAGAAATCAGAATATTTCCTTTCAATTTTGCCCCAACGGGTTGGGCGCAATGTAACGGTCAGTTACTTCCCATCAGCCAAAACACAGCGCTGTTTTCTTTATTAGGCACTTTCTATGGAGGAGATGGAAAATCCACCTTTGGTCTTCCAGACTTACAGGATGCGGCGGCACTGTTTTGGGGACAAGGCAGTGGTCTTTCACTGTACGATTTAGGACAGACGGGTGGTTCTCAAACTGTGACATTGCTAACCACAGAATTGCCTTCACATGTACATACGGTAAATGCAAAAGTAGCCGGAGGCACTGCCAACCCTAACGGTTTAGTATGGGGTACTTCGAATGCAGGAAAAGTGGCGGCCCTCTTTTATGCGCCTGCAGCGGCATCACCTGTTAATCTGAATCCCGGTGCTCTTTCGATTGCAGGCTCAAGCTTTCCGCATAATAACATGCCGCCATACAACACGCTGAATTATTGTATCGCATTGCAGGGAATATTTCCCCCAAGATCATAGTTTCAGGTGAGTGAATACCTAACGTTTGCAATACCTCTTGAAAAACCAATAATTTCCATTGAGCAACTTTTAAAAACTAACTAATGCAAAAGTTCTACACCAAAAATTTAATTGTAAACGCTTTTACAAAGAGAATTAAAATTTTTGCAGTACTTTTTTTTGCAATCTTACTGTCTGCAACAACTCTGGCGACTGTTTACAACGTAACGAATACTACTGACGGCTTTGGTCTCAACCAGCTCCGCGGGGCAATCCTCGATGCTGATGCTGCAGGGGGTACTCATACCATTAATGTTGCTGAAGGCACTTACATACTGACGCTAGGTGAAATTACTTTTGGAAATACTGCACAGAATATTACTATTATAGGGGCCGGTCCGGCAAGTACCATTATCAGCATGACAGCTGGTGCAGGGCAGGACCGGATCTTTTTTATTAATCCATCAGGAACTACAAACAGCCCGGTAATAACTGTTCAGGGTATTAAATTTGAAAACGGATACCTTACTTCAGATCCATATGGAGGTGCAGCCATTTGTGCCGGCGGTGGTTCAGGTGAATCTCTTACGCTGACCAATTGCGTATTTGATAATAATATTCTTCCGGCAGGCGCTTTTGGTGGAGCAGCTGTCTGTATGCAAATTTCCGGCAGCCTCAGTGTTGACAATTGTACGTTCACAAATAACGTCAGTAATGATGCTGACGGAGGCGCCATTCTTTTTATCATTTTCGCCGGCGATGGATATAGTGGCGACCTGCTTGTAACCAATTCTACTTTTACAGGGAATTCTGTGAACCTTCCTGGTGCTGCTACATCTAATGGAGGAGCTATATCCTTTATAGGACAAGGAGGGATCGAGGGTTCATTTAGTGTCACCATTAATAATAATACATTTATCAGCAATACAGCCGACGGATCAGGCGGCGCTATTTCAGGAAATAATTCTGCTGATCTATCCACATCCCAGGTACATTTTAACCGGTTTTTTAATAATACCAGCACGGCTTCTGCATTATCCAGCGGTCTTCATTTTGTTGAGTCTCCAGGCAGCGTGAATGCAGAAAATAACTGGTGGGGTTGTAATACAAACCCTGTTGGCGTTGCTTCTACTTCTCCCTGCAATCAAGCCGGCGGAGATTTGGCGGGAGGCGGCTCATTAGATGCCAATCCCTGGCTTCAGTTAAAAGTCACGGCCTCACCCGGCACAATCTGTAGCAGCACACCATCAACGCTGGGAAATACTTCAACCATTACTGCAAGTTTTCTGAATAATTCGGATGGCACTGCCATTCCTGTGGCTGATCTTTCAAGATTGATCGGTTTGCCTGTTACATGGGGACCAACTACTTTAGGAAGTCTTTCCGGTCAACAGGCCACCATCCAGGCAAGTGGAACAGCAACGGCTACATTTACATCAAACGGAACGAGTGGCACTGCAACAGTAAATGCCCAGGTGGACAATGTGCCCGCAAGTGAAACATCACCTTCAAGAGCGAGTATTACAGTAAATGCTTCGTCAACAGCACCTACCGGGGCAACCGGTCCAACAACCATCTGTAGCGGAAGCAGTACAACGTTAACAGTAACTGGCGGATCAAAAGCATCGGGAGCAACAACCGAATGGTTCACCGGCTCATGCGGAGGCACACCTGCAGGTACAGGAGATGCCATCACAGTTTCTCCAACTACTACTACAACCTATTATGTACGATATAACGGATCATGTAATACTACCGACTGTGCAACAGTAACAGTAACGGTAAATACATTGTCAACAGCGCCAACCGGTGCCACCGGAACAACCACCATTTGTAGCGGAAGCAGTACAACATTAACGGTAGATGGCGGATCAAAAGGAACAGGAGCAATTACGCAATGGTTCACCGGGTCATGCGGAGGCACTTCAGCAGGTACAGGGGATGCCATAAATGTTTCACCCGCCAGCACTACCACTTATTATGTAAGATATGCGGGTACCTGCAATACCACAACATGTGCATCAGTAACCGTAACTGTAAACCAGCGGCCAACTGTAAATGCACCTACAGTTGTTCAACCAACCTGTGCTACACCTACAGGAACTATTACAGTAAATGCAACTGGTTCCGGCACGCTGGAATACAGTATTGATGGAGGAGCAAATTGGTTTGCAACAAACGTGTTCAGTGGTCTTGCACCCGGGAATTATTATATTTCGGTGAGGCCACAGAGTGCACCGTCCTGCACATCTGATTATTCAGGCAACCCAGTAGTTTTAGTTGCTGCAACAAATTGCTGTACTTCGACCTGTTCCAATAATAACCCGACGCTTTATTTTGGTTATCCGGGAGATCAGACGTCAACAGTGAATGTAATCGCTGCGGGTGGAACAGGGCCTTATACTGTTTCTATTACCATGAACCGTCCGTTGAATTGTAATGTTATCACCAGTTCAGGCGACGAGTTATGGACAGCTGCCAGCGGTACAAGTGTTAATGATGTATGTCCAGCTTCAGGTTCGGCTTCATTACCGCCGGTTTCTACAGGAACCGTCGCAGTTTCCGGTGGCTCTTATTCAGTGACTGTTACCCTCATGCAGGATGCTACATTTACCGCTACAGTTACTGACGCCAATGGATGTGTATCCACTTGTACAACCTTCATCCATGCAGAAGATGTTCGTTGCTTTGCAGGAAATAGCGGTGGTACAAAAATCAGTATCTGCCACCAGAGCGGTAATCCCAATAATCCTTGTACAAATATGTGTGTGACTGAATCGGCACTTGCTTCTCACCTGGCACATGGCGATTTCGTGGGTAACTGTACTCCGAATTGCGTTGCCCCGACTCAAACCAGGGGAGCTATTGTTGATACAAGGCCTGTTGAAACAACACCAGTTACACCTGGAATGTTCCGGGTAAGAGTAATTCCAAATCCAACCGACCACTATTTTACACTAAATGTAGAAAGCGGAAGTAATGAAAAAATAGTTGTGATTGTATATGATGTATTGGGAAGGATAGTGAAGCAAATTGAAAACAGTGATGGCCAACTCATCCGTTTTGGGCAAGAGTTGAAGGTTGGAGCTTATATGGCTATAGTAAGTCAGGGGAATAACACGAAAACCGTAAAATTGGTGAAACAATGATGATCGCTGATAAAGAATAGAAATTAATAGCCAATATAAAATGAAATAAACTCATCTATCGCTGCATCGTGATAGATGAGTTTATGCTAAATACCTGCAATATCTTTTAACGAACCGATCATTACTCTTTAAGCAACTTTTAAAAACTAACTAATGCAAAAGTCTTACAACAAGAATTTAAGTGTAAAAGGTTTTACAAAGAGAATTAAATTTTTTGTATTTCTTTTATCTGCAACATTGCTGTCTGTAACAGCTGTAGCAAACGTTTATAACGTCACCACCACTACAGATTTTGCTTACACGTCAATAAATAATGCTACCGGGCAGATCACAGTCGGCGCGGCTGGTAGTGTTGGCCAGGTTACTCTCCGGTCTGCGATACAGGCGGCAGATGCCTTGGGGGGAACTCATACTATTAATGTCCCCGCCGGAACTTACACATTGACCCAAAAGCAAATTGTATTTGGCAATACAGCGCAAAATATCACAATAACCGGAGCAGGCGCAGCCTCTACCATTGTTAGTATGTCCACTAGTGCGACTCAAAGGGACCGGATTTTTTTTATTAATCCATCAGGGACCGTAAACAGTCCTGTTATAACTGTTACTGGTATCAAATTTCAAAATGGATATCTTACTAATGATCCTTATGGCGGTGCAGCTATTTGTACCGGCGGTGGTATAGCTGAAGCGCTTACTGTCAATAATTGCATTTTTGAAAATAATATTGTTCCGAAAGATTCTCTTGGAGGTGGCGCTATCTGTACGCAAGTCAGAGGCAACCTGTCTATTGACAATTGTACATTCATTAACAACGTTAGTCGTGATGCAAATGGAGGCGCTGTTCTCTTTTTTATTTATAATTCAGTTTTAGGCAACGGACAGGGTAATTTTTCATGTACCAATTCTACATTTACAGGGAATTCAGTTGATAGACCAGTAAATAATTCCAATGGAGGTGCAATAGCTTATGGTGGACCAGGCGGTGCTATCTTTTTTAGCGCTACAATTACCAAGAACACATTTCTAAATAATACAGCTGATGGTTATGGCGGAGCCATTTCGGCAAACAATGGTCCTGCTCTAAATGTAAACCAGATACATTTTAACCGGTTTGTTGGTAATACGAGTGCAACTGATGCAACCACCAGCGGCCTTCATGTTGCTGGATCTTCGGGTAATGTGAATGCAGAAAATAACTGGTGGGGTTGTAATACAGGGCCAACCGCCGCAGGTACTTGTGACAAAGCAGCTGTAATCGGAGGTGTTCCTGCAAATTTGGATGCCGACCCATGGCTTCAATTAAAAACAACAGCATCACCAAACCCGATCTGTAATACACCGGCAGGCCTTGGTAACACGACTACTGTTACTACCAGTTTCCTTTCCAACTCGGCAAATCAGGCAATAGCAGTTGCTGATCTTACCAGGTTGATCGGATTGCCCGTGACCTGGGGACCTACTACATTAGGAAGTCTTTCCGCTCAGCAGGGAACTATCCAGGCAAGCGGAACAGCTACCGCAACCTTCACTTCAAACGGAACAGGTGGTAATGCACTAGTAAATACTGAAGTGGACAATGTACCGACCAATGATCTTGTTGCCAGGGCAACAATTGTTGTACATACAATACCAATAGTGTCTGACCCTACTAATTTTACCAGTTGCGTGGGTGGTACAGCATCATTTAGTTCAACGATAACCGGGGTTCCGGCACCAACAATAGTATGGCGTATTGGTACAACAGCTCTTGTCAATGGACTACAGGCTTCCGGGTCTACTGTTTCAGGACAAGGAACAGCCACATTAACGATCACGAATGTTCAGCCGGGTGATGAGTTAACTAATTATAATGTGCGTGCCTTTAATGAATGCGGAGAGGATATTTCTGCCAATGCATCGCTCATTGTCAATAGCGTCACCGGCGGAACAGTTGGATCAGACCAGACGATTTGTTCCGGCGGCGATCCTGCAGCATTTACAGAATCTGTGGCATCTACAGGCGACGGAGTATTATCATACCAATGGCAAAGCAGTACCACAGGCTGCGGTGGAGCTTTTTCAAATATTGGAGGTGCAACAGGTATAACATACGATCCACCTGCAGGCGTAACGTTAACTACCACTTACAGGAGAGTTACAACAAGCACACTCAATGCAGTGCCTTGTACCGCCAACAGTAATTGTATAACAGTAACAGTAAATAATGTTACGGGCGGAACAGTTGCAGCAGCTCAGACGGTCTGTTCAGGCGGCGACCCGGCGGCATTTACGCAAAGCGTAGCATCAACGGGAAGCGGCGCATTAACCTACCAGTGGCAGAGCAGTACAACAGGCTGCGGTGGAGCCTTCTCAGATATTGTAGGAGCGACAGCTACAACATACGACCCACCTGCAGGCTTACTGGTAACCACTAGTTACAGGAGAGTTACCACAAGTACACTCACCGGTGTGCCTTGTACCGCAAACAGCAATTGTATAACCGTAACAGTAAATGATGTCACCGGCGGAACAATTGCAGCAGATCAGACGATCTGTTCAGGCGGCGACCCGGCATTACTTACACAATCAGTCGCATCAACTGGAAGCGGTGCATTAACGTACCAGTGGCAGAGCAGTACAACAGGCTGCGATGGAGCATTCTCAAATATTGGAGGTGCGACCGCTATAACATACGACCCACCTGCAGGCTTAACGGTAACTACCACTTACAGGAGAGTTACCATAAGTACACTCAACACGATACCTTGTACCGCCAACAGTAATTGTATAACCGTAACAATAAATAATGTTACGGGCGGAACAGTTGGATCAGACCAGACGATCTGTTCCGGCGGCGATCCTGCAGCATTTACAGAATCCGTAGCATCTACAGGCGACGGAGTATTATCATACCAATGGCAGAGCAGTACAACAGGCTGCGGTGGAGCATTCTCAAATATTGGAGGTGCAACGTCTGCAACCTATGATGCACCAGCGGGAGTATTGGTAACTACCAATTATCGCAGAGTAACAACAAGCACCCTCAATGGAGTGCCTTGTACAGCCAACAGTAATTGTATAACAGTAACTGTAAGAATTGTAACGGGTGGAACAGTGGCCGCTTCTCAGACGATATGTTCCGGCGGCGATCCTGCAGCCTTTACAGAATCTGTAGCATCTACAGGCGACGGAGTATTATCATACCAGTGGCAGAGCA
>Ga0070698_100004264_pt1 | contig 15720 bp, 14 predicted proteins | sample KBSK1502metaG_FD_65477 | JGI IMG/M metagenome (GOLD analysis project Ga0070698, IMG submission 65477) | Corn, switchgrass and miscanthus rhizosphere microbial communities from Kellogg Biological Station, Michigan, USA - KBS K1-50-2 metaG | ecosystem: Host-associated > Plants > Roots >...
CATATTTTATGCGAAATCTACCGGTGCCGTCCGAAAGAGCGGACGGCTCGTGGCGTATTACTTTTGACAGAGCGATTCAGAGCAAAATTGGCGCCACGTGGGTAGAAAGAGAAGGTTACCTGCATATCAATACCTCTGGTACAGAATCTGATAGTAAGGTGGCACGCGAAGCATTAACAGCCCAGTTGCATAAAAATATACGACAAAAGGCCCAGAAATTTTTGCCCGTAGCGGATCGGTTAAATAATTCGATGGGCTGGCAAGGGATTTCATCGGCGGCTCGACGATATTTTGAGGATATTGACATTCAAACAGAGAATCTACCTGACAACTTGGGGCTAGCTTACGACGCGATGCTGGAGCTTGCTTCATTCCTGGAACGGGATACGGAATTGCAGCAGGAACCAGCGTCGGCAGCGTTTCCTCTCGATCCAGAAGTCCGCAGGCCGCTCAGGCTTTTGATCCGCACGGCCGCTCCGTGGATACGCCGCTTTCCGACTGTACGTGAACTCGATGACGAATGTGGCGCCTTTCTCAGTCGCCGCGAGCTACTTGAGCCCGCTGCGTCGGTATTGGCGATTGCGCGGTTAAAACGCCTTGTCTCCGATGTAGATGCTGATGCAACGCGAGGGGTACTGGATGCTGCTAAGCGCGGTAAATTCCAGGGCGAGAAGGCGAGGTCGCGGGGTCTCCATACTGTAAGGAATCTTGTGATTGCAAGTGCAGCGGCTGTCGGTACGTTTTTATCCGGTGCAGTGGCATCCGATTTTTCTACGAAATCCGACTTAGTTAAGCATGCAGGAAGCACACTTGCGGAGGCTGAAGACTACATTACCAAGTTAGCCGCAGAAATGCAGGAGGACATCAAAATAGCCTTGAGGGAAATAATAAAAGAAATCAAAAGACGCCAACTCAATACGCTAAATTGAAAGGATACATTTGGATTTAATTCTAGGGCATCGCTCGCCCGCGAGTGAGCCGCGCGGAAATTGCTGCTCTCCTCGAGGCGCAGCGGGCCAGCCTGATCGAGCAGAACATGCCGCCCGAGAGGATCCGGGTCATCGAGGTGATGATCGCGGCCTTCTCGCGCAGCCGCGATACAGGACCCAACCTCTCGGAAAGCGAGATCGAATCAGTGCTCTGCGTCGCTGGATCAAGACCAGAGGCGGCACTCCAGCAGATCTGTCGGACTTCCATCCTTCGTGACGAACTAATTTCAGAGCTGAGCCTAGATCTCACGGACTCCGAGCGGGCCGAGCTAGTTCATGCCGCCATCGGTGACCCTTCTGATGCCGATTACGGGGCCAGGGCTGCTGCAGTCCTTTCCGCCGCTCAGAAGAGGGGCGGCGCGGCGGACCGCGACTACAACGAGGTGAGGCAACGGCTCAATAGCCTGATCGCCGATCGTGCTATTGCACTCGACGCAGCCCTCACAATGGGCGACATAGCAGGGGCCACGGCTCTATTGGACAGCGAATTTTCGGGGGCTATGCGCCCGCAGATCTGCTGAAGCTCTACATCTACGGCTACCTGAACCGGGTGCGATCGAGCCGTCGGCTGGAGGCCGAGACCCACCGCAATATCGAGGTGATCTGGCTACTGCGACACCTGAAGCCGGACTTCAAGACAATCGTTGACTTTCGGCGCGACAACCGCACTGTCTCCCGCGAATTTGTACTGCTGTGCTGCCAACTGGACCTGTTTGGCCGGGAGCTGCTTGCGGTGGATGGCACGCGGATTAAGGCGGTCAAACCGGAACCGCCTTCGCAGCCACGTCAGTTTGCGCTCACCAGCGCGCTCCGCGTCGAGTGTTAACCGGAGCGCCTAAGGGGAGAACTCATTGAATAGGCTGCAATAATTTGGAATCGTGTTGCGTTCGATCTGGTTGCGGGCACGCCTGGACACCGCGCGCAATTTTGCGGTCTCGAAATTTTTAACCGCAGTCCCTCACCGTCGGGCAGGGCAAAGCCCGCGATCCCTTCCGTGCGCGAGCGGCGGCACCCCTTAGGATTGGATGGGCTATCCAGACGCCATATCGAAGCCCGCCGCGCCCTGAAGAGTCGGCGTTGAGTGCGGCTCAGCCCCCGCTCGCTGCCTCGTTGTACTCAGCGTCGCTGACGTGCGTGCCCCAGGCGGTGCCCTGGCCCTGCTCGCCGGCTTCCGACAGCGCCAGATGCGAGAACAGGCGATCGGGCGCGGCGCCGTGCCAGTGCATCGTATCCGGCGGGATATTGACCGTATCGCCCGGGTTCAGCACTTGCGGCTTCTCGCCCTTGAAGCAGATGCGGCCGACGCCGGACAAACAGAAGAGCGTCTGCCCAACCGGGTGGGCGTGCCACGCGGTGCGCGCGCCCGGCGTGAACGTTACGACCGACCCTCCCAACCGCGACGGCGCCTCCGCCGTGATCACCGGATCCTGGAACACGACGCCGGTGAAGGTCTCGGCGGCGCCCCGCCTTGTGGTGCGCGCCCCGGCGCGAATAACTCCGGCTTTGACTGGCATGACTGATCTCCCTCCAGTGGCGACGGTTTTGCGACCGCCCAAGTATCGGGGGGTGAGCATAGCGACCGCGCCTGGCGCGGCGCAATCAAAGCGGATGAAGGGCGGCGCAGCGTTTGCCTGAATAATGTAACCCGCTCTGGCGACCGGACCGAGCGACGTCAATTACCTCATGCGCCAGCATCGATCAGCGCCAGCGTTTGCGCGTCAGGCTGCCCGTTGCACCAGCGGTCGAGAGCCTGGCGAAACGGATTGTCGGCGTCGTCCGCCACGCGCGAGAACAGCGTTATGCAGGAGCGGAACTTCAGATCGTCGGGCGAGCCGAAGATCGCATGTAGGGATGAACTCTCGCTCGCTAGCACGATACGGGTGGAGAGATCGAGCCGTGGCCCGAGCAGCGGATGGGCCAGGTACGCGCGCACTTCATCGATGGAGCCGATGCCATAAAACCGGGCCGTCGAGGACCGTCCGAGACCGGCCAGCTGGGGAAAGACGAACCACATCCAGTGGCTCCGCTTCCGGCCCGCGCGCAATTCGGCGAGCACGGTCTCGAACACCGGCGCCTGCGCCGTTACGAAACGCTCCAAGTTGAAAGGATCGGCCTCTGTCATCGTAAGCTCTCCTTTCTCACGCGTCGCCCGCGGCCCGGCGGGGCTTTCGCTGCTTCCGCAACTTCGATCCAGGCGGGGGCATGATCGCTCGCGTGGTCGCGGCCGCGCACCTCGCGGTCCACGCCGGCTGGTTATCCCTTCATGCTGCTCTACCAGCGACGAACCGTTCGATCAGGCATCGAACCCCGCCGGGATCGCGTAGACGTTGGTGAACTCGGCGAAGGCCCATCGACCGTATCTGCCGAGATTATTGACGCTCGGTACCCAAGCTGCGCAGATTTGACCTTGGTGGGATTCTTCGGCCTTGCTCAGCCTTCGCGCTTCGCGAGCGGCTCCCTCAACTAATCAAAGAGGAAATGGTGGCGAACGCGGCACCCTGCCGCCACCGGCATGGCCAACGGAATAAGCGCGCACCCCGTTGGTCTACCTCTTGCTGGGATTATGACTTAGCAAAAAGGGGAGAGACAAATGCCTACATACCTTCAGAAAGCTCACGAGTACCTGGACATGTTGGAAGCTGATCGACGGACGGCCCTCGCCCTGAGCGAACAAAAAGCTGAGGAAGCCAGACTGATCAAAGCCCGGCAAGAAGGTTTTCGAGCGGCGATGGAGATGCTGGCCGGCGAGACTTCCGGCAGTGGTGCTGGATCCGAGCCGAGCGGGCCTGGCCGACAACGCGCCCGTCCGATCGAGGCCGCCGTACGGAAGTTCGAGCTCGAGGCAGGCTCCTATTGAAACACAATGATATGACAACAACCTGCCCGGAGCGCGGGAAGCGGGCGAGAATTTCGTTCGCCCCGAGCGATCAGCCATGCCCGATATCGCTACGACTCTTTCTTCTTTATAGACTGTAAAAAAATCCATTCAGCGGCCCGGCCGGCGCAAAACGCTTATCGCGAAAGACAATGATAGCAAGGGCTTAAGGCCGGATAGCGGAGCCGGCCGGCCGCGGAGACGAGGTCCAATTTCCCGTCGAATTCGAGCGCGAAACAGCGTTTTACGATGCCGCTATCATCCAAAACCCTCTTAAAATCTGACTTTTGCGAGCTCCGGGATTTTCATTTCCGAGACGAGTTCGCTCGTGATGACCGCGGGATCCGCTTTGTATGACGCCGGCGCTTGCGAAGCTGCTGATCGGTTGACGGCTCATGAGCGACGCCCGCATCGATCGCCTCGAAGCACGGCTTGCCCGCATCGAGCAGGCGATTTTTCGGATCGAAGAACAGCTGGCCGCGACACCGCTGCCTTTGCAGCATGGCGCGGGTGCCCACGACTGCCGAAGAGGACGCTAAGCGGCCAAACCGCGAGCGCGACTACCTGGTGGGCGAACGCACGCGCATTAGGGGTGCCCGCGGACTGGTCTTGCTCGCAACCCGTGCAGGCAACGAGAGGACCGCGACGGGGCCGGGCTGGTCCTCGACAACATACGGCAGCGCTTGCCCTGTCGAGTTCGATCACCAATCGGGCATCGTCTACGACAACGATACGCCTTCACGCGACCACATCCACACGGTGGTTCGCACGCCCAACGGCAACGATTACGGCAAGGATCTGCTGCGCCAACATTATGCCCAGCACGACCACTCGCATCCCAGGACGGCGCATCGCGAGGCCTGAGCCGTGTTCCGATCAGGGACGGTTTCGGCCAGCGTAATGTGGAAATGACCGCCTGGCTTGACGAGAACTGCGACGCCGACGGTTGGGAGATGACACCCTCCGGCATGCGGCGCGGTGCTCAACGACGCTGTGTCGACCAAGCTAGGTGATCGAGCGATTCCCAGAACAGGCCTCACAACTGTCCATCAGACATTCCCGCTGTTATCGCCTGACAGCGCGCGCCGAAGCACGTGTACGCCGCAAGCGCTGCCTCGGCTTGTGACGGTGCCTCTGCAAGCTCCCAATGCGCCCCGCTGCCGCTTGATGGTCATTGAACGCGATGACGGTCCAATAATAGCCCTCTGCCCCGGTTCTGCCAGTGTCCCGGATGGCGCACCGCGCACCGCTATCGGGATCAACTAACAGTTCGGCGCTCGGGCGGAGTTTCCGCGCTTCTCGGAGACAGTTTCGACGATTGCCGGGCACGGAGTTCTTGGGCGAACTGCCGGACGGGGTCAGCACATCCGACCGGGACAAGCACGGCCACCTTGCATAATCCTCGGGTCTGTGGTGATCGGAAGGGAAACCGCCGACTGCGCATTGTCGCGCTTCCGGATGTTCTTCGATCTGAACAACCCGCTCGCCTGCCTCCTGAACATCATCCCAATGGTTGGTGATCCTTGGCACGGTCGATCGTTTCCGCCGCCTCGACCGCGTCGCTGTGTGGTGGCTTGTGCCGCTTGTCGCCTGGGTCGCCTTCGAAGCGTGCTCAACTGAACGGCTGAGACACGCAGGACACCGAGAAAGGCCGCACTACCCCAGTAAGCGGACCGGCTGGCCAGTGGCCAGCGCGGCCGGCTTGTGCCAGAAGCGGACGTTTCAAGCGGTGCCGGGACCTGGCTTTTTCCGACCCCTGCTCGCGGCGGCATGGTGGTCGGATCTGCCTGAACACAGGCCCTTAGCCGCAACTCATCGTTGACTGCCGCCCCAGTCGTAGCTGTTCTTATCCCGCTAAGATGATATAGTAATATCGGAGCTGTTTCCGTGGGTCCACAAAGAGACCATTTGCCTACAGAGGGAGGAACTTCATGGAGAAGACATCAACCACAAGTCGTCGCGGCTTTCTGAACACATTGGGCGTGGCCGTCGGCGGGGCGGGAGTCGCCAGCGCCGGTCTGATTGGCGGCGCCCGGGTCCTCAAGGCGGCCCAGGAACCCGCGAAGGGCCAGATTCCCGATACGCCGTTCAAGGTCGGCCACATGACGTTCCTGACGAGCGCCGCGGCGGTGCTCGGCGAGCCGTCGCTCAAGGGCCACACGATGGCGGCGGAAGAGATCAACGCCAAGGGTGGCCTCCTCGGCAAGCGCAAGATCGAGACGATCACCGCGGACGAGGCGGCCGGCACCGACGCCAACGTCAAAGAGCTGCGGCGGATGAAACTCGACGCCAATATCGACTTGTTCACCGGCGTCATCTCCAGCGGCAACTCGCCGGCGCTCGGCCCGGTGGCCGAGGAGCTCTCGGTGTTGACGATTTTGACGGACGGGTGCACCGACTTCCTGTTCGACAAGGCAGATCCCAATCCGAAATACGTGTTCCGGATCACCAACATCCAGTCGGCGGACGGGATCACGGCTGCCATCGGAGTGGCGCAGACTTGGCCACAGGTCCGCAAGATCGCCCATATCCATCCCGATTACAGTTATGGGCGCAACGCTTCCGAGCACTTCACGCTTGCGCTCGAACGGCTCCTTCCGGGGACCGAGGTCGTTTCGGAAAGCTGGCCGAAACTCGGCACCACCGACTTCACTGCGCACATCACCAAGATCATGTCGGCGCAGCCCGATCTGCTGATTTCCTCGGTGTGGGGCGGCGATTACGTCGCCTTCTACAAGCAGGCGCTGCGCTATGGCCTGTTCGACAAGATGAAGGTCGCGAGCACGATCGCCTTTGGCGTCGCACCGCACGCGATCGGCAAGGACCATCCCGAGGGGGTGCTCGCTGGCGTGCACTCCAACTATCACTTCACCTATCCGGGGGGCGACCGCTGGCCATTGAACAAGAGTTTCGTCCAGCGTTACTACGAGCGCTGGAAAGAGTACCCGAACTTCCAGTCGGAAGGGGCGTACTCCGCGCTCTACCTGCTGAAGTCCGCGATTGAGCGGGCCAACAAGCTGACCGGCGGGTGGCCGGAGGACGAGGCGATCATCAGCCAGCTCGAGGGCCTCGGCATGGATACCCCGTCGGGCTATCTCTACATGCGGCCCGACCACCAAGCCTACAAGGACGCCGTCACCGGGTTCAGCAAGAACCTTCCACAATACGAGTTCGCCAGCTGGGATCCGGACCGGATAATCACTATACCGATCCGCAACATTACGGCGCCGCTCGGCTGGCCGAAGCCGGGCACGACCCACAACGAGTCGACGGCGGCAGCAAACTGGATCAAGACCACCTGGCCGAAGGTAACCGCGTGAGCCTCCCCGGCTCGCGTAATTCGTAGAGGACCCCTGCGCTCGCGCAACCGGGCGCAGGGAGTTTTGACCGCCGACGATCGCGCAGAATCATGCTACCGCCTCCCGTGAACGAGCCGCAGGGGTGATCGGGCGGACTGTTTGTGCCCGAAATTCGGCGCAATCGCGCGTCAGGGCGGACCTGCGGCACAAGCGCCAGGATGTCCAGAGGGGGGACTGGTGGCGATCCTGACCATTCAGATCCTGAATTCGCTGCTCTACGCCTCGGTGCTGTTTCTGATCGCTGCGGGATTGAGCCTGATTTTTGGAGTCATGCGCATTGTCAATCTCGCGCATGGCAGCCTCTATGCGGTCGGCGCCTATGTCACGGCGTGGCTTGCCGGGCGCGGGATTGCGCTCGGCGTGCCGCTCGGCTGGCTGTACCTGCTGTTGCCGGTGGGGGCCCTGTCGGTGGCGCTGATCGGGATCGTGATCGAGCCGCTGCTGCTCCGTCCGTTCTATCGCCGCGCCGAGGAATACCAGCTGCTCGTCACCTTCGGCCTGTTGCAGATCCTCGAGGATCTGATGCGGCTTGTCTGGGGCGGAACGCCGCTGTCGGCCGATACGCTGATTGATGCCTTGCCGATCCTGCGCATCGGCGGCTTGTTCTACCCCGCTTACAACCTCTTGGTCATCGCCATCGGCATTGTCGCGGCCGTGATCCTCTGGGCGGCGATCTATCACACCAAGTTTGGCGTGATGCTGCGCGCGACATCCCAGGACCGCCGGATGGCCTCGGCGCTCGGTCTCAATGTCGGGCTGGTCTATGTGCTGGCCTTTGGCATCGGCTGCTTTATGGCGGGCCTTGGCGGGGCCATCGTGGTCCCGACCCAGGCAGCGGTGCTCGGCATGGGTGTCGATGCCCTGGTCATTGCGTTTGTCGTCGTCGTCATCGGCGGGCTCGGCAGCCTCAAGGGCGCATTGGTCGGAGCGTTGGTCGTCAGCTTTGTGCGGACCGCTGGCATCCAGTTCTTCCCGGAGCTGGAACTGGCCGTGCTCTACCTGATCGCTGCCTTGGTGCTGCTGGTGCGGCCGACCGGTCTGTTTGGAACCGCATAATGACGACCGACGCCCGGCCGCGCCCAAATCGCTCGCTGCTGAAGCTCGTGGCCGCGGCCATGCCGGTCCTGCTCGTGCTCCTCCTGGTGCCGCGCTTTGTCGAAACCTATCAGCTGCAGCTGCTGATCTATGGTCTGATCGCGGCAATCGCCGCGCTCGGTTTCAACCTGCTGCTCGGCTACACTGGCCTGTTGTCGTTTGGACATTCGGCGTATTTCGGCGTCGGCGCCTATTCCGTCGCCTTCGTGGTCGAGCATCTCGGCCCGCATTCGATGGAGTTTTATCTGCTGGTCGGAATCCCGATTGTCGCCATTACATCGGCCCTGTTTGGTTATATTTGTGTTCGGCACACACGGATCTTCTTCGGCATCCTGACGCTGGCCATCTCGCAGGTGATCTACAGCTTGGCGCTGAAGCTTTACTGGGTGACCGGCGGGAGCGACGGGTTGCGGGTCCCCCGGCCGGGTTTGCTGATGGGATTGCTCAGCTTTTCCGGCCACCAGGGGTTCCAGTTGTTTGTGAGGTCATATTACTACTACGTGCTGGGGATTTTCGTTATCTGCGTCATCCTGATGTGGGTGATCGTCCATTCGCCGTTCGGCAAGGCGCTTCAGGGCATTCGCGACAACGAGGTTCGGGCGCGTTTTCTCGGTCTGAGGATCCGCCGGTTCCGCTGGATCTCCTTTCTCGTCTCGGGCACCTTTACCGGGGTCGCCGGCATCCTTTGGGTGCCGCTCAACGGCTTGACGACCCCGGACGTGCTTTACTGGACATTCTCCGGGGAGATCGTGTTCACGGCGTTGCTCGGCGGGTTTCGCAATTTTACCGGGCCGATCGTCGGCGGCATCGTCTTCACCTATCTGAAGACCTATGCCGTGGCCAGCACCGAGTACTGGCAGCTTTTGCTCGGCGTCGTGCTTGTCACCCTGGTGCTGGTCTTGCCGACTGGGATCGTCGGCGCGATATCGCGAGCCGGACAGCGACTGAACCCCCGGAAGGCCGCGCCGTGATCCTCCTCGAGACCATCAATTTGCGGAAGCAGTTCGGCGAAACGCGCGCCTGCGACGGCCTCAATTTCATCGTGAATACGGGCGAATTCCTATCGCTGGTGGGCTCGAACGGAGCGGGCAAGACCACTCTGGTCAATCTGATCAGCGCCCACCTGCAGCCGGACAGCGGCAAGATCCTGCTCGAGGATCGCGATATCACCTTCACCTCGGTGACCGAGCGGATCAAGGCGGGGATTGCCCGCAGCTTCCAGATCGTCAACCTGTTCGACGGGCTTTCGGTTTTCGACAATGTTGCCTTGTCGGTGTTCGCCCGCGAGGGCAAGACGGTAAAGATGACGAGATTGGCCGCCCACGACTACGATGTGCGCCGAGAGACGCTCGAGGTGCTGGGTCAGTTCGGACTGGCGAGCAAGGCTGCGGTTCCGGCGGGAGGGCTCGCGCAAGGCGAGCGCAAGCTCCTCGACGTTGCGGTCGCCTATGCGCTGCGTCCCAGGCTGTTGTTCCTCGACGAGCCGACCAGCGGCGTGAGCACGCACGAAAAGGCGCAAATCATGGATACCGTATCGTCAGTGGTACGCGGAGGGATGGTCACTGCTGTCGTCATCGAACACGACATGGACGTGGTATTCCGCTACTCCGACCGCATTGTCATGATGCATGAGGGGTCGTTCCTCGCCGACGGCACGCCCGATGAGATCCGCGCCAACAAGGAGGTCGCCAGCATCCTACTCGGCGCTCCGCTGACCGCTTGAGCCAGGCAAAACCGGTGCTGCTCGAGGTCGACGACATCAATACCTACCGAGGCCCCGCCCATATCCTGCGCGGCGTGTCGATCAAGGTCGATACCGACGAGGTGGTGGCCTTGGTGGGACGCAACGGGGCCGGGCGCACCACCATCATCGAGAGCATCATCGGCCTGCTCCCTGTTCGCTCCGGCCGGATCCGGTTCCGGGAAGAAGAGATCACGTCCTTGCCGCCGCATCGGCGCGCCAAGCGCGGCATCGGCTATGCGCCGGAGAACGCCGGCATCTTCCCGGAGCTCACCGTCGCCGAGAACCTGATGATCAGCCGTTGGCTCTCAGCCAAGGCCGAGCGCAGAAGGGCGACCGGCGGCGACGGCGATACGGAAGAGGGAGCCTTCAGGGTATTTCCCGAGGTCCGCCCGCTCCTCGGCCAACAGGGGCTGAATTTGAGCGGCGGGCAAAAGAAAATGGTGGCGATTGCCAGGGCGATGGCGCTCGCGCCCTATCTCTTGATCCTCGACGAAGCCTTCGAAGGCTTAGCGCCCGCCGTGGTAAAGCGGTTCCGCGAAGCGGTGATAACCATCAAGGCGATGGGTATTTCGCTATTGATCGCCGAATCCAACCTCGTCAGCGCGGCGGCGATCGCCGACCGGTTATATGTCGTCGATCGTGGCGAGATCCTCTTCAGCGGCACTCCGCAGCAGGCGCTTGCCGACGAGAAGGTCATGCGCGCGCTGCGCGGGTGATCGGCGCGCGCGGGCATACAATGTCGCTCCGAAAGGTCAAACCGCAGAATGTGCTTCTGGTCCTCGCGGCGCTGCTTGCGGCTCTGGGCGCGGCGCGGGGCGGTCACGAGCTGCCGGTCTACCCGTCCTATTACCCGCACGAGATAGCGATCGAGACGATGCCGCCGGAGCGCGCAGCGAACTTGCTCCGTGACACCAAGCTTGAGGCCTACCTCGGTGCCGAGCCGCGCTTCCCGGGCGCGATGCCGGCGTCGATTCGCGCGGTCGAGTCGCTCGGCAGCTTTGTGATTGTCCGGATCAAGCCTGGGCAATCGGCACAGGACGAGCGGTCCGCATGCGCCGTCGTCGAGGCGATCGTTCGGGACATGGCCGGCAAAGACGGGTTCGTGTTCCATCCCTACCCGGTCACGCCCTGGCACGGCGATTACCTCTACCACGTCGATCGCGCCGAGGCCGAGAAGACGCGGTTGCTCAGCGCGCCGGCCGGGTCACCGCCACGGAACCTGATGGTTTGGGCGGACGGCATGTCGGCGAGTCTCGTTCGGCCGACGTGGCGGGCGCAGGGGCCGGATTGGGATGCCGCGGTCGAGGAGGTCGGTGCTGCGGAGCTGGTAACCTCGTCGACGATTTCGCTCAATGGCTGGCTCGGGCCGGCCTGGATCAAGACCGGATGGTTTCACGCCGAACGCATTCTGGCCGATGCAACCGACGACGCGGAAGCAAGGCATCGCACCGAGGCTATGTCGCAACGCCTCAAGACCGGGGATTATCGCGACGCGGTCGAGCGCGTGAATCTCGAGCGCGAGCTTGTCGCGACGCTTACCGGCGGGTGTCGCAAACGCGTCGCCGGTTACACCGTCAAGCGCCAATATTTCAGCACCGAATTCGCCAACGGGATCGAGAACATTGGCTTTGATTCGATCGAAGGCCTCAACTCGCCGATGTTCATTCGCACGGTGAAGCTCAAGGATTTTCCGTGGAATGGCTGGCTGATGCTGGGGATCGATGCGCGGCCCGACGCCGCCTGGAACCCGATCGCCGGTTTTAACGATGGGTTCGGGCGACTGCTGTGGTCCGCGATCGGCGATCCGGCCCTGTTCTCCGCACCCTACGATTCGGGCTGGATGCTCAATCGGATCGCGGATGTCCGATCGAATGCCGGTCGATAACGAGCGAACGAAGCGCCATGTTTCGTCTCGTTTCAGCAAGACGGGTATTGGCGCTGATGCTGAGCGCGATCAGCAGCGCCGGTGCCCTCGCGGCGGAGCTCACCTTCGACATAAAGGTCGAGCGTCGCCGGGTCTCAGACACCATGCGGCTCATCCGCGTCAATGAAGGCGATGTCGTGAAACTGCAATGGATCAGCGATCAGCCTCTGATCCTGCATCTTCACGGCTACGACATCGAAAAACGCGTCGTGCCAGGTGCGATCACCGAGATGACGTTCACGGCCTATGCGACCGGGCGATTTCCGATAAATGTTCACGCACGCGGGCCGAGCGCTGGCGGTAATGCTCATGAGGACGCGCCGCTTTGCACCCTTGAGGTCTATCCCCGGTAGCCCGGTTGGGGGGAGTGCTGCGACGCGGCGTCGTGCCGGGGGCGATGTTGGGGATGCCGACGGTGACCGAGCCCCCCGGCGCAGGCCCGCTCGGCAACGCGGATAAAGGCCGCGGCGGAGTGGGGGTCGAGCGGGTGACACGGCCGGTCATCGCTCTCAGCGCCGCTCTCACCGGGTTCTGCGTGCTCGCGGCCCCGGCGGGTGCGCATGGCTTTGGCCAGCGCTATGACCTTCCCCTGCCGCTGTCTCTCTATCTGTTCGGTACGGCCGCCGCCGTCATCCTGTCCTTCGTCATCGTCGGGCTCGTTGCCCGTCATACCCCGGGCGCGCGTGGCTATCCGCGCATCGATCTCCTGGCTCACCCGCTCGGCCGATGGCTCGCCCATCCGGTTCTCCTCGGTTTGCTCAAGCTCATCGCCGCCGGCCTGTTCATCTTGACGGTGACTGCCGGATTTTGCGGAAGCCAGGATCCCTATCGCAACATCGCGCCGACGCTGGTGTGGATCATCTGGTGGGTCGGGCTCGCGATCTTTTCGGCCTGCCTCGGCGATCTCTGGGCTGTGGTCAACCCGTGGCGGAGCCTCTTCGATGGGGCCGACCGGCTCTATCGGACGCTGACCGGCCGCACCGGCCTCGCCTTGGGCCTACCCTATCCAGAGGCTCTCGGCGTGTGGCCGGCGGTCGGGCTGCTATTTGCCGTTTCCTGGACTGAGCTGGTGTTTCCGAGCCCTGCCGTGCCCGCCAATATCGCGTGGCTGGCCCTCGCTTATTCGCTGCTGACCTGGGGCGGTATGGCCGTGTTCGGGAGCGAAACCTGGATCAAGCACGGCGAGGTTTTCGCGATATTCTTTGGCATATTTGCCCGCGTCGCGCCGACCGAATCCCTGATCCACAAGCAGTCGGGCGCCCGCGGATTGGCATTGCGGCCGTTCGGGGCGGGGCTGCTGGCAAACACGCTCGCATCCCCATCGATGGTCGCCTTCGTCCTGCTGGTGTTGTCGAGCGTTCTCTACGACGGCTTGCTGACCACGCCGGAATGGGCCGAAGCCGAGCAGCAGCTGATCGGCCTGATGCCGGGCCTCGGGGATCCCGGCTTGGTTGTCGCCAGGACCATCGGCCTCGTGGTGTTCTGGGTAGTGTTCCTCGCCGCCTATCTCGGGGTGAGCGCGGTCATGAGCGTGGTGGCCGGGCGCCACTCGCCGCGCGACATGGCGCAGAGCTTTGCCTTGACCCTAGTGCCGATCGCCATTGCCTATCACCTGGCTCATTACCTCGCGTACTTGCTGACCCAGGGACAATATGTGGCGCCGCTCGCTTCCGATCCTTTCGGATACGGCTGGGATCTCTTTGGGACCGCCGGGTATCGGGTCAACATTGCCATCGTCGGTGCGCGCTTCGCCTGGTACGCCGCCGTGACATCGATCGTTATCGGCCACATCGCCGCCGTCTACCTCGCCGATGTCAGGGCGCATCAGATTCTCGGGGCTCGTCCCGCGTCGCTGCGCTCGCAGGTGCCGCTGACGGCGCTGATGGTGGTCTACACCTTTGTGAGCCTCTCCATTCTGTCCGAGCCGATTGTCGAGCGCCGCGCGCCCGCGCAACCGACGGCTGCGGCGCCGGAGGTGATGAGCATTCCCGAAGACGCGCTCCTTCCTGAGCCCGGGACCGGTCGTTTGCAGCCGGTCGGGCCCGGCCGCTCCGCGCAATTGAAATTGACCTACCGCGTGCTCGGCTCTGCCTTTCACGACGGTACGCGGACGACGGCCATCGATCTCCTCTACGCCTATATGTTCGCCTATCACTGGGCGGTTCATGGTGAGTCGGAGGTGCAGTACGACCCCGCGATCGCTGTGGCGACGGCTCCGCTGCGGCAGCGGCTCGCGGGCGTGCGGGTCGCCGGGGTCGACACGGTCTCGAAATCGTTTCGGATCGGCGACGTGGATTTCATCCGAGAACTGTTCGCGATCGACGTCTATGCCGACATGCCGCCCGAAGATCCCGAACAGGACGCGGTCTTCACACCGCCCTGGAGCACATTGCCGTGGCATCTGATGGTGTTAACGGAGGAGGCGGTCGGCCGCGGCTGGGCGGCGTTCTCGCAAGCCGAGGCAGCGCGCCGGGGCGTCGAATGGCTCGATCTCGTCCGTTCCGACGAGATCAAGACGCGGCTCGCCGGGCTGGTTGACCAATTTGAACGACAGGCTTTTCGCCCAGAAATCCTGCAGACGCTCGTAAGTGCCGACGACGCGCGCAAACGCTGGGCGGCGCTGTCGGCGTTCTACCGGAGCCACGGCCATTTCCTGGTAACCAATGGGCCTTACCAGCTCAAAAGCTGGTCAGGGGGGAGCGCCAGCATCGAAGTGTTCCGCGACCTGAGCTACCCCCTGGGCGTGGGTTCCTATGACACCTACGCCATCCCGCGCCGGGGCTACGTCACCAAGGTCGAGCGTCAAGACGGCGGATTGCGTCTCTCCGCCGACATCGAGATCGTGATGAAGTTCATGCGCGATTACCAGATTCTGCGGCAACCGATGCGGCTCGTCGATGCCACGGTTCGCAAACGGGCCGCCCCGGAATGCCGGTACGTGGTAGTGGACGCCGACGGCTGGATCGCACTTATCGGCACCTCGCTTCCGCAGGAAGATCTGACGTTTGCGGTCGAGCTCGATGACAGGCTGCCCGCCGGCCAGTACACCGTCTTGGCCGAAATCCTCGTCAACGGCAACGCCATGAATTCGGAGATCGATCGCATCCCGGTGGTGATCGGTCGGCAGCCGTGAAGCTTGGAAGCCTTATCGGGGATTCGCAGCTGGGTCTAGTCGCGACGATGAAGGTCAGTTGAGGGATGCCGCTCCGCCGGTCAATGGATGCGGATGGTGAGCTGCTGGTAAAGCACCTGATCAATGACCGCTTTGGGTCAAACTGAGAAGAACTAAGCCTGAGTATATCTTTCCGGTTTGCTGCCGGTACCGGACATTCGACGGCCGCGCTCGGGACTGCACGAACGCATACAGCGTTGAGATCGGCTGCTGTTTTTTGATTGAAGCTGGCAAACTGGAGCTTCGAATCACGCGCTACGGTGACGGCCGCTCTGCCGCGCCAGATCGAAGCCGCGCGCATCGCCTCTATCAACGGTCAAGCCGACGCTCACCCGCGCCGAGAACGTCGAGCTGGCAAAGCGATCGATGCGGGCGCTGTTCCGCTAGGCCTGCGAAATCCGGCGGGGCGAGAGATCAAATGGTCTGGTCTTTTTCGCCAGGCCACAGGGCGCCGGATTAACGGCGCTGACGGCGCAGTCAACGCGGTTAACGTTGCCGAAAACGCCCGACCGGGCGATCCTGGCACGGCACGACGCCAGCACCGGAATCGGAGAATATCGGT
>Ga0070698_100004265_pt1 | contig 15720 bp, 9 predicted proteins | sample KBSK1502metaG_FD_65477 | JGI IMG/M metagenome (GOLD analysis project Ga0070698, IMG submission 65477) | Corn, switchgrass and miscanthus rhizosphere microbial communities from Kellogg Biological Station, Michigan, USA - KBS K1-50-2 metaG | ecosystem: Host-associated > Plants > Roots >...
CCTGAATACTGTTGAGTGCGTAAGCAGTGCTGATCCCGGATTCCATCGACACCATTACACCGCGACCACGTCCGCCGATTTCGCCTTTAAACGGCGAGTATTCGCGAAAAAGGTGACTCATCAGTCCTTGTCCGCGGGTCAGGTTGACCAGATCGGTCTCGAATCCAATCAAGCCGCGCGTCGGGATAACCGCTTCGATTGACACGCGCGACGCGTGGTGATCCATGCCGAGAATCTCGCCTTTGCGATTAGCGATGGATTGCAGGATGTCACCGAGATTTTCATTCGGTAGATCGACATACAGATTTTCAAGCGGCTCGAGCAAGGTGCTGTCCTCCGCCCGCTGAAAAATCACTTCGGGCCGCGAGACCATCAGCTCATAGCCTTCACGACGCATCTGTTCCACCAGGATGGCGATTTGCATTTCGCCGCGCGCGTTGATCTCAAATGCGCCTGCAGTTTCGGTATCGTTGACCTGAAGCGAAACGTTGCCCCGCGTTTCACGAACCAAGCGTTCTCCAAGATGCCGCGCAGTCACAAATTTTCCGTCACGACCTGCAAACGGCGAATCGTTGACGAGAATACGCATGCGAATTGTCGGTGGATCGATATCCACGAACTGAAGTGGGGAGCGTTCCTCGAGATCAGTAAGCGTTTCACCTATGTAAACATCCTCGAAGCCGGTTAACCCAATGATATCGCCAGCGGCAGCATGCTTGATTTCGACTCGCTCCAATCCCTCGTGCGTGAAAAGCGTAGTGACAGTAGCTCGTTCGCGGCGGCCATCGCGGTGAATGCAGACGATCGGATCGCCGACGGCGACGCCGCCGCTCACGATGCGCCCCAGCGCAATTCTCCCTAGATAATCGCTGTAATCGAGGTTCGATACCAGCATTTGGAAAAATGGTTCGGTTGAAATTTTCGGCGGCGGCACGTGTTGCACGATTGCTTCAAAAAGCGGCGTCATGTTCTGGTTATTTTCGTGCAGCTCGCGCATGGCAAAGCCGTTCTTTGCGCTGGCATACACGATTGGGAAATCGAGTTGCTCGTCGGTCGCCTTCAGTTCGACAAAAAGATCGAACACCATGTCGAGGACCTTGTGTGGACGCGCGTTTTCCCTGTCGATCTTGTTAATGACGACGACGGGCTTGAGTTTGTTTTCCAACGCCTTGCGCAAAACAAAGCGCGTCTGCGCCTGCGGTCCGTCATGTGCATCGACGACTAAAAGCACACCGTCCACCATTTTCATGATCCGCTCGACTTCACCGCCGAAATCGGCGTGGCCGGGCGTATCGACGATGTTGATACGGTAACCTTTCCATTGAAAAGACGCGTTCTTGGCACGAATCGTAATTCCTTTTTCGCGCTCCAAATCCATTGAATCCATTACGCGCTCCTCAATCTTTTGATTGGAGCGGAACGTGCCGGATTGTCGCAGCAATTGATCAACGAGCGTCGTCTTGCCGTGATCGACGTGCGCAATGATGGCGATATTACGGATTCTATCCATGGAAGAGTGCCTTTCCGGGGAGGGAAGCGGTGAGTATCGCAGAGACCGAAGCGGAGTCAACTTTCGCAGATCGAGTGGAGCAGCGTTAGGAAACTGTTTCCAAAGCACACCCCTGTGGTGCAGCGTCAACCCATTTGCCATGCTCGCGGATCAAATCCTTCAATCGCTCCACCGCTTCCACTTCGGGAACGTTGAATTTCACCGCTGTTTTGCCGCCGATCCCGAATCTGTTTAACAGAGATGCTGCTTGATGCAGCCGTCCAAATAAGTCCTATTGGCAACCTGGCAGCTTGAAAGTGCCGATTCGAGTCTGCCAGCCCGCTGTCGACGATTGCTGGCCCGCCAGCGTATAGTACTCGTTCACGTACCAGAACGTGCAGTCGTCGGCAGGATCCAGGGTTATGTCGGTATAATCGCCCCAGCGCGAGTTGGTGGTCCTCTGTATCCCTGATCCATCGATGATCGTTCCTTCACCCAAAGTCATCTGACCTAAAGCATCCCCGTTGAGTCTACCCGTGTAGCGAATGCCAGGGAAGACATCGACGCCATTCACGACGCTATAGCCCAGTGCCATGTTGCCTTGTTTATCCATGGCGATGCTCCCCATCCAGCGATGGACGCCGTCGCCGGGCGCGTATGTTCCTTGCTGGTACAAGCTGTAGGTACCGTTGTTTCGTCGAATTTCGTACCAGCGTACTCCGGCGACGCCGGGAGAGGCCTCAACTGACTGATTGGTTACGAGCGTTTCGTAGGTTTTGAAGTTCCGGTACGCCAGGCGGAAGGTCGGCCGCTGCCGGTAGGATAGAATGTCCAGATCCCGCGCATCGCCTACCGGAACGCCAGGTTGCGGCAGGCAGTCGCGTGAGGTAGGCGCGCACGGAAACATCGAGTTAAACGACGCTGTGGAAAGTTGTGTGTTGAGCACCAACGTCGCGATGGGGGTTGATCGCCATTTAATGGTTAGGTCCCAGATATTGAGTGCGTCGAAGGTCGCACCGTAAGACGCATTGTCATCCTGCGTTCCGATGATCGGAATCGCCGTGTCTGTTTTCGGCTTTTGTTTACCATCGGGGTCTGCTGGCAGCAGACCGTCTCCAACCAGCGGCAGCAGGTCCGGGTCGTTTCCATCAATGAAGAATCTTACGTTTCGCGCATTCGGGTCGCCGTTCACCATCTTGTTCTTCTCAAGTGCATAAACGCCGATGCCGTACTCAATAGTTGGGCCGAACTCACGTGTTGTGATCACGTAGGAGTCCGTCCAGTTGCCGTACTTGGGGTAGTCAGGGAAGTTGGGCCCGGTCGAGAATGCGTACCGGTAGTAGGAGCCGGTCGGATCGCTGGTGGTCGAGATCGCAACGCAATTGAAGAACTCCGGACCTGCGGTCGTGAACTGCGACAGCAGCCATCGATCCATGAATTGGTCATAGAGGACGACCGGATCGCCTGAGGGATCCGTGCAATCGGTGATTGGAAAGCCGGCCCAGAGTGAACCGGTGTCAACGGGTCCCACTAGCAAATTGCCCGCCTTGTCGTACACAGCAAAAACAAGATTGATCATCTCGACAAAATTGTTCGGGCCTACTTCGCCATTCGGATCCGGTGGGTTCACCCGGAATCCGAAGACGTTGAAGTTGTCTTGATTTGACATTCCTTCGAAGGTCAGCAACGGAGCCGGGATGGTGGGAGCGGGCTTGAACAGCTGCAGCGCTCCATCAGCACTCTGCGGTTTCACTTGGTGGGCCTCTGGACCTTCTGGTCCTCGCTCTTGCCGTACTTCGATTACTGTGTCCGGTGGAAAAGCCGAAGGTCTCGCCGCTCGCGGCAAATTACGGATAGCAGGCGATACGTCGAACGCCACGGCTGTGGAGAACCTTGGAGTCAGGGGCTGCGGGCGTGCAGTCGGCTGAGCGGCGGCGGGTGGCGATACTGCCAGGAATACTAATGCTGCCGCGGCGAGGACAAGAAGGACCGCAGCTAGGATTCGCACATGTGTAAACGCACGATTTTTACTGATTCGACGAAGAGTTTTCATATTTTTTTGCTGAAGTTGGAGGTTTTGTTTCCTACACGTTCCCCGAGGAACGAGTTTGTTATCGTCAGGGAGTACAGGTCAATCCTTTTAACCTTATATTTTTGTAATGCGGAAAAGGCTCGCGTGCGAACACTCAAGAGCCATCCTCGGGAGACTATTACCAATCGAAACCCGAAACGCTTTCGGGGTTTATAATCGCGCTGTGCTATGAAGCAGGTTCGAGCGCAGCTGTGAGGCCTGCAGGCTCGACCCATTTACCATGCTCGCGGATCAAATCCTTCAACCGCTCCACTGCTTCCACTTCGGGAATGTTGAATTTCACCGCCGTTTTGCCGACGTAAAGATTCACCTTGCCCGGTGCGCCGCCTACATAACCAAAATCGGCGTCGGCCATTTCGCCCGGCCCGTTCACAATGCAACCCATGATCGCGATCTTCACGCCTTTGAGATGCAACGTCGCCTCTTTGATTTTTGCCGTAGTGGTTTGCAAGTTGAATAAGGTGCGTCCGCAGGAAGGGCAGGCGACATAGTCGGTTTTGAAAATCCGGGATCCGGCTGCTTGAAGGGTGTTGTAACTCAAGCGCAACGCCTGGCCCGGTGCTTCCTCACTGTGCACCAAAATCGCGTCACCGATTCCATCGCAGAGCAGGGAGCCAATGTTTGTCGCTGCGGTGAGCAACGTTGTGAGGAAATCCACACTCCGCGATCGACAATCGAAAACATCCTTCAACAAAATTGGATGCCGAGGGTGTAATCGCGCCGCCAGCAATCGAAATGCCGGAATCGCCGCAAAATCGACATCGTCTCTCACGGTGACAAGTTGCGGGTTTTGTTCCGTATTCAATTTAGCAATCGCGGCATCATCGCGCGGATCGATTTCAACTACGCTGGCGTTTTCATAAATGATCTCCGGCTTGTAATCGCCCATCTTGTCTATCTTATGCGCGATCTTGTCGAAGTTAGCTTGCCTAACGATTACCCGAATCAATTCCTGGCCGCCAACCCGCACACTTTGGCCGGGGTCAGCGGCCCCGGCTACAGTCATCGTCTCCGACGCCCGCCGTTGATACGAATACGGGTCAAAAGACAGTTGAGCGTCAAGTATTGGACCTTGGGTGTCGGACGTTTTCTTGATGTTCTCAACCAAGGCTGTCGCCACCGGAATCTCATGCGGGCTGTCCTCGGTAAGCGACACTCGAATCGTGTCCCCGATCCCATCGGCGAGCAGCGAACCAATTCCGATTGAGCTTTTGATTCGTGCGTCTTCGCCTTCGCCTGCTTCGGTCACACCGAGATGCAGTGGATAATTCCAGTCCGGGCCAAGTTCGTTTAGCCGTGCGACGAGCAACCGATACGCCGCAATCATGATCTTTGGATTACTCGCTTTCATCGAGAAAATGAAATCGTGATAGTCCAAGTCGCGCGCGATCCGGGCGAACTCGAGCGCGCTTTCCACCATGCCCAGCGGCGTGTCTCCGTAGCGATTCAGGATACGGTCGGAAAGGGAGCCGTGATTTGTTCCGATGCGCATGGCGATACCGCGCTTTTTGCACAGATCGACCAGTGGTGAAAACCGTTCGCGAATCCGATTCAATTCTGCGGCGTACTGTTCATCCGTGTATTCGCGAATGACGAATTTCTTGGAATCCGCGTAGTTGCCGGGATTGATTCGGACTTTGTCCACCCATTTGGCGGCTTCCATGGCCGCTTCCGGTTTGAAATGGATGTCCGCGACGATTGGCACATTGCAGCCGCGCTCCCGCAAACCCTTTACGATGTGCTCGAGATTGCGCGAATCTTTCACGGTCGGCGCAGTAATGCGTACGATCTCACAGCCCACGTTCGCCAGTTCGATCGTCTGTTGAATCGACGCGTCCGTATCCATCGTGTCGCAGGTGATCATCGATTGGACGCGAATTGGATTGTTACCGCCGATGCCGACGTTGCCAACCTTCACCTCGCGCGTTTTGCGGCGGCGATAAACGAATGAGTTTTGGCAATATGACAACTCACGCATTGTAGGAGTTCAACGTCGTTCCATAAGACGACAAGCGCCAGGTCGACGGCCTAGACCTCGTCGTCACAGTAAGATTTTACCGCTCCGCGCAGCCACGCGCAACGCACGCCTTCTACGGCGCCTTTTTTGTGGACGACTGCGTTTCGTACTGATCGAGCTTTTTGCGCACAAACGGCAAATCCTGCACGTCGAAAAACGTAATATAGAGCATGTAACCGATGATCACTACCGCGCAGCTTGTTTGCACGACTTCCAAGACACGCATGTTCACCGGTCTGCGGCGGATTGATTCGATGATCGCGAGCACAATGTGACCGCCGTCGAGTACTGGAATCGGCAGCATGTTCAAGATCGCCAGGTTCACATTGAGGATCACGCTGAACCACAAAGCGAGCTTCCAACCGCCTTCGGCTTCAAAAAGCTTTATGTAAATGTTCCAAATACCGACCGGACCGCTCAAATGTTGCAACTTTACGTCCGACTTGGGCGAGGCAACTGCACCAATCGTCTTTAGCGTGCTCGTCACGCTGTTGTAAACCTGTTCGATCGGATTCGGATGCTGGATCGACATGATTCCCGCCGTGTCCCACTGAATTCCAATTCGTGGCTTCTTTTCGCCATTCGTGGGCAGAAGCGTTGGTTTGACTGGAACGTCAAATTTCTCGCCGCCGCGCTCCACATGAAGGACAAGCTCGTCGCTTGGATGTTTGCTGATGTATTCCAGCAACGCGATTGGGTGGTAGATAGGCGTTTGATCAAACCCGCGAACGATGTCTCCCGAACGCAGTCCGGCCTTGGCGGCAGGTGTGTTCGGTTCCACTTTGTCAATGATAGGTGTCTCGGCCGGAGAAATAAGCAACTGGCGTACACTTTTTCTTCGCCATCCACGGGTCTTTGCTTTGTAAGGCTCCACCCAAACGGTTTGGATTTTTCCGTCTCGCTCGAATTTTACCGCGATTTTGTCGCCTTCGCTGCCCACTATATCCCAGATGATGCTGTCGTTCATTCCTGAAAACCGCGTGACCGGTTTGCCGTCCACTGACAGGATCTTGTCGCCGGGCTGCAAGCCGACCTTTTGGGCTGGCGAATCGGGCAAGACATAACCGATCACCGTGGTTGAATCTCCTTCGCCCACCGGATAGCCGACAGCCCAGACGATCCCTGCGAAGAAAAGCGCAAGCAGCAAACTGAACAGCGGGCCGGCGATGGCCACGATGATTTTGTCGAGGGCGGAAATTTTCGGCAACCTTGCTCGATCCACATCCGCTTTTCCCTCGATAATGTCCATCGGCGCAAGTTGCGGCAGCGCAACGAAGCCACCGAACGGCAGCGACCCGAGCGAGTATTGGACGCCGTTGATTGTTTTCTTCCAGAGCGGTTTGCCAAACCAGACGCCGAATTTTTCTATGTAAAGCCCCCTCCAGCGGGCGGCCAGAAAATGTCCCAGTTCATGCACCACGATCAGCAGATTGAAGAGGATGAGGACTTCCAGCAGGATGAAAACGACGCGAGCGATGTGCAATAGCATTGGAGTTAGAAACCAGTGATTAGTAATTAGTCATTGATTGGACACGCTATCGCGTGTGCCGTTGTAATTCTTTTAACGATTTACCGATCTAACATGTCCCGCGCTTCTTTACGCGCCCACTGATCGGCTTGCAATATGGCATCCAGATCGGGGTGCGCAACGGAGGTGTGGCGGTTCATGACTTCTTCGACGATCTGCCAGATGTCTGGAAAACGCACTTGCCGGTCTAAAAATCTCGCGACCGCTACTTCGTTTGCGGCGTTCATGACGGCAGGCAACGTACCGCCGGTTTCACCTGCCCGGCGTGCCAGGTTTAACGCGGGAAAATCCTCATAGCGCGGCGTGAAAAATTCCAACCTGGACAATTTCGAGAAATCGAGTGGTGGCAAGGTATTTGCCACGCGATCCGGCCAGGTCACGGCGTATTGGATCGGGAAACACATATTGGAGTAACTCAATTGTGCGAGCGTGGAGCCGTCTGCGAACTCGACCATCGAATGAACAATGCTCTGCGGGTGTATCACCACTTCGACGCGCTCCATCTCGACTCCAAAAAGCCAGTGCGCCTCGATCATTTCCAAACCCTTGTTGAACAGCGTCGCGGAATCGATTGTGATCTTTGGCCCCATATTCCAGGTCGGATGCTTAAGCGCCTGTTCGGGGGTGATCGAGTCGAAATCTTTTCGCGGCGTTTCGCGAAATGGTCCGCCAGAGGCGGTAAGAATGATCCGACGGACATCCAAAGAGTCTTTGCCCTCCAGGCACTGAAAAATCGCGTTGTGCTCGCTATCCACGGGCAAGACGTTCGTGCCGTTCTCTCGAGCCTCGCGGGTTACGATCTCGCCTGCCATCACAAGAATTTCCTTGCTCGCAACGGCGAGATCTTTTCCGGCCTCGATCGCCGCCAGCGCCGGACGCAATCCTCCCGTACCTACGATTGCAACCAGTACCATCTCGGCATTCGTTAGGCGGGCGATCTCAAGTAGTCCTTCTTGTCCCCCAAGAATTCGCGGTTTGTACTCAAGCTCGCGCGTCAGGATGCCGATCTTGGTTTCATCGACCAGGCAAACAGTTTGCGCTCGCGTTTCATTCGCGGCAGCCGCGAGTTTTTTAGCGTTACTATTGGCGGCCAGCCCGACAATTTCCATCCGGTCCGGAATATCGCGTGCCACTTTCAGCGCACTCTCCCCGATCGATCCGGTTGCGCCCAGAATTACAACACGCTTACGCCCTACGGAATGTTCCGTTCTCATTTTTTGACCACGAGTGATTAAGCTACGTGAATCACCAATCGCAGATAGAAGAATAAAAGCGGCGCGGTAAACAGCAGACTATCCAAAAGGTCGAGCGCACCGCCGATTCCCGGCAACAGATTCCCAGAGTCCTTCACATCTGTGCTACGCTTGATAATTGATTCAGCCAAGTCTCCGAGCACTGCTGCGAGGCCAAGGAGCACACCCAGGATTGTCGCATGCGTCCAGTTCAGCACCGACAAATGTCCCGGCATCAGTTTGAACAACCCCAGGCTGCAAAGGAGCGCAAAAACAATCGCACCGAAGAAACCTTCCCACGTTTTCTTGGCGCTAATATGAGGGACCATCAGGTGCCGTCCCACTGCGCTGCCGGTCAGATACGCACCCATGTCGGAAAATTTTGTGACCGCGATCAGATACAAGACATAAAATTGCCCGGTCACCTGACCTGTGCTCGAGCGCGGTGTTAGATAGACAATTTTGGTTATAAAGTTGAAAAGCCAAAGCACGTAGAGCAGGCCAAACAGAGTGTAAGCCATGGTCTGCAGAGGCTCGTCATGGCGAAGGCGGGCAAACATCTGTCGGCCGAAGACGGTCAGCAGAAAAAACAGCAGGACGGCGACTTCAAAATCATACGAACCTGCCGGTCCAATCTTGGAGAAGTAATAAAAACTGCCGGCGAGCAGAACGGCACCGCAGATCATTCCCGTGATTTTGAAATTGGGCAGGCCCTTGTGATCGAGCATCCGGTAAAATTCCCAAAGTCCGATCATTCCGAACACGCTGATCAACAGCCAAAACAAGACCTCGTAACCGGTGAACATGATCAGCAGCGCGATTGTCCAAAGCGCGACTGTGCTGATAAACCGCAGAATGAAAGCCGAACGGGACGTAATCACGTTCGGGCCGGTTTGCTCAAGAGTTACGGGCATGCATTTGCATCATTCCCAAGGAACGAATCGGGCGCAAGCCAAGATGAGGCGCTCATTCGCGCAATATCATTCCGCGACCGGCGGAACGGCTTATCGAACAGAACACAATTGCCGGTCACGCCGCCCGGTATCGCCCATTACCTCGGAGTTACTGCGGCGTAGACGATGGAGTTGACGAAGTATCTTCAACCGCAGGAGATGCAGTCGGCGAACTAACCTCTACCGCAGGAGATGAAGTTGGCGAAGTAGTCTCCGCCGAAGGAAATACTGCCCCGCTAGACATCTGCGACTTGCGCTGCTTTTGGCTCTGCAATTTCTCCAGGCCATGCTGTGTTTGCGTGCGTTGCGCTTTTATTTCCCTTTCCCTTTCGCCTTTCATCTTCGCGTCGTTGCCTATCATGGACCGAAACTCGGCGGGTACTTGTTGTATTGTCCTGTCTCTCTCCGCTTGCGTTTGCGCTTGGGCGGGGTCGGGAACCTGGTCCCGCGACTCAATGACGCCGCTAGTCGTTATGGCTTTTTGTTTTTCGACCAACTCTTTCACCCTTTGATCCAGCGAATTCACTCGTTCATCTAACGAATTCAATTTTTCATCGAACGCTTTCTCGCGTGCGTCGAGCTCCGCTTTCCGCTGAGCAAGTTGTACCTCAGCGGCCGAGTCTTGTTTTTGACAGGAGCACATCATCGCAACAGGGAGAAGCATCGAAAGGGCAAAAATTCTTTTCATATCAGACGTAGAGTGTGTCTTGGTTAATTTGGGCGAAGAAAATGGAAGGCGAAGAGCCAGTCAAATGAAACCCTGGCTTAGCGCTGCAAAGCCGCCACCCTGTGAGAGTGGCGGCTTTTGCAGAGACTTTATGTCAAAGGTTTGCTCAATAGCTTCTACTGATTCCCCACGGCCACTTTCGTTGCCGGTTTGGCCATCTCAACCTGCGCGCTTACTTTTTGGATTTGCGCAGCCTGTTCTTTGAGTTGGGCTGTCAAAACTTCCATTCCTTTCTGTTGCTGCGCCACGGTGGCTTCAAGGCTCTGCACTTTCTTGTGCTCTTTGAGGAACTCGTTGAGCAGCATGTTGCTGATCTGCTCGTAGTGGACAGCCATGACTTCACCATCTCTGCCCCGCACCACGAGCTGGGGATCTACCTTGGCGACCTCCTCGGCGATCAAACCATATTGTGTGGTGCCCTTCCAGTCGCTGTTGTATTTGAAGGTTACTGGCTTGAACTGGTATATCGTTTCACTGGCCTTGTCCATCGGGTTGATGTCGTGTTTGAGCTTCCGGGACGACGTATTGAAGATTCCCACTACGTTAAATTGATCGACAAACACCGGCACCTGACTGCCTGGGTCGCTAACCGGTTCACCGAAGATGCTGCCGATGAAGCAGGTGTTATCGAAGGTGGCGAAAGGACCGTCACCAGGTGCGCCGATTGCGATGCAATTACTGACGCTTACCCCCAAACCAGTGCCGGCCTCGTCACCGATAGCGACGTTAGAGTTACCGTCTTGGTTGAAAAAGAGCGCGTCGTCACCGATGGCTGTGTTAAACGAGCCCGACGTGTTGCTTTCCATGGCGTCGTCCCCCATCGCATTATTTTGGTCGCCGGTACTGAACAGGAGCGAGTTGCGGCCAACCGCGTTGTTGAACTCTCCGTCGATATTGCTGAAGAGCGCGAAGGCACCGAGTCCGTTGTTATTTGCTCCAGTGGTTTGACTGAAAAGCGCACCAGCGCCAACTGCCGTACTTGTGCCTCCGTTGTCGCTAAAGAGCGCGCCAGCGCCCACAGCTGTGTCGAAGCTCGCGTCGCTCAGACTTAGGAGCGCGTATACGCCGATTCCCGTGTCGTAGAAGCCGGCGCCAAGGCTCCCCAGGGAGAGATACCCTTCCGCCAAGCTGCCTCCCGGACAGCCCGGATCGGGCGAGTCACAGGCTGCTCTTATTTGCGGGGAAACCGCAAAGCTGCCTGCAACAAGGAGGATGAGAACCCAGCCGCGCCGTAAAAGCGAGGACGGGATGAGATGATCTGTTAATAATTTTTGAGGTGTCATGTGGTATTTTTTCTTTTCTCCCCGGCGGGTTTGGTTATGTGAGGCCGCCTTTGATCCACAGTCGCGCGGACTACGGCGGTCACGCTGCCCTGAAAGAGGCGGAAGGAGGCTGCCGAGGAAAAAGTCTTCTCAATCTCATCCAGGTTTACTTGCCCTATGTTCCCATTGGCCCTTGATCCCGCAGGCCCTGCTACGCCGAAGCATCGACGAAGACGGGAGCGGAACCGCAGGCGTGAACTTTCAAAAAACTTTCCCTATTCGCCTAAGCAAATTCCCTCGTGAGATGTTTTGGCAAAAATTCCGACGGTCTGTCAAGGAAAATCAAAAACGTGACAAAGCTGGAGTGAGAGGACGTTCAGAGCTTTAGCGCTTGGTACAGCCGAGTCACAAAGGAGAGAAGCGAAGGTAATAAAGGGTAAACCCAACGCTCTCAATGTGCTGGCGGATCGCTCGCCGGCGCCATTCCACCCCACTGTAAACCCGTGGCCGGGGTCTCCGGGCCCCGGCCACAGATAAATTATCTAGGCTCGACCAGTTTTATGGATTCTTAAGAACCACTTTCGCTGCTGGCTTACTCACTTCGAGCCGCGCGCTTACTTTTTGGATTTGCTCGGCCTGCTCTTTTAACTGGGCGGTGAGAACATCCAGTCCGTTTTGCTGTTGAGCGACGGTTGACTTCAACTCCGCAATGGTTGCTTGTTGCGCCTCGACTTTCTTGTGCTCTTTGAGAAACTCGTTGAGTAACATCGAGTTGATCTGCTCGTAGTGGACGCTCACGGTTTCACCATCCGTGCCATGCGTCACGAGCCCGGGATCCACTTCCTCGACCTCCTCAGCGATCAAACCATATTGCGTCGTGCTTTTCCAGTCGCTGTTGAATTTGAAGGTCACAGGCTTGAGCTTGAACAGCGTTTCACTGGCCTTGTCCATCGGTTGAATGTTATGTTTGTACCGCCGGGACGAGTTGAAGACCCCCACCACGTTAAATTGATCGACAAATACTGCTGTTTGGCTGCCGGGGTCGCTAACCGCCTCACCGAAGATGCTGCCGATGAAGCAGGTATTATCGAAAGTAGCAAAAGGACCTGCACCAGGTACGCCGATCGCGATGCAGTTATTGACGCTTGGCCCCAAACCCGTGCCGGCCTCGTCACCGATAGCAACGTTAGAATTCCCGTCTACGTTGTTATCGAGTGCGTCATCACCGATAGCTGTGTTAAAGGAGCCTGTGGTGTTGTTGAACATGGCGTCATCACCCATCGAATTGTTTTGGCTGCCGTCACTATTTAGGAGCGAGTCACGACCAACGGCGTTGTTGAAGAAACCGCTCACATTGTGCAGGAGTGCGAATACCCCGAGTGCGTTGTTATCCCCTCCACCCACGTTATTCAATAGAGCCCCCGCGCCAAAGGCACTATTTGAGCCTCCGGTGTTGGAAAGGAGTGTTCCAGCACCCACAGCTGTGCAGAATGCGTTATCGGTGAGGCTTAGCAGCGAATATGCACCAATTCCCGTATTATAAGCGCCGGTGGTAAGACTCCCAAGAGCGAGGTATCCCTCCGCCAGGTTGCCTGGCGGACAGCCCGGATCGGGGGAGCCACATGCTGCTCGCGTTTGCGGTGAAAACCCAAAGCAGACAAGCACGGACAGGACGGTCGTGAATATGATTTCCCGACTTTTCATAACTTAATTTTCTTTCATTGTTTTTGGCCGTTCCTGAAGTAGCCCTGCCGCGCCGCCCGCTCGCGAAATACTCGATGCTCGTGAGAGCCTTCGAAATTCGCAGTAGCCCCGCACTCGCGGGGCGAAGGCGTCACCATAACGTTTCATTTGTGGCCGTTTACTGATTTCCTTCGCGGCGCGTTTTGCCAAAAATCGCGGCGATATGTCAAGAAAAGAAAATGCGAGAGGAGACGGATGGTGTAGGAAAGCTTTATAGGGCGGCGCCCGCCAGCTAAGCTGTCTTGCCCTGCAACGCTTAGCTCTTCATGCTACCGCCTCGCGCAATTGGCGCATTGAATGCTCGGTGGACTGTCGCCCACAAATCTTGATTCATGCGCTCTGATTCGCCTAATCTTCCGGTGTGCAGAAATTGATGCAGGCTGTCGCGAAGGCGAGAGCGGAGCCAGGGCTGTGCCTCGAAGAAGTTCCCCCCTCTGAAGTTCGTGGCGACGACGTGCTCATTTGCGTTTCGAAAACGTCGATCTGCGGCACCGAGGTTCACATTCACAACTGGGACGTGTGGGCGCAGAAAACGCGTAGTTAGAAAGCGAATAGACTATCTTAGGGCAAGGGAACTAACGATTTTTTCGAAGCGCGGGTCACCGCGCAACGGGTCCCAGAACGGATCGAGGCTGATCTCGCCGTAGGAGACGCCCGCGGGGAGTTTTGCGAGCGTTTCCAGTTGCTCCATCGCCTGGTCGCTCTCCCCCGTCCATGTACAGATCACCGCAAAAAAGTAGAGGACTTCTGTGCCGTTGAGAGCGTCTTTGGTCGGGGGGAGAAGCTCAACCGCCCTACGGCCCTCGCGCAGCGCTTCTTCTTTCCGCCCAAGAGATGCGTCTATCAAACCCAGGAAACAGAGCTTCGAAGCATCTTCAGGCGTCGCGTGGACTACCCTTTCCTGCTGCGCGCGAGCGGCGCTGAAGGCAGCGTACGCGCCCGCTGCGTCTCCTTTTATGCGAGCGACCAACCCGTGCGCGTATGCGGGGCTAAATTTGACATCGCCTATGCCTCTCGCATTCATCACCGGATAATCCAGTGTGGCGAGCGCGCGCTCGGCGGCGACAGGATCGCGTTCGTACACGCTGACAAAGAAACGCCCCCGGGTCAGATCTCTCGCCGACGCAGGATTCTCCGCGAGAATCTTTTCCAGAACATCATGCCATGGCCGGCAATCGCCTCGTTCATGGAAGTCGATCCAAGCAGGCAGCAGCCGCGCGTAATTGCTCTTTGTTGGAAGGGCAAGGCCGCGCTCGGAAATCTCTCTGGCTCGCGTATAGTCGCGTGAGCAGAGATAAGTAAATCCTGCGCCGAAAAGAATATCATCATTTCGGGGATCCAAATCGATTGCACGCTCCAGTTTATGCTCGGCATCATCCCAGTGCCCCTGTCTTCGATCGATGTATCCGTTCAGTTCAAAGATTCGCGCGCTGTTTGGCATTGTGCGGAGAGCGATGTTGAGCTCATTCCGGGCGCGACCGTAATCAAGGTAACCGTAGTAAAAGTGCAGAGCCCAGGCGAGATGCACCTCGCCCGAATCGGGACTGAGTCGAGAAGCAGAATTGATTGCTGACTTCGCTAACTCCAGACGGCCAGGCGTGTGATCGAGACCCGTCCAGTAGATCCCGTCGTGGGCTCTGGCCAACTGACAATGTGCCAGAAGAAAAGCAGGGTCGCGGGCGATTGCATGGTTGAGCAACTCCACGGCTTTGAAAAGATTTGTCTCACTGCTCAGGCCATAATAGAGAGACTCCTCGATCAAAGGGGCAGCGCGAACATAGAGATCGTAGGCGACCAGATCGCTGGTTGGCTGCTTCTGGATGGCCGTCTGTTCGCGAGCTGAAACGTTCGCTCCCAGTCGATTTGCGGTGGCTTGCGCCACGTCCGCCTCGATCGCGAACACTTCGTTCAGACGGCCATCGTATTCCTGCGCCCAGAGATGCGTATTGGTGCGAGTGTCCACCAACCTTGCATTGACGTGCACCTTGCCGCCTGAGCGGCGCACAGTTCCTTCCAGCACATGTGAAACGCCCAGTGCCTTCCCAACCTTGCGCAGATCCTGTTTACCACGGTAATGCATGACGCTGGTGTGGCTGATCACCTTGAGGTCGGAAATTGTTGCCAGCTTGGTCAAAACATCGTCCTGCACGCCATCGGCAAAAAAGGCGTTCTCCGGGTCGCCGCTCAGGTTTTCAAACGGCAACACGGCAATACTTTTCTCCGATCTTGCAGGATTCGAAGTCAATCTGGCAGTTGTCAGATGGATGCGCAGTGAGGGAAAAACGCAAAACGCAGCTGCACTCAGAACCAGAATCGCGGCGGCTGCCAGAGCGACAACAGGGCGATGCGCGCCGCCCGCGTTTTCCGCTTCGCGACGAGGCGGAACCGGCGCTGTTTTCACACCGTTAGAGAGAATAGGACAGACGGCGTCCCGGTGACAAGACATAACCCCGACGCCAGCGGCTCCGAATTTCAAAATCCGAATATCGAAATTCGAAACAGCTTCAAAGGAACTGAAAAGGACACATTTCTATCCGCGTCAATTCATGGACAGGTGAAACGCTTGCTGAGGAATCTGCGTGAATCTGCGAAATCTGCGGATAACATCATCTGGTGCAGAAGATGATGCAGGCCGTCGTGAAGGCCAGGGCCGAGCCCGGATTATGGCTCGAAGAAG